>OGJI01000437.1_pt1 | contig 54901 bp, 48 predicted proteins | sample 1572031 | NCBI WGS metagenome assembly OGJI01 (sample SAMEA2582119, study PRJEB24529) | metagenome | biome: Human gut stool | place: China | collected 2011
ACTTTCTGAAAATTAGAAATCCCCGAACATTTTTGTGTTCGGGGATTGTTGTTATGATGTTAAGAAAATACGAAAAGTTTTCAACATTGAATCAACGGTGATTCATCACTTTAAATCGCTGAAAGAAATTCTTGAGTATGTATCATTGTTGAGTGTAAGAGTGTCGCCGTCAACAGAGTATGTGTATTTATCTGTTGTTTTTTGGTCGGAGGTTGTGTATGTTGAAACAATTTTACCTTCGCTTGCCGTGTAGTTTGAATATGCAAACATATAGTCAAAAAGATTCTGATACATAATTCCGCTCTTGTCAAAGCAGAGATACTCACCGCTGTCTGACATCCAGCAGCCGACAAGGTTTTCGTCAATTGATGCGTCTTTGTCGGGGGTGGGAATAAAGTCGGGATCGTCTGTTCTCTTGAGCGTTGAAACCGCCTTTGTATCCGTATTTGTCAGCTCAGCAGTTTTTTTGTCATCTGAAAGCTTGTAGGTGTAAGTTCCGTTCAGTCCGAAAACAAGCTTTGTGGTAAATGTCGGATTGTTGTCATCATCGGTATCGTAGCTGTATTTGCCGAAATATCCCGAAGTTCCGCTGATGAGTATAGATTTGCCTTCGCCGTTAAACATATAGTAAAAGCTTGCATACTGCGAACCCTCGCCCGAGGTTATCTGCCATGTGCCTACAAGGTCATCTTCGTCATTTTCTTTGCAGGTATGCAATGATTTTAAATCAAACGATTCATTCGTCGTACCGGATTTTGCAGTGCCTTCCGTAGCCTGTACGGTTGTCTGAGCTTCAGTGGGTTTTGTGGTATCAGCTGTTGAAGAATTTGCCGAGTCGGAACACCCTGCAAATACTGCAATCGAAAGAGCGATTGTACCGACTAAAACGCTTTTTTTGAAAATCTGTTTTGTTATGTTCATTTTATACCTCTGTTATCACATAATAAGCCTGTCACGGTAACCAAAATAAAGCAAATATTCAGTAAAACAGGCAATACAATACTATTTTATAATTTACGGAACATATTGTCAATACAGAAAAATGAATTACAAATTTTTTGTTTAAAAAAACTTTTTCTGTCTTGATAATCACAGGTCGATTTGTTATAATAATAGGTAATAATAAAAATCGAATTTTGTAGTATGGAGGAATAATATGCTGAATACAAGTTATGACGAAAAATTTGGCAAGAAGGGCCTTACATTCGACGATGTTCTCCTTATTCCGGGCGAATCAGATGTTGAACCCAAGAATGTTGATGTGTCAACTCATCTTACCAATACAATCAAGCTTAACACTCCGCTTATGACTGCCGCTATGGATACCGTTACCGAAACAGATATGGCAATTGCCATGGCTCGTGAGGGCGGCGTTGGTATTATTCATAAGAATATGTCAATTGAAAAGCAGGCAGATCAGGTTGACAGAGTAAAGAGAAGTGAAAACGGTGTTATCGTTAATCCGTTCTTCCTTTCTCCCGAGAACACAGTAAGAGATGCAGATGAACTTATGGGTAAGTACAAAATTTCAGGTGTTCCGATTTGCCGTGACGGCAAGCTTGTCGGCATTATTACTAACCGTGATATGCGTTTTATGACAGGCGCCGATTTTGCACAGCCGATTTCTGCTGTTATGACGCATGAAAACCTTGTTACCGCTCCTGTCGGTACAACTCTTAAGCAGGCTCAGCAGATTCTCCGTGAGCACAGAATCGAAAAGCTCCCGATTGTCGGCAAGGACGGCAGTCTTAAAGGACTTATCACAATTAAAGATATTGAAAAGAGCGTTCAGTATCCCAACTCTGCCCGTGATGACAAGGGCAGACTTATCTGCGGTGCCGCTATAGGCGCTACAAAGGATGTTCTTGACAGAGTTGCCGCTCTTGTTGAGTCACAGGTTGATGTTGTTGTTCTTGACTCTGCACACGGTCACAACTCAAATGTTGTTCAGTCTGTTGCAAAGGTTAAGAAAGCATATCCGAATCTTCCTCTTATCGCAGGTAACATTGCTACGGCAGAAGCTGCAAAGGCTCTTATTGATGCCGGCGCAGACGCTATTAAGGTTGGTATCGGTCCGGGTTCTATCTGTACAACAAGAATCGTTGCAGGTATCGGTGTTCCTCAGATTACAGCTATCTATGACGCCGCTTGTGAAGCGTCAAAGTACGGTATCCCTGTAATCGCAGACGGCGGTATCAAGTATAGCGGTGATATCGTTAAGGCACTTGCCGCAGGCGGCAGTGTTGTAATGGTCGGTTCACTTGTTGCAGGTTGTGCCGAAAGCCCCGGAGACAACGAAATCTATCAGGGCAGACAGTTTAAGGTTTACAGAGGCATGGGCAGTCTCGGAGCAATGGGCAAAGGCAGTGCAGACAGATACTTCCAGGCAAGTAACAACAAGTTTGTTCCCGAAGGTGTTGAAGGTCGTGTACCTTACAAGGGACCGCTTTCAGACACAATTTATCAGATGCTCGGCGGACTTCGTGCAGGTATGGGTTACACAGGCTGTGCAACAATCAAGGAGCTTCATGAAAAGGCAAGATTTGTTCAGATTTCAGGCGCAGGTTTGCGTGAAAGCCATCCGCATGATATTCAGATTACAAAAGAAGCTCCTAACTACTCTTATCATTCATAATTGATAAATCATAAATATTTGCATAAAATAAAAGAAAAGGATGTGCCGACAGTTTATGTACAGACTCGGAATTGATCTGGGCGGAACAAACATTGTAGCCGGTGTTGTTGACGAAAATTACGAAATTATCGCAAAGGCAAGCTGTAAAACAAATGTGCCCCGTCCCGAAAGTGAAATCTGCGACAGTATGGCAGATGTTGCATTAAAGGCAATTGAAAAAGCAAAACTCACAATTGATGATATTGAGTCAATCGGTATCGGCGTGCCGGGTGCGGTTAATCCGAAAACAGGCGTTATAGAGTATTCGGCTAATCTTTTCTTCCATAACTGGCAGGTTGTCAAGATGATGGAGGAAAGGCTCAATACAAAGATTTGCATTGAAAACGATGCAAACGCTGCTGCCCTCGGCGAGTATCTTGCAGGCAGTGCAAAGGGTGCAAAAAATGCGATTGCAATAACACTCGGCACAGGTATCGGCGGCGGTATCATTATTAACGGCAAGATTTACAGCGGTTCTAACTATGCAGGCGCTGAGCTTGGACATATGGTTATCGTTAAAGACGGTAAGGAATGTGCGTGCGGCAGAAAGGGCTGTTGGGAGGCGTATGCATCTGCGACAGGTCTTATTAACCTCACAAAGCAGGAAATCCTCAAGGAGAACTTCGACTTCAGCTATATGCTCAAGTCATGTGACGGTGATATTAACAAGGTTACAGGCAAGACTGCGTTTGATGCTGTTCTTGCAGGTGATGCAAATGCCAAAACCGTAATTGACGAGTATATCGGTTATCTCGCTTGCGGTCTTGTGAATATTATTAATATTTTCCAGCCGGATATCCTTTGTATCGGCGGCGGTATTTCAAATCAGGGCGAGAATCTTCTTGCTCCGCTCCGTACGATTGTTGAAAAGGAAAGATATACAAAGCATAACGATAAGCAGACAGTCATCTGCAAGGCAAGCCTTGGCAATGATGCTGGTATTATCGGTGCGGCTTTTCTTGAATAATTGACAAACTGTTAAAATTTACTTCGTGATTTCGGGCGGAAAAATATATTTTCTGCCCGAAAAGCGGATTTTTAAAATAATAAAAACTTTTTTGAAAAAAATTAAAAAAAGTGTTGACAAATCGTCCTTTTTGCCCTATAATAAATCTTGCTGATTTCGGTTAGAAATCTTCATGTATTACATGGCGGAATAGCTCAGCTGGCTAGAGCATTCGGTTCATACCCGAAGTGTCGTAGGTTCAAGTCCTATTTCCGCTACCATATTTGGCCCGGTGGTCAAGCGGTTAAGACACCGCCCTTTCACGGCGGTAACACGAGTTCGATTCTCGTCCGGGTCACCAAATATATTTGCCGGTGTGGTGGAATAGGCAGACACAAGGGACTTAAAATCCCTCGGTCATTGCGACCGTACCGGTTCAAGTCCGGTCACCGGCACCAAAAAACAGCCATGAGGGCTGTTTTTTTCGTTTCGGTGATTTTTTAATTGTATAGTTGTTGCTGTTCAAGGGGCTGTGAAGAAATGAAGTTTAAGATTTCATTCTTCGCAGTCCCTTTTATAATTTGGTTGGGAATATAAACTTATGTTGAAACAGTTTCTGTATAGCTTGCGTAGCAAACATAGTTTGCTAACGGCAAATATAACCTGCCAACGGCAGATGTATATGAAAATGACCTACTGAAAAACAGCAGGTCATTTTCGGAGAGAGTATATTTTAAGAAGAAAGATTTATACGATTCTTCGGTGTTAATAAAATTGTATTTATGTATGTTTGGTGGAGAGAAAGAAAATTTGTATCAAAAAAATTTATGAATAGGATCTGCACAAATCCATGCTGTAAACCATATTGTCCTTTGAAACCATGGTTATGGGGGTTGTGGGGGAAAGCTCGTTAAACTTTACAAGAAAGCTGTTGTCTTTTCCGTCGTGCATACCCGTTACAATGCGTTCAACATTGTTGTCACCTACAAATTCGGCAGTAACCTTTGGTGCGTCATCCGAAAACATTACGGTCATATCTGCACCCGATTCCTTTGCAATAAGGTAAAGATACTCGATTTCATCACTTACTGACGAATAGTCTGACATCGGTTTTAAAACGCTCATAACTCTGAGTTCGCAATCAGAGCTGTCGGCAATTTCTTTGGCAATTCGGATAATTCTGTCACAGTTGTACTGACTTGTGACGCAGGCAAGAACTGCCGACTTCGTGTTTTTCAATCTTTTCACCTCCTTTTTTATTGTGACTATATCATAACAGCCGTTTTTGACGGAAAAATATTCATATTGTGAACTTATTGTGAATTTTTGCTTTTTTAATAAATGTGCGCAAAATTTAAAAAATTCAGTATCTATCGGCATTTTCAGAAAATTATTTTAAAAATAGTATGTGAGTATACGAGAGTATATGAGAGTAAACAAGCGTATTTGAGAGATTGTTCAAAGCTAAATTAAATTTTTCCAAAAAAGTGTTGACAATGGGCATAAATTGTAATATAATCAATCTCACAGTGAAAAAATACAGGAGGATATTGTTATGTCAACTTTTTTAGCTAAACCAAACGAAGTTGAGCGCAACTGGTATGTAATTGATGCAGCCGGCAAGTCACTCGGTCGTGTAGCAGCTCAGGCAGCTACTCTCCTCAGAGGTAAGAACAAGGCTACTTTTACTCCCAATGTTGACTGTGGTGATCATGTAATCATCATCAACTGCAAGGACGCTGTTCTTACAGGTAACAAGCTCACACAGAAGAAGTGGCAGCGCCACACAGGCTATATCGGCCATCTTAAGGAAACTCGTTACGATACACTTATGGCAACAAAGCCTACAAAGGCTATGGAGCTTGCCGTTAAGGGTATGCTTCCTAAAAATACACTCGGCAGAGCAGCTCTTTTAAGATTAAGACTCTTTGAGGGTGCAGAACACAATCATCAGGCTCAGAAGCCCGCAATGATTGAAGACTAATTGAAGGAGGCAAAAGATAATGTACGATAAGACACCTTATTTTTACGGTACAGGCAGAAGAAAAAGTTCTGTTGCTCGTGTAAGACTTTATCAGGGCACAGGCAAAATCACAATCAACGATCGTGACATTGACGATTACTTTGGTCTTGAAACACTCAAGCTCATCGTAAGACAGCCTCTCGCTCTTACAGAAACAGACGAGAAGTTCGACATCGTTTGCAGAGTATCAGGCGGCGGCGTAACAGGCCAGGCCGGTGCTATCCGTCACGGTATTTCAAGAGCTCTTCTTCAGTATGACACAGAGAATCTCCGTGGCAAACTCAAGAAGGCAGGCTTCTTAACTCGTGATCCGAGAATGAAAGAGCGTAAGAAATACGGTCTTAAAGCAGCTCGTAGAGCTCCTCAGTTCTCAAAGAGATAATCTTTGTGCTTTCCAGCACGCTTCAAGGCTACTGTTTACAGGGTTTTTGGAGTATTCAGACGGTTTGAGATGTGCTTAAATGTGTTAGATAAGCAACAAGCAAGTAACACATAAGTAACAACAGTTCTCAACCTCAATAAGCAATCAAAAGAGATGTTTTTCTAAGTTCAGAAAGACATCTCTTTCTTTTTTTGCTTTTAGATTTTATTGATCGCATTGATTAGCACCTCAACGTCTAAATGTGTGTACACTCTTTCGGTCATCGTCATAGCGCCCGAGTGTCCGACAATCTTTTTAATTGTGGTTTGGTCAACCTGTGCTTCCGCCAGCATTGAGATACAGGTGTGTCGTGTACAATGCGGTGTGTGATCCATATTCAGATTGACCATAAGCGGCGTAAAATAACTATCGTAGTAATTGCGGTAATCAAACTTGTTTCCATTTTCGGTGTGAAGCAGATATTCGCTCTCGCCGTCGTTGTACCAGTTCTTAAAGAACGGCAGTACCTTGTCGGCGATCGGTACTCGTCTGATTCCGTTGTCAGTTTTGCTGAGCTTGACATCAAAATATTGTTCTTTCAGGTTTACATCTTCTCGTTTTAGATTCAGTATTTCGGAAATCCTCACACCCGAATAAATCAGCACGAGGACGATCTGATAATACTTGTCATCTGACGCTTTCCATAAGCGGTCGATTTCTGCTTTGGTGAACTTTTCCCGATCCCTTTTGTTCGGGTTGCGGCCTTTATGCTTTACAATGTCCACATATTCGGAGTAATCCTTGTTGCACAGCTCATTTTTCATAGCGTATTCGTAGAGCTGATTCAAAAGAACTTTCAGTTTTCGCAACGTGGGATAATTCTTGCCGCAGGTGTCCACGACGTTTTGCAGCTCTGCAAGCTTGATTTCCTTGAACACCTTGTCGTAAAGCGGTACGCAGGCTTTATATGAAGCCTTGTAACCTTTTACGTTGGAATCCGATACCGTCGGAAACTTCTCCGCAGACCAACGCTCATACACTTCCTTGAATGTGATCTTGGAAGCAGAAAAGTCAAAGGGATTGTTGTTGTAGTCTGCCAGCATTTGCAGTGCCTCAGATTTGGTGGCTGCATAGCCTATGACCACATAGTCCTGAACCTTTTTGTCTGTCTTTTCATCAATGTGCCAGCCGATAGTTTTTCTGACCATATAGGGTTTTCTACGCCTACCCGATAGCTTTGTGACGCCGCCGTAACCGTTTGGCAACCTCACTCTCCAAAACCTCCTTGTTTTAGTTTTATTTATGATAAGAGCTTATTGCTCCGTATCACCTTTATTTGCTTGTTCTTGAAACTTCTTTATGTAGTATTCGTTGAATTTTCTTAACCGTTCCTCGTTATCTAAAACCTCATATTCTCTGTCCGTCAGGAAGTAATCGCTCCGGGATTTGATTTCTTTTTCTTCCCAATCACGGAACATCTCGTAGTCGATTTTATAGGTTTCAAAACTTTCACGATTATAATCGAAGTTCATCAACATTGTATAAAGCGCACTGTTGCCATCAGCTTCGTGTACATCGAATACAAGTGATACCTTTCTGATTGTTTCGGGTCCTTTAGTAAATTCGACCTCAAAGCGAAGGTCTTGTTTTCGATTCAGCTCAAACAAGTACGCATACACATCGCCCAATGTTTCCAATTTAATATGCGACGAATCGTAGCCTATCAAGTAATTGATGGGCATTTTTAATATGTCCGCTATCTGTTCTAATACAGAGACGGACATATCTATTTCTCCACTTTCGTACTTCTGCACGGTGCGGAGTGATTTTCCCAATTGTTCCGCAAGCTCTGTCTGACTAATCCGAAGCTGCTTGCGCTGTTTGGCGATTCTTTCGCCGATTAAGGTTTGCAAATTATCCATTTCGTCATCACCTCATTATAATAATAACACACTTCTCTGTGAATTGCAAGTGCGTTTATGAAATTAAAATACATAATTTTTGAAATTAGGTATTGACAAGCCATATAAATGCGTATACAATGAATATGCGAACTTAAAGTGCGCAAATAATTAACAGGAGGATATGCTATGGAGAATAAGCTATATATAGATTGTCCGAAATTCACAGGAAGGAACGTTCCTATTACCGAGATCGCAAAGGCTATCGGCAAAGACGCTCAATATGTCCGTGTTGGTTTGCAACAGGGCATCTTGAAATTCGGCTATGCTATGAAGCTTGACAAATCAAGCGAGTACAACTACTACTGCCCCGACAAAAAAAGTCTGGGAAGAAACCGGCTACTTTAGGGATAAAGAAGCCAGCTAAAAGGAGGATTGAACTATGAATGAAAAATACGACCTTTGCGATATTGACGAATCGTATTTACACACGGTCTCGATGACCGAGCTGTTTGACAGCGCCTATCAGAGCAAGCCGCCGATCATCGACGGCTTGCTCTACCGGGGAACATATCTTTTCGCTGGCTCTCCGAAGATCGGCAAGAGTTTTTTGATAGCACAGCTTGCCTATCACGTCAGCACAGGCACAAACCTGTGGGGCTTTGATGTTCGGCAGGGTAAGGTATTGTATCTCGCTCTGGAGGACAACTATCCGAGATTGCAAAAGCGGCTGTATCGTATGTTCGGAACAGCCGAAAACGAAAACCTGTTCTTTTCGGTATCAGCTCATCAGCTCGGCAATGGCTTGGACGAGCAGCTGGACGGCTTCTTACAGAAGCACCCAGATACTTCGCTTGTGATTATCGACACCTTGCAGAAGATCAGAGAAGTCGGCGGCGAGAATTACAGCTACGCCAATGACTATCAGATCATCACGAAGCTAAAGAGCTTCACCGACAACCACAACATTTGTATGTTGGTTGTCCATCATACACGCAAGCAAACGGCGGACGATAAATTCGATATGATTTCCGGCACTAACGGTTTGCTCGGCGCTGCTGACGGAGCGTTTATTCTCTCCAAAGATAAGCGCACGAGTAACAACGCCACGCTCGAAGTATCGGGCAGAGATCAGCAAGACCAGCGTGTGTACTTGAAGAAGAACACAGAAACACTGGTATGGGAGCTTGACAAAATCGAAACCGAATTGTGGAAAGCACCGCCTGAACCGTTGCTCGACAGAATCGCCGAAAGGATAAACGCTGACAATCCGCAATGGAGCGGAACACCTACGGAGCTCTGCGAGTATCTCGCCGTTGACATCAAGCCAAACGCTATTACGTAAAAGCTGAACGTCAACGTTAACCGTCTGATGGACGAATACAAGATCGCCTATCACTATCAGCGGACACACGACGGTCGAAAGATAACGCTTATCTTTGAGGGCGGCGTGTCAAAGCGTGACAGCCGTGACGGTGATTGTGGGGTGTGTGAAACACCGACACAGCCGACACGGGCTGACACGCAATAAAGTTTAGGCGGGGTGCAGGGAGCCCTTTTCAAAGGGCTGCCCTTGCTCCTCGAAGAGCGCAAAACCTGCTCGCAGGTTGCATTTTTGATGGCTCTGCTGTCAAAAGTGCTTTTGCGTTACTCTTGGCAAGAGTAACAGAACCTGAGTTAGAGATAAACCAATGAGATAACCATATTATTATACAGATTTGAGGTGGATAAATGAAGAGAACGATCAGCGCAATGGTGGGTAAAGGCTCCGTCACGCACAACAGCCGCAGTTTCACAGCGGAGAACGTGGACAGCGAGTGTACCCACCTCAATATAGATTACTGCAATGAGCCGATCAAGAAAGTGTACCACGAACTGTTTTACGAAGCTCTGAAACAGTACAACGATAAACAGAAACGCAAGGACAGAAAGATTTCCGATTACTACAAGCATATCGAGTCCGGAAAGCAGGAAAAGCTGTTCCACGAGATCATCTTCCAAATCGGCAACATGGAAGATATGTCGGCAACAGGAGAGCACGCCGAGCTTGCGAGGACAGTCCTCGACGAATACTATCAGGGCTTCCAAGAACGCAATCCATATCTGCGAGTGTTCTCGGCGCACCTTCATATGGACGAAGCAACGCCGCATATCCATATCGACTTTATACCGTTCACCACCGGGAGCAATCGAGGTTTGGAAACACGAGTTTCGCTGAAACAGGCTCTGCTCAATATGGGTTTCAAAGGCGAGGGCAGAAGCGACAACGAACTGAATCGCTGGATACTTTCCGAAAAGAAAGTCCTTGCTCAGATTATGGAGCGGCACGGTATCGAGTGGGAACAGAAGGGCACACACGAGCAGCACCTATCCGTCCTTGATTACAAAAAACAGGAGCGAGCCAAAGAGGTCGCCGAGCTCGACCGGGAGATTGAGGGAAAGCAGTTGGAGGTCAAAGGTCTGAAAGCGACGGCTGAAAAAATCAAGGAAGCAACGGATTCACTCGACAGCATAGAACATCAGCTTGACAATAATCCAGAGCTGCAACTCCCGGAACCGCAGGGCTTGATGTCGGCAAAGAGTTACAAGAAAAAGTTTGTAGATCCGTTAATCCAGCGGCTGAAAAATCTTGTTCGATCTGCGGTAGCAAAAAGCTATTTGGGTTGGGAAAACTATCACCGCATCAACAATCTGAACGGCAGATTATACAGCGAAAACAAAAGTCTGAAACACGAAAATTCAAGGTTGAAGGAATTGAATAATCAACTCCGAGAGCAAAACAAATCCTATCGCCTGTTGGAAAAGGTTTTCGGTAAGCGCAAGCTCAATGAGATTATCGAGCAGGCGAGAGGATACAAAAAGTCAAAACAGCGTGACGCACGCTAATATATTATGAAAGGTTGATGAACAATGGAAAAGAAAATTTACGACAAGAAAACGGGTATCCACTACGAAATGCAAGGTGATTATTATCTGCCGTGTTTGGAGCTGCCCGAACAGCCAAAGGTTGAAATCGGGATATGGGGCAAGCGGCATTTGAGGTACATCAAACAGCACCACAAAATCCGCTATACCAATCTGATGACAAGCTGTAAGCTCACCGCCTACCTCGCCGACATCGACGAGCAGGCAGAGGATATGTTCTTTCGGTTAGTAAAACAACTCTCCGAAAAAGAAGGTGTAACCGAACAGATTAAAGCAGACCATCAAATGCTGTGGGTATGATAGATGAACAATATGCATGATAGAGAAAAGTCATATCAATGTAGTTGTATATTATGTCATATTAAAAAAGACAACGATTAGCATTTAGAATATTAACAGAATAATCTATAATGTCACCCAAAAGCAAGTTTTTCTTGATTTTTTTTGTAAATAATGATACAATAAATCCATAATTTGGGGATATTTATTCTATTTGACGCAGATCTTTTTTATGCTACAGTTTGAAGATAAAAGGAAAAGTATTATGAGTAGCGGGATACGCATAAGAAAAAACAGTATTGCATTTTCGGCATTAATAGGATCTATAGGTGGAACTGTTCTTGAGATAGCTTCACAAAGATTAATTGATGAATTAATCAATAAGGGTTATTTCAAAGACTCTATTATTTTAAGGGTAATAACATTTATCTTTTTCTCTATCTTAGCGTTCTTGTTATGTTTATTAGTAATAAAGTTTTTTGTTTGGTTGCTAAGTCAAAACTTATTAGAGTATAAATTTTTAAAGAAAAAATAATAGAAGGAACTTGGTTTGAAACAATTTATTATGATGCAGGTTGTAAACATATTTTCTGTGTGGGGATAAAGTTGGCAAAAGATATAGATAAAATAATGATAGAAATAACAAGTATTAAAATCGTTTTTGGAGAATAACATTATGAATATTAGAATATATAATGTAAATGTTTTAAAGTTGGACAATAACGATAATTGGGTTCTGCTATCAGATATGGAAGTTTGGATAGAGAACTCTTTTATAACGAGTATATTCCCTTACAGGGATAACAACAAGATTACCGTGAATTGGGATAGAGAAGTTGATGGAAAAGGGAATATTCTTATGCCTGGTTTTAAGAATTCTCATACTCATTCAGCTATGACTTTTTTGCGGTCTTATGCCGATTGCGCAAAATTGCAAGATTGGCTCAGAAACTATATTTTCCCTGCAGAAAAAAATCTGACAGAGGAAATTGTATATTGGGGAACAGTATTAGCAATTATGGAGTATTTATCAGGCGGAATAACATCAAATTTTGATATGTATTTTTATCCTCAAAGAATTGCAGAAGCAAGTGTTTGCACTGGGTTTCGAACGGTTCAAACAAGTGCTTTTAGCAATTTTTATTCAAGCATTTCAGAAATGGAAGATCTTTACCATGCCGTTAACGAACTAAGTGATCTTACGTCGTTTGTGGTTGGTTTTCACGCAGAATACTCTACTTCAAAACAATTGTTAATTAATTTAGCTAAGCTTTCAAATAAATTAAAGTCTCCTGTATGGTTCCATAATGCTGAAACCAAACAAGAAGTAATAGAATGTAAAAAAAGGTGGGGGATCACACCGACAAAACTCACATATGAATTGGGACTGTTTGAGCATGGTGGTGGTGGATATCATTGTGTCTGGGTTGAAGACTCTGACATTGAAATAATGAAAGAAAAAAAATAACTGCAGTTATTAATCCAGCCTCAAATATAAAACTATGCAGCGGTATAGCCCCGGTTAATAAATTTCTGGAAAACGATATTCAAGTTGCCCTAGGGACTGATGGAGCTGCAAGTAATAATAGTTTAAATATGTTTAAGGAAATGTACTTGGCCGCAACACTGGATAACTTTTCAAGAAACGATCCCTCCTGCATAAAGCCGGAACAAATATTATATATGGCAACCAAAGCAGGTGCGGATTCTATAGGACTAGATTATTGTGATAATCTAGAAGTTGGAAAGAAAGCAGATCTTGTTTTGTTGGATGTACATCAGCCAAATATGCAACCTGTAAACAAGATAATCAACAATATTGTTTACAGCGGAAGCAACAACAATGTTTTGCTTACAATTGTAAATGGGGAAATACTATATGAGAACGGAGAATACCATATAGGAATCGAACCAAAGGATGTATATAGTAAATTAGCATTATTGCTAAAAAAAATTAGAGAATGAGTTTGTTAATCTAAGAATATGAATCATCAATTTATATACTCCAACCAATTATACAATTTTCAACGTTTTTCTGAACGTGAAGATTTTAATAAAAATTTAAAAAATTGTATGTTAAGTCTTTTTAAATGGGATAACCTATCTGTTTTAGAGGCGGGTGTTGGTATGGGACGCGTTACAGATTACTATTTTGACAAGGTAAAACACGTTACACTGACAGACGAATCAAAAATAATGTTGGAATACTGTCGCTCTAAATATTCAACAGAAAAAGATAAAGTGAGCTGTTGTTTGTGTAGCCATTCTGAACTGCCAAAAATGTTTCAAGCAAAAAGATTTGACATTTTTGTAAGCGCATATAGCTTATCTTATGAGTGTATAAAACGCAAAGGAAATAAATTGCAAGACTATATTAATAATCTGTTCTCTCTTGCTAATCGTTTTGTTATTATAGAAAACACAGGTGTTTTTTGTTCAGATGATAGTTATATCCAACCGTACGCAGAATACTTTAATATATTGTCATCCCATTTGACAAAAATAGAAATACAAACAGATTTTAGGTTTAAGAGCACTGAAGAAGCTGTGTATTATTGCGGTCTGTTTTTCGGTGAAACGATTGCATCGAAAATAAAACAAATGGATATCAATGTAGTTCCGGAAACAACTTGTATTTGGTACAATGGGTGAAGAAAAAATGTTACATAATTTGAAGAAAAAGCTGTATCCAATGAACAGCGATTTAGAAAACTTAACTCTGGCAGAAAATAAAAAAATAATAAACATAAGCATTTCAATTTTTCTTGTCGCTATACAAATTGTCTATTGCTTTAGTGATAATATTGATTTGAGTATTTTAGATTCCGTTTTTTCGAGCAAAGATTTAGCGGACTTTTTGTTAGGAATTTTAATCAACGCCACCACTTTCTCTGTCATTTATTTCATTGTAAAGCTTATTTGGCAAAAAGTATGGATTGGGAGCAATAGAGATAATTGCTATTTGGAAGGTACGTGGTATCATGTGTTTGAAAGAGAGGTTGATAAAGACAAGAATTGCGTCAGAGGCGGTATCATTAAGATTTCGCAGAATTTTTATGATGTTTCTGTTAATGCATATAATTACGATATATATATAAATAACGGTAAAATCACTTATAATTCCAGTAGTTTTTCAAATTGGTTTTTTTCATCATGCGACCTTCAAAAGGACGGAAGATTAGACGCCAAATTTGTTAAAAGGAAAGAATACTCGGAGAGCAGTTCGGACAGCGGAACGATGAATCTCTCTGTGTTCGATGTTGATACTAACGGTAATATTTGTGAAATGGTAGGCGGTTTTTCTGATTCGGGTTCTTCGACAACGAGAGGGAACATAAGATTGTTCAAAGCAAAACAATCAGTTGCGATTGCCAACACTTCATTTGTCGATCGGGCTCCGAATGCATGGAAAGAATATATACGCCAAAAGCTGGAGCAATAATACCGCTTGTTTTTATAGGAGAAAAAACTATGTCAGATTTAAAAAAAATAGTAGTCTCGGCAGCTGAACTGCTGCCTGATTTGTTTGGTGTAAATGATACGGTTCATAAGAAGGGAAGCATACGCAACGAAGTAACAGAGTATGATTTATTAATTCAGGATTATATTATTAACACAATAAAAAAAGAGTATCCCAATGCAGTGTTTTTGGGAGAAGAAGGGGGCAAAGAAACAGAAGATACAAATAATCTCTTATTTGTAATTGACCCTATAGACGGAACTACAAATTTTGTCAATAATTGTAAATTTAGTTGTATTTCAATTGCGATGCTTCGCTCCGGCGAAGTCGTTGAAGCCGTTGTGTATAATCCATACTTAAAGGACATGTTTTTTGCTAAGAAGAATGAAGGCGCTTGGTTAAATGATCAAAAACTACAAATCGAAGATACAAGATTAAAAGAAAGTATTGTTGGTTATTCTAATTGTCCGTATGATGAGGAAATTACAGATTTCACTTTTGCGTTTGGAAAAATGCTTTACAAAAAGTCTTTGGATTTTAGAAGGATGGGAGCGTCAGCTTTAGAAATTTGTTATGCGGCTTGCGGAAGATATCAGTTGTATTGTGAGATGATACTATATCCCTGGGATTACCTCGCTGCATCTCTTATTGTTGAGGAAGCTGGTGGGGTTATATCTGATTGTAGTGGAGGTAAACTAAAGATTAATAAAAGATGTTCTGTTGTGGCAGGATGTCCAACTGCACACCATGAAGTATTAGAGATGTATAAGGACTTCATGCAACAAAAGGGTAACGATATAAAAGTGAAAACAAGTATAAATGACTAGAAAACTCATTAACTAATTACTACTTTTCATACTTTAATCTTTGTATAAAAGCTTTTTCATCCACAACCAATAAGCAATAAAGCAATACTAAACCGCAAAAAATGTCAATCTTTGCGTTTATGATAAAGATAGTTTTGTAACAAAAATTCACAACTAAAACAAGAGGTGATTTGTTATAATAGAAGTTGTGAATATAAAAGTGATTTATTACGTACACAACACACAAGCAACAAAACCATGCAAAAGCCCTGTAAACAAGCCAATCTTTGCGTTTGAAAAGTTCTCAAAGAGATAATTGTATATTTGCTATTATCAACCCCAAAGTCGCTTATGGCTTTGGGGTTTTTTTCACCTTCGGGTTCTCGGAGTTGCAAAAACAATAAGTTTGTTCAAATTGATCACACGCATCAAGAAATAGTATGTTTTGCTAAATTTTTTAATGTGATGAATGTTGTTTATTCATTTGTAGCGGCGAACAGTGTTCGCCATTTGATTTGGTTGCAAAACTAAATCAACAAAATACCAATAATGTTAAAAAATATTGTTAGATGATAGAATTTGCTTTACTGTCTGTCGAACCGATTTTACAATCGTTTCGATTGGCGGTCAATGACCGCCGCTACAATTGAAATACATTTTTATTATATCAAGACATATTTAAAAGGACTGAAAGATAACCGCTTTCAGTCCTTTTGGTGTTTATTTGGTGTTTATTAAATGTTGAAAACTTTTAATGGGTTGGATTACTTATTGTTTTCTTCCTTTTTTTCTTTGAAAGCGAAGAAACGCTGTCCGATGTAGTTGAATGCAACAAAAAGGCATGCGCCTACTATCATTGAGAAGTTTCCTGCAAACTTTTCAACACTCCAGCCGAACATTGTCCAGCTGTTTGCCGTACAGAGCATACTGATGAGCGGAATTGCAATTCCGTAGGCAAGTCCGTAGCATATTGCAATATTGAGTGCAAATTTAACGATTGGTTTCCAGCCCTTGTCCTTGTTTTTGAATGTGAAGTATTTGTTGAGAAAATAGCTTAAAATACTGCCGAGGATGTAGCCGACAAGCGATGAAACCCATTCATTCCAACCGCAGAGGTTAAAGAACAGAAACTGAAGTCCCATACCCACAACCGTGTTTAAAATTCCGACAAGTATAAACTTCCAAAATTTAATGTCAAAAAACTGCTTTATAAAATTACCCATTAACCGTTAATCTCCTTATCATCTTTTTCTTCGTTATCTTCATCTTCAAAATTAGAGAATTTTGTAATGTAAATAGGTCTGTCCTTGGCTTCCATATAAATTTTTCCTATGTATTCGCCGAGAATACCGATTGACATTTCGGTGATTCCGCCCATAAAGAGAATTGCGCACAGCGTGGTGACATAACCGGGTGTGGTAATTCCGAGAAAAAGCGTCTGAATCAGCGTTATTATAATGTATATGAGCGAAATTACGAAGATGATAAATCCCATAACAGCAGTGAATCTGAGCGGTGCAACCGAAAAGCTTGTGATTCCCTCAATCGCATATTTGAACAGACTTGAGAATTTCCATGTTGTCTGACCGAGCTGACGGTCAACTGTTTTGTAGGCAACCCATTTTGTGTTGAAGCCAACCCATGAGAAAATGCCCTTTGAAAATCTTTGAACTTCGCTGAGTTCAAGGATTGAGTCAACCATCTGACGGCTCATCATACGGAAGTCCATTGCGCCGTAGGGCATTTTTACATCTGTAAGCCTATTTGAAAGCTTGAAGAAAAGTTTTGAAAAAATTCCTCTGAACTTGCTTTCGCCCTCACGCTCGGCACGCTTTGTCGCACAGCAGTCGTAACCCTCATGTTCAACAGCCTGAATCATCTGAGGAAACAATTGCGGAGGATGCTGAAGGTCGGCGTCCATAACAACAACATAGTCGGCTGTTGTGTGTCTGAGTCCGGCATACATTGCCGCCTCTTTGCCAAAATTTCGTGAGAACGAAATATACTTGATATTGTTAAAAGTTTTCGCAAGCTTTTTCATGATAAGGTAGGTCCTGTCCTTACTGCCGTCATTTACAAGTATGTATCTGAAAGAATACTCGGGCAGAGAGTTGATAACCTTGTTGGTTTCAAGCACAAAATGTTCAAGTCCCGCTTCTTCATTATAGCAGGGAACAACTAAGTCTATGGTTTTCATGATATATTTTCCTTACTTTCTAAGTTTGATTTTTTACAAATTAATCTGTATATTTTATAACTATGATATCATCAATTACTCGTATAGACCCTTTTATTGGCCATACAGGCATATTTTTATATTCGTTTGTATTAATTATTTCTTCTTTCTCTTCTTTAGTTGCTGATGAAAAAGAACAATTTAGGGAATTATTCAAGTAACTTACTGTATGATACTCATCAAACAATAAATCTTTTTCTATCATAGGAGAAAGACATAAGATTTGTGACACATCATATTTATCATCTATAGCAACATCATTTAGTCTGCTTCCGTTTATAAATATCTTTTCATCGATATTTTTCCCTTGCTCATAAATTATAGATAACATTTCTGTAGCTCTTGACAAAGTCGTATCGTTTTCTTGCTGTAAGTAAAAATAGCATACATTTGCAATTAATGAATTGTTAAAAATCATCAATGCTATTAACACAGTAAAAACATTTTTAAATATCCTTTTTATTTGTAATTCTTCAATCATTAACAAAAATAAAATTATTAAAATGCTTGCACTTGACAGCATCCTATTAGCGTATGATACTGTAGAAGACGTAAATCTCCAACAATATATAGCTATAGGTATGGAGAGAATGCAAAATACAAAAAATATAAAGTTGTTTTTGTTCTTGTAAATTTTGTTTTTAATAAAAAATGAAATTAAAAGTAAAATAAATGCAATAACAAACAGAATATTAAATATAGCATAAAAAGAAATGCCATGTTTAATAATATTTCCGCCCAAAATTAAAAGTACAGTGGATTTAATTATGTCAAAAGGAGCAGAAAGTATTGTGTTTATATCAAAACCTACTTTATTAATGCCTTGATAATCCGTTGGGGTAACATTTTGAATCAACATTAATAATTTCCATATTACAAAGTACAGAATCATTGATATAGCGATTATTAGCAAACTAATACCTGTAAAATATAGTTTTTTATCAATATAGTATTCTGATTTTTCGCTTGAGTTTTTAATACCATAAGCAATCAATAAGACTAAGGCAAATGAAAGATATGCCTGATATGTAGCAATTGATAATGTCAAACAGATAACAGAAATTATATAATTAATGCATTTTTTACCTTCATTCCTTAAGATGAACCAGACGGAAATTGCTGATAAAAGCATAGCCAGCGCATAGCCGTCGGAAGTGAATCCAAAAAATAAAGTTTCGGTAATTGCAGGGGCAGATATCAAAATCATACCTGAAAGACAAGCTGTTTTTATATTTTGGATTTTTAAAATATCTACTACAATAACAGCAGTAAAAGCTATGAAAAACATTGTAAATATCCCTGTAATCCAAGGTAAATCATACCATGTGCTAAAAGAGCAAGCTACTGATAGAAACCATCTTCCTGAAGCTATAACATTTTGTGAGGAATAGTAATTATAAATAGAATCGTGATTCAGCAAATTGTTGGATATTTTATAAAAATGTATAAACAAGCCTGAGAAAAAGGTCGTTAAAAATACTAGTCTGTAACGATTTTTACTTTCAAACAAAAGCTTTAATTTTTGGTACACCTTGTATTCCCCCGTCGATGAATTAATTTGTTAATCTATAATCGTCTTAATTATAACAAAGCTAACGCAAAAAGTCTATTTTTTTTAAGATTTTTATGTTTTTTTATTTACATCACACACGAAAAGCGTTAAAATAGAATGGATTACTTGTACCCGATTGCATTTTTGTGCATATCGGAAAACAATTACAAAATATTTCGGAGGTCAAATTATGCCCGCTGTAAAGAAAAGGAAGAAGGCTGAGCCTGTTACGCTGAATAACAAGAGCAACGGCAAAGGCTTTTTCTCAAAAAACATGTTTATCGTTTTGGCTTTTGCCATACCGTTTGTGCTTATGACAGCCGCTTTCGGAGTTATGAAGGTTTCGCCGTTCGGTGACAATCAGATTCTCGTAACCGACCTGTGGCATCAGTATTATCCGTTCCTTGCGGATATGCAGGAAAAGCTTAAACACGGCGAATCGCTGTTCTGGTCATGGACGCAGGGCGGAGGTGTAAACTACTTTGCACTTATGTCATACTACCTTATGAGTCCGCTTAATTTTCTCACGGTATTTTTGCCGAGTGAATGGCTGAGAGAATTTTTGATGTTCTCTGTTGTAATCAAGGTTGCATGTGCAAGTATGTTTATGGCAATCTTCTTACGCAGTCTTTTTAAGAAGAATGATTTTTCTCTTGTGATTTTCGGATGCAGTTTCGGCTTTTGTGCATTCTTTATGGGTTACTATTGGAACACAATCTGGCTTGACACGGTTTGTATCACACCGCTTGTTGCTCTTGGCACAGTAAAGCTCTTCACAGAGGGTAAGTTCAGACTTTACATAGTTTCGCTTGCACTTTCACTTTTGACTAACTATTATATAGGTTTGTTTGCCTGCATTTTTGTACTGTTGTCATTTATTGCATACAACATTGTAAAATGGGACGGCATCAAAAAGTTTGCAACAAATCTTCTTCGCACAGGTATCTACTCATTGATTGCAATCGGACTTACTGCGTTTTTCCTGTTGCCGGCATTCTTCGGCCTGCAAAACACAAACGCATCGGGGGCAACTTTCCCGACAACCTTTGCAATCAATATAGGCTCGACAAATGACCTTATGGGTGTGCTTGAGGCAATCAGAAAGATTCTTTCCAATTTCATCACATTTGCCGCTCCTGCAATTAAAGAGGCTGACGCATTGCCTAACATTGCCTGCGGTACACTTTCTCTTGTACTCGGAATTCTTTTCTTCACAAGCAAGAAAATTTCGCTCAAGGAGAAGATCGTTGACGGCTGCCTTATCGGTTTTATGATTATCAGCTGTATCATCAGACAGCTTGACTACATCTGGCACGGTTTCCACTTTACAAATATGATTCCGTACCGTTTCAGCTATCTTATCAGCTTTGTACTTGTTGTTATGGCATTCAGAGCATTTATGCTCCTTGAATCAAGCTCTTGCTGGGATGTTATTCTTGCCGCACTTTTTGTTGCACTTGTTATTATCTTCGGTATCGGCACACAGGAGACTTATGCGCTTGTCGGCACGGCAGTTATTGCGGCTGTAATCTGCGTTCTGCTTTTCCTCTATACAAAGAGAATTGTTCCGAAACAGGTTCTTTTGATTGTATTCGGCGTAATCATAATAGGTGAGAGTGCCGCCGCAGGTTATATCGGTGTTAAGACAACAACTGTAACGGGTACTTACGATTATCCGAGAGGCGAGGAAAGTACTGCACAGGTAATTGACTATATGGACAGCCTTGAAAGCAACACAACCGAAATGTGGAGAGCGGAGATGACATCAACTCAGACGCTTAACGATGCGGCTCTCAACCACTACAACGGACTTTCGATGTTCAACTCAATGGCTAATGTTGATATGACCGTGCTGTTTGAAAACTTTGGTATGATGGGTTGGAAGAGCGGTAACCGCTATACCTATGCCGAGGGTTCACCGGTTACAAACCTCTTTATGAATCTTAAATATCTTATTGCCCGTGACAATATCTATATGAACACCTATGACCTTACAGAGGTTTACGGTGTCGGTAATGTAAAGCTTTTGCAGAACAATCACTATCTGCCGATGGGCTTTATGACAAACTCCGCACTTGCAAGCTGGCAGGTTGATGAAAACGAAGATCAGTTCAATCCGTTTGACAAACAGAATGAATTTTTCAAACTTGCAACAGGCATTAAGGATGATGTTTACACTCCGCTTGATGTTGTTTCACAGGGACACACAGACTACAATCAGTTCCCCGTAAATAAGACAGGTTACGGACGATATTCATTCAGCTGTACCGATACAACAGTTACTCCGCATGTAAAGTGGAATTACGAAGCACCTAAGGACGGCTTGTATCTTATGTATGCGGATATTTCGGGCGGTGACGATGTTACCGTTATGATTAACGATGTTGCCCAGAGCAAGACCTACGGTATGGGCAGAAGCTACATTGCCTGCATCGGTCAATGCAAAAAGGGCGACAAGATTTCCGTTTATTCAAATCTCCAGCAGGGACAGTCGGGTTCTGCAATGGTATTTGTTGATGTTCTGAATCAGGATGTCTTTGAAGAAGGTTACAATAAGCTTTCAAAAAGCGTAATGACAACAACAAAGCTTACAGGCAGTTCTATGGAGGGAACAATCAATGCACAGGAAAACGGATTGTTCTACACCTCTGTTCCGTATGAAGAAGGCTGGAAGGCATATGTTGATGGCAAGGAAGTAACAATTACTCCTGTCGGCAACGCACTCGTTGCATTCAATCTTGACAAGGGCGAGCATACAATCAAGCTTGAGTATTATCCAAAGGGATTTGCAATAGGCTTGACCGTGACAATCATATGTGCCGCAACCTTTGCGTTCCTCTGCGTATGGACATATATCATCAAAAAACGCAGAAAAAAGAAAGGCGATATCTCTGAAAATCCCGAAGAAGTTCAGATTAACGCTGAATAATAAAATTAAATATCTTTAAACATTACCGCCGTACAGATTTTTTTGCTGTGCGGCGGTTTTTGTTTAATTTGACAAAATGCACAAAAAATCATCATGAAATTCTATAACATAAATAATAAAAAACTATCAATACTTATTTAATTATGCTATAATAGTGTTAGCTATAAAGCTCTATTTTAAATTGCAATAAAAATAAAATTAATTAAATTAACGATATGTTCTAATTAACTTAACTAAGTTTAGGATCGTCATTTTGGGTGATGTTGATAGAGACGGTGATATTGACACAATTGATGCAACATTGATTCAGAAAATGGCATTAAATATAACAAGGGGGACTAACTAATGAAAAAGATATTAGCAATATTACTTGCAGGAGTTATGTCTGTTACAGCATTTGGATTTAATGCATCTGCTGTTGAAAAAACAGACGCTGAAATTCAGCAGGAAAAGTTAGGTTACATATTGAATTTGAATAAAGATATTTGGTTGGATTGTGCAGTGATATATGACGGAGTTTGGCCGTCAATAATGGACAACGCAAGAGAGGTGTATGATACTGACGGTTTATCGGCAGATGAATATACTGTTGCATTAAAACAGGTTTATGATATGTATTACGATGCACCGCTTGTAAATATTGAGTATGCAGAGGCTACATATAAGAATGCATTGAAAGAAGAAAATTATAATAATTGGTATTCAGAAAATGAATGGAATGATTTTCAGGAAAAGTTAAAAAATCTTGGTGACGCATTTGATTATTATTATGCACATAAGAATGAATTTCCGTGTAATCAACTTACAAAAGCATTTAAAGAGATGATGACATCTTACAACAAAATGACCAATGCGTATACCGTCAAAGGTGATGTGAACGGTGACGGTGAAGTAAATATTGAAGATGCAACGCTTGTTCAAAAATATGTTGCTCATATTGAGAACCTTACAGGTGCGCAGAAAATGCTGACAAATGAAAAAAATTATGAAAACATTACGGTCACGACTGCAACAAACCTTCAGAAACATATCGTAGGTCTTGAGCCTGAATTTAAAAACAATGATATTTTCATTGACGAACAGAGTTGTGTAAGTTCACTTGACGACACTCTGCGTTGGTATAATTACTGCAATTTCAATATCTGTCCTCGCAGAAATGATGTAACAAGTGGCACATACATAGATAATAATTTTATTTGCATGGATAAAATTTTTGGATACAGAATATGGTGTGACAAAAATGGATATGATTACCTCTAACTGAATAAGGTGAATAAATTAAACCGCCGTACAGCGAAAAATCTGTACGGCGATTTTTGTTATAAAACAATCAGCAGGTGCAGTCGTCCGATGAACGCACCTACAGTTGATTGCACAAACGATTACAATACTATGCTTTAGCACAATCTATATCATACTGCCTTTACTTATCTCCCGATTTTGTACACAGGGCGGCGATAAGTCCGAAAACTATTGCGGCGGAGATTCCTGCGGCGGCGCTTGTAAGACCTCCCGTAAGAATTCCGAGTGCGCCGTCCTGAGAAAGCGCCTTTCGCACGCCCTCGCTCATAAGAAAACCAAATCCGCTGATCGGCACACTTGCGCCGGCACCTGCAAAATCAACAAGCGGTTTGTACAGTCCGATTGCCCCCAGAATTACGCCTGCGACAACAAAGCCCGTAAGTATTCTTGCGGGAGTGAGTTTTGTTTTGTCAATGAGAATCTGACCTACCACGCAGATCAGTCCGCCAACCCAGAATGCATTTACATATTGCATACTGACACTTCCTTCGTTTTGTCATTATCAATAAATATTGTTCCGAGTTTTTGGTGAATAATTCCCCAAGACATTTCTTTATGTGATGAAAAACTGAATTTTTGTGAGATTGCATTGTTTTTTTGGAAAAACTCTACACAAACCGCTCGTTTTATAGTATAATCTATGATGTTCGTTTCTGTGTTTTTGTACGGCACATTCAAATCACAGAAATTACGCAATTAATTTTAAGGAGTGAAAAGTCACATGGTCGAGGTTAAAAACCTTACAAAATTTTATGGCAGCATAAAGGCCGTTGATGACATCAGCTTCACTGTTGAAACAGGTGAAGTTCTGGGATTTCTCGGACCTAACGGTGCGGGCAAATCCACAACAATGAATATGATAACAGGTTACCTTTCATCAACAAGCGGTACTGTTACCATTGACGGATGCGAAATTCTTGACGATCCGATTCACGCAAAGTCAAAAATCGGTTATCTTCCCGAAATTCCGCCTTTGTACATTGATATGACGGTTAAAAAATATCTTGAGTTTATGTTTGATCTCAAGAAGGTGAAGCTGCCGAAAAAGGAACACATTGACGAGGTTATGCGTTTGACAAAAATTACGGAGCAGGCTGACAGAATTATCAAGCATCTGTCAAAAGGTTATCGCCAGCGTGTAGGTCTTGCTCAGGCGCTTCTCGGCAATCCGCCCGTAATCATTCTTGACGAGCCGACAGTAGGTCTTGATCCTAAGCAGATTATCGAAATCAGAAAGCTTATTCGCAATCTCGGCAAAAAGCATACTGTAATTTTTTCATCTCATGTTCTTTCCGAGGTTTCCGAGGTGTGTGACAGAATCGTCGTTATTTCAAAGGGCAAAATTGTTGCCGATGCAAAAACCGATGAACTTTCTGCTCAGGTTTCGGGCGGTCAGAAGCTCTCGCTTACTGCAGAGGGAAGTACCGCGGACATTACCGAGGCAATAAAGAAAATCCCTGCTGTTAAGCGTGTTACAAAGACAGGCAGTAATGCCGACGGCAGCGGAAAGTATATGATTGAATACGAAACATCAAGCGACATTAGAAGAGATGTTTACAATGCCATGGTAAGAGTCGGTGCGGTAATTCTTGATATGCAGTCAGGCAATGAAACACTTGAGGATATGTTCCTCAAGCTTACCTCGGGTAAATATGACAGCAGAAAGGAAGATATGTAATGGGTGCTATTTTAAAGAGGGAGCTTTCCTCTTATTTCAATTCGGCAATTGCATATGTTGTTCTTGCCGCTTACTTCTTCTTTTCGGGTGTGTTTTTCTACAACTACTGTATTGTGTACAACTCGGCAAGTTTAAGCTATGTATACGGCAATATGCTTTTGATTATTCTGTTTATAATTCCGATTATGACAATGAAATCTTTTGCAGATGAAAAGTATCAGAAAACAGATCAGGCGCTCTTTACTGCACCTGTAAGCCTTACAAGGGTCGTTTTAGGAAAGTTCCTCGGTGCATTTGTGCTTTATGCAATTTGCAGTGCAATCTTCCTTCTCTATGCGGTTGTAATTTCATTCTTTGCAACTCCGGAATGGTCGGTTATTCTCTGTACATTCATCGGACTTCTCCTCTTTGGTGCGGCTCTGCTTGCAATTAACATTTTCATTTCATCACTTACAGAAAGCACAATTGTTGCCGCAATCGTAAGCATGGCGGTTAACCTTGTTATCTATATGATGACAAACTTCACAAGTATGATTTCAATTGACTGGATCAAGAACATTATTGAAAAGATTGATTTTGCTACATATTATAATTCATTCAAATACGGTCTGCTCAGCGCACCTGATATCGTATTCTTCCTGAGTGTGGCAGGATTGTTCGTATTTTTTACTGTTCGTGTTCTGGAAAAAAGACGCTGGAGCTAAGGAGGTAATATAAATGAGCGAAGAAAATAAAAACCTGAATACTATCTCCGAAGATACTGCAAATGCAGACAGCAATGCTGTGGCGGAAACAGCCGATAAAAAGGAAGATACAAAGGCCAAAAAGAATAAGAAGAATAAGTCCGAAAAGGGCAGATTCAAAAAGTTCATGAAGTCAAGAAAAGCAAAACACGGCACGGTTGCAATGGCAATTACGGCGCTTGTTATCGTTATGGTAATTATTGTAAACATTATTGTCGGACTTCTTGTTAACAGATTCCCCGACCTGGAGCTTGACCTTACATCAAACAAGTCGTTTGCACTTCAGGACGATACAATTGACTATGTTTCACACCTTGACAAGGATGTTACGGTAAATATACTTATGGCAAAGGAATCATTTGAGAGCCAGGGTACCTACTTTGTACAGGCTCAGAAAATGCTCAATAAAATGGCGAGCAAGTCAGACGGTAAGATGAAAATCAAGTATGTTGACCTTACCTCCAACCCGTCGTTTACATCCGATTATCCGAATGTTGACTGGCAGTCAAGCTCGGCAAATAACATTGTTCTTGTTGAATCCGGCAAGCAGTACAAGGTGCTTACTCTTACGGATTGCTTTGAATATGACGAGAAGACCTACAATTACTACGGTTCATACAGCTTTACCGGCACAAAGATTGAGCAGGCTGTTGTAACTGCTATTCTCAATGTTACAACAGACGACAAGGTTGTTGTTGATATGATTAAGGGCAACAACGAGCAGGATTATTCATCACTTAAAACACTTCTTGAAAACAATGCTTATCAGGTGAACGAGGTTTCACTCGCAACAGGCGACTTTGACAGCAACGCAAAGATTGCAATTATGTACGCACCATCTGTTGACCTTGACGAGAAGATTGTTGAAAAGCTTTCAACATGGCTTTCAAATGACGGCAAATACGGACGCTCACTCATCTATGTTCCGACTGCCGATATGGGCGAGATGCCGAACCTTGACGATTTCCTCAAGGAATGGGGTATGTCAATTGACAGAGGATATGTGTTTGAAACTGATGAAAGCACCCTTGTAAGCGCAAGCTCACCTTATGCATTCACGGTAAGCTACGGTGATTACTACAAAGATAACCTCAAAAACAGCAAGATTCCTGTTGTTGTATCAGAGTCACACGCTGTTAATATTACAGATGAAAACACTGCACACGCATTGCTTAAAACTTCCGATAAGGCAGGCGTATTGCCGATTGACGCCGACAAGAACTGGGACTACAAGGACGCAGTTTCGGGTAACGGTGAAAATGTTGCGGCAGAAGGTGTTATGACAAACGAGGACAAGAACTCATCGAGAGTTATCATATTCGGTTCATATGTTATGTTCAGCGACACAATTATGAAGTACAACAGCTTTAATAACTCCGCTTACTTTATGAATGTAATCAACACAATTGCAGATAAGGAAGATGTCGGCATTACAATTGAGAGTAAGTCGATTGACAATACGGAACTCGGCATCACCGATGTTGCAACACAGAACACAATGCTTGTTGTGTTTGTAATCATTATCCCGATTGCAATACTTGTTGCAGGCTTTGTTTTCTGGTTACGCAGGAGGAACAGATAATGAAAAAGAATACTAAAATATTGATTATTGTCTGCGCAGCAGCAGTGATTCTTGCGGGACTTATGTGTCTGCTCATCTTTCTTCCGAAGGGCGACGGTTCGTCATCGGGAGCAGCAACATATGATGAGGGTGTAAAGATGAGCGTTACAACCGATAAAGACGGTGTTCATCAGGCACAGATTCAGACAAACGATAAGGGTGAAATTGATAACAACAGCTACGGCACTCTTATGGATTATATCCCTGCAAAGATTTCAAAGATTCATCTTGAAAACAAAAAGGGTACTTTGGACATCAAGTCATATACACCGACCGATAAAAACGGCAAAACAAGTGCTACACAGTACACTATTGTAGGTTATGAAGATTTTGACCTTCAGGGCGGTATTGCCGACAATATCGCAAACAATGCCGCAAGCATTGACTTTACAAAGGTTATGACTCTTGATGGCTCAAAGCTTGCAGATTACGGACTTGATAAGCCGAGAGATACTGTTACCGTAACTTATACCGACAAGACAAAGGCTATTATCTATGTCGGTGATGATGCTCCGCAGAATGCCGGAACATATATTAAGTTCGGCAGCAACGATACTGTTTATCTTGTTGCAAAAGATTCTGTTTCTGCATTTGACTACGGCCTTACAGATCTTATCAGTCTTACAATCAACGATGCGGCATCTGACAATGACAACAGTCAGGCATCGTCAATTGAGATTTCTGGTTCTAATTTTTCAAATACAATCACACTCAAGCCAAATTCAGACAATAAGAACTCGGCTTCTTATGTTATGACAAGCCCTGTTGAGTGCTACGCAAACGAGAAAGAAAGCAGTCTTGTTGCAGGCGGCATCAGAGGTCTTTATGCCCTCACGGTAAAAATGGTTAATCCGTCATCCTCACAGCTTTCAAGCGTAGGTCTTTCTAATCCGTATGCAAAGATAAAGGCTGTTTATCCCGACACAACAGTCAGCCTCAGAGCTTCAAAGCCTGACGGTGACGGCAATGTGTGCCTTATGAAAGAGGGCGGAAATATTGTATATACAATTTCTGCCGAAAAGGTTCCGTGGGTGAAAACAAGCTATGACAGCCTTGTAAACGAATATGTGCTTTATCCGAAGATGAGCGCATTGTCGGAGGTTTCCGTAAATGACGGCAAGAAAACCTATACATTCTCGCTGAGCACTGCACAGAAAACAAAGACAGACGACAACGGCAGTGAGTCAACAACAACCACAACAACCGTTAAGAACGGCAAGACAGAAATTGAGCTTGCAACATTCTCGGGCTTCTATGAGAATCTTACAATGGTCGAGCTTGCCGACACAAAGTCTGACAGCAAAAACGGTTCGCCTGTTCTTACCGTTACATATAAATACTCATCTGACGGCTCAACAGACACCGTAAGCTATTACAAGTCTGACGGCAACCGTTATGTTGCGGTTGTCAACGGCAGAGTTGCAGGTCATGCATATCAGTCAAAAGTCAATACTGCTGTCAAACAGGCTTCAAGTGTTGCCGCAAATAAATCGGAATAATCTTTGAGTTGAATTTATTCTTTTACACCCGAGCTTTTTAGTTCGGGTGTTTTTTGTCGGGTATATGTATACGAGCACAAACTTTTATAAAAATTCAGACAATATATTGCAATGCGATAATTTCTATAGTATAATGATTTTGTAAAAGTGATTTATATTAACTTTAAACGGTGAATGTTATGAATATGATTTTGCATTGTACAATATGTGATGATAACCCTTCGGCGGTTAAACGGGAAAAGGAAATAGCCGACCGAGCTTTTTGCGAAATGAATATATCGGCGGATATTTCGGTATACACCGACAGCAGTCAGTTTATGTTTGAGCTTGGCGACAACAAACAAATGGATATTCTGATTCTTGATATCGAAATGCCAAAAATGTCGGGTTTTGAGATTGCGGATTATGTGAAAAAATCAAACCCGAATTGTCTTATTATTTTTATGACCTCCTATGTAAATTATGCCGTTGACGGATATAAACTTGATATTTTCAGATTTGTTTTAAAGCAAGACGGAGATTATAGGCTGAAGGCCGCATTGCTTGACGCAGTTAAAGTCATTGACCTTGAAAGCAAAAAATCGTATCTGATTGAACGGCACGATATGTGCGGTATGTTGCCGTGTAAGTACATTCTGTACATTATCAAAAGAGGTAAAAACAGTGAAATTTACCACCTCAAAAGCAAAGAGCCGATAAAAATACGAAAACCGCTGTCTGTTGTGTTTGAAGAACTTGACTCAAGTGAATTTATTTATATTTCCAGAGGCTGTATAGCAAATATGGAGAATGTGCAGAAAGTTGACCGCCGGGAATGGGTATGCAAAAACGGCGACAGAGTGCCGATAAGCGCATCACTCTATGCGGAAATCAAAGAAAAGCTCCTTGATTTCTGGGGGAGTAAAATCATTCATGATTGATGCGTGTTGACTAAAGTATTAAATTAGCGGTCAAAAATCGGCAATTTAAAGACTAATTAACACAAACATATTTTTTGTGCTATAATAATATTGAAAACAGGGTATGTGAATTTAACCGGTCACAAATAAATACACAGACCTTGCTCTTTGAAAGTATTCCGAAAGATATGTTATTTTGGAAAACCTTATCCTGTTTCGCACATCCTAACCCCGAAACACTTTTAACACTGCTGCATTTACATTTATGCGAAACAGAAAAAAGCCTGAGCATTTTTGCTCAGGCTTTTTGAATGCGGAAAATAAATTATTTTGTGCCGAAAATTCTGTCGCCTGCATCGCCCAAACCGGGGCAAATGTATGCGTTTTCGTTAAGCTCACGGTCAAGACAGCCGACATAAAGCTGAATATCGGGGTGTGCCTTCATAAGAGCGTCAACACCCTCGGGAGCTGCGATGATTGACATGAACTTGATTTTCTGACCGCCGTGCTTTTTAATGAAATCAACAGCGGCAATAGCCGAACCGCCTGTTGCAAGCATCGGATCGACAACAACAATCTGACGACGGTCAATCGGTTCGGGGAGCTTGCAGTAATATTCGTGCGGTTCGTGAGTTTCGGGGTCACGATATAGACCGATGTGACCTACTCTTGCGGACGGAACAAGTGCGAGAATACCGTTTACCATGCCAAGACCTGCACGAAGAATCGGAACAACGGCAAGCTTTTTGCCTGAAATAACAGGCTGAACAGACTCCTCAATCGGAGTTTTAACCGTGATATCCCGAGTTTCAAGGTCAGAGAGAGCCTCATATCCCATAAGCATTGCAATTTCTTCAACCAATTTGCGGAATTCGTTTGTTGATGTGTCTTCTTTTCTGAGAAGTGTAATTTTGTGCCTTATAAGCGGATGTGTCATGTACGAAACCGACATATCATTGCCTCCTTGTTAAATTTTAATTATTTGATTAACTTAATGATACTAAAAACCGTTCAAAATGTCAATGATGTGGTAACTTTTGACATTAAAATAAAAAGTTATTGCTTTTATATCTGTGCAAAGGTATAATTAACAGGAATGGGGTTTTTACAGATTTAAACCCTAAAATGCGAAAGAGGGAATTCTAATGGACAAAAACAACGGCGCAATTTATGATGCCCGCAAACTCGGAAAACCGAAGATGATAATTCTTGGTGTTCAGCATATGTTTGCAATGTTCGGCGCAACAATCCTTGTTCCGATTTTAACGGGACTTGACATTTCAACAACTTTGCTTATGGCAGGCTTGGGAACACTTTTGTTCCACTGCATTACAAAGTTTAAAGTACCTGCCTTCCTCGGCTCGTCCTTTGCATTCTTGGGCGGTTATGCCGCAATCAAGGCTTTTTCACCCAATGACCCTAACAGTATGCTCCCGTATGCGTGCCTTGGCGTTGCGTGTGCAGGTCTTATCTACTTCATCCTTGCCGCAGTTATCAAGGCGGTGGGCATTGAAAAGGTAATGAGATTTTTCCCGCCTGTTGTAACAGGTCCTATTATCATAGCAATCGGTCTTGGACTTGCTCCGTCGGCTGTTTCAAACTGCACAACAAACTGGTTCTTGGCTGTAGTTGCTCTTGCTGTAATTGTTGTTTTCAACATCTGGGGCAAGGGAATGGCTAAAATCATTCCGATTATACTCGGCTTGCTCATCTCCTACGGCACAGGTCTTGTGCTTTACTTCATTTCACAGGCAAATCCTGACCTTATTCAGAATGTTCCGTGGCTTTTCTCGGGCGGTGCTGACGCAAACGGTGTTTATCAGCCGATTTTTGACTTTACAAGCCTGAACACAATTTGCGACAACATCTCAAAAGGTCACATTTTCGGCAGTGAGGGACTTATCGGAATTCCGATTCACTGGGATAAAACGGTATTCGGCGGTATTGATTACTCAAACGGTGCGCTTATCGCATCTTCAATCATTGCCATTGTTCCGATTGCTTTTGCTACAATGATGGAGCATATCGGTGATATTTGCGCCATCAGTTCAACAACAGGCAATAACTACATCAAAGATCCGGGACTTCACAGAACTCTTGTCGGTGACGGCCTTGCAACAACACTTGCATCACTTTTCGGCGGCCCTGCAAACACAACATACGGTGAAAACACAGGCGTTCTCGCTCTTACGAGAGTTTATGACCCGAGAGTAATAAGAATTGCCGCTTACTTTGCCGTTGCAGTATCATTCTTCCCGATTGTTTCGGTAATTATCGGTTCAATTCCAAGCTGTATCATCGGCGGTATTTCGTTTGTTCTTTACGGTATGATTTCAGCTATCGGTGTCAGAAATGTTGTTGAAAACAAGGTTGACTTCACAAAGAGCCGTAACCTTATTGTTGCCGCAGTTATCCTTGTTTGTGCGCTCGGTCTTTCAAGCGACACGGTAAGCTTTACAATCGGCAGTGCCGCAATAACACTTTCACCACTTGCTGTTGCATCAATTGCAGGTATCGTTCTCAACGCAGTTTTCCCCGGTAAGGACTATAAGTTCGATACAGAGGATGTTGCCGATGCCGTAAACTTTGAAAAAGAAGTTAAACCAAAAGAGAAGAAAAAATAAATGACAAATAAAAGATAAAGAAAACTCCCACAGCCATAACTGTGGGAGTTTTCTATGCTTAAAAAACTAGGGGAACGTCATTAACGCTCCCCTGCAAAAAACAAAGTTTTTTTGGTATCAGTATTATTATATGTTAATCAGGCTAAAAAGTCAACAATTTTTTTGAGGAAATTATAGACAGAGCATATCATCTGGTGATTTTTAAAATAATCTTTATTTCTTACCATACGCACATTAACAAGGTTACTCAATTCTTGAAAACGATGTGATTTTACGGTGTCAAAAGCTACCTTATCATATAGACAAATAAGTGCGGTAATTTCAAACACAGGACGAATTTTTAGCTTACTGCGTCTTTCTTCGTTTGATATGTTCTTTATATTACTCACAAATTGTGTTACTTCTCTTGTCGGATGAGTTCCGCTTTTGCGAAGATTGTATATTATACAGTTGTTGTGTGCACATGCGTTACGAAGGCTTTTTACGGCATTAAGTGTTCCGTTTGTTATTTTGTTATTTTTATCCGGATACTCTGAATAATAAAAATCGTAAAACCTTAAAAATTCACCAAATCCAATTATCTCCATAAATGCCCATACGGGGCAGTTTATGTCATCGTTGCTAATATAATCAAGCTGAATATCATCTGATATTTCATTAAAATTAAAATAATATCTAATTAGTTCTTCTACATATGTTGACTTTCTTTTATGATAAATGTCACGCAGAACAAAAGGATTTTTTATTAAAAATACTTTTACAATATCATAACCATCTTCGGCTAAATTTGCTGTAATTGCAGATAATAATTTTACTTTAAGGCAGTGTTCAATATCCAAACACATATTTATTATAATTAAGCGCAAGTGCATATCTATTGTTGCTAATTCAGAGAGGTATGCAAAATCAAGGTCAATATATTTGCCTGCATTCACACCTGAAATGTGTTTATCATAATTTTTTCGATATGAAGCTATGCGAAAATAATTGTTGCGTTCACTAAGAAATATTATGGCATCTTTTTCTGACATATACTCAAATTTTATGCCTTTTTCGTTTTTCATTTTATCGACAAGTTCTTGACTTGTCATCATTTGTTTCACCGCAATTTCGACAAATTTTTATAATTATATTATATACCATTTATTACCGTTTGAAAAGTAAAAACTGCTTAACTATAAAAATAGGGTACTCGGTTGAGTACCCTATAAATATAATTATTAACTTCGCCGTGTTTGGGAGATATAAGTTGTTTTAAAACTAAACTATCTTCACGAACAAGGAACAGCGGTTTGCCGTGCTCGGGAGCTGAAAGCTGTTCCAAACACAAACTGCCTACACGAACTGCGTGCCGAGGCTCTCGGCTTACATTTCGGTGATGATTTCGTTGATTGTTTTTCCCGGAGGAATCATCGGGAGAACATTTGCATCGGGACTGATGTGGCAGTCAACAACAACGGGCTTGTTCATCTCAAAAGCCTTTGTGAGAATCGGCTTGATTTCCTCAGGCTTTGTGATTCTTAAACCGTCAACGCCGAAAGCGTTTGCAAGCTTTACAAAGTCGGTTGCTCTGTGCGGATCGGTCTGTGAAAAACGACTGCCGTAGAAAAGCTTTTGCCACTGACGAACCATGCCGAGAACCGTGTTGTTCATAACAACTACAACAACGGGGAGTTCATAGGACTTCAGTGTTACGAGTTCGTTTAAGTTCATGTGGAAACTGCCGTCACCTGTGATGAGGCAAACCCTGTCATTGGGACGGGCACACTGCGCACCGATTGCGGCGCCCATGCCGTAACCCATAGTACCCATACCGCCCGATGTAAGGAGCGTTCTGCTTTCCATAATCTTGCTGAACTGTGCAACCCACATTTGGTGCTGACCTACATCTGTTGCGATGATGTCTGACGGACACTTGATTTCGTTGATTGTATCAAGAACCTGCTGTGGGAGCGGAAGGTCGCACTCGGGGAGCTTTTTATCGTCAAAATGATGCTTCCATTCTTCAATCTTCGCAAGCCAGTCCGGATGGTTCTGACGGTCAAGACCGATTGTGAGTGCAATGAGAATTTCTTTTATATCTCCGAGAATGTATTCATCAACCTTTACATTCTTGTTAATTTCTTTTTCGTCAATTTCAAGCTGAACAATCTTTGCCTGTTCGCCGAACCTTTCACGGTCGCCTGCAACACGGTCGGAGAATCTTGCACCGCACGCAATCATAAGGTCACATTCGGCTGTTGCCATACCTGTTTCGTAACCGCCGTGCATACCGATGTTGCCGACGCAGAGCGGATGATCGGCGGGAATACAGCCGAGTCCCATAAGCGAACAACAAACGGGAGCGTCAATAAGCTCCGCAAATGCCTTGAATTCTTCGCTTGCGTCAGCGCTTATGATACCGCCGCCTGCGTAAATCATAGGACGCTTTGCGTTTTTAATCATTTCCTGAACAACACGAACTTTTTCGGGATTTCTGATTTCAAAGGTTCTCGGTCTTTCGGGAATAGTCTGTACAAACTCTGTTTTGTTTGCCGTTACATCCTTTGGAACATCAACGAGAACAGGTCCCTTTCTGCCGTGTTGAGCAAGAGCAAAAGCCTTGCGTATGGTGTCGGCAAGATCCTCAACCTTTTCAACAAGGAAGCTTGCCTTTGTAACGGGCTTTACGATGTTTACAATGTCAACTTCCTGAAAGCTGTCTCTTCCAAGCTGATCGGTTGTTACATTGCCTGTGATTGCAACAAGCGGAATGCTGTCGATATTGGCTGTTGCAAGGCCTGTTACAATGTTTGTTGCACCGGGACCCGATGTTGTCATAACAACGCCTGTTTTGCCTGTTGCTCTTGCGTAACCGTCAGCCGCATGAGAAGCACCCTGTTCGTGTGCTGTGAGAATGTGACGAATTTTGTCGCTGTATTTATAGAGTGCATCGTATGTGTTGAGTGCCGCACCGCCCGGATAACCGAAAACCGTGTCAACACCCTGTTCAAGAAGACACTCGCAAATGATTTCTGCACCTGTAAGCTGCATATATATCTCTCCCTTGTATATGTAGTGTTATTCCATAAAACAATGTTACCTTTTATTTTATCCAAATGTGATTATATTGTCAATAGAAATCGAAAAAGACAACTCATTACAAAAGAAAAAACGGGAAACAAAAGCGTTCCCCGTTTTGAATCGGTCATAATTATTCATTTTTGAGATATTCACATATTGCGCCTACGGTTTTTTTGCTTGCAAGTTTGCAGAATTTTTCATAGTCAACACCCTTGTTTTCGTCAAGGTCATCGGAGATTGCCCTGATGATTCCATAAGGAGTTTTGAGTGCGTAGCAAACATAACCGATTGCCGCACCCTCCATTTCACAGACAAGAGCACCGAATGTGTCGGCAATTCTTTTGCGTTTTTTACGGTCGGAAACGAATATGTCGCCGCTTGCGATAATGCCCTGCTCAACCTTGGTGTCGGGGAGTGCCCTGCACGCCTGCGTGAGCTTTTCAACTACTGTTTTGTCGCAGTCAAAGAATATCTTTGTACCGTCAGGAAACGAAACCTCGCCCTGTCTGTCGCCGAGAGCAGTTGTGTTCATATCGTGCTGAACGGATTTTGTCGCAACAACAATATCTCCGATTGATACAAGAGGGGAGAGTGAACCGCCCACACCGCTGTTGATTACAACATCGGGATTGAACTTTTCAATAAGCACAACGGCACACATGGCGGCATTGACCTTGCCGACTCCGCAGACTACAACGGCTATGTCCTTGCCGTTAAGAGTACCTGTGGTGAATTTCATTCCTGCGATTTCTTCGGTTTGTGTGTTCTGAGAAAGGGCGATAATTCCGTCGGCCTCAATCTGCATGGCACATATAATTCCTGTCATAAATTTTCCTCCGATTTTGGTGTTGAAATGTAGCGGCGTTCAGCGAACGCCAATCGTTTTGGTTGCAAAACCAAAACGAACAAGTGATAAATTTATGTTGTATCATTGTCGGTTAAAAATCATTTGTAATGTCGAACCGATTTTGTAATCGGTTCGAATGGCGGTCACTGACCGCCGCTACTGTTTGCATAAATCCATACAATATTGCGCTCGGGCATCATTTGTTGTGCATTGCACAAACTGTCTTCACGAGAGGGGTGCGAGGCACTCGCCTACGGGTGGGTACAAACAACTACTATGCTACGCTCGGGCATTATTTGTTGTGTATTGCACAAACTGTCTTCACGAGAGGGGTGCGAGGTACTCGCCTAAAAATTGTCGGTTTCGTACATAATAATGGATAGGGCGGCGAGGGGGGCGGTTTCTGCACGGAGAATTCGTTTGCCGAGGGTTGCCGCCTGACCACCGATTGCGGTTACGCTGTCAACCTCCGATTGTTCAAATCCGCCTTCACTGCCGATGAACATTCCGACGGTTTTAGGCTTTGTGCCATTCAGAATTTTTCTGACGGATTCTCCGCCCATTTCGTAAAAAAATACGGTCTTTTCGTTCTGCTTTGTCTGTTCTGCCGCCTCTTTAAACGAAATGCACGGAGTTACTTCGGGGATAATGCCCCTGCGACTCTGCATTGCTGCCTGAAGAGCGATTTTCTGCCAGCGTTCACACTTCTTTTTCAGCGACTTTTCATCGGGACGGGAAACACATCTTGCCGAAATCATCGGCACAATTCTGCTGATTCCGAGTTCCGTGCATTTCTGAACGATGAAATCCATTTTATCACCCTTAGGCAGAGCCTGATAGAGGGTTACAAAAACATCGGGTTCGTTTTCACACGGCTTTTGTGAGATGATGTCAACCGTGACTTCACCCTGTGTGATGAGCGAAATTTTACATTCGTACTGCGTTTTGTCCGGAGAAACAAGGGTGATGTCATCGCCTGTACGCATACGCAGCACCTTAGAAATATGCTTTGCGTTTTCTCCGACAAGGGTGTAGTTGTTGCCGAATATATTTTTTTCGGTAAAAAACCAAGCCATAAAATTACCTCTTTTTTAAGCGTTTTTGCGTGAGCGCTTTCCTTTTCTATTTAATATATCAAAAAATAAAAATAATTGCAATATTCATATGCCGGTGCTAAAATATGGATATACGAAAAATTTTCGGAGATGATTATTAATGATAACTCTGACAGATACAGATGTGGTTCGGCTTTTGAGAAAAAACAATCTCAATTCCGACACGCTCCAGGAAAATGTTGTTGCAAAGCTCCGTGAAAAGGGTGTAAAGCTTGCAACCGCAGAAAGCTGTACGGGCGGTCTTTTAAGTGAAAGAATTACCGCAGTAAGCGGTGCAAGTGATGTGTTTGATTTTGGCGTATGCACATATGCAAATGAAATGAAGCATAAGGTGCTTGGAGTTTCAAACGAAACGCTGTCTGTGCTTGGCGCAGTTTCGGCTGAAACTGCAATGCAGATGGCAGAGGGTGCAAGAAATGTTTCGGGTGCGGATTTAGCCGTAAGTACAACGGGAATTGCAGGTCCTACGGGCGGAACTCCCGAAAAGCCTGTCGGTCTTGTTTATTGCGGAATCAGCACAAAAGACAAAAGTTATGCAATAAAGCTCATGCTTGGCGGCAGTATTAACATGGTAAATTCAAGAGGCTATATAAGAAAACTAACTTCTGACGCTGTTTTACTGACTATTTTGAGTATATTGCAATAACTTGTCGTTGTTAAAAAAATAACTTGTAAAAATTTAGATTATGTGCTAAAATTATCTTGATACTGTGGGTTCAGGGGCGAATTGCGCCCGAATTCGCAGATTTAAAAAATTTAACAGTCCGTCAGAATGGAGTTGATTTTTATGGCTAGAAGCGCAGGTGTTCTCCTTTCGATTACTTCGCTTCCATCCCCCTACGGTATCGGCACCATCGGCAAAGAGGCTCGCAAGTTTGCTGACTTTCTGAAAAAATCAGGTCAGACAATCTGGCAGATTCTCCCCGTTGGACCGACAAGTTACGGTGATTCACCGTATCAGTCTTTTTCAACCTATGCAGGCAATCCTTACCTCATTGACCTCGACACTCTTTGTGAAGAAGGTCTTTTGACTAAGGAAGAGGTCATGAGCCGTGACTGGGGCTCAGATGACGCCGAGGTTGACTATGAGAAAATCTACAACAACCGTTTTGAAGTTTTGAAGATTGCTTACGATAACTTCAAAAAGGGTGACCAGAAGGCATTTACATCCTTCAAGCGTAAAAACAGTTCATGGCTCAAAAACTATGCACTTTATATGGCAGTTAAAAAGAGCTTTGACATGGTTTCCTGGACAGAATGGCCGGATGAGGAAATCAAAATGCGTGATGAGGCTGCCGTGAAGCGTTATGAACGCAAGCTCAAGGATGATGTTGATTTCTGGAAGTTTGTACAGTTCAAATTCTATGAGCAGTGGGAATCCTTCCGTGCGTATGTAAACGGTCTCGGCATCAAGATTTTGGGCGATATGCCAATCTATGTTGCCATGGACAGCGCAGACACATGGGCAAATCCCGAGCTGTTTCAGCTTTATGACGACGGTGATCCTATCGCAGTTGCAGGCTGTCCGCCGGATTACTTCTCGGCAACAGGTCAGCTTTGGGGCAATCCTCTCTATGATTGGGATTACCTTGAGGCTACCGACTATGAGTGGTGGTTTGAGCGTATCAAAGCTGCATCAAAGCTTTATGACATCACCCGTATTGACCATTTCAGAGCTTTTGCAAGCTACTATTCAATTCCTTATCCTGCCGAAAACGCAATCAACGGTGAATGGGTTGAAGGTCCGCGCATTAAGTTCTTTAATATGATGGAAGAGGCACTCGGCAAGATTGATATTGTTGCCGAAGACCTCGGAACACTCACTCCCGATGTAACCGAGCTTATGGAGCAGACAGGCTATCCGGGAATGAAGGTTCTTGAATTCGCTTTCGACAGTGGTGAAGAGAACGACTATCTTCCCCATAAATACACCGAAAACTGTGTTGTTTACACAGGTACTCACGATAACGATACTGTTATGGGCTGGCTTGAAACAGCTAAACCCGAGGACGTTAACTATGCAAGAAGTTATTGTCAGATGCCTGATGACGAACCGTTCAACTGGGGGCTCATCCGTGTTGCTTATGAAAGCAAGGCAGATACAGCAATCGTACCTATGCAGGACATTCTCGGCCTTGGCAAGGAGGCAAGAATGAATATTCCGTCAACACTCGGCGGAAACTGGGTATGGAGACTCGATGGTGCAGCTCTTACTGATGAGCTTGCTGATAAATTAAAAACTATGTCTGAAAAAAGCGGACGACTGGAGGACTAAACAAATGGGTAATATTATGGAAAAGCTTGAGCTCACAGCTCAGTCTATGTACTGCAAAAAGATTGAAGAGCTCACACCCGCTGAGCTTCACTACTCACTCGGCAAAGCAGTAATGGGCGAAATCGCAGGTAACTGGGAAGCAAGCAAGATTAAACATGACAGCGAACGCAGAGCTTACTATTTCTCTGCAGAATTCCTCATGGGCAGAATGATGTACAACAATCTCTACTGCCTCGGCATTCTTGAAGATGTTACAAAGCTCCTCAAAAAGAAGGGCATTGACATCAATGTATTTGAGGATATCGACGATGCCGCTCTCGGTAACGGCGGTCTCGGCAGACTTGCCGCTTGTTTCCTCGACAGTGCTGCTACACAGGAAGTACCGCTTGACGGCTACGGAATCCGTTACAAGTACGGTCTTTTCAAGCAGCTTATCGAAAACGGTTATCAGGTTGAAACAGCTGATAACTGGCAGAGATTTGAAGATCCGTGGTGCAACCGTGTTGAGGATGAGGCTGTTACAGTATCATTCAAGGGCCAGACAGTTAAGGCTGTTCCTTACGATATGGCTGTTATCGGCTGTAAGACAACAAACATCAACACACTTCGTCTTTGGCAGGCTGAGGCAGTAAACGATTTTGATTTTACTGCTTTCAACAACACAGAGTACAACAATGCCGTTCAGGAAAAGAACGATGCCGAAAACATCACAAAGGTTCTTTATCCTAACGATAACAAGTATGAGGGCAAGGTTCTCAGACTTAAACAGCAGTATTTCTTCTGTTCTGCATCACTTCAGGACATTATGCGCCGTTATAAGAAGAAGCACGGCAATGATTTCAGCTTCTTTGCTAAGGAAAACACAATTCAGCTTAACGATACACATCCTGTATCATGTGTTCCCGAGCTTGTAAGACTTCTTATGAACGAAGGCTTCAACTTTGACGACGCTTTTGAAATTGCAAGAAAGACATTTAACTATACAAACCACACAGTTCTCGGTGAGGCTCTCGAGAAGTGGCCTGCTGACCTTATGACACAGGTTATTCCTGAGATTTATCACATCATTTGCCTTATCGCCAACAAGTGCCAGGAAGAGCTTACTGCTAAGGGCGTGCATGAGGATACAAAGGCTAAGATGCGCATTATCGACGGTAATGTTGTTCATATGGCAAGACTTGCAACATACGCATCAACATATGTAAACGGTGTTGCCGAGCTTCACACAGAAATCCTCAAGGCTGATGTACTCAAAGAGTGGTATCAGGTATATCCCGAGAGATTCCAGAACAAGACAAACGGTATTACACAGCGCCGTTGGCTCGGTCTTTGCAACCCTGAGCTTTCTGCTCTTATCACAGAGAAGGTTGGCTCAGATGCATGGCTTACAGACCTTTCACTTCTTGAAAAGCTCAATGACTGCATTGACACAAGAACAATCACAAAGTTCAACAACATCAAGAAGAAGAAGAAACAGCAGCTCGCAGACTACATCAAGAAGATGGACGGCTACGATGTAAATCCCGATTCAATCTATGATATTCAGGTTAAGAGACTTCACGAGTACAAGAGACAGCTCCTCAACGCTTTCTCAATCATGACAATCTACTTCAGATTGAAGGATAAGAAGCTTAAAAACTGGACTCCTACAACATATATCTTCGGCGCAAAGGCAGCTCCGGGTTATGCAAGAGCAAAGGCAATCATCAAGTACATCAACGAGATTGCTAAGCTTGTAAACAACGATCCCGAAACAAAGGATCTCCTTCAGGTTTACTTCATTTCTAACTACAATGTATCTTACGCTGAGAAGATTGTTGTTGCTGCTGACCTTTCTGAGCAGACATCAACAGCAGGTCTTGAGGCATCGGGTACAGGTAACATGAAGTTCATGCTCAACGGTGCTCCTACACTCGGTACACTTGACGGTGCTAATGTTGAAATCGCTGAGTGCGCAGGTATTGAGAACGAGTACATCTTCGGCGCAAAGGTTGAGGATATCGAGAGAATGAAGAAGGAAGGCTACCATCCAAAGGCTCTTTATGACGCTAATCCGGAAATTAAGAGAGTTGTTGATACTCTTATCGACGGCACATTTGATGACGGCGGCGCTCAGGGCGAGGGCAGCTTTAAGGAGCTTCATGATTCACTCCTCAAGGATTCTTCATGGCAGAAGGCTGATAACTACTTCCTCATCTATGACCTTCCCGATTATGTTGATACAAAGATCAGAGCTAACACAGAGTATGCTAACCGTAAGGAATTCGGTAAGAAGTGCCTTATCAACATTGCAAATGCAGGTAAGTTCTCATCTGACCGTACAATCCTCCAGTACGCTAAGGAAATCTGGCATACATCTTATAAGAAGTAATTTGTTAAATAACTTTACTTCAAATATTTGTGCGTAAAAGCATTCAAGCCTCCCGTTTGTTCGGGAGGCTTTTTTGTTGTGTTGAAAATTTATTATTATAATGTAGCGGCGGTCATTGACCGCCAATCGAACCGATTATAAAAACGGTTCGACAGTACAAATGTTTTGTTTTAACCGATTATGATGCAACAATAAAATTGTTGTTTGTTCGTTTTGGTTTTACAACCAAAACGATTGGCGATCACTGATCGCCGCTACAAATGAATGCGTGACTTTCATCACATCAAAACATTTTGACAAAATATAAAATTTCATCAAGGCGGGCGTCCAATGAACGCACCTACAATATTTTGTTTAAAGAGTAAAAATAACGGCAGACTTATTTACAAGTCTGCCGTTTGTTGTTCTGTTATAATTATAAATCAAAATCAACGGATTACATAATCGAGTTGATAAGACCGCCTTTTTTGATGATGTTCTGAATGAACTCGGGGAACGGCTCTGCCTGATATGTTTTGCCTGTTGTTTCGTTGGTGATGACGCCTGTGTCAAAGTTTACGGAAACTGTGTCGCCCTCTTTAATATCCTTTGCCGCCTCGTCACATTCAAGAATCGGAAGACCGATGTTGATTGAGTTACGATAGAAAATTCTTGCAAAGGTTGATGCGATTACACATGAAATACCGCTTGCTTTGATTGCGATTGGTGCGTGTTCACGGGAAGAACCGCAGCCAAAGTTCTTTTCGGCAACCATAATGTCGCCCTCTTTAACCTTGTTTACGAAATCTGCGTCAATGTCCTCCATGCAGTGAGCCGCAAGCTCCTTGTGAGATGCGGTGTTAAGGTAGCGAGCAGGGATAATTACATCGGTATCCACATTGTCGCCGAACTTGTGTACAGTACCTTTTGCGTTCATTGTTTGTTACCTGCCTTTCTTATACCTTTTCGGGGTCAATAATGTAGCCTGCGACAGCACTTGCGGCGGCAACAGCCGGACTTGCAAGATAAACTTCGCTGTCAACATGACCCATTCTGCCGACAAAGTTACGGTTAGTTGTTGAGATTGCTCTTTCGCCTGCGGCAAGAATACCCATATGACCGCCAAGACACGGACCGCAGGTCGGTGTTGAAACAACTGCGCCTGCCTCAATGAAGATATCAAAAAGACCTTCGTGCATAGCGTCAAGCCAAATCTGCTGTGTGCCGGGGAAGATGATGCAACGAACATTCTTTGCAATCTTCTTGCCCTTGAGAATGTTTGCGGCGGCACGCAGGTCTGAAATTCTGCCGTTTGTGCATGAACCGATTACGCACTGGTCAATCTTAACTTCTTTTTCGCCGATTTCATCAACTGTTCTTGTGTTTTCGGGAAGATGCGGGAATGCAACTGTCGGACGGAGAGCTGAAAGGTCGATTGTGTACTCTTCGTCATAAACAGCGTCCTCGTCTGCCGTGTATTCGACAGGAGTACCCTGATATCTGCCGTTGCAGTATTCACGGGTGATGTCGTCAACAGGGAAGATACCGTTCTTTGCGCCTGCCTCAATTGCCATGTTTGCAATGCAAAGTCTGTCGTCAATGTTGAGGTATTTAAGACCTTCGCCCGTGAATTCCATTGACTTGTAAAGTGCGCCGTCAACACCGATTTTGCCGATGATGTGGAGAATAACATCCTTACCGCTTACAAAACCCTGTGGCTTGCCTACGATGTTGAATTTGATAGCTGACGGAACTTTGAACCAAGCCTTCCCGCTGATCATCCCTGCCGCCATATCTGTTGAGCCGACACCTGTTGAGAATGCGCCGAGTGCGCCGTATGTACAGGTGTGTGAGTCTGCACCGATGCAAAGACAGCCGGGGCCTACAAGTCCCTGTTCGGGGAGAAGTGCGTGTTCAATACCCATCTGACCTACATCTCTGTAGTTTTTGATATCATATTTGTCTGCGAATGTGCGGACCTGTTTAACCTGTGTTGCTGCCTTGATATCTTTATTAGGTGTAAAGTGGTCCATAATCATTGCGATTTTTGTGTTGTCAAATACCGAGGCGGCGCCGTTTTCCTCGAATACATTAATGGCTACGGGAGATGTTACATCGTTACCGAGAACCATATCGAGCTTTGCCTCAATAAGCTGACCTGCCTTGACTTCGCTGAGTCCTGCGTGAGCCGCAAGAATCTTCTGCGACATAGTCATACCCATAATAAATCACTCCTTTTCTTTTAAGATAATTATTGCATACACCTTGCAAAAAGATTGTAAACTATGTTACAATTAAGGAAATAAATCGGATTATTAGGGCGGTGAATTATGGAACACACGATTAATGCCTGCGGACACGCAAACAGCTCTGTTCACGAGAATATGCAGTCGCTGATTGAACAGTCGGGGAGCGTCAGAAAATACGCAAAAGACGAGATAATCTATCTTCAGGGCGACACGGCGCAAAGCTTTTGCTACATTAAAAAGGGCAGTGTAAAGGTGTATATGAACTCCGTTGACGGCAACGAGAAAACTCTCAACACGGCAAGACACGGCGAGATTATCGGTGAGGGTGCTTTTTTTGACAAAAAGCCGAGAGTCAGTTCCGCCAAGGCACTTACAAATACCGAAGTTATAATGATTGACAAAAAGCGATTGACCGACATTATCGCACAGCACCCTACGCTTGCGTTTGAATTGCTTGAAATCCTTGCCAACAGAATAAGACTTTTGTCATCACAGCTTGACTCAATGACCTTTATGCAGGCAGACGCCCGCATTGCAGGACTTTTGCTTGAAAGCGAACATGACGGCATTGTTGCAATTACGCATGAAGAAATTGCCAACACGGTAGGTGTATCGAGGGTAACAGTCAGCAAAACTCTGAGCAGATTTGCAAAATCGGGATACATTTCTACCGAGTATCGAAGAATACTTATAAAGAGCAGAGAAGGTCTTGAAAAGCTTGTGAATGAAAGTTGATCGGCTGTGGTTTACAAAAGTATATAAATAGGTTAGAATACAGATAAGAACAAGGATTTTACATATATTAAGGACAGGGGGAGTATTTGTGAAAAAATTAATACCCGTTTTGGCGATGATTATGCTTGTGCCGTTTGTGATTTGCTCATGCTTTGCACAACAAGCCAAGAGCATGAAATTGAGCTATGAAGAAATTGAATTTCGTGTGGGCGATACTAAGCATATTTCGGTAACAATTGAACCCGAGGGTGCAGATGCGGGAAAAATAAGCTGGTCATCTTCGGACAATAAAATTGTGACCGTTGATGACGGAACAATCACAGGCAAATCAAAGGGAACAGCCGTTGTGACGGCAGAGAGCGAAAGCGGACTTAAAAAACTTTGCAATGTGACCGTTCTTGACAAAGAGATTGAAAGCGTGACTCTGAGCGAGAGCTCAACTTCTGTAAAACAGGGAGGTAAAATTCAGCTTGAGGCAAAGGTTAAACCTGTTGACGCTCCGTCCGACAACCTTGTGTGGTCGTCGTCGGATCCGAAGGTTGCAAGTGTTGACGGCAACGGTATGGTCCTTGGTGAAAGCGAAGGCGTTGTAACAATCACCTGCGAATCCGCAAACGGCAAAAAGGCAACCTGTACCGTTACCGTAAAGGGCAACAATATGAATGCAACCGAAAGTTACACAAAATCAACAGAGCCGACAAAGAGTGATAACGCTAAGAGGGCTGAAAGCTCAAACAGTTCTTCGTCAAAATCAGACGAAAGCCGTAACAACGGTTTTATATTTCCGCATTCGTCACAAAGAAAGCTTACTGTAGATGAAGTTACGGGACTCGGCGGAGATGTTGCACAGGATGCAATCAATGAAATCTATGCCCGTCACGGATATGTTTTCAAAACAAAATCAATTCAGAAATACTATGAGAGCCGGAGCTGGTATCACAAAAACTACAATTTCAGCGAAAGCGACCTTTCGGAGATTGAGTCATATAATATAGGCTTGCTCCGCAAATACAACTGATAAGGGATAATATTATGAAGTTTGAAGTGAATCTTAAAATTGAAAAACCGAGATATTTTACCGTATCCGACATAACCTATGCACAGGTTGACGCATGGTTCGGACACACCACAAGGGACTTGAAACTCGACTTGATTTATCCAAAATTAAAAAACAAAAAATACCCGTGTATTGTGTGGTTTTGCGGTGGCGGTTGGATAAGACTGGATAAATCTGCCCATTTTGCTTATCTTGCAAAGTTGGCACTCGATGGCTTTGCAGTTGCAAGTGTTGAATATCGCACAAGCAATGAAGGGGCATATCCGATGCCGTTGGAGGATGTAAAAGCGGCTATTCGCTACATCAAGGCTCACGCAGACCGTTATAATATAGATGAAAACAAAATCGGTGTTGCAGGCGAATCCGCCGGAGGCTATCTTGCTGCTATGTGCGCTTTAGATAATGATAAGGCTCTTGATGTCGGAAATTATCTTGACTGTTCAAGCGAGGTACAGGCTTGCTGTGCCTTTTATCCGCCGACAGATGTTTCGACATTTCCATATGAATCGCCGTTAACTTCGGCGGCAAGTATGGAGTCGCTCATGCTCGGAATGAATGTTGCACTCAATAAGGAAAAGGTAATGAAGTGTTGCCCCGTTTCGTATGTAACCCCGTCAGCACCGCCGTTTATGATTTTTCACGGAACAGACGATTCCACCGTTCCTTTTTCGCAAAGTGCCGAATTGCACGATTTGCTTGAGAAAAACGGTTGCGGTGTCACATTGGTTGCAATAAACGGAGCGGAACACGCCGACATATTTTTTGCACAGGAAAAGCTGTGGGATATGGTGGCGAAATTTTTCAAGGATAAACTTTATCAATAAGAAACGGCTGTATGCCGTATGCAAAAAGGCTCAGAACCTGTACAAAGTTCTGAGCCTTTAAAATTTTATCTGTTGAGAAGTTTCTTTTTATACTGCGCCGGTGTAAGACCGTAGACCTTTTTGCACTGTGTGATGAATGACTTTACATTTGCAAAGCCGTTTTCAAGTGCAGCGGCAGAAACCGTCGAGTTCTTATCAAGCATATCGTTGATTGCATTTTCAAGTCGGAGGTTTGCAAGATACTCCGAAAAGCTCACACGGGTGATGCTTTTGAAGTACTTTGAAAAATAAGACGGAGAAAGATTTACAACCGATGAAATCTCGTTAAGAGGAATTTCACGCTTGTAGTTTTCGTTAATATATGCAATTGCTGTTTTTGCATATGAAAAATCTCTGCGTGGAATAATCGGATTGTTGGTCGCTCTCTTAAAGCAGGTGCAATTCTTCAAGAGCAGATAGTAAATCTTATTGACATGAGCAATTTGAAGAAGTGTGCTGTACTCATCATTGGGATTTGTTTCGGCAATTTCCTGAAGAACTTCAATAAGCTTCTGCTTCGTTTGAGGTGAAACAGAAAGGTCAAAAACAACGCTGTCAATTGACTTGCAGAACATTCGCATATATTCAAACGAAAGCTGAATGCACACAAGGCGGACGCTTGTTCCGACAACAGGCCGAACAAGGTGAACATCTTCACTGTTGAAAAGAATAAAATCCCCCTCGTTTACAAGCGTTGTTTCGCCGTTTCTCGGACATTCTGCCTGACCTTCAATCACATAGACAAGCTCAGGCTCTCTGTGCCAATGAAGTTCAGTCTTGTGTGTTTCTGACGAAAGGTTAAGATACATAACCTTTGCAGGTGTGTTTTGGTCATAATTTATTATTTCGTATTTATAGTTCAAAATGTTTCACTCCGAATCACCTATTGTCAAAAATGCAAAATTATTGTATAATAACATAATTATAGCGTGAAAAAGCACGAAAATCTATATAGATATGTTATGATATTATGGACAAATGTTGTATTTGAGGCGATTATATGGAACAAAATAGTAATTACAGAGTACTGTCAAATGTTTGTGTTTCGTGCGGTGTGAGGATTCCTGATATTGATTTTGAAATCAAACCCGCAATGCGTGAAACCTACGGTCTGTTTCTTGTTACGGCAGGCAAGGGAATTTTTATTATAGATGGCATCGAATATCCCGTGAAAAGGGGTAATTCGGTTATGCTTTTTCCGTATTCAAGTATAAGCGTCAAGGCGTATCCGAATATTATGTTTGAATACAAATGGGTTGAACTCACTGGGTTTGAAATTGCCGTAATGATAAGCCGAACCAATTTTTCAAAAAGCCGTCCTGTTGCCCCCGAAATTCCCGTTGAAAGTCTTTTTCAATATTTTGATGTCTGTGATGACAACAGCGACACGGTTTATGCCGCCTGTCGCACAAACGGCAAGGTTCTGATCCTGCTGTCATACTATATTCAGTATTATCCGAGTCGGAAATCAACCGAAACCGACTACATTATGCAGGCGAGAGATTATATAGAAAGAAACTTTCGTGATGTTTCATGTACAGTTAAAAGCGTTGCCGACAAAGTCCAGATTGACCGCACTTACCTTTACAGACTTTTTAAGGAAGAAACGGGATTTTCGGTTATCGAGTACATCAACAACTGCCGAATCGGCAGAGCCTGCACAATGCTTAACAACACGAATGTTCAGATTAAGGATGTCGCCCTCTCGGTAGGCTTTTCCGATCAGTTATACTTTTCAAAGGTTTTCAGAAAGCTGAAAGGAATCACCCCTACGGAGTACCGCAAAAAGTATGCAAATGAAACAACATTATAAAACTTTAGTGTTGATTTTTAATGTGAGTTACATTATAATTATTATATAATAATAGCTGATTTAAGATTAGTAATTTAAATAATAACATTTTGCTGATGCCAGCAAAATGTTGTAAAAAAACGAAAATTTTGTATACTTTGCATAAAGGAGGATAGTCATGACTGGTATTGAAAAGTATAGCGACCGAATATTTGAGAACATCAAACAGATTAATGAATATGGTCAAGAATTTTGGTATGCGAGAGAACTTCAGGAAGTGCTTGAATATTCGCAATGGCGAAATTTTTATGGAGCTGTTCAAAGAGCGGCTGTATCATGTGAAAACAGCGGTTATGATATAGACGAACATTTTGAAGAATGCGAAGTTGTAAGAAAGATAGGCAATGGTGCAAATAGAAAAGTAAAAGATATAAAATTATCTCGTTACGCTTGCTATCTAATCGTTATGAACGGTGATCCTCAAAAGGAAATTATATCCTTTGGACAAACTTATTTTGCTGTAAAAACAAGAGAACAAGAACTTTCTGAAAATTTTGATTCCTTATCTGAAGATGCAAAAAGATTAGCAATCAGAAATGAATTAAAAAAACATAATTCTATGTTGGCAGATGCAGCGCATGATGCGGGTGTTGTAGAACAAAGGGATTATGCTATATTTCAAAATTATGGATATAAAGGGCTTTACGGTGGACTTGGAGCGAAAGAAATACATAATAAAAAGGGCTTAAAGAAAAGTCAGAAAATTTTGGATTATATGGGTAGCACTGAATTAGCTGCTAATTTATTCCGAGCAACTCAAACTGAAGAAAAACTTAGAAGAGATAATATAAAGGGCAAGCAGGAGGCTAATCAAACCCATTATCATGTTGGCAAAAAAGTCCGTGAAACAATAAAGGAACTTGGCGGTACTATGCCGGAAGATTTGCCCACTCCAAAGAGTAGTATTAAAGAAATAGAACAGAAATCACAAAAAACAATTACAAAGAAAAAAGATGAATAAATACAGCAGAAAACGAGGTCGGTTTGACCTCGTTTTTGTTGCTAAAAAAGCATTAAAAGCGGCTGTTTAAAGCGATAAAATTCTCTATGGGAAAGTGGTTACAAAACAGTAACAAATCGGTAACGAAACGGTAAAAGTGAATTTCTTGCAAATTGCATATAAATTTGCAGGATAATTCCCGATAGGAAACAAGATTATATTGCAAAAATAGAAAATAAAGGCGAAAGTCTTGTGAAGTTGCACAAAAAATTTACTTTTGATTGGTTTGACATTCACAAAACACAGTCCTATAATGTGTGCCTGTAAAGAGCAAGACGGCTCTTTAGTGAAGGTTTATGAATTAAATATGCAATTTTCTATGCAAAATCAATCCTGAGAAAATTGCAAGTCAGGAGAAATTTATTATGCAGAAAAAGAAAGAGAACTTTCGTCCCCTGCGTTCCGTAACGACTTTTGCACTTGCAGCTGCAATTATTACAGGTTCGATTTACACGGTAGCTGCTGCCGTGAACTACAGCGCAGAAACAGAACAGGCTGTAACATCAGACGGTGTTGAGCTTGCAAACGGCGATATCGTTTATGCAGGACTTGATGAAAACGGATTTACATACGGCATGATTAGGGCTGTTGAAATCAGCGTTGACTATAACGGCGATGTTCAAACAGTCAGCCTTGCAAAAGGTACGGTTGCCGATGTGCTTGAAAGAACAGGCATCACTCCCGCATATAACGAGGTGGTTGAGCCGTCGCTTTCAACTCCGGTTTCGGATAATCTCACCGTTAAGGTTTACAAGGGCAAAAAGCTTTCAATTACGGCTGACGGCAAAACCGACAGCGTTTATGTTCCGAACGGCAATGTTTGCGATGTCCTCAATCAGCTTGGCTACAAGCTTGCCGATGACGATATTCTCAGCGTTGACAAGGACAGCAACATTGAGGACGCAGACAGCATCACAATCAAGCGTGTGACCTACAGGAACGAAACTGAAACTCAGTCGGTTGATTTTGAAACCGTTAAGAAAAATTCAAAGGATGTTGACCTTGGCAAAACAAAGGTTCAGACTGAGGGCAAACAGGGCGAAGCTCTTGTAACAAAGAAGTGTAAGTATGTTGACGGCAAAAAGGTATCTTCAGAAACAGTAGACACCAAAATTACAAAAGAGCCTGTTGACAAGGTTGTACTTATGGGTACAAAGGGTTCAAATGTCAGCAATCCTGCCGGCACATTTACGGATATGAACGGCAACACCGTTGCTTATTCATCGGTTGTTACAGGTTCAGGCACAGCGTACACAGCACCCGCAGGTTCACTTACGGCAACAGGCGTAACGGCTTATCACGGCGGTGTGGCAGTCAACCCGAACATCATTCCGTATGGCTCAAAGCTTTACATTGTATCAACAGACGGCAGTTTTGTTTACGGCTACGCAACAGCCGTTGACACAGGCGGTGCGCTCATGTCGGGAACTGCAATTGTTGACTGTTTCTACAACACATACGGTGAATGCGTAAGCTTTGGCAGACGAAATGTAAATGTATATATAGTAGGTTAATTTTAGCTCGTGTTAATTTTAGTTCGTGTAGATAGTTTGATATAATCTAAACTATGAATTCCCGAGCTTGACTTGGTGATAGAATTAACTCTGTATGGTGAGTGCCTCACACTTAATTTGAAAGGGCAGTTCTATATAATCAAATCTTACGATATTAATAATGTTACGACATAATCAAGGCAGACGCTTCGGCATCTGCCTATTGTTTTTGAAATTTATATTGATTTATCGGAAAATATGCGGTATAATATACTGTACTTATGACAGAACGAAAGAATGAACCGAAAGGAAAAATATTATGAAGAGAATTCTTACAGCGATTTTATGTGCAGGCATTCTTGCGGTTACTGCAGTTGGTTGCAGCTATAATGATGCACTTTATAAGGACGGTAACAGTTCTTCACAGACAAGCGAGGACAGCACTCAGCCTACAACATCTTCGGTTAAGGATGATAAATACGGCAATGATCTTGACGGACTTGTGGATTATTTTGTAGCTAAGGGATACCTTGAAAGTAAAGACGGCAGTATTAAAATGGATGCGTCCGCTATCGGCGCCAAAGAAGGTAAAAAGTTTGCTGCAAAGTATGCAGGTTCAAATATTATCATTGAGCTTTACTCTTATGATACAAAGAAAACGAACAGCACAGCCGATGAGATTGTAAAGTCCGTTAAGGACAACGGCACATTCAGCATCTACGGACTTCCCGATGTAACAGCCTATCTTTCGGACAACGGCAACTATCTTATGATTTATACAGACACTGCTATTGATAAGACAAATCCCGATAAGAATAGTGATAACTATAAGCGCCGTGAGCAGGTTATCAAGGATTTCAAGGCTTTTAAAAAGTAACATATATATGTAAATAATTGTGACACAATAAAGCGGAGATTGATTCAACTTCAATCTCCGCTTTTTCTATATATATGTATAGCGTTTTTTATTTGAGTTTTGTACCGCAGTTTCCGCAGAACTTCATATCGTTACTGCATTGTGCATGACAGTTAGGGCAAACAACCGTATTTGATTTATCACTCATATCGTCTGCGACAGCCTGCATATAAGGATTTTCAAATTGAGTGTTAATCTGTTTGTTGTCGGAAGTTGCGTCCATTGAGCCAAAATCAACGCTTTGGGGCTGAAAATCAATCGGTTGCTGAACAGGCGGCTGAATACCTTCTGTCTGCACTTCACTTGTTACAGGAGCAACAGGAGGTACGGGAACAGCGCTTTGCTGAGCGTCATATTCAGGAGACTGACCTGAACCGAGGTTAATTCCGTTTGTGTATTTCTTTATATATGTATGAAAAGAAATAGCAAGTGCTGCAAGCAAAGCGTAAAATACAGCAGACAGTACTGTATTTAATACCGTTACAACCCCCGCAGCGGAAATAAACAATGAATTCATGGGATCTGACGAATCAAATAGACCGCTAAAATTAAAGTTCGGATTCTCCTCAGCCAAATGATGCAGATACGCTGAAATTTCCGGACCGTATTCCTTAATAAAGATGAATGAAGCAATTGCGGATGCAACGCTTACTATAATAGAGAGAATAGAAGACACGGCAAGAAGTATTGAACCTCTGCTTTTGAGATAAACCGATGTTGCACCCTTCTTAATTGAATCAGACCATAAAAGCAATCCGATACCGTGTATGAGCGTTACAAGTGCAAGAGGAATAGCAAAGATGCAGAGGATAAGAAGGTATCCGAATACTTTCTGTCCCTGCAAAACTAATGCAAAAAGAAAAGTTATTCCGGTAAAGGCGAGCAATGCAAGTCCGCCGATTACTATTTCAATGATAGAATATATCTTGATGAGAGTAACCGTTGCGCCAAACGGCATTGGATCATTTGAACGGCATTTTGTATAAAGCAGGATAAGAGCAATACATAAAAGAATTGAAATTGAACCGCCCGTGCCGCTCGAGAAAGATATGTTCGTAGAACCTGTGCTTGTATTAATGCTAAACATTCCGAAAATACATGTAAGGCCGGAGACTATTGCACATATTAATGTAAGCGGTTTGGAAAAGAATCCTTTCAATATCTGCACATTCTGTTGATACGGATAATAGGGAATGGAATTAATCATAAATTTTCCTCCGAAAAATTAATTTGTATTTCTATTTTATATTATAGAAAGGGAAATTACAATAGGATTTTGAAAATTGTAAAAAGGTGTATTTTAGACAACCACAATATGTTGTGATAAAACAAAGAAATTTGTTGACAAAACCACAAGGCTAAAACTTTTTTTGAAAAAATTGAATTTTTTTGAAAAAAGGGGTTGACTTTTCTTGAAAAAGGTATATAATAGACAATGTTCCGCGAAGGAAAACAACAAATCCTCTTAAAACAAAAGAGAGAATCAAGTTTTTCTTGTGCAAAGTGAACATAGGACCTTGAAAATTGAACAACGAGATAATAGTAAAGAAACCCGTAATGACTTTGAGGAAAGCTCAAAGAATTACAGTGAGATGTACACTAAAAAGCATCAGGAATTACGGATATAGTCAGTGACATATTCGTCAATGAGCGATTAAAGCTCTGAAATTGATTTGAACAGCTGAAAGGCTGTTGAGATACAAATTTTAGAGAGTTTGATCCTGGCTCAGGACGAACGCTGGCGGCGTGCCTAACACATGCAAGTCGAACGGAACTGTTTTGAAAGATTTCTTCGGAATGAATTTGATTTAGTTTAGTGGCGGACGGGTGAGTAACGCGTGAGTAACCTGCCTTCAAGAGGGGGATAACATTCTGAAAAGGATGCTAATACCGCATGATATATCGGAACCACATGGTTCTGATATCAAAGATTTTATCGCTTGAAGATGGACTCGCGTCCGATTAGTTAGTTGGTGAGGTAACGGCTCACCAAGACCGCGATCGGTAGCCGGACTGAGAGGTTGAACGGCCACATTGGGACTGAGACACGGCCCAGACTCCTACGGGAGGCAGCAGTGGGGGATATTGCGCAATGGGGGCAACCCTGACGCAGCAACGCCGCGTGAAGGATGAAGGTTTTCGGATTGTAAACTTCTTTTATTAAGGACGAAAAATGACGGTACTTAATGAATAAGCTCCGGCTAACTACGTGCCAGCAGCCGCGGTAATACGTAGGGAGCAAGCGTTGTCCGGATTTACTGGGTGTAAAGGGTGCGTAGGCGGCTTTGCAAGTCAGATGTGAAATCTATGGGCTCAACCCATAAACTGCATTTGAAACTGTAGAGCTTGAGTGAAGTAGAGGCAGGCGGAATTCCCCGTGTAGCGGTGAAATGCGTAGAGATGGGGAGGAACACCAGTGGCGAAGGCGGCCTGCTGGGCTTTAACTGACGCTGAGGCACGAAAGCGTGGGTAGCAAACAGGATTAGATACCCTGGTAGTCCACGCTGTAAACGATGATTACTAGGTGTGGGGGGTCTGACCCCTTCCGTGCCGGAGTTAACACAATAAGTAATCCACCTGGGGAGTACGGCCGCAAGGTTGAAACTCAAAGGAATTGACGGGGGCCCG
>OGJI01000445.1_pt1 | contig 54435 bp, 52 predicted proteins | sample 1572031 | NCBI WGS metagenome assembly OGJI01 (sample SAMEA2582119, study PRJEB24529) | metagenome | biome: Human gut stool | place: China | collected 2011
TGAAGCAAGCGAAAACGAACATATCCCTGACTTTTTCAAGACGTTCCGAGTAGAATTTTTTTTGCATAATTCTTTTAAGCTCAGCCCATGTTAAACAAGTTCGGTTAGTATGATCGTATTTCAACTTGTGGCGTATAAGTTTGTCTGACACAAGGAAAGAATTACCCCACGCGTCAGTGATAACTGTTTTTAATTTTTGCACGTACTTTTGTGCGGTGTTATTTTTACACGAGTAGTTGGTACAAATGAATAATCTAAATCTTCGTGCGAATCGAACATCTATTTCGTCCAAGTACAGATCGTCCCTTTGGTATTTTTCTTTTATAAACTTGCTTAATCTTTCACGGGTGTTGACATATCTGGTGCGCGTTTCATCTGTTAGGTCTTCTGCCTTTACCCTTTCGTCTAGCTCGCTGTTGAATTGGTCGAAGTAGGTCAAAATAGAAACGTTTTCTTTGTCTTGAACGTTGCCTTGTAAATAATCGCGTAAGTAGAATGGGTCAACCTTTTTTCTGCGTTCTCGGATTTTTTCGTATGCTTCGGTGATTTCTGTTTCGAGTTTAGATAAAGCAAGGTTTATCCGTGGGATTTCTTTAGATCTTCCCTTGCCTCGTTTTGTTTCCTGATCCCAATATTGGGGTTTGATTTTTAACTTCGTGTAAAAGGGGGCTTTTACACCGCAAATAGAAATTCTACAATAAATGGATTTCTCCGCTGTGTCCTCATTTTTGAGGTAAAATAAAATTGAAAATGTGTCCCTCATAACAAAAATTTTTAGTTTGAAAATACTTGTAATATTTTGTTTATGAGAAAATTAGATTTGCCAATTTTTGACACCTTTTTGCCAAAGAGTAACCTATTTTTTCAAAATTAGTTAGAGGTTACTTTTTAGGTTACTCCGTTAGTAACGAGATTGGCATTTTAGAGTCGGAAGTAGTCAAAGGGATAAAAGAAAACATCCTGTAAATTAGAGATTTACAGGTTGTTTGTCATTTTCTTGTCGCCTCGTGGCGTTCAAGTGGTGGGCGCTGAGGGATTCGAACCCAATATCTTATAAATCTTAATTTTCAACTATTTACGTGCAAATAACTCCTTGATTTTTAATTGGGGTTACTCTTAAGTAACTTATTCGAGACAAACTTTTGTCATCTATAGTCCTCTAACTATCTCGCAATAAAAATACGATTTTTTCCCAAAATCACCTTATCTTTTGCTATTTTTCTTTTGGATACTAGCTTTGAGGACTGGATAGATGTTCTTTCTATTACGTTTAGAATCCTCCCAAGATAACATGTAAATTCTCTCTCATAAAAGTCATTGCCCGTTTGTAATGAGTTTTTGTAGTGGATTCCGCAACACCGAGTTCTCGAGCGATCTCTGGTAAGGTTTTACGTTCCACGATATGCTTTAACAAAACCTCTTTTTGTTTATCCGGTAAGCGAGACAGGACTTCGTTTAGGCGTTTTAATAAATTCTCATCAGGTTCCTCGTCTGTCATGTTAGAAAAAAGTAAGGCTTCGATCACCTTATCTTGATTATTGTCCCGTATTTTTAAATTGCGAATATATTTCAAACAGCTATTTCGAACAAATGTGAGTAGATAATAAACTACATTACGTTCCTCATCATACTTGTCTAAATTACACCATAAAGAGAGAAAAGCATCTTGAACAAGGTTTTCTGCTTCCTCCCAATCATAAAGGTAGCGCATAGCATAATATTGTAAATTGTAGAAATATTCTACGTACAATATCTGAAATGCTTTTTCATCTCCTTTTTTTATCCTATACCCAAGTTCTTTTATGTCAATATCGTGATTCACACCGAGTAATTTTACTGCAAATGTGTATATAATTTAGTTTGAATGCAAAAAAAATGAATTTTTTTGTCCCCCATTTGAGAGATGAGTGGTTATTATGATCGGATGTAAGAAATAGTAACTCATGGAAAAGAATAAATATATAAATTGGGATTTATTAGTGCGTCACATGAGCGGGGAATTGTCTAAAGAAGAAGAAATTGTGTTCAAAAATTGGATTAAAGTAGATGAAAAACATCGAAAATACTATGAACGCATGGTTGAGGAATGGAATCGAGAAACATTATATGAACGTGATCTTCCTCGCATCTTGTCTAACTTTGATTTATTACTTGAAACACAAAGAAAAAAACGGAAGTTGGTTATTCGTAAAAGAGTTATCAGTTGGAGCGTGGCAGCTGCCTTAATTATAGGTTTTGGAACGTTATTGCTTTTAAGCCGTCAGCAATCGGAAATGTTGACGGTGGCTTCTTCTGTCGTAATTACTCCCGGTGAAAGTAAGGCATATCTTGTCATGTACGATGGTACAAATATTCAATTAGATAAAACAACTGATAGCTCTAATTTAATCGTTGGCTCCACTAAGATCAGAAATAATAAAGGAACCGTGACATTTATTGATAATGATAAATTATCGCAACAGATGGAGTACAATACTCTTGTGATACCTCGAAATGGTGAGTATCATATTGTTCTAAATGACGGGACCGAGGTATGGTTAAATGCTGAATCCAAATTGAAATTTCCTACAGATTTCAAAGGGGATGAACGTCGTGTTTTTCTCTCTGGCGAGGCTTATTTTAAAGTGTCCTATGATAATTCACATCCTTTTATTGTAGAAACAGATCTTGGCAATATCAAGGTTTACGGAACGGAGTTTAACGTGAGACGTTACACGGATGAGCAAACTGTTCGTACGACATTAGTAAATGGCAGCGTGGGATTTCAAAGTAAAGAAAGTGTTACAGAAAATTACGTGAAGATTGAACCCGGATATCAGATCAGTTATGAAAGAGGAGAAGATGTAGTTGTAAAAAAAGTAAAGGTAGCCAATGAAATAGCTTGGCATAAACAATTGTTCTGTTTTGAGAGATGTACATTGGAAGAAATCATGAAAGACGTGGCTCGTTGGTATGATGTAAAAGTGACTTTTGATAACGAAAATTTGAAAGGATTATCTTTCACCTGTACTTTGGATCGTTATGATGAAATAAAAAAACTATTGCGTTTTTTTGAGGAAGTATATAACATTGAATTTAAAATTGAAGGAAAACATATAACTGTCATGGAACAATAAAAAAAGTGCGGGTTGTAGTTTGGCGACATCCCCCCGCACCTTATTCACATATTTATTAACATGTATTCAACAAAAGTATGAAAAAAAAATCACTTGACAGGCGAGAAATTCCTGTTAAATTTAGACGGCCATGCCTAAGTACGAGATTACACGTTGTTTTCACGTTGTTCCTCGTTCTTTTAGTGACGATACCTTCTTTTGCTCAAGACAAAAAGGTATCGTTACATGTTAAATCGGAATCTTTAAGTGCAATTCTAATTCAGATTAAAGATGCAAGTGGAGAACGAATTATCTTTAACGAGAACCAACTCGAAAAGATAACAAAGGAAAATGTTTCTTTTAAAGATCTTCCAGTAAAAGAAGCTATTGATTTCGTGTTAAAAGGAACAGGGTTCAAATGTGAAGTTCTAGATGGTGTTTACGTGATCAAGAAAGACGTTCAACGTCCCCCGGTAGATGCATTGACAATTACAGGACAGGTAGTTGATATCTATAAAACTCCACTGCCGGGAGTTACCGTCCGGATAAAGAACACGACGATCGGGGTTGCCACTGATATGGATGGTAAATATACGCTTACGGTTGCTGATGGAACGGAAAATCCGACTCTTGTTTTCTCGTTCGTGGGAATGGAAAGTCAGGAAATCGAGTATTCTGGTAAAAACATTATCAATGTGACTTTAAAAGAGGATGCCGCAGAGATCGAAGAAGTTGTTGTTACTGGTATGTTTACTCGTCGGGCCGAGAGCTATACAGGATCGACAGCAACCTATAAAGCAGAAACATTAAAAGAAATCGGGAATCAAAATGTTCTTCAAAGTTTAAGTGCTCTTGATCCCTCTTTCGTGATTGCAGACAATAACATAACCGGGTCTGATCCAAATGCGGGGTGGGATATCACGATTAATGGAACAACGAGTATTACGGGCTTATCGGACACTTATTTGGCTACGGCAAATCAGCCTTTGTTCATTTTGGACGGATTTGAATCAAACCTGCAAGCTATTTCTGATTTAAGTATGGATAGAGTTGAGAGCATCACAATATTAAAAGATGCTGCATCTACTGCAATCTATGGTGCTAAAGCGGCCAATGGAGTTATTGTCGTGGAAACTAAAAAGCCTGAAGCTGGGGAATTGCGGTTAAGTTATAACGGGAATTATCAAGTTGCATGGGCAGACCTTAGTGACTATAATCTGATGAATGCGAAAGAAAAGCTCGAATTTGAGCGTCTGGCTGGCCATTATGGTAAACTAGACGATAATGGAGATATACTTGATGATAGTAAGCGTTTTCTTTATAATAAACGTTTGGCCCGTGTTGTTGCGGGACAAGATTCTTACTGGATGAACGAACCGTTACGTACAGCCTATACGCATGAGCATTCTATCAGTATGGAAGGAGGGGATATTGCTCTTCGCTACGGTTTGACATTTCGTTACAAGAACAATCAAGGCGTGATGAAAAAATCAAACCGACAAAATATAGATGGTGTGATCAATTTATTTTATAGAGTGGATAAATTTAATCTAAGTAACCAAACTACAATTAGTTATACTGATGCAGCAAATAATACGGTTCCTTTTAGTTCTTTCTCTCGAATGAATCCGTATGAGGCAAAATATGATGCGAATGGAGAGATTCAGAAAGTGCTTGAGGAAAATGACGTATATAATCCATTGTGGGATTTTATTCAAAAAAGTTATGATGAAAATGATGCATTAGAATTAAAAAACAATTTTATTATTGAATATCGTCCGATAACGCAAATGCGTGTTCAAGGTAAATTCGGTTTTAATACGTCAAGAAGTAGTTCAGAAATTTTTAAGTCTCCTTATAATACTGAATTTATTGGAACAGAGTCTACCAAACAAGGATCGTACAATCGTACGGAATATCGGAATACAGCTTATGATGGGAGCGTGCTTGTCAGTTTTGGTGAGGTGTCAGGGATACATACTTATAATTTCATTGCGGGAGCCCAATTATCAGCCAGCCATAATACCAATGAGGGATATTCTGCCATTGGATACACGACGGATCAATTTTCGAATCCTAATTTTTCTAATAGTTATCCGGAGGGTGAGCATCCTTCTTCGAGTGTGGATAAATACCGTTCTGCAAGTTTTTACTTCAATGGAAATTACGCTTTTGACATGAGATATTTATTAGACGTGAATTTGCGTTCTGATGGAGCTTCCGTGTTTGGTGTCAATAATCCATTTTCTACTACGTGGTCATTGGGAATAGGTTGGAATGTACACAATGAAAATTTTTTGAAAAATGGTAATGTTATAAATTATTTCAAGATTCGCTACTCGTTGGGTAATCCCGGGAATCAAAATATTGATGCCAAGACGGTTCATAGTGTATATACTTATTATACTTCTTATCCAAATATGTTTGGTCTGGCATCTGTCGTTAGTAAATGGGGTAACAAAGACTTGAAATGGCAACGTACGATGACTCAGAATATCGGTTTCGACATAGAAATATTTGATTCTCGTTTTCGTTTAACCGCGGATTATACATACAAAAATAGTGATCCTATTTTATTGTCCATCACTCAACCTACTTCAACAGGAGTAGAAACAATCCCGATGAATATCGGTGCGACTAAAAATAATAGTTACTCTCTTATGGCTATTTATCAAATTATCAGGCAACGTGATTGGAGATGGCAGGTGAATTTTAATTTGTTACATACTCGTACGAAATATCATAAAATAGGAACATTACTTGAAAAATACAATGAAGAAGGACGTGAAAACCAATCGTTGCGTCGTTATTATGATGGAGTGAGTTCCACTGCTATTTGGGCTGTTAAATCAATGGGAATTGATCCGATGACAGGTGATGAGGTCTTTCAACGAAAAGATGGCTCTTACACTTATAATTGGGATTCAAGCGAAGAGATCATTGTGGGGGATACGAATCCTGATTTTGAAGGAAATTTTGGTTCGACTGTACGATACAAGGGGTTTTCTTTAGGAGTTAATTTCCGTTATCGTTATGGTGGGCAAATGTTTTTATCCACGTTATTTAATAAAGTGGAGGGCTTGAGTGCTTCCGATTTGCAATATAATCAAGATAAGCGTGCTTTGTATGATCGCTGGCAAAAACCGGGAGATGTGGCAAAATTTAAGCGTATCGATGATACCTCGTTGACTAATATGTCAAGCCGTTTTGTTGCGGATGACAATACATTAGAATGCAAGTCGATATCTTTGGGTTATGAAACGACGAATGCAACTTGGTTAAAACCGATAGGACTATCTTCTTTGACTTTTCGTGTTTACATGAATGACATTTTCCGGGTTTCAACTGTAAAGGAAGAGCGTGGTCTTGATTATCCGTTTCAACGTGCTGTTTCTGCGTCTTTAAGTGTTCGTTTTTAATCTTAAAAGAATATAGATATATGAAAACAATAAATGATATAAAACATTTAATCTTGGTGTGTATATTCATCCCGATTTTTACTTCTTGTAATAATTGGCTGGCTGTTGACATGGAAGATGGTATGTTGGAAGACAAACTTTATGAGAGTAATGAAGGTTATATGACCGTGTTAAATGGCGTGTATGCCAGATTGAACGAGAATTATTCTACCACGCTTTCGATGACGATTCTCGATGTGATGGCACAATATTACAATGTCCGCCAAAATACGGATCATATTTTTCATGTTTATGGTAATTATATCTTTGATGATAAAGTATTTGAGGAAACAAGTTCAAGTGTTTGGGCTCGCCAATATGCGCAAATTGCCAATTTGAATACATTGTTAACACATATAGATGCAGAGGATTCAAATATCAAGGTTTCTTATTACCCGTTTGTAAAAGGAGAGGCTTTAGCCTTGCGAGCATTCCTTCATTTTGATTTAATGCGTCTTTATGGTCCAATCTATAACTCTGCGACAGAGAATATTACGTGTATTCCTTATCAGGAAAGTGATTCTAAAGAGATTCAACCGTTACTTCCGGCGAAAGATGTGATGGGAAAAATTATTCGTGATTTAAAGGAAGCGGCAGAATTGCTAGAAGAAGATCCAGTACGTACAAAAGGGGTAATGGCTGAAGATTCTGAGGATTTGAATGAAACGAATGATTTTCGTTATAGACAATACCGTTTGAATTATTATGCTGTGAAAACATTGCTAGCTCGTGCTTATTTGTGGGTGGGAGATAAAGCAAATGCCTTACTCGTCAGTAAAGAATTAATTGTTGAGAATGATGAAAAGAAAGTTTTTCCATGGATAACAAAGGCGGACGTTTTAAATGCAGAAATTCCGGATCTTTTATTTTCCACGGAGGTCATATTTGGTCTATATAATACTAGTAGAGTAAGTGTATTTAACCAGTATTTCAAAGAAACGACGACGATTAATAATGCACTTGTATTTAAGGGCGAAAGATTGAACGATATTTCATGTAAGTTACCTTATTATTTTTCAGATGATGATGATTTGCGTCGAGGCTCTAATTTTTGGAGTGAAGAAACATTAGAACAGATGACTAATTCTGGTTCTGCTTCTCAGCCATCAATTTGTTTTAAAAAATATGCAGATATACCCGGAACGACGAAACCTTTTCGTTATATGATCCCAATGATTCGAATGAGCGAGATTTATTTAATGGCGGCAGAATGTTCTGATGATTTGACAGAATCGATAGGATATATAAATGAAATACGAAACAATCGAAATTGCGTGGATCTTAACTTACAACCGGGAGATACGAAGGAGAGCATCCAGCAATATATTACGAACGAGTTTATTCGTGAGGTGATAGGAGAAGGACAATTATATTTTTACTATAAACGTTTGGGAATGGAAGAAATCTTATCTGGGACAGAGTTTAGCGAAGATAGGTGGCTTGAAAGTATAAATCTACAGAATTATGTGTGGCCGTTACCAAAAACTGAGACAGATCAACGTGTTAATGTAAATTAATAAAATATGAAAACATATTTATATTATTTCACTACTCTTGTGAGCATCGTGTTAATCTCGATGGGTTGTGAAAAAGAAATGATGGATTATGAAGGTGAGGATGCCTTATATTTTGATGTACGTTATTCGATGGATGCCCATCAATTTTTTACGGCAGTCCCTTTTGGAAGTACTTTAGAAGATACGATGCATGTGGAATGTCAGGTCATGGCTTCTGGCTATCCTCGGAATTATGATAGAGAGTTTACTGTTATTGCAAATCCGGATAGTACGACAGCGGTAAACGAACGTGATTACAGGGGACTCCAGAACACGTATGTGATTAAAGCTGGAGAATGTCGTACTACGATCAGATTTATTGCAATTCGTAGTGCGGAAATGGCAGAGGATACTCTTGTCTTGCAATTAAAGCTGCAAGGGGGGAAGCATTTTAAGTTATTATATACCAATTATGAAGATGGACCTAATAATTTTTCCCCCATTTATAATGATAAATTTTCACGTAATCATGATGCAGCTTTCCATAATATTTATATGTACGACGTTATGACACAGCCGCAAGGTTGGTGGAAGGGGCTGTGGGGAGAGTTCTCTGCCACTAAATGGCGATTGATGATGCACTTAACTGAAACAACGTTCGATGATTATTCATCTATTCTAACCACGATGCCTATGGCACGAGCAAATACAATCAATGATGAAGTTGGTAAATATCTGTTGGAAATGGCGAAAAGTCGTGAAACAGTAGTTTTGGATGAAGATGGAACGATGATGTATGTAAAAGCAGTTCAAACATTAGGCGGTTCGTCCGGATGGGGAGCAGGCACAAAACCTGAAGACTATTTTAAATAAAGAATGGTAAGATGAAAAAGATAAATTTATATACAATGCTGTTAATCGCTTTATGGCTAGGCAGCTTCTTGTCTTGTGTTGAAGATAAGGGAAACAATGTGTTATCGGAAATAAATGAGATTAAAATTTCTGGTATAGAGGATCGTTATGATTTAACATCCTACTTGGAAACGCTGAATATAGAGCCGGATATTGAATGTACTTTAAAAGATTTTTCTGAAGATAACTTAGAGTATTTATGGTTTTTTTGTAAAGATTCGGCATCAACTTCAAATCATAGCCATGAAAAGATAAGTACAGAACGTGATCTTTCATATAAAGTTGATGTTCCACCGGGGACATACACGATCTATTTACAAGTAACGGACAAGCTCTCTGGTTTAAAATTTGAGAAAGCTTTCAAGCTTTATGCCAGTAGTCGTTTTGTTCGAGGTTTTTATCTTTATGGAGATAAAGCAGATGGCACCGTTGGGTTAGATTTTGTAAGTATGCCGGTAGGTAAAGATACGATGCTGATGAAAGATATTTTCATTAATTCTTTACAAGTAAAAGGCGCTAAAGATTTAATCTTTACTGGCCATTATAATAATGGATATAATGCTTTGTGGGCCGTTACACATGATAGTCAATACGCCATAGAATATAGTGCTCAACTGGAAAAAGTTGATATTATTCCGGACAAAAATATAGATGATCATATTTATACAACCCTTTCTTCCGTGCAAAGACCATTTCATTTGACGAATATCAGTCCGGGAACTTATGGGCCGATGTGTGTTAGTTTGAGCGGGGAAGCTCGTTCTAGATTGATTATCACGGAGAATGAAATATTTGTAGGAAATCTTTCTTTGTCCGAGGCTTATAGTAATCCGATCAATCGAGATAATGCAAATACCGACCAATTATTCAAACCTTATCCGGTCGCATTCTATTCTGCGACAGCATCTACTGTTTCGTACGCTTGCTTTTTTGATATGACGAATCGTTGTTTTAAGAAACCCGGGCATCGTGTATTGTCGAGTGCTACAAAATGTGATAAACCGTCATACGATTCCGAATCCCCTTTCTATTTTGATCAAAATAAATACACTCCCGTGCGTCAGATTGTTCATGGTGAAAATGGGTATGGAAACAATGGACGTTCGTATGCATTGATGAACGATTCTGATGGCAATTATTTTGTGTATGCTTTTACAGCACCGACAGATTATAGCTCAGACCCGATTAAGCATTACGCCAAATCCATTGATATGTCTGTTGCAATAGATTTTGCCCGTGCAGATCATTATGCTTTCTTCTCGATGCAATCAATCATCTTGTATAGTGTAGATAGTAAATTGTATGCTTATGACTATAATCGGAATGATTGTAAATTAATAGAGGATTGTGGGGCGCAAATTACGTATTTGGCGATGGAACATCAATCTACGCTTAGTCCAACAAACTTTGTTGTTGCCACATATAGCGATTCCGGTGGAGGAGTTGTTCGTAAATATTCCATTGCAGATGATATGAATACAATTAAGGTAACCCCGCATGAGAAAGATGTTTGGGAAACGGATCTAAAAGTTGTAAAAGTTTTATGGAAGTATTCAACCTATTAAATTTTTTGATGAGAAAAGTAATATTAAGTCTATTCTTTTGTGCCTTGAACCTTGTGGTTCTGGCACAAACAGAATTTAAGAACTTGAACTATAATGATGCCTTGGCTATGGCGAAGGCTGAGGATAAAATGGTTTTCATCGATTTTTATACAGATTGGTGTGGACCTTGTAAACGCATGGCAAAAGAGGTTTTCCCTCGAAAGGAAATAGGTGATTATTTGAATTCTAGATATGTCTGTATTCAACTTAATGCAGAAAAGGATGGCAAAAATTTAGCAAAGACTTTACATGTAGATGCTTATCCAACCTTTATAGTACTTGATACTACTGGACATCCTCTCTTTCGCATTGTTGGTGGTATGGATGAAACACGATTTATTAATAGGATGGAAGAAAATATCAATCCTGAATTTTCACCTGCTCGTGTTGCAGAACGCTATGCTTCTGGGGAAAGAACGCCTAAAGTCATTGAGTTTTATGTTTCCTCTTTAATGCGAAATGGTAAATATGCAGAAGGAATTGATGTGGTAGAGGACTATTTTAATTCATTATCTAACGAACAACGTATGAGGGAAGAAAATCTTTTTTTATATTTACGTTATACAGTGGATTGGAATAACGATCGGGCGCAATTTTTTATTGATCATCATGATGATTTTGATGGGGCTACAAAAGAGAAAATAAATAAGCATTTTATTTTTTTGTATCAAAATGAAATTAAGCGTTATTTTTTAGGTTCTATATTTCAAAATAAAGAATTTAACGATAGGCAGTATCAAATATTAAAGCAAAAAGCAATTCTTTTGCCTAAAGAAATGCTTAAAGAATTAAAACCAGTTTTTAAGCTAATCGAATATAGTGCTGTTGCTGATTATGAGAAATATATTAAAACCTGTATTGTTGAATTTGATAAATTGGATATTTATAAACAAGAGTTGCTAATTAAGAATATTGCTCGAATAATTAATAATATGAATTATACATCTCAACGGGCAGTAACTAAATTCGCAAGGAGTCAATTAAATAAGCGATCTTCCAAGGCCGTCGTATTTACTAGTAAATTATTGGAAGAATTGTCTCAACATCAAGAATAAGATGGTTATTGCTTTGATTAGAACTCTGAATGTACATTCAAAAGTGTACATTCAGAGTTTTGTATATGATTAAAGTTACTTACTTCGCTAAAAATAAATTATTGTAGCAGTTCAGCTATTTTCTTTTCTAACTCATCACCTCCTCTTAATCCGCTGGCAAGGATAACGTTATTTTCATCGAGTATGATCACATAGGGTATCCCATTTTTTAATTTATACAATTCATGGGCAATATTTTTCGTGTCCATTACTTGATTCCAGGTAAGTTTATCGTCTGCAATGGCTTTTTTCCATGCATCCGGTTGATGATCTAGGGAAATACCCAAGATGACAAGACCTTTATTATGATATTTTTCATACAATTTTATCATGTGAGGATTTTCTGCACGGCAGGGAGCGCACCAGGAAGCCCAAAAATCAAGAAGTTTTATTTTCCCTTTAACTGCATACATAGAAAGAGAATCGCCCGTGGGTGTACTTAACGTGAAGTCTGGTGCCACTCGTCCCGCTACAAACTCACTCATTTCTTGGATGCGGGTAGCTACTTTTTGGGCAAAAACAGAGGTTTTGGCATTCTTTCCTAACCGGTTGTATTCTTCTTGCAATTTATCCATAATCGGGTAATTGTATCTCTTCTTAAATAATAGAAAAGCAGCAGTTTCCGTATCCATTTTAGATGCCATAAATTGTTCGCGTTGCGTAAATATTTTGTTATTTATGACTCCTATCTGATCAAACAATTTTGCCATCAATGCCTTGTCATTCTGTTGTCGGGCCGCCATGTATTGGTTCCGTATTTTATCTATTTCTTTACCTTCTTCTTTTCCAATGGCATTGTAAGCGGAGAGAATATCCTGTGAAGGAGTTCCTGTAACTTGGTTTGCTGTCGGGTCTTTTACATTTATATATGCTTTGTAGTTTGCATTTTCCAGCAAGATAACAGAGTATACACGTTCTTCGTTGAAGATGTACAACAATGCTTCAGTGCTTTCATTTACTTTACCTTTCAACACGAATTTCCCATCTTGAATATTAGCCCACCCTAACGTATCTGGAGATTCATTGTATCCGACTAAAAAAACTTTGCCATCTTGTTTACCTTCTACAGTTCCCTCAATGGAAAATTGATCTGTCTGTCCGCAGGAAAACAAGCACCCAAGACATATAAAGTATATAATAAATAATTTTTTCATTACGTCACGCTTTAAAATCTATAAATCAATATTTGTTCTGTTCTATTTCTCCACGACTACTCTCGATTTCTGTCGTCAGAATGGGTTGTGCGAACCGTCGCGATTGTTTTTCGAGACGATATGTCCTAAGGGGCTCGTTTCCACGAATGGATGAATTTGTATAAGGATAAAACTCTTTGGTTAAAATCACATCGTCATCAGGATAATCGTTATTATTAAAACGACGAATATCAAACCAGCGCATGGTGAACGGCATTTCACGACGGCGTTCTGCCAATATTTGGGAGATCGCTTCTTTGGGTGATTCTGCCGATAAATTGATTACCGTGCGGGGAGCGTCATTACTCATACGTTTTGCTCTAAGCAAATTGACCGTATTCATGGCAGCCGTATAATCTCCTTCCCGAGCCTGACATTCAGCTTTAATTAAGATCATCTCGGCAACGGTAGGACCGGAAGGAATTCTATCTTTAAAGAAAAAGACATAACCGGGCCATTCATATGCAGGACTGATCACTCCCATGTCGTAGGAATAATTAAGGACGAAATGATACTTGTAACGCAAATCATATTGATGGTCATAGGATGCCAAGAGTTCTTTGCTGGGAACATACCACCAGAAAGAATTATTCAGCATGCGGAAATAATAAAACTCTTTCCAGCCTAGTTTGTCATTCATGTCATTTTGATTATCAAAAGTGTGTGGATACTTGATTTCAACCTCCTGTCCGTTGATAATCACAGTCCTTTTTTGTGTGCTATAACGCATCTCCGTGTTATAATCCACTAGATCTGCGTGTTTTTCTAAAGCCAGATCAGCATATTTTAGAGCTTCGTTATAATTGTTCATGAAGAGGTAATAGCGTGCGGCAAAAGCATGCACTGCAGGAAGACTGGCTCTCCATATTTTGTATTTCCCGTTTACCATGGTCAAGTCCACGTTTATTTTCAACGCTTCTTGTAGGTCCTTTTCAATTTGGTCGTAGGTTTTTTCCAAGCTAGCACGTTTCATAGATTCCTCAAAATTGGTTGACAATTTAAGAACCAATCCAGGTTCCTGCTTGTTAATATCGCTATAAGGTAAGCAATAAGTATTAGCTAGTACCCACATACTATATGCTCGAATTAAATGAGCTTCTGCTCGAAGGAGAGCCTTCGTACTTTCATCTCCCTTTACTTCAGGTAGGTAATCCAATATCATGTTAGCTGTGAAGATTTTCTTGTACTCCGTTGTCCAAAAAGCATCGCGACTTGCTGCAGGAAGGTATTCCATATCCCAAGTGGCAAATTCTACCGTGGAAATGTTATACACGCTATTTTTGGCCTCGTAAAGTTCTCGGTATAATCCAAAATCATCCGAACTAAAAGAAGCCGTACTGTTCTCTTCCAAGTAAAAGGAACTATAATCGTTCAACAAGCTTTCCAAATGTCCGGTCGTTTCCGGTACTAAAGATGTTGTTTTAGAAGGTTTTTCTTCTAAAAAGTCATTGCATGCGAACAAGAACAATGATAAAGAGTAGATCAAATATTTCTGTATTTTCATAATCAAAATCTTAAAAATCAAACCTTAAACCAAATGTGTAAGTAGCCTGAGGCTTCACGCTTCCCAAAGGATGTTCCGGATCCTCATCGTATTTATTATTGAACCACGAGTACAGATCATTACCTTGTGCATAAAGAGCTAAAGAATTGATTCCTATACGAGATAGCCAGTGTGAAGGCATTTGGTAAGATATATTAATCTCACGTAAGCGAACGTGACCGGCATTTTCAACCAAATAATCTAAAACGGGGTAAAAACGGTCCCAATATAAGAAACGAGGCTCCGACTTCCCAAAAGGAATGGGTACTCTGTCACTCGGATCTGATGAAACGATTTCTTGATAATACTTGTTAGGTAATGCCTTCCCATCCCACATGCTTGGATAATTGAAGGATTGGCGCAAGAATTTGTGTCCAAATTTTCCTGTTATAAGAAAAGAGATATTAAAATCATATATTTTAAAAGAATTGGAGAAACCGAAACTATAAGGAGCCACCTTCGTCCCTGCATGTTTCATATAATTTCTTCCATCACCAGGAGTCGAAGTTGTAAAGTCATACATATCTCCGTTCGCACCCTCTACTACCGGTTGCCAGTCAGGGTTGTTTTCATTGCCTTTGTTTATAACCCCGGCATACTTAAATACCCATAGAGTGTTTGCGTCATAACCTTCGAGATAACTTCGAGTACTTCCCTCGTACAATTCCGTTGCGGTATACATAGACTTGTGCAACTTACGGATACGGTTTTTGTTATATGAAAAATTCACACTACCGGACCAAGTGATATCATTTTCAAGTATTTTCAGGGAAGTTCCGACTTCCAATTCTATCCCTCGATTTGTCATTTCTGCGGCATTAAGAGCTTGTGTTGAAGTTCCATTTACCGAAGGGATTGTCATAGAAGCAATCAAGTCCTTCCCCATTTTACTGTACACATCAATCTTTCCGAACAATTTACCTTCTAAGAGAGTGTAGTCTACTCCAAAATTCCAAGTTCCGGTTTTTTCCCAACGTAGAGAAGGATTCCCGAAACTTTGTATAGTGGCTGTAACATCTTGTATGTAGGTATTTTGAGTTGGGGAAACATTAATCAAAGGTCGAAAAGAAGTAGACCTGTCCACGTTTCCATTGTAACCATAAGTAAGGCGGACATTTAAACGATCAATCCAATCATATTTTTGCATGAATTTTTCTTTTCCTATCTGCCAGCCTAAACCGATCGACCAAAAAGGAGAATAACGGTATTTAGGATCATCCGTGATTAAATTGGAAGCATCTGTCCGTACGCTACCTGAAAGCGTATATTTGTCATCAAAAGTATAAGCTGCATTTGCGAATAAGGAAAAATAACGATCGGAGATATAGTTAAAACCATTCGTGTAACTGAATGCATAATTGTAATCATTACTACTTCCTTGCCAGTCCTTTGTACCGGATCCCATCGGGCCATTAGGGAAAATCCCCACGCTTAGGGTCTTATTGTTATACCCGTATGTGCGAGCGTAAGTAGTTTGTTCCCGGACACGTTCACTGATTTCCATTCCGGCAATAACATTCACGGCATGGCGTTCCTCAAATGTGCGCACAAAATTCAATTGATTACGGAAATTGAAAGCTCGCACGTCAACTTTGGCCTCATCTCGTATACCTCCTTTAGCTAAATTAGGTGTAACCTCATCACTAATCTTATCCCAAGAAGAAGTAGTATTGATCAATCTGCGAACATAATACGTGTTCTCGTTGAAAACATCCTTGTAATACGTGTTATACATCTCGTATTGTAATTTCGTATCGAAGGTAAAGCCTTCCCATAAACGGACTAAAAATCCTCCTTGAATTCTTGTATTCAGTTCTTTACGGCCTAAATCACGATTCTCGATTTCAGTAATTGGGTTATACGACCAATCTACATAAGGAAAATTTTCACTAGGGACTTGACGTTCTAAAATCGGTACGTAAAAATTCCCACTAAGTTGTGTGCGTGTTCCATCCTCGTTGACTAACATATCATAGGGAGAAAGCTCCTTTATACTACCAATAGCGGCCCCGAAAGAGGGAGATGTATAATTTGCAAAACTAGCATAGCGTGGTAAAGACGAGGCGTTGATACCACTATTCTTGATCTTGTTATATTGAACCATCCCCGAAAAATTGAAATCCAGCCATTTGGATAGTTTGACATCCGTCCTATAATTAACCATCAATTTATCTTTCTTATTTTCCTTGAAACCATCTCGATCACTCTCGTACATTAAGGATAATAAATTGCTACTTCGTTCGTTCGCCCCGGAAATATTTACATTATACTGATGTGTTAGTGGGTTTTGCAATAAATATTTACGGATTTGATCCTTGTTATTTTGGTTTTGAAGTTTATTCAATGCTGTATTCAGCTGGGTATCGGAGAGATGTCCTAAACGATGTTCGTTCAAGGCAACAACCGCTTGAGAATAAGAGACTGTAGCTTCCCAATAATTGCCATTGACAAGGCCTCCTGCTCCGAAAAACTCAGTCTCAAACCCTTTTTGTTCATACTCCACTGTTTCTGCTGAGGAGGCTAATGGGTTGTAATAATCTAAATCCAATTTCGGGGCAACTTTTACAAAAGCAGAAACCTCTATCTTCGCACCTTTCTTTGCGGACATTTTTCCACGTTTCGTTGTCACTACAATTACCCCATTAGCGGAACGTGCCCCCCAGATGGAAGCTGCGGCAGCATCTTTTAAGATTGTTACACTCTCGACATCATTGGGATTGATTGAACTAAATTCGCCTTCCACGGGAAAACCGTCAATAACGATTAATGGACGTGCATTATCCTTATTTAGAGAAGTTTGTCCTCGAATCTCAAATATCAGATTACCATCTGCATCCAAATTGCTTTGTACCCCAGCCGTGACCCCAACTAGGCGAGAGGCTAAATCTGATGTCGGTCTTGACAATTGATCCGCTGAGATCAAATCGAAAGACCCGGTTGCCCGTTCTCGAGAGATCGTTTGGTAACCGGTAACTACCACTTCATCAATTTTTTTCGTGTCAGATAATAGTACTACATTTATTTCCGAGCGTTTACCGACAACTTCCTCTTTTGTTTGTAATCCCAAAAACGAGAACTGCAACGTGACTGAATCGCTACTTACGGATATGGAATAATTTCCTTGATTATCGGTTACCACTCCCGTTGTACTTCCCTTGATCAAAACCGCAACCCCCGGTAGGGTCACTCCCGTTTGGTCTTTCACCACTCCTTTTACGGTTCTTTTCGTTTGCTGGGGTTGAGAGGGAATTTTCCTCATTTTAATTACGATTACGTCATCCTCAAAGTCAAAATCGAATCCACGTTTTTCTAAAACATTTTTCAAAACGTCCTTTAAAGCAACATTTTGTACGTTTATCGACACTTTTGACGCTTCAGAAAATAATGAAGCATTGTAAAAGAAACTGATGTTTGTCTGTTCCTTTAACTCTTCTATGAATTCCTCCAAGGTGGCATTATCTAACTTTAGAGAAATCCGGTTGTCTTGCGCAAGTGTATTTGCAGACAAATGAAACGTAAAAAATACACATAGAACAAATGTTAATTTCATAATTAAAAAAGTTTTACACAAGGATTTTATCTCCTTCCATTTGTCACACATTCGTTTCTTTTTCATACATTTGTAATTATTAAATGAATACAATAGGAGTATATAGGTTTCGGACGTGAGAAATTTGAATCCTATGTCTCCTTTTTACTTATATAAAATAATTGTTTTTCCTTCTATTCGATAATTAATATCTCCAGAGCGTTTAATAATTTTCATAAAGGTGTTAATCGTATCATACCGTTTAAGATTTCCTGTAAATAATATATTTTTTAATCCTTCATCCTTGTACACGACTTCGATGTCATACCAGCGAGCCAATTCATTCATGATTGATCCTAATGAGCGTCTTTTAAAAATATACAACCCGTCTTTCCAACCAATGTATTCAGCTACATTCACTTTTCTTTTTTCCATCGCCTCGTGCTTGGATGTAATAGCTTGTTCTCCCGGTTGTAATTCGATCTCTTGATTCTCGTATGTACAACTCACTTTTCCGGAAACTAATGTCGTGTAAGTCTTTTCTTCTTCTTTGTAAGATTTCACGTTGAAAGATGTCCCGTGAACATATACATTCCCATAAGTAGATCGAACAATAAAGGGTTTATTTCCCGGTGTTACTTCAAAATAGGCTTCCCCTTCTAGTTCCACAACTCGTTCTGCTCCCACGAATTTTACCGGATAAGTAAGCTTGGAACCTGCATTCACCCATACGCCAGTTCCATCATCCAAAACGATGTAACACTCTCCCCCGATCGGCACTTCCAATTTATTATAAACAAACTCGGTAATCTCTTCACTATTTTTGTAAGAGATTTTCCCTCCCGTATAGTTAATTTCTATTCCCTCCCGAACCTTGAGTCTCAATGAATCATTATCCATGTGAACGATGTCTCCATTAGCCAGTGTAATTTGAGCCTTACTGCTACCTGCCGGGATCACGCTTTTTTCAGCTATAGCAAGTGGCTCGTTCGTTGATGGTACAACTGTTTCTACATGATACATCCAAATTGTACTTAATGATATAATTACGATTGCGGCCACGGAGCTTCCCCGGATCAACCATTTTCTAAGTCTTCTTTTCCGTATGGTTGTGACAAATTCTTGATACCCTTTTGCGGGAGAATACCCTTTATAGTCTATAAATTTTTTGACAAGAAATTCGTCATCATGTAAATTCCTGTATATTGGTCCTAGATACTTGTCCTGCAGTATTTCATCGGATTTTTCATTTGCATTTTGAGCATCTTTTTCGGTCAGTAATTTTCGGAAAAATTCAATAGTAATTATAAATCGTTCTTTCATTTTTACATCTTATATCTACTATAAAATGCAAAAAAGCGAATTGGTGTGACAAAAAAATAATTTTTTTTCAAACGATGTTTCAGAGGAGAAATAACCATACACTATCTTGCAATTTTTCTCGAAGGTATTTAAAGCCTCTGTTCTTTTGCTTTTTTACCGTGTTAATCGTTATTCCCAACGTTTCTGCAATCTCGTTTCCCGAACACCCTTTTAAACTTAACAGGATAATTTCTCTACGGTCTTTAGGTAGATCATCAATATACACATATAATTGCCTGATTAATTCTTCTTGTACGGTAAAGGCAAATTGTTCGTCATCAAATTCTAACTGTTCCTCTGCCGCTATTTGACGAAAGGCTTTTTCGCGAACTTGTAAAGAACGTAAATGATACAATGAATTGTTATATACTGCCCGGTAAAGAAACCAAGTTAAATCTTTTACCTCCTTAAAATGGCCATTCGAATCCCAAATCTTGATCAATATGTCTTGAACAAGATCTTTTGCTGTTTCACTATCCTTAATTATACTATTGGCATATGAACATAGAGCTGAATAATAAAAATCATAAAGCGTTTTCCAAGATTTCAAATCTTTTTGGTTTACGGCTTTTAATATTTCATGACACTCTATTGACATCCTCGAATTGTTTTTGCAAAATTAAGAAATAAAAATTCTTTCTCAAATATAATGCAAGTCCTTTGTCATGTGAGTCTAAAATAGGAGAATAAAAAAGGGTGCCAAAAGCTCTTTTATGGATGTGGATGTATTCTGATGTGATGTATTATGTGGTTGAATATAATTTGTTTATGTATGAATAATTTCTTGTTTTTTATAGGGGTTACTTTTAAGTTATTTATTCGTGACAAATTTATTATTTACTAGAGTATACACAGCTTAATGGATTATTTGAATGATAATATTTGCATATAGAAATATTTCAATATTGCATGAGGTAGAATTGAAATCTGTATCTAAAATGTTGGAATACCTGGAGCAAACGGGAGGAAAAATGGAACGCAGGATCAAGAGTTTGTGGATTGAGAATCAGAGGGGATATACTTATAACTCGTCAATGGGGTCTTACGTGTACCCGACTTCCTATGAGGAAGCATGGGAAAATGGAGGAACAAGTACTTATGATGGCTGGTGGGGAAACGGGACAGTTTCTGCTGCAAATAAGAAAAAGAAGCCTTTATATCAGGATAGTTTGAATCCTTTTTATAATAACCAGACGAATTGGTATAAATATGCGACCCGGACGGCTAGCGTGAAAAATGTAAATTTGCAAGTATCGGGGGGAGCGACAAGTTTCAATACATGCTGGGGGCAGGGTATTATGACGAAACGGGAATCATGTTAAATTCCAGATATGCCCGTGCTAATGTTTTGTTCAACCTGTCCGCGCAACCGGTTCCTCATTTACGAATAGACGGTCGGGTATATGGGGCGTATATGGATCGGAGTTTTAATAGCGGTTCCATGATTTCCAACCGTTACGAAGGTATGACCGTGAATCCCCGTGAAATGAGTACGTTGTTGCTTGGAGGTGGTATCGTGGAGGAAGATTGGTTGAAAGTGCAAAACGGGGAGCGTTCCCGGGCAGATGACTACCGTGCACAAGGAAGTTTGTTGATGGAATACGAGATTCTGAAAGGTTTATCAATTTCTGTTTCCGGTATGCTTGATTTTACGCAGGGAAACTTGAATCAATTTCAACCTAGTACGTTAGATCCCCAATTTAACGAAAGTTTCTCTAAAGGTGGTGTGCTTCGAAATATTTCTCTTTTGACAGAAGAGTTATTGCGTTATAATACAAGTATTCAAGAAAAACATAATATCGAGTTATTGCTTGGATTGAGCGTTTCCAAAGAACAAGAGTTTGCGATGCAAGGATCGGGAAGGAGAGGTGGAAGTGATTATGTTTACTACTATCCGGTTCCGGTGGAAGGTGGAATTCATAATTACGGAACAGCCACAAGTCCGCGGTATAGGTCCTTAACAACTTACGAGTCTGATTTCAAAGAGAAAACCATGGTTAGTTATTTCGGTCGTGTTGGTTATAACTATAAACGACGTTATCTTGTTGAATTTACTTACCGTCAGGATGGTTCTTCTGCTTTTGGGGAGAATCACCGTTGGGCAAAGTTCCCGTCAGTCGCTTTGGGATGGGCTTTTTCTGAAGAGTCGTTCATAAAAAAATGGACGGAGCGTTGGCTCTCTTGGGGAAAGGTTCGAGCAAGCTACGGGACTTCCGGTCAGACGTTTGATGACGCATACTTGGCGCATGGTATCGTGAAAATGGAAGGAGGGAGTTTCAATGGGGTAACGATGGCAGAACCGGGGGAAAACATCGCTCCTGAATTAACGTGGGAGAAGACAAAACAATATGATATCGGGCTTGACATGGACATGTTTGATAATCGTGTGGGCATAAAATTTGATTATTATTACAAATATACGGACGGCTTGTTATATTCTGTATCGCTTCCGGGAGATATATACTATAATTCCACACAAATGCGGAATGCATTGGAAGTATCCAACGAGGGTATCGAGTTTGACGTACAGGCTGATATTTTTCGAGAATCGGCCGTGAAATGGCGTACAAAATTTAATGTTTCACGGAATTGGAATCGTTTTGAAAAATCGGATAACGGGCGGGATGTTGGTAACCTTATACAGGGAAGACCAGTAAATGCGTTCAACGTGTATGTGGATGATGGTTATTTCCAAAATGAGGATGAGGTGCCCCGATATTACAATATCCGGGGGGATGAACAATACCTGTCGAATGTTTATCGCACCACGGTAAGTGTGAAAACGGGTTATAGTAATCTGGTTGGGACTCCAAAGATCAAGGATCTTAATGGGGATGGAGTGATAGATAGAAAAGATTTTGTGTATAGTGGTACATCTTTACCAATGGCTCATGGTGGATGGGCGAATGAAATTTCGTGGAAAAATTTCGATTTGAATGTCTTGTTCAATATCACGTTAAGTAGACAGATGCGAAACAATAATGCGTGGACTCTAGCTCAAGGGAACCCCGTGTTTGTAGACTTACGTGGTGTCACTTTTTGGTCAAAAGAAGGAGATAATACGACGTTTGGGCGTATTGGAACCTATGCGGAGGCATTGCGTTCCCAGATAGAAAAAGTGAACAGTGTGAGTTTGAAACAAATTACGTTGGGGTATAATCTTCCGAAACAATTCGTGAAGATTATACGATTGAGCGAGGCTCGTGTTTTTGTTACGGGTGAAAATATTTTTTATTGGAGCAATTATTCCGGGGGTAATTCGGAGGTCATTGAGGTCTACACGGGAGTGGATAATGGTGGGCAATATCCTCTTCCTCAGAAATGGACAATCGGTTTAACACTTAACTTTTAACGTGCATGAAAAAGATTTTTATTTATTTATTTTCGCTTGTCGTTCTGTGGAATACGGGATGCGAAGGTGTTTTAGAGGTAGAACCGGAAAATAGTGTGACTTATACAAATTATTTTAAAACCGTTCAGGATGCGGAAGCGATATTAGCCGGTTGCGAGCGCAAAATAAAAATGGTCAAAATGCCGATGGGATCAATGTATTATGTTGCTACGGCACATTGTGGAGCGGGATTGTTGGTAGATGTGTACGATTACGAAATTGATGCCTATCGGAGTATGGACCCTTCTCGGTATGAGGGTACAGTATCCTCGTGTTATGCCATTATAGAGCAGGCGCACATGCTTCTTGATAATGCCCATCGTTTTGAGATATCGGAAGAAGAATTACGTCCTTATTTGCAGCAAGCTCATTTTGCCCGAGCTATCGGGTATTTTGAACTTGCCCGGGAATGGGGAGAGGTCCCGATAGTGACCGATTACGTGAATTATCCTCCCGTACCGCAAAGTCCCGTGTCAAAGGTGTTTGACGAGGTCGAAAAGAGTGCGCTAATCGCTTTTGAACTGCCTATTTACGAGGAATTGACGGATGGATATGGTAAACCTCGTACTTCTAAACAATATGGTAGCAAGGGAGCTGCTGCCGCCCTTTTGGCTCAACTCTACGCATGGCGGGCAGCCGTGGAGAATAAGCCGGAATACTGGGAAGAGGCCGAAAAGTACTGCACGATGATTATTGATGGTAAGGTGGGACATTACGCCTTAGCAACTGATCCGCATGAAGTGTGCAATGTAGTAATGAAAGGGGAAAGTAGTGAAGGAATTTGGGAAATTCTAAACACGATTGCCTCCGGTGAATTTGACCCGAATTATGGTTTTGGGCAGGACGCTTATTATGAGCAGACTTTTTTCTCGACCTACCCTGTTCGCACAGAGTCTTATATGGGGCCGGATCCGGATAATTATTACACGCAGTTCTATAAAGAACGGGTGAATCGAATGTATGACAAGGAAGATATGCGTCGTGATGCTTATTTTTATGCTGTTGATGCCGATTCTCTCTATGTCATTTACAACCAGTCCTCGGGAGAATTGGTGCAGAAATACGTGGTGAAGGAGGACGGAAGATCTCGTTATTATCGCTTGAACCGGTCGACTTGGAAAGTGGAGGAGGAAAATCGGCTGTTAGGAGCAGGGGAGACAATTAGTGCGGCATACGATAATCGAAGAATAGATATGGCTTTTCTCCAGAAATATCGTTTTCCCTATTATGCGAAAGAGGATAATTCGCTGGAGCCTTCTTATCTGGGGATGGAGATGAACCGTGTCGTGTGGCGGTTGGCTGATATTTATTTGCTTCGGGCTGAATGCCGGGCTTATCGAAATGATCCGAAAGCCGCGGATGATTTGAATGAAATTCGTCGCCGGGCTTATGGAAATGACAGTCACAAGTACACGACTGCCGGGGGGGATATAAAACTTGCCATTTTTCGGGAACGGGAAAAAGAATTTTTGTTTGAGGATAATCGTTGGTATGATGTCGTGCGTAACGGATTCAATCATTTGAACGGACATACTGATTATGATTATATCCGGAACGAGTTGTCTGAGGCCTATGCGGCTTTGACCGACCAAGATATTCGGGATGGGGCATTATATTTATCATTTTCTTCTTATATATTCGTTAATAATGAGTTGATTCGACAGAATGTTTATTGGAACCAAAAAGTGCAATAAAATGAAAAGAATAGCAAAACAAATAAAAGGATGGATGACAATATCGTTTTTCATATTGTCTGTAAGTAGTTGTATTCAAGATAATTTTTGGTACTCTGGTGTGAGTAATGGTAAGTTTGATGGTAGTTTGTTAGAGTATCTGGAGGCTCCAGGGCATTCTTATAATTGGGATTCAACGGCGCTGATGGTGCGTCATGCCGGAGAGGAAATAGTCCGGATTTTTGAAGGGAACGATCCCGATTTAAAGGAGATCACTTTCTTCGGGCCGACCAATCATTCTATTCGCCGTTACATGCTAGAAAATGAAATCGAGCGGGTGGCTGATATGGATCCGACTTGGTGTGCGGCCCAGCTGAAACGTCATATCGTGAAAGGAAAGATATATCGGGATGATGTTCCTGCGGGCAAACCGGCAACCTCTGGAGCGGCGGTAGGAGAAGGTGGAAAGGATTACACGACCTTGGCTGGTAATCGGATTCACCTTTACACGTACAAGACGGACTACAACGGGGTGGCGGAAATGGGACCTGTTACTTTGTTTGGATCTTCGCTGGATTCTCCGTTCGGGGTGAAAAATTTTGAAGAATTAGCTTCAACGAATATAGAACCGAATAATTGCGTGGTTCATTCTTTGGGATATGATTTTACGTTGGGCAATATGTAATTATTAACACTAAAGGAAATGTAAGATGAAAAAATTATGGATAATGTATTTGCTCATGTTTGTGGGAATGGTGCTGGGAGGATGTCATGAGTCTACGGTTGGTTACCTTATCACCAAGGATGCGTCATATAATCCGGATTCAATCGTGATTCGTTTGACTCCTGATCCTTCGTTGGATGCCATGCGGATAGAAAGTAAGGCTCCATGGGTGAGTTTAAGAATGGAAGGATACGTGGGAACGGAGCCGATTTTTTTCTCGATCGATGATGTTTCCTCTACTGCAGGTGATGAGGCTGCCCTTCTTTTTAAGGAAGATGTTTATATTCGGGGTGGTGGTGTGCTACTTTACCCTTTTGAACCCAAAAACAAAATTCCTGCAGGCCGTTATACTGTTTCCGTGCGTGTGACAAATGAAGATTGGAGTGAAGTGGTAAAAGATGCTTTAACTTTTGTCGTGAAACCTTGAGAGAGTAAGCTGATGTTTTAAAGTGTGCTTTTAAGAATTATTGAGAGAACCCGTGAATGCTTTTTAAGTTATTCACGGGTTTTCTTTGTTGGTCTAGGTGTACGATAGAGTCCTAGAGGTATCTAAGTTTTATTCTTGTGCTAGGAAAATAGACATATAAATAAACCCTTATTTTCTTAATAAGGATTGTTTTTAACTTATTTATGGCAAACTTGTGTCATAAATAATCTTTTAACTATCTCTATATTAAGGTGCGAAAACCTGATATTATAATTTTTTTTCTTTTGGATGCTAGCAAGTTATCGTTTTTTCTTTGTATCATTAATTGTTTTTTCATTGCCGCAACAAATTAGTGTATTATGAAAAAGTATTTTATGATGATAGTAAGCGAATTAGAAAAAGAAATTTATTCGCTTAAAGGAATTAACACATTAAATTTGTCAGTAAAGGCAATAGAGATTATTAATAACGTCGCGAAGAAAGTAAAGGAATACATCTGTTGTAATGGTTTCAAGGACATCGAGGAAGAAATCTTGTTTTTTAAAGAATTAAAACCGATACTGTATAGCAAATTTATTTATTACACGGAACTTAAAGAGATAGAATCTAAACGTGTTTCGTTCGCGAGTAATGAATATGTACGTGTTTATTTGTTAGAGCATACACAACGTTTAATGGATTATTTAAACGATAATATTTACACGTATCAATATTTGAAGCTTGGCTCAACCTTCTTGGATGCCGCTTTATTCACACGAAAGAATGTTTTAGAATCCTCACGGGTTAGTGATTATGATTTGGATGTTTCTTTTATGACCGTGTGGGATGATAAAGTTTCCCGAATACGGGCTTATGAAATGCTTTTAGCATATCTAAATTCCGAAATATTTCGTTTAGATAAACCGTACACTCCATCAGAATTAACATGGCATGGATCTAAACGGGGATTAGTTCAATTAATTTATGCTTTGGTTGCAAAAGAATGTTTCGGGGACGCCACGATTAAAGATTTAGCAGATTTTTTTCAGCTCCATTTTAACGTGGATTTGGGTGATTATTACGGCGTTTATAAAGAGATTAAAGAGCGAGTCGTGAAAAATCGGGCTAGTTTTTTGAGTGATCTTGCGGAAGCCCTTTTAAAACGCATGGACGAGGACGAGAATAGTTAATTATATTCAAAACATTACCCCGGTTTTCCCCTACCGTGGCATTCTGAAAATTTTGTTATTTCATATTCGCGTGGTTTAAAAATACATTTATGGAAATAATAACATTTGATTCTGCCGCGTTTCGCGAGATAAAAAAGAGTTTGGAAATAATTTCAAACTGTGTATTAAACAAGACGGACGATCTCGGAGAAAATTGGGTTGATGAATATGACGTTTGTACTTACTTAAAAATCAGCCGCCGCACTCTCCAACGTATCAGGTACGAAAATTTATTAACATACTCGTTAATACGGGGGAAGGTGTTAATACAAATGAAAGAGGTGCGGCGGTTAATCGAATCAGGAATAATTAAATGCGATAACGAACGTCTTGCAGATTTGTATGAGGGACATAAAGCATACCTAGAACAGCGAAAACGAAATAAAAAATAGTCATGGATTTTGACGAGCATTTAATGATGAAGGCTTTTGAAAAGTGCTTTGACCTGCTAGAAAGGATTGACGCTCGACTTAATTCTCTTGAAAAAAGAGAGTTCGGCTTAGACGGGGAGCGATTACTCGACAATCAAGATTTGTGTCAATTGTTGAACGTGGATAAAAAAACATTGGAACGGTACAGGCGTTCCGGACGTTTACCCTTTCTGAAATTATGCGGTAAAATTTTTTACAAGTATTCTTCGATTGTCAAGGAAATGCAAAATTTAAAAATGTATGATTTTGACAGAGAAAGCGAGGAGGAATAGAAACAGTTTTACGAGTTCTTCAGACTCGTAAATCTGTCGTGTGTTATAGGAGGTTGTTTCCTTATTGGAAATATTCTACAAATTTGCGTTAGTAAATGAGAGAATAGAACCAATAAGGAATGAACCGGAAGGGATTAGACATTTATCTGTTGATCGTTCTTGACTTGTTGTTTTTTTCAGCGTTCTCCTGTTCTTGGGAATTTTTATTTGTTGTGTCTGGATTTGTAGATGTGGACTGATATTTTTCTTGATATTTCTTTTGGGATTCTAGCACTTTTTGCGCTAGAGACGCATTTTTAGGATCTGCCGCATCATAGTATTTTACCCCGGTCGGTGTGCCTAGAAAGTATGAATCTCGAACTTTCTGATCTTTACACATAACATTAGGCACGTATATTGCACCATTATCCTTTAATATTATTCGTTGTTCTTCGGTAATGGATTGACCTCCAAATTGTTTAGGGATGCTTTTTAGCAGATCAACATTTTCTTGTGTAACTTTTTCGTTTTTTTGTTGTTGCCTTGCTCTATCTCTTACGGGTGCTAATCCTCTAGTTTCGGCACTAATTTGTACATATCCATCATAAACAATCCCGTTTTTATCTTTTATTCCGGTAAGATAAACAGCGTTTCCCCCTTTCAAGCTGTTTTTTTGTTCCTCGCTAATTTTAGCTCCCCGATACTCGTCTTTAATTTTTAACGAGGATGCTTTTAAAGCCACGATTCGGTTAGTTAATGAGTCAAGGGATAAAAAAGCGGGTTCGGCTTCTTGCGAGCCTTTAAATTTATGCATGACAACTCGCCCAAGATTGCTCGTTTTGAACATCATTTTTTTATCGTCATCCGTGAACGAAACATCGTACGAATTGAAATTCGGGTAATCAAGTTTCGATTTCAAATTTGTTGTTATCTTATTTTCATCGGAATTGAAAAAAGCGCGGGCTTTCCCCTCAAAAGTCACTCCATTTAGTTCAAATTTTATATCAATTAATTGTTTTGAACCATACCCTTTTAACATTGATTCCAAAGAACCGTCTTTTTTTAAACTCTCTTCGGTGATTCCGAATTTCTCTAGTGTTTTCCAGTCGATTTTACTCGGATCTAAGGTGATTTTTATTGATTTGATTTTTTGATCAACTTCTGAAGTGATGTCATGTTTTTTAAGTTCTTTTTTCCCAATTTTTTTCGCTTTATCAATCTCGTCCTCATTAAAACGATAGTATTTGTATTTATCTGGATTCTTGAATTGAGTCCAGAAATTTTTAAAGAAATTCTCTAGCGGGTTCAAACTTTTATCTACCTTAAAGAATTGTGTTTGATCGACCTCATTTTCTATCGGGTTCGTTTGTAAATTACCCTTTTCATCGACGCCTTTAATATTTTTCAGTTGTTGTGTTTGATCATCTTTATCAGATACAAACAGAAGAGTTACTTCATCACTCATAATTATAATTTTTTGGTTACGAGGATGAATTTCCTTCATTAAATACGAATAATTAAAAGAACGTGTTTTTTGTCTCTTTTTGTCCTTTTTTGCCTCTCTCGTGGATATTACGTGAAAATTTTGCATATCTTTGATACACGAGAATTTGTTATTTTATACACTTCCTTTTTAGGCGTATTGGGTAGAATAGGGAAATAAATATAAACCGTTGAAAGGATGGGTAAAGTATTTATGAACTAAATAGTCTGAATTATGAATCAGAGTCGAAAAATTCCCAGTAAAAAACGAATCGGGTCCCTCGAATTTACCTTTAATGCTGATCTTGTTAAAGAGGTCATTTTTTCGTGTAGTGTGGAAGATGGAGAAATTGATTGGGGAGATGGAACGGTTGAGCTAAGAAACAATATCAAAATAACAGATTCAGAGAATAAATTTAAACATGATTATTCTTCTACATCGGGTATTGTTACAGTACACGTAGCCGGAACGTGGATATTTGAGTTTTCTATACGAGATATAGAACTGATTGCTTTTAAGGTAGTCGGATGCAAAAAAATGCATGGCTTGTATGTTATAAATTGTAATTTGCAGCGTTTGACGTTCATCCGCAGTACTCTTCTCGTACTCTATTGTGGATGCAATAAAATTCGAAAATTAAATTTGAGAAAAATATCTAATTTGATCATGTTGAATTGTGAGAATAACTATATTAAGAGCTTGGACTTGACGACGAATCTATCCTTGTGTCGTGTGAATTGTAAATTTAATCTCTTGAACGAAATCAAACTTTCAGAGTTAAACACTAAGATACATTACTTGCGGTGTAGCTTTAATAATCTATCAAAAGAAGTTTTGAGTGAGATCATTGATATTCTACTTACTAGATTGGGATTGATCGGGTTTGATATGGATTACGCGTTTAATCCCGGTACGGATCAAATTGACAAGTCTGGTTTTGACAAATCTTTTTGGAATGTAAATAATATCTATTATGAGACAATGATACCTCGTTTAGAAGAATATACAAGAGACAAAGCACGCGTTTAGCGTGCTTAATTTTTTATCAGATGTTTTAATTTGGGACCATTTTTTATTTTCTTTATCAAATCCAAATGTTTGGATTTGATAAAAAAACTGAATATCGATAAAACACAAATGGATTGATTTAAGAAAATTGTATCCAATGTCTTTCTCCATATATTGTTTGGATTTTATTTAATTTGGGATCCTAATCATTAAATAAACAATATGGATTTACAAAGATTAAAAGAACGGTATCCTATCCTTGTCTCCTATATGGAGAATCAGCATTATAGCTGGCAATACATAAAATATGTCAAGAATGAGGCACGATGGATCCTAAGGGAATCCGAAAATTATGGATGGAAGACATATGATGATGTTTATCAAACATATGTTAAAAAGTATAGTAACAAGTACACTTTACTTTATAAACGGGATATAATGGAGCTCGGGTTACTCGAATTTTTAGAAAATGCTGGTATAAAAAGAATGAAGCATATGCAACAGCTTATGAATTGAGGCATCATTATGCTGTGAAAAATATCAATAGTTGGATCGGCCAAGGACTTACTACTCATCAGAAGTTATTATCGTTAAGTAAAAGTATGGGACATAGTAATATAGAAAGTACAAAATATTATTATTCCTTAGTCCCATGTTTATACGATATTATCGAAGGCAATACAAGCGAAACATTGAATCAAATAATCCCCAAATTACAAGAAAATGAAACAGATTTCTAAGGAGGCTCTCCAGTTAGCTAAATATATACATGATTGGATTAGTATATATACAGTATCAATACAATCTAATAGTCCGCATACAATTCGGCGTTATTCTATTACGCTAGCACTTTTTGTCGATTTTTTAGAAAAAGAGATTACACCTTTAAATTTAACATTCGGAATGTTTTTCTCGTAAATATATTGAAGATTGGATTATGTGGTTAAAGCACTCTCAAAATTGCAGTAAGGAAACCTGTAATCTTCGATTGTCGGCAATTCGATCATTTTAGAAATTTCTTGCTGGGGGAAACGTTTCTTATCTTTCATTATATCAGACTTCTATGCTAATACCAATACAAAAAAACAGGAAAAAGAAAAATTACAAGTATGACAAAAGAAGCGGTAAAAGCTCTTATGTCAGTACCGGATATTTCAACAAAAGTCGGGTTGAGAGATTTGACACTATTGCTTGTCTTTTATTGTACGGCTGCACGAATTGATGAAGTTTTATCTGCTAAAATTAATCAATTACATATAGAAGCCTCCAAATCTTATATTGTCATTGTTAGTAAAGATTTGGAAATAAAGACTTTATGCGTTATTTCGCAAACTGTAACATACTTGAGAAAATATTCAAGCATTTTCCATATATCAAATCCGGATTCATTTATCTTTTGTTCAAGGAATAATGGAACAAAGACAAAAATGACATCCGAGAATGTTAATCAACGGTTAAAGAAATATGCGGCACAAGCACATAATATTTGTAATGATGTTCCACTTGGTTTACATGCGCATCAAATTAGGCACGCAAAAGCGTCACATTGGTTAGAAGATGGTATGAATATTATTCAAATATCATTTTTATTGGGACATGCAAATTTGCAGACAACCATGGTCTATTTAGATATAACAACAGAACAGGAAAGTAAGGCATTAGCAACACTGGAAAGTGAAAACGAGCAATCTATACCTAAAAAATGGAAAATGGAATCTAATAGTCTTGTCACATTCTTGGGTATAAAAATATAGAAAATAAAAAGTAGGGAGTCAGCTATAAAATACTGTATTTTTTTGAGATTTTTTATATTAGAAAAAAGCATCTATTAGGATTATAAACAAAAAGGGAGGGCGATCTAAATAAATTACAATCGCCCTCTTGTAACAAATAGAAGAAATAAGTTCAAACAAAAACGTGTCAAGGGTTTTGAATAATATTCCGCATCAAATCAATAGAAGTCTGTAGTTGAGAATAAGAATATGGATCGTTTGGATTGGGGTGGTCAATACGATTTCTTATAAAAGTAGGTAAGGTCATATAAGTTGTTGTATGCCGATTCCGTGGATTTGTGAAACTATCTTGACGTTCGTGTATTGCTACATTATATAACCGATGATTCAAAATATAATCATCGGTTTCTTTTACGTTCAATTCTCTTAAAGTCGTAACATTACGTTGAATGTATGAAAATAATTCAATATGGTAATCAACAGTAGCAACTTCATAGGCAAGATAAGTCGTCTCTGCTGATGTTACAGATGGTAACACCCCTGGCGCATTAACAGAAGCTGCTGAAACTACACCATGATTATTTTTTAATATGAGGACTCCATTACTATTTAAATCTTTAAAAGCAGAAGAAAGTATATGTTCTGAATGAGTTGCAACTATTAATTGCACTTGCATATTGCTTGTTGTGGGATCTGTGAATAGAGTTTGATAATACTTAAGTATTTTATTCTGCCATTTAGGATGAAGACTAAGTTCAGGTTCATCTATTAATAAAACACCTCCTATTAAACGATTGAAATTGCGTAGCAGATATATCCCTCTAAAAACTATTTGCTTCTCTCCGGTGCTCAATGAATCAATAGGTACTTCTTTGCCAAATTTTTCAAAATAAATTTCTTTTTGTCCATTTTCTCCTTTCACACATGAATAGGCTATATCTTCAAAGAAATCATTAAATGCTTTTGTAAAACGTGACATTCGTGATCTTTCCTCAAATTCTTCTATTTTTATAGGTGTACCTTTTCGATGCAACTTAGTAAAATCTTCTGCATCAAGGCTATCCAAGTCTACAAGTAATTGTTTTAGGGATGTAAAATCATTATTTGCATCTTTTTCATGGTTATTTGTATCTAATTCAGAAACACCAACTGTATCAATCTTCTTTGTTTGAAAATCTGAATGCGGAAGCGAAATAGCACTTCCATAATGACGTGGATCAAGTTCATCTTGATCCATATGCTCTATATTAGCTCCATTATTTTCATTCCATCCATAAGATAGCGTTTCATCTTTACCATTCTTTCTACGAATAAATTGATGAGGATCCTGCTCTCCCGGAATAGAAGAAATGGTAATAATTTCATTGTCAATAGCATATTCAATCGAATTAAAATGTCTAGAAAGAACTTGTCCACTTAAAAAATCGCTTATTCCTGTTAAAATAGTAGTTTTTCCAACTCCATTCTCACCAACTAATAATATTGTATCATAAGGAACATTTGTTGTCGGATTGATAAAATCCAATTCAAGATTTCCCAATATCTTATTGTTATTAAACTGCAATTTCCTAATTTTCATAACTATACATTTAGAAAGTTTTTAAATGTTTGCAAAGATAATACTTCTTTGTTTAGAAATAATTAAAATAGATTACTAATTATAGTTCGAATTAAATCCGAATGATATTAATCATAATTCGTTGTATGTAAAATTCTTAAATCATCCTCTTTGTGTTTTATCTATATTCAGTTTTATTAGTTCGTTAGCGATGATGTGGTGAACGTCTTGTTTGATCTTGTTATAATTTGCCTGTATCGTTTCCTGCATCCGGTCGTTTCCGTCTTCATCCTTGAAATCTACAATTTGCGGTAGTTTCTTGTAACTGGTGGTTTCCCGTTTTATTTTCTCTCTATCTACCACAATTTTGCAGTGGAATATTTTTTGCTCTATCCGCTCATCGAAATTGTCACTGACCGCACCTACAAACATTCCTTGAGTTAGATTAGAAATTTTGCTTGGTGGGATCAAACTATCCATTTGGGTACTAATAGAAGTTGATTTGTCTTGACGATTGATCGTCATACTTTGCCGTTTTTGTAGCACCTTTCCAAAACGTTCACTAAGTATTTTCGCCGTTTCGCCTACTGTCTGACCGCTGAAAATATTACCGACTGTATTTTGGATTACTCGGCTTTCCTTGTCACCGTAATCCCTTGTTAATTGACTATAATCCTGAAAGCCCAAAAGTACAGCAATCTTGTTCGATCTTGCAGTGGCAATCAGGTTGTCCAATCCCCTAAAATAGATGGTTGGCAACTCGTCTATGATTACGGAACTTTTAAGCTGTCCTTTCTTGTTTATCAGCTTCACAATGCGGCTATTATACAACCCCAAAGCGGCGGAATAGATATTCTGACGATCGGGGTTGTTACCCACTACCAGCACTTTGGGTTCTGCCGGGTTGTTTATATCCAGCGAAAAATCATCACCTGTCATTACCCAATACAGAGCCGGGCTTATCATACGGGAAAGCGGAATTTTTGCCGATGCAATTTGCCCCTGTAACTGCTCTTGTGCATTTGATTCCCAGGCATCTACGAACGGACTTAGATAGTTTTCCAGTTCGGGATAACTACGCAGGATGGTGAAAATATCGGCGTATTTCTTGTTCAAGAACTCGATTGCGTGCGGGAATGTACAATATTTCCCGTTCTTGTAAATACGCAAATACCATATAATAGCTGCCAGCAGGATGATGGGACTTTCTACAAAAAAGTCGCCCTGTTTGGCAATCCAGCTTCTATTCAAATTTAACATGATAGTATAACTGGCTTCGTAAGCATCTGCAATATCCGACATGAAAGCCGCATTTATCGGGTTACATCGGTGGCTTTTCCGTGGGTCGTCAAAATTGATAATATAAAATTTTGGCTTCACCTTATACCCGTCTAAATGATTAAACAGGTGATTATAAGCAATTTCTGATAAATCAGGAAATTTGTAGTCATACAGATAGAGTGCAAAGCCTTTTTCTACTTGCTGTTTTATGTACGAGTTTACCACGGCATACGATTTTCCCGAACCGGGCGTACCCAATACAAGGCTTGCCCGGAATGGATTTACAATGTTTATCCACCCGTTATTCCATTTCTTTTTATAATAGAAACGGGTCGGCAGATTTACCGAATACTCGTTGGTTATCAATCTTGTTTCCTGCATAAAACTTTCATTCTCGATATTGAAAACATCTTCCATCAGGTTGCTTTTGAGCAAACGGGACATCCATATGCCTGCAATCAATAAACAAAGGAAACCTGCTGCAAGCGTGGTGATATAAAAAGCTGTGTTTGCCACTGGTGGCAGTGTCAGGTCAAGCAACCACCAATTCAGGAAGAACAGGATAAAACCGACCGAAAGAAAACAATAAATTTTCGTCCACGTTATTTTTTCCTCTTTCACTCCCTTTGTACCAATGCAGGAAAGGGCAAGGAACACCACTGCAAAAAGTTTCGTCCAAAGGATGGTAGAGAATAACCCTGTTGTCCGATTAAAGTTTATCAGGATTCGATCGACTACCCCGATATTTATATTCCATTCCCGGATAGATGGATAACAGAACCAATACACGTTGATTAACACGAATATAATACTTATTGCCCGCATGAACTCCATCACTTTGGCGAGTCCACGTAAATCATCTTCTTGTTGCATATATATGTTTTAGTAATTATAATTTTCTTTTTTTGCGTTTTCGTTTTCGCATATCCACTGAATAAATATCATTCCCGAATGATTCCTGCCACCGCATGGGATGAGAATTAAATGACCCGTTTCCAAGATCGACACCGAGGGGAGATAACCCAGGGCGACTAGTCCTGTTATCCCCAGAAATACTATTATTAAAGTGTTCTTCAAATGCGTTCGCGGATAACTCCTTGCCCAAGCGTGAGCCGTTCAGGACGGTACGGTTTTCATGATCGATGAATGTTACCCCGTATATTCTCCCCGTTTTGTTTTGTCTAAATAGCACATCAATTCCCCGTTTCTTTAATTCTTTTTCAAATTGCTTTCTGGTCTGCGTATTGTTTAGTATATCCGAAATTACATCTCGGAGAAGTCCTTTTAAATTCTCTTTTGCTATTAGGCTTGTGGACTTGACAATTCTCTTTTTAATAGCGTTATAGCCGACACTTTGCCCTATACTCGACGATTTAATGGGATTGCCTTTCTTCTTGCCTTTAGAGTTTGTGGCAGAATAAATGAGACCATTATAGGGTTTTCCATTACTCACCCCTTTTATTTCTTCCACACAAATATTATACAAGGAAAGTAACGCCCTGTATTCCGTGAAACTCTGAAATTTGTATTCATGGCATAGGGCTTTTACCGTGTTAGCAATTTGATGTTTTATATCTCCCGTTTTGTAGTTGACTCTATGTAATTCTGGACGCTCCGATTCTTGCTTTTTCTCTGCTGCTGGGTGTAATCCATATTTTTGTTCTAGTTCACGGGTTATTTTTTGGCTGCGGATATGTTCAAATTTGTCGTTTATCTTTTTTCCAGTTTCGTTTGTCCGGATGGAAACAATATGAACATGATGGCGGTTTATATCTTCATGCTTAAATACCATAAAAGGTTGCTCCCCGTAGCCTAATTTGTTCATGTACTCTTGTGCAATTTTGGAAAGTTGTTCATCAGTGAGCTTATCGTCCGGGTGTGGGTTTAATGAAATATGAATCACGTTATTTTTTGTTCGGATGCCTTCCGGAATGTGGTTATTAAAACACTCTATACATTCGTGGATATTGAAATTCCCGTCCGCTTTTTCAATAATCTTGTTCGTGAATAAGACTTTACCTTTTTCCTGATCGACTTTTTTTTGATTATAGGCAAGCGCACCGTACAGGGATTTTCCGATACTAATTTTCGCTATCATTATGCAGGTACTTAGTTCCAATTTTTTGGGTAAGACTTATGATTTGCTGAGCTAACGTTACAAGTTGAACAGTTTCTTTTTCCAATTTAAAAAGCAAAATACGTGCTTTGTTTTCGCTAAAATTAGCGTTTAAAACTTTTACAACTTGGTTATAATTTACCCCGATCGCTCGAAGTTGTGCGAATATATTTGTCAAACGGGAGTAATAATCCGATAAAGATTTGTCTATTTTCAACACTCGAAAAGGTTCTGAGAATATCCGTTTAACTATGAATTGGGACTTGTTTGTCATTCCGACTTGCTCCATTAGTTTTAAAAAGCGGGCGTTATCTGCCGCATTCAAGCGGATGTAATAGCGATACGTGGCCGGATCGACCGCACTCCGTTTTGTTGCGTTTTTATTCTTCACTTGTTTTTTATTTTAGATTTACGACTTCGGAGTAAATATCCCCGGCTGACAGCCGGGCAAGGGTTTTTGTCGGACAAATGAATGTTTGTCGGACAAAGACACACCTTGCCATTACTTTGCAGTAATGAAAGAGCAAGCTCTTCAACGTAAGTAGCCCCCACGGTGGGTTATCGTAATCATTAATATTATTATAAAATTATATTTAGAGAGTAGCTACGGGGTGAACATAACACCTTGCCAGGTTCACGACCTTTACATAGCATTTGTCCCTGTAAGCTACTTTTTTGTTGCACGGAACCAGTTAGGATTTTAGACTTTAGGTCTGTTAATGGCTTTAGTTGCAGGCAACTTATTATTAATTTAAAAATTAAGTACTCATGATGATTGAAAATTATGTTGGTATTGATGTTTCAAAATTGAGCTTTGATGTCTTTGTTAGAGAGAATAGTGCTCACAAACAGTTTAAAAATGAATCTGTTGGATTTGAGTTATTTACCCAGTGGTTAAAAAAACAAGTCGGTCATTCTTTGAATACAGTATTGATTTGTTTTGAACATACCGGGCTTTACTCGTTGCCATTAGCCATGTTCTTAGAAACAGGGCATATTCCCTTTGCTATGATTCCTGCTTTGGAAATTAAAAGGTCTTTGGGTATTACCAGAGGTAAAAATGACCTCGTTGATTCCAAGCGTATTGCCGAGTTCGCTTATCGCTTTAGTGACAAAATATCCACAACAAAGCTTCCAGCTGCTGACATCCGTAAAATTCATTCTCTATTAACTCTAAGAGACAGATTAATGACGAGTATGAAAGGATATACTGTATCTCGAAATGAAATGTTGAGAGTTATGCAAAAGGAGGATATCCCCGAGTTGTTTTCTTCCTATGAAAGTGCAATAACTTCTTTACAAGACGAAATTGGCAAATTGGAACAAGCAATAAAAGCCATCATCAAGGGAAATGAACAGCTACGGAGCACGTTCGAGTTGATCACAACCATTAAAGGCATCGGGTTTATCATTGCATCTTTTTTGATAGTGTACACCTATAATTTTACTCGTTTTGATAACTGGAGGAAATTTGCATGTTATTCCGGCATCGCTCCGTTTGAGTATCAATCCGGAACGAGTGTGCACGGGAAAACACAAGTAAGTTCCATTGCCAACCAACAAGTTAAAAGAATGTTGCATTTGGCAGCTATGACAGCTATTCACTTTGATACGGAGTTGCGTGAATATTACATCAGAAGACAAGCAGACGGAAAATCTAAAATGGCTATTATCAATATAATAAGGAATAAATTGGTAGCCCGTGTTTTTGCCGTAGTAAAACGAGGAACTCCTTTTGTTGATATGAAAAGGTATGCTGCCCGATAATTTTGACATATAAAAACTCATCGGTCGGGGAACGCCCAAGCGGCAAGGGGCGAGACCACTCGTCCCGACGAGCGTAAAAGAAGTATTATACATACTTTCTAAATGAGTTGTAAATCCCTTATTACAAGGGGGTAATAGTCTTTTATGTTTATCAATCATCATTTTTTCTTCATTTTACTTGCATGTTAACTTAGGATGCCATGTTCCTGCGAACATAAAAATTTGCATTACTACAATTCCTAAAAGTTATCGTTTCCTGCATTTGATTGGGTTTATTGTTTTGATCGAAGTTACCGCATATATGCCTAAAACACTTAATTTTATGTTTGCCAATACCGGACAGGTATTTGCCAAATTACATACATGTTACGTGAGTGTGGATATGTTTAATGATCGAATGACGGATTGGAATATTGCTTTAATGACTGACTAAAAGAAAGAATGACGGATAGAAAGATTGATTTATAGAAATACTGGTTGATAGGAGTATTGAATGAACGACAGAAAGATTGATGCAGTGAATGATTGACCGAGTGAGATAATGCCATATTGAATGAATGATAGACAAAGAAGGACAAAAAGGGACAAAATACAGGATTGCCCTATTTTGAAAGGCATTCTATATTTTTTTGTGTTCAGATTGAATGAACTAAAACGAAAAATATATGAAACAACAGTTTATCAGTTTCGCGAACCAAAAGGGCGGTGTAGGAAAATCTTCATTAACAACATTGATGGCAAGTTACTTACATTATCTGACAAAATTAAATGTTGCAATAATTGATGCGGACTATCCCCAGTATAGCATTTATAATGCCCGGAAACGGGATATAGATTTATTGGAGAAAGATACTTATTTCAAGAATCTCACTTATAATCAACTTAAAACACTCAATAAAACAGCCTATCAGGTGATTATAAGCACTCCAGATAAAGCAATTTCCACCGCGCTGGAATTTATTACTTCTTCCTCGAAACGAGTTGATATTATTTTGTTTGATTTGCCCGGAACCGTGCAGAGTCAAGGTGTCTTAACAACATTATCTTGCATGGATTACGTGTTTGTACCTCTTGTATCGGATCGTCTTGTTTTGGAAAGTAGTTTGGCATTTGCTAAAACGCTAAATGAAGTGTTTGTAGCGAAGGAAACCATACGTTTAAACAAAGTATTTCTATTTTGGAACCAAGTAGATGCGAGAGAAAGTAACTATTTGTACGACGTCTATAACAAGATGATGCACGAGGAAAACTTCAATCTACTGAATAGTAAAATTGCTGATACAAAGCGTTTCCGGAAAGAAATAGTACAAGAAAAGAAATTAATATTTCGCTCTACTCTATTTCCCGCCTCTCGGCAATTTACCAAAAATACGGGAATTGAAAATTTGTTTATGGAAATACTAAAAATACTATTATGAATGACGACATAAACGAATTGATCCTTAAACAGATGATTGCAGGTGAAAGTGAGTTTGAACTAAACGTGGAGAAGGAAAAAGAAGTTAAATCAAGGCGGAAAAAAGATTATACTTCCACGTTTTTAACGATAAGTACATTACAAGACAGGCACGGGGTTTATATAAGTATGGTTAATTATGAACGAATCTCAACTTTTATAAGGTTATTAGGTAATGGGGTAACGATCGGTGGGTTCGTGGATAACGTTTTGAATACGCATTTCGAGCAGTTTCAGAAAGAAATTTCCGAAATCATCAATAATAAAATCTCAAATTTCAAATTATGAGGTGGGGTATCGCATTGATTATTTTGAGTGTGATCGTGTATTATCTCTTGCTTTTCTTTCGTTATCGTGGGACGAAAGAAGTTCATAGACTTGAACAACCCGGTAACAATAATAACGAGATCATAGGCGAAAGTAAATTTGATAACAGACAATTTTGGACAGAAATAGACAAAAAACACCTTAACCCGATAAACAAAGAAAGCGAGAATACATTTGCAGAAAATGGCGACAACGAAACGATCCCGTTTGATGATGATTTGGTAGAAGTGGAATATGAAAATGATAGTAACATGGCAAGAGGGGTTAGTTTCGAGGAAATAGTAAGCGTGATAAGAGTTTGTGATAATGTCGATCAAACAGACGCGTTCGATTCTGTGATGAAACAGATCGAACAAAACCGCGAAAAAATTGGAAACATGATAGATGACATTGAGAATGATTAATTATTGAAATATGAAAGAGAGCAGTTATGGTTAGGTTACGTGAATGATTCCACGAGTAATAGAATTTAGGTGTAAAATCTGTTGCGTAACAAATCGCAACAACTAATCAAAACAAAATGAAGAAACTTTTTTTTTCGATGCTATTTTTTAGCATCGACGGGGCTTTACATGCCCAAGGCAATGGAACTGCCGGGATCGTGGAGGCGACGGGAATGATTACTGGCTATTTCGATCCGGCGACAAAATTGGTGTTCGCGATTGGAGCCGTCTGCGGACTAATCGGTGGCGTGAAGGTATTTAACAAGTTCAGCGCGGGAGACCCCGATACACAAAAGGTAGCTGCAAGCTGGTTTGGCGCGTGTATATTCCTTATCGTGTCAGCAACAATCTTACGATCATTTTTTCTTTAAAAACAGGAATATGCAATATCAAATACACAAAGGAGTGGGAAGATCAGTAGAGTTTAAAGGGCTGAAAAGTCAATACTTGTTCATTTTTGCGGGTGGGCTGTTAGCAATCATATTGATCGTTATAGTCCTTTACATGGCGGGAGCAAACAACGTGTTTTGTATCCTGTTTGGGAGTGTCACTTCTTCCGGGTTAATTTGGCTTACTTTTAAGCTTAACCGGAAATATGGTGAACATGGGTTGATGAAATTATTCGCTAATAAACATCGCCCTAGTTTATTGATTAATCGGAAATTAATTAACCATATTATAAAACGGGGTCAACATGAAAAATACGAGGCGAGTAACGACACTAGAGAGTAAATTCCCACTCATGGCTGTGGAAGATGGCTATATCATTAGTAAAGATGCGGATCTGACCGCAACTTTCCGGGTGGATTTACCTGAAATTTACACGATAACAGCGGCGGAATACGAAATTATTCACGCGGCTTGGGTTAAGGCAATTAACGTGCTGCCTGACTACTCGGTGATACATAAGCAAGATTGGTATTTAGAACAAAAATACAAAGTCGATTTTGAAAAAGAGATGACCAGCCTAGAGCGTTCGTCAGAACTATTTTTTAATGAACGCCCTTTCATTCATCACGAATGCTATTTGTACGTGACTAAAACCACGAAACAGCGCTCCCGGATGCAAAGTAATTTTAGTACTCTATGTCGTGGGAATATCATTCCGAAAGAGGTAAATAAAGAATCATTTATTCAATTCCGGGAATGCGTGGAACAATTCCAAAAAATTCTCAATGATTCGGGATTTATTAGGTTAGAAAGATTGACAGAGGAGGAATTGATCGGGACAGGGCAGGTGGTTGGATTAATAGAAAAATATTTGTCCCTTTCGAGCAAGGCGGCTTGGTTAGAAGATATAGAATTGTGTGCTGATCACGTGCGCGTGGGGGATAAAACAGCTTGTTTGTTTACATTGTCGAATTTGGACGACTTGCCTAGTCATGTTAGTACGGATATAGCTGATCGGAAATATACAACAGATCAGTCCTCCTGTTCGTTGTCATTTGGCGCAAATTTGGGATTATTATTAGGGTGTAACCACATTTATAATCAGTATATATTTGTGGATTCGTCGGCAGAAATTTTACGAAATCTTGAAAAATCCGCGCGAACGATGTTGTCCCTATCTCGATATAGCAGGGAAAATCAGATAAATTGCGAATGGATAGACTTATATTTAAATGAGGCACATAGTAAAGGGTTCACGGCAATTCGTTCTTCCGCGAATGTTTTAGCGTGGGCAGAGAGTGACATAAAGCTGAAACGGATAAAAAACGAAATCGGAAGTCAGATCACGGCAATGGGTTGTAAACCTAGGCATAACACGATAGATGTGGCGACGCTTTTTTGGGCGGGTATTCCGGGAAATAGTGGAGATTTTCCAGCAGAAGAAAGTTTTTATACATTCATGGAACAAGCGGTATGTTTGTTTAGCAATGAAACAAGCTATAACAGTAGCTTGTCTCCTTTTGGAATAAAAATGTGCGATCGAGATGGAAGCCCCCTTCATATAGATTTATGGGATTCACCTATGAAACGGGGTATTATATCCAATCGAAATATGTTCGTGGTCGGTGGTTCCGGTTCTGGTAAAAGTTTTTTCATGAATCATTTGGTGCGCCAGTACTGGGAACAAGGAGTGCATATCGTTCTTGTTGATGTGGGGAATAGTTATAAAGGGCTTTGCGATTTAATAAACCAGAAAACAGAAGGGCGTGATGGGATATATTACACCTACTCGGACGAGGCTCCAATTGCGTTTAATCCTTTTTATGTCGAGGATAGAATGTTTGATATTGAGAAAAAGGAAAGTATAAAGGCACTAATCATGACCTTGTGGAAAAAGGATAGTGAACCTGCTACACGTTCGGAGGAAGTTGTGCTTTCTAACGCTATTTCTGAATACATAAACAAGATCAAGAAAGATGAAACGTTACTTCCATCATTTAACGGCTTCTACGAGTTCGTGAACACGGATTATAAGGCTGTGTTAGCTAGGAAAAATATACGGGAAAAGGATTTTGATATTTTTAATTTTTTGAACGTCCTAGAGCCTTATTACAAGGGCGGAAATTTTGATTTTTTATTGAACTCGACGGAAAAAATAGACTTGTTACATAAACGATTTGTTGTGTTCGAGGTGGATTCAATCAAAGATCACCCGATTTTATTTCCGGTCGTAACATTAATTATCATGGAAACTTTCATTAATAAAATGCGGCGGCTGCAAGGAGTGAAAAAAATGATCGTCATAGAGGAAGCATGGAAGGCATTGATGAACCGGGGTATGGAAGAGTACATAAAATATCTCTACAAAACTGTAAGAAAGTTTTACGGGGCAGTTGCAACAGTTACGCAAGAGATAGACGATATTATTTCTTCACCGATCGTTAAAGAATCAATTATTAATAACAGCGATTGTAAGATTTTACTCGATCAAAAAAAATACCTAAACAAATTTTATAGTATCCAAAAATTACTCGGATTATCCGAAAAGGAGAAAGCGCAAGTTTTGTCCGTGAACATGGCAAAACGCCCAGGTCAATACAAAGAAGTATTCATAGATTTAGGAGGGACAAGATCAGCCGTTTATGCTACGGAAGTATCAGACGAAGAATATTTATGCTATACCACGGAGGAAACAGAAAAAATGCAGGTACACCGACTCGCGCAACAATTAGGGGGCAACATAGAATTAGCGATCAAGCAACTCGCCCGTGAAAGACGGGAAGCAGCAAAATAATTTAATCATCTTAATATGTTTAAAATGACAAGAATAAATCGAAATGGCAGAGAAAATCGACAAGGGTTTTCCATCGCGGAAATGCAAGATTACGCGGATCAGCAAACGGGTGGTGATGATGAATTAAATATGGATGATGTTTGCGGGTGTTGGCAAAGTGAAGAACTTAGCCCAACGTTACTATTTTACAAAGATCACAAGCAATACAAAGTTGCCTTACTAGAAATAAACGAATACGGGCAAGTAATCCCGAAAATCTATAATGTTGAAAATAATATGCTTCTGACGAATGAGGGAATTGCAAAAATATCGCTAGATGATGATTGTATTTTGAACGTCTGGGGATTGGGTGAATACGAGAAAATGAATTTACAACTATATAATTCGGAAACAGAATGAAAAAGATAGTATTGATAGCAGTTTGTCTCGTGCTTTCATTTTGGGGTAAAGCGCAAATTCCGGTAACGGATGGGGCTAACATCGCGCAATCCATAGTTAATAGCGTTCAACAACTTATGCAGACATCTACGACAGCCCAGAACATGATCAAGAATTTTGAGGAGACCGTGAAGATTTATCAGCAGGGGAAACGATATTATGATGCCTTGAAATCTGTTTCTAGCCTCATAAAAGATGCGAGAAAAGTGCAAAAGACAATTTTGCTCGTGGGTGAAATAAGTGACATTTTCGTGAACAATTACCAGAAGATGTTAGGTGATAAAAATTTCAACACTAGGGAATTGGAAACGATTAGCCGGGGGTACGTGATGTTATTACAAGAAGCCACCGACTTGTTATTAGAGTTAAAAACGATAATAAATATCACGGGATTAAGTATGACCGATAGGGATCGAATTGATTTGATAGACCGGATATACAGGGCAGTTCTACACTATCGAAATCTTGTTAATTACTACACGAGAAAAAATATATGCGTGTCATGGCTGCGATCGAAAAAGAAGAAAGACACGGATCGTTTTCTTCAATTATATGGGACAAACGAAAGATACTGGTAATTATAAATTAATGATGTATGGTACTAGGAACTGAATTTGAAAACTTGCACCAAATATTGCGAAACGCATATGATGAAATGATTCCCTTGTGCGCGGATATGGCAGACGTGGCGCGTGTAATCGCGGGAATTGGTGCTTTGTTTTATATTTCATTGAAGGTTTGGCAAGCGTTAGCTAGAGTTGAACCCGTGGATGTTTATCCTTTCTTACGCCCTTTCGCGCTAGGATTGTGTATTATGTTTTTCCCTCTTGTGTTGCAGACAATTAACGGTGTTCTCTCCCCGGTTGTCGTGGGGACAAGTACGATATTGGAAAAACAAACATTTTCCGTGGCTGAATACCGGGCGCAAAAAGACAAGTTGGAATACGAGGCGATGGTTCGTGATCCTGAAACGGCGTATATCGTATCAAACGAGGTGTTTGATAAAGAATTAGAAGATTTAGGGTGGAGCCCCAAAGATTTATTGACGATGGCGGGTATGTATATGGAGAGAGAGATGTACAAGTTTCGTAAAAGTGTGCGTGATGGTATTCAAGCTACATTGGAATTTCTTTTTCAAGCGGCAGCTTTAATCATAGATACGATTCGCACGTTCTACCTTGTCGTGTTGGCAGTCTTGGGCCCTATCGTATTTGCGCTAGCAACATTCGATGGCTTACAAGCGTCGCTCACGAATTGGTTTACAAAGTATATTAGTATTTATTTATGGTTGCCTGTGTGTGATTTGTTTAGTGCGTTGCTTTCTAGGATTCAGGTTCTCATGATAAAGCAGGATATTGCAGCACTGGAAGATCCCACGTTTATCCCGGATGCGAGTAGCGGTGTTTATATCATTTTTATGCTTATAGGTATAATGGGATATTTTCTTGTACCCACTGTTGCTGACTGGATCGTGAAATCGGGGGGTGCTGGTACTTATCAAAAGCACTTAAATGACAATGTAAATAAGGGGGCGGCAATAGCGGGAAGTATCACGGGAAAAACACTAAAATAATAACATGGAATTTAGATCATTAAAAAATATCGAGAGTAGCTTTCAACATATCCGATTTATCGTGATCGTGTTTCTTGTAACGTGTTCCGTGATTACGATATATAGTGTTTATTGTGCTTATCAATTCGCGGAGGCTCAACGGCAAAAAATTTACATTTTAGATCAGGGTAAATCTCTCATGTTGGCACTTGCACAAGACCTTACACAGAATCGTCCTGTTGAGGCTCGTGCGCATATTTGTATGTTCCATGAGCTTTTTTTCACGATTGCCCCGGATGACGAGGCTATTGAAAGTAACATCCGTAAGGCTCTATACTTGTGTGATAAAAGTGTTTATAACTGCTATCAAGATTTGCGGGCAAAAGGTTATTATAACCGGATCATCAGCGCGAATATTAATCAAAAAATCGTGATAGATAGTGTCGTGTGTAACTTTAATAAATATCCGTATCCGGTTACAACTTATGCGAAACAGTTAATTATACGAGAAACAAGCGTAACGGAAAGAAGTCTAATAACTCGATGTTATCTACTGAATAGTGTGAGAAGTGACAATAATCCGCTGGGCTACATGATCGAACGTTTTGAAATAATAGAGAATAAAGACATTAAAACAATCAAAAGATGAAAGTTATTAATCAAATATCTGACACGATCGACATTCATATAAAAAGGTTATGTAAGTGTCTGTCTCCGGTTCAAAGGTTAGTAATTACCGTGATTCTATTCGTGATTTTTTTTCTAGCGTCACTTTCAATGATCGTGTTTGCAGCCTACCAAGTGGGCAAACAAGATGGAAAGCTCATGCAGATAGAACATATTAGTCCCGCGCCAGTAGTTTATCAAAGCAAAAATGAGAGTTATGAAATGGAATAATAAACAAGAGAGAAAAGAGCTAACACCGAAGGAAAGACAATGCAGGCAAAAAATGCTTGTATATCCGATTTTCGTGTTGATCTTCTTGGTAGTCATGTACTTTATATTTATACCTTCTTCTTCCCAAGAAAAAGTTGAAAAAGTCAACGGTTATAACGTGGATATTCCTTTACCTGAAAACAGTAATATAATCAATGATAAGAAAGCGGCATACGAGGCGGAAAATATCTTGATAAAACAGGGAGAAAGAAAGAATTTGCAGGATTATGCTTTTGAACTTGTCGGGCAGAAAGAAGAAAACAAGGAATTAACACTCGTAACTGATAATAAAAATCAAACAGATGAGATGGCGGTTTCGGCTTCGGTAACAACATACAAAGATTTATCCAAGGAGATGAGATCCTTTTATCAACCGACCGTAAAAGAGGATCAAGAGAAAGAAGATTTAAAGCGTCAGATAAAGAAATTGCAGGAACAAATATGTAAGCAAGCCACGACGGAAAACGATCAATACAAAATGCTTGAAGAGTCTTACAAACTTGCCGCGAGATATTTAAACGTGCAACCCGCTGTCTCCACCATGACTCCCTCTCTAGTGGAAACAACCAAAGATAGGATTGTTAGCCCCGTTAGTAGGGTGTCGGACGGGGTGGTGTTCCGGTTAGGGACCGCCACCGCGAATAATAATTTTTATTCACTTTCGGACAAGAAAAATTTGAATCAAGGCGTAATAAGGGCATGTGTGTTTTCCGACCAAATTTTACTATTCGGTGAAAATACCGGGGTGCAGGAAATCCTCTTGCGCTTGCTAGAGCCGATACAAGTCGGAGATGTTATTATTCCCCGTAATACTCTTTTAACCGGGGTTGCGAAGCTAGGAAACGAGAGATTAACCGTAACGGTAGATAATCTGATTCACGATAATAAAATTATAAACGTTTCTTTGAAAGTGTATGACATGGATGGACTAAAGGGCATAAATACCCCCGGCAGTCAGGAATTGAAAAGCACGAAAGAAACCGTTTCCACCTTAACCGGAAACATGGGAACCTCCATTAACTTGAATGGCTCCGCGGGGCAACAACTGGCGACGGATCTTGCAAAGGGAGTTATTCAGAACGCGACTTCATATTTAGGTAAAAAGATGAAAACAACAAAAGTTTTCCTTAGAGGTAATTACATAATCTACTTAACCGCTGACAAATAATCAAAAAATGAAAATAATAATACTATTATTCATCCTTTCTATATGTTGTGTCTGTCAAGGATTCGCCCAACAGGATACTATAAAGAAATTTGATATAGAAGTTTCGTACAATAAAACGCTACATATCATTTTTCCGGCGGTGGTTACGTACGTGGATTTAGGTTCTGAAAACGTAATTGCCGCGAAAGCTCCCGGGGCGGAAAACATTCTCCGGGTAAAAGCGGCAAAAAAAGATTTTCCCGATACAACCAATTTTACGGTAATCACGAGTGATGGCAATTTTTATTCTTTCGTTGTCCGGTATAGCGACAAGCCTGCGCAATTAAATATTCTCATTCGGGATAATCACGTGATCGTGGAAGATTTGAACGATGTTCCCCCGGTAATGGTAGATAATATTGCGAGAACGATCTACAAAAGTAATCGAAACGACATCAAATATTTAGGATGCAAGCGATATTCCGTTCAAATACTCGTGAAATCCATCCATGTATATAAAGGATTGTTTTTTATCCATGTTATAATTAAAAACAACTCTAACATTCCGTTTGATATTGACTATACTCGCTTTACCATCCGAGACCGGAAGTTGATAAAGCGAACAGCAAGACAGGAAATTCAAGTAAATGTAGTGAAAGCATTTAACGCTCAGACCACCATCGGGGAACACTCCACGATTCGCACGGTTTACGTCTTGCCGAAATTTACTATATCCAGCGATAAAATATTTGTGATAGACTTGATAGAAAAAGAGGTGATTAGAAACTTGACGATCCAAATCGAAAGTGAAGATTTTTTTAACGCTAAAACGATAGAAAATTTAAAACTGTAAACATGAAAAAAAGTCTCGTATTATTAATTATCGTCTTACTCGTTGGGACGATCCGGGGTTATTCGCAACGTTGTTTGCCTCAACAATGGGGATTGGAAATTAATGGCGGCTCAAGTGATGGCTATCCCTTACTGAAAAAAAGGAATTTGAATTACACCGTTGGAATTAGTTATTTCCGATACGTTTCCAATTTGAACAAATGGAACATGGGTATTGAATACTCTGAAATACATTTTTGCTATAAATGTAATACCGTTCCATTAAATCAATTCCTGCTGTCGGGTGGGTACAGCTATAATTTCTTGAGTAACCGGGTAAAAAGTTTATTTCTAAATATATCTGGAACACTATTAGCGGGTTACGAATCTATTAATTGGGGTAAAAAGGATTTTTGCGACGGGGCGAAATTACTTAATACAGATTGCTTTGTCGGTGGCGGATCTTTAGGAATTGAACTCGAAGGTTACATGACAAATCGTTTTCTTGTTTCCCTGCGATTTAGGGAGAAAATATTATTCAATTCTATGAAAACGTTTCATTTTCAGTATGGTATCTCTTTTAAATACATATTAAGATGATGAAATGGTTGAACATTTTTATGCTAATTCTTGCGATTGGCTGGCTCGTTTCATGTGAAAATGAGTGTCTTGATTGTGATGAAAATAGCCATGCTATTGCGTTATACATTAACGCGAAAGGTTCTGCCAAAGATAGTATAATAAATATCACTGGAAATGTTTATAATCTCGACACGGGTACCCGATCCATTTTCTCTACTAAAAAAATAGATAGTGTATATTATACTCGTGTAGATGTGTTTGAAAATATTGAGCGTTGTCGAATAGAACTTGACATCTCTTTAAGAGGAGATAAAAAAAGTATCACGGTTGATATACCGAAACTAGACTTCACGGATTCAAAAATATCCCTTTTGTCATTGACAATATTAGTCGGAGTTTTAGGTTTAGAAGTAATAATTCCAGAATATCTATCGGATCAAGAAACAGAGTTAAACTAAAAAAGAACAATCATGAAAATTGTGTTATTGTTATCGTGGATATTTTTATCCTGCGCGTGCGTGAGAGAAGAAAAAACAGTAATTAACGAGGTTCCTCTTGAAGTTAGCATTGCTAGTAATACCCGTGGTACAGTTCTTCCCGATGGTACTGAAGTCGGGGTTTATATCGCGGAAGATTCTGCGGAAGATTCGGAATACAAGTATGACGGCACCGAATACAAGAATGTTAGGGCGGTTATCGAAGGGGGAAAACTGATATTTGAAGACGATATATTATTAAGCTCTACGAATGCTAATGTATATGTATATTCTCCTTACAAAGCATTTTATAACGATATGCAAATCATGCGTGTAACAACAGCCGCAAGTCCTGATTTTTTATTAGGTAAGGTAAAGGGGATAAATAATCAAAATCCAAACGCAAATGTAGAACTACAACATATGTACGCGACTGTTAGATTTAAAATTAAAAAAGCTTCTCCCTCACCAAAACCAGCAAGCATATTAAATATAGTACTACGAAATAATGAAGGTTACACGAACCTATCATCAACTGGGAAAGTGGATATAAAAGCCTGCACGATTGTTCCGACAACCCCAAGTGCCCATGTCATTACTATTTCATTCACACCTGCATATACGATCGTAGATTATTTCTCGGATGACGAAAGTAGTATTGAAATGTCCGTGATGCCAACAAGTGTATCTTCGGGAGAGATTGTTGTCGTCATTAGTCCATCCCCTTACGAAAAACTTTCTTACCAAATTCCCGCAACCAATTGGGAGTCCGGAAAAATTTATACCTATGAATTATCCGTTGTCATCCCTTAATCAATTTTGAATAAGATCATGAAAACAATTTACACCCTACTAATAATAGCCCTAGCGTGTGCTTGTCAAGAAATCGATACGCGAGAAGACGTGTCTATCCCACTATTTTTTAACGTGGTAACCGAACAATCGAGTCGTGGCTTGCCACTTCCTGATAATAATAATCCTGATACAATAGGATTAATGATAACCGAGGGGACAACAGATCAACCTTATGACGGGAAACCGGAATATTTGAACGTGAAGGCGATATTAAAGAATGGAATTTGGGAAACCGATATACCTGTTTATGTTAGTTCTAAGCCCGCGACAGTCTATGCTTATTCCCCTTCAAATTTGGATATATCAAATCCGAAGGCTATTCCCGTGAACGGTCGTTTTGTCGATTTATTACTAGCCAAGAATGAAAATATTAATAATGATAACCCGGAAGTAAATATAAAATTTCATCACGCGTTAGCACGAATCAGAGTACGAATTTATTATTTCGGCACCGATCCGGATTGTGCAGAGGCACGATCAATCCTGTTGGGTGGTAACAATTCCACGATAAAATTTGCGATGTTCGGGACAGTAGATATTAATACTGAAAAATTCTCAAAGACCTCAACTTCGAGTTCTTCAATATCTTTTCTCTTGAACGAAACTTTTCCGATGTATGACACTTCTGACGAGAATTTTGTTGAGGCTTTGGTTTTTCCCTTGAAGTTCAACGCGAATGAGTTAAGTTTCAGGATGCAAACGACAGGCTTAAAATCTGGACGATTCAGCTTACCCGCGGGTGAATGGCTACCCGGTTCAATTAATGAATACATGTTAGTATTTCAACCCAAGTAACTTTTTGATTTTCAATTATAAGTTTAACAATTAATTTATTTCTATGAAAACAATTTATTTTTTAATCATGATGCTAGTTGTAGCATTTACAAGTTGTAACAAAGACAACAACAGTGACGAAATTTACCCGACAGAAAGCTTACTAAGCGTGAAGACGGATCTCGGCGAGATGCTCTCTCGCGCAGCCATGCCCTCCGGTTCGGAAATGGGGCTTTACATCACATCAGGAAGTTTAGGAAGTGTATATGACAACACAACGAGTAACAACAATGTAAAAGCGGTGTTAAGTGGAAGTGGATGGACTTTAACCCCTGCCGTGTATTTATCCGCGAATAACGCTACAATCTACGCCTATACCCCTTACTCTACAAGTGTAACCGCGGGTACAAGCGTTCCGGTTAGTGTTGGAACGGGGAAAGCCGATTATTGTTATGGTAAAAGTACTGGAACAATAAACGCGAAAAGCCCTTCCGCCACAATTAGCATGAATCACGCGCTAACCAAGGTGAGATTCAAATTATCCAAAACGAGTACTTATACCGGTGCCGGAAAACTAACGGAAATTAGCGTTAATGGTTCGACGAATAATACCGTGTGCGCGAGTGGCACGTTGGATATTTCGACCGGGAAAATCACCGCGACAACTTCATCTAGTCATGTTGTCACGCAGACGAACGCCAGTGGCTTATACACGATTACAACAACGACACCAAGCGATGCAACCGCCGCGGCTCTTGATATGGCTCTTATTCCCGCTATCTTTGAGGAAAAAGAAGTAAACGTCGCATTCACGATAGATAGTAAAATCTTTAATTTTTCACTTCCCAAAGGTACTTGGGAAAAAGGTAAGATAAACACCTACACTCTTTCGCTTGGCGGTGCGGGCTTGACAATGGCGAATGCTAACGTAACAGTAGAGGATTGGGTAAACGGAGTTACAGCCTCCGGGGAATTAAAGTAGTTATTTATTAAACCGAGGGGGATAATTCCCCCTCTAATTCTGAAAGAATGAAGAGATTCTTGCTATATATTTTTTTATTATGCATTGCAGGATGCAACGATACACTCGACGTTCAACAAGTGTATAAATACACCATAGCAACCATGCCCGTCCCTACAACGGTGAAACAGGGTGAAACGGTAGAAATCCGTTTTCAAATAAATCGAGAGGGTGACTATAAAGAAACGAAATACTATATCCGTTATTTTCAACCTTCGGGAAAAGGGATATTAAAAATGGCTGATGGAACAATTTTTACCCCTAATGATAGATTCCCGCTTGAAAGCGAAATATTCCGACTTTATTACACTTCCACCTCTACCGATCAGCAGACAATAGATATTTATATCGAGGACAACTTCGGACAGGTGGAAAAAGTTTTGTTCAGTTTTACCAATACTAACGAGAAATAATATGGATATATCTAAAATGTCCGAGAAAGAGATCATGAATTGCTTAAACAATCGCGTCCCCCCGATTTACGAGTTGATCATGGATTTAAGCGGAGAGCAACAAACAGACGCGGTAATCAGGAGAGCTGTTGAGATTCAGCCTAGCAATCTGGGAGATATAAAAAAAGACAGTCAAAAAACAGACGAAATAGTATTACTCGCGTTGAAAGGAATGGGGTATGATATTCCAAAAGATAAGCTAAAAGGAAACCTCGTTGATATTGTTAAAAAGGACAAACAATTTTTCAGTTATCTGCCTGAACGTTTACGGGATAAACAACTATGTGACATCGCGATAGAACAGATGGGACAACGAAGTCTTCTCTATATTCCCCCAAATATTTTGACAGAAGAAATGTGTCATAAGGCACTACATGATCTAAATAAACAAGTCGATTATCTAGCCTTGAAAGCAATACCTTACCCGTCTGTTTGTTTGGATGTCCTTAAAACGGTTGGAGAGAAGGAAGGGGCTTATAATCTTACATCCTATTTTAATCCTAACGCGATAAACTCGGAAGTTGCGAATGAAGCGATACGACAGGAATTAAGTTGTATCGCGCTCATCCCTCCCGGAATAAAATACGATACCCCGCGAATGACCGAAAGGGAGAAAGAAGATATAAAAATGGTTTGCAGCCCTTATTTTGAAATTCTTAGATTAAAAAATCTTCCTGTTGATCGACGAACGGAAATCGTATCTTTTGCCGCTGTAATGAAAAATGCAGATAACTTTCCCGATGTTCCTCAAAATTCCCGTTCAGATCGAGTTATTGAGACAGCGTTAAAAAAGAATGGTTCCTTAATATCAATACTTTCCCCGGATGAAATCACCGAAAATAGGCAATTGCTTGCGTTAAAAAATCTCCCTTATGATCTTCCGGATAAAATGCCTTCCTTACCTTTTCATTTGCTAGATGAAAACGCGTGTAAAGAAATTGTTTCCCAAAGTCCTTACATCATAAAATATTTACCGGAAGATTTGCTGACTCCGCGAGTATATCAAGCAGTTCTCACAAATTTGAATTTTTTTGATGATAATGCTTATAAAATTTTACCCTTTATACCTGCTGATGTTATTTCCTTGAACCTGAATAAACTAGGTTGGCAAGGTGCAAGAAATGTTCTTCAATCAATAAAACCAGAAGATTTAACACCGCAAATAATCGAATGGGCAATTAACAGGAGTGATACAATATTCAAATTATTACCTGCCGATAAGCTAACGGCTGAACATTGCCTATTGCAAGAGAAACGATGTCCGGGGTACTTTCAGGTGTATCCTGATCAATTCCCAAAACATATAAATAATAATGAAGGCAATATTTACGATTTAAATAGGCTTGTTGAGGATATGAGTAAAGAACATTTTAGTTTTCAGCAAATAAAAGATTTATACGAGGGGAAACGGCTTGACGGAAGAAACAAATCCTTTATCTTTAGCCCCAAGGATAAATCATTGCGCGTATTTGAATACAGACGAAGAAAAGCAGTCAAGCCGAAAGAAGAGCAAAAACTAACAAAAGGAAAAAGAATTAAAAGATAAAATATGAAATGCTCCTTTGGGAAGGGGGTGTAAATTAAACTGTGTCATCTTCATTTTTGACTCAACGGTCGGGGATCG
>OGJI01000463.1_pt1 | contig 53038 bp, 39 predicted proteins | sample 1572031 | NCBI WGS metagenome assembly OGJI01 (sample SAMEA2582119, study PRJEB24529) | metagenome | biome: Human gut stool | place: China | collected 2011
CCATGCGTGACAGGCATGTATTCTAACCAGCTGAACTACCGAACCAGATTTAAAAACAACCTCTGTTGTTTCTGATTGCGGGTGCAAATATAGCCTTTGTTTTTAATTCTACAATGATTTTTATATAAAAAATTCACGATAAACCATTTTTCTCCCGTCACTTTAATATATCAAGGTTAAAAACTATATTTGCAATAAATAACATTCATACCATGCAGCAGCCAAAAGAATACTATCAAGCACAAATGTCACGCCTTACGATCCTCTTAAAAAAACACAGACAACGGCGTAACGGTATCACCCTCGCAAAAGTCTTCTTATTCCTGTTAGCCATATATTTTATATACACCTTCGCCAACACAGAATACATGCCTTATCTCATCGCTTTTATTGCTGCCATAGTACTATTCATCATCACGAATATATTCGAAACCAAATTATTAAAAGAAATACAATTCCTGCACAAACTTGAAGAATGTTCCCGTGTGGAACTGGAATATCTTGCAGGAAACTTTAAAAATCTTCCGACAGGCGAGGAATACAAAGACCAGACTCACCCTTACGCTCATGATCTTGACATATTCGGGGAAGATTCCCTTTTCCAAGCCATCAACCGTACGGTTACACCTCACGGGAGGGATAAATTGCGGGGATGGTTGCTCTACCCGTTAAAATCCGGGCAACCCATCATCGAGCGTCAACAAGCCATCGAAGAATTTGCCCGCAAGCCGGAATGGTGTCACGTTTTCCGAGCCAAGGGCAACAGTCAACGTATTACCCATATGGCCATGCAACAAATCGAACAATGGCAGCGAGAACAAGTCGGGCTACCACGCTGGACACGTCCTTTCCTATATATCCTTCCGATACTGACGATTTCTGCCTGGATATTGTATATTGCTTCTATACTCACGTTAAATATTCCATTATTCCTTTCCTGCATATCTCTTTTTTGTAGCTATCTACCAGCTCAAAAAACATTACGAACCCATATGCGTCTGGATGAATTCACCCGCTCGTTCAGTAACCTTCACGAACTAATCGGACATTTTTCTACATTTACCTGTTCTTCCGCCAAATTAAAAACATTGCGTCAACAACTATTCAACGAAACATACAACGCAAACGAAGCTTTACGTTCTCTGCATAAAATACAGGAAAGTTTCGACCAGCGCTCTAACGCAGTGGTTGCCATGTTTATGAACGGGCTTTTCATGCGGGAATTACACCTTATCCAGCGCCTTGTTTCCTGGAAACGCCGTTATGCCGCAGCCATCCCGACCTGGATTGAAATCACAGGCGAACTTGATGTTCTAGTTAGTCTGGCCAACTACAAGTATAACCATCCCGATTTTATCCACCCCATCCCCGGTGAAAACAAGCTATTACGAGGTACAGCCATCGGTCACCCCCTCCTACCCGCCAATGAATGTGTAACCAATAATTTCGAAGTAGCCCGGTTACACGAATTCTATATCATCACGGGAGCGAACATGGCGGGGAAATCCACCTTCCTACGTGCGATAGGGGTGAATCTTGTACTTGCTTGTTGTGGAGCTGTCGTTCGGGCTGAATGTTTTGAATTCCAGCCTACGGCCCTCTTTACCAGTATGCGCACCGTTGATAACCTGGCAAAAGGAACCTCTTATTTTCATGCCGAATTACTCCGATTACAACAACTTGTCAACATGGCACAACACGAAGAACGTTTGTTTATCATTTTGGATGAAATTCTAAAAGGAACTAACTCCCGAGACAAGTTGAACGGTTCCCGTCGTTTCCTTCAAAAATTACTTACTTTACCTGTTGCCGGACTTGTTGCCACGCATGACCTTGAACTCGGAGAACTCGCCAACACAATACCGGACAACTTTTTTAACCGGTGTTTCGAGATCACGCATACGGATGATGATATTGCCTATGATTATAAACTGAAACCCGGTATCAGCCAAAACATGAATGCATCCATCTTGCTTGAAAAAATGAAACTCGTGTAAGAATCATCCTATCGAACATTCCTCTGTAGTTTCCGTTTAACACGATAAAACAGGAGAATATGAAAACAATGATTTTGATCACGCTACTTTTACCCATGGTACTTCTCAATGGATGTAAGGACAAACCTCAAGGCAAGGCCTCCAACATGCCGGACAGCACGTTTGCCGCAACACCTGCCATTACCAGTAATTATTACTTCGCCGGAGAATACCTGTATCAAACAGATAAAGCAACCTTAAAGGATCAAGCCACAGGTTCCACGTTCACCATCAATAACGGCGAAATAGCAACCCGATTGGCAGAACAATATTTAGCGCTAAAGCTACCTACCGGGAAGGGAGTCAGCGCTCAATTACTCGGACATCTCTCCCCGACGAACGATGTTGAACACACTTCCACGAACGGCCTTACCGTTACTCAAATCATCGGCTTACACCCCGGAACAAATCCACGTGGCGCACGACTCACGGGAGACTACATAACCTATGTACCCAACAATATCAAGCCAACAGAACGGTTCACGTTCTCACTACATCCTGACTACACCTACACGTTCAGTATTTATAATCTAAGTGCAAACTCCTCCCGTGATGCTACCGGAAAGTGGTTTCTTTTAAACAAGAATGAAATTCAATTCACTAATAATCCTCTCACGAGTTTCACGAACGAGGCCTTTATCAATGATGACGGGAGGCAATTAACCTTCAAGCTCAGTAAAAGAATTTATTATAAACAAGAATAAGAAATTTCCCTGTAACATATTACTTATACACCACCATGACTCACGCCATAACAATATAATAAGCAATATCTTACCGGGAAATCATCAAAATACAACCAGAAACTCGAATTCTACCGGACAAATAGTCTACAGTTTCACAACAAATGATACTTCCGCCGAGGCTAAAGGCAACATAACAACATCATTCTCCAACAAAGCAGATGAATCCACATGCTTATGAACTTTAGCCTTTTTAGGATCTTGAACCTCGGATAAAGCAACATTCGTTTCTTGCTTTTCTCCTACTTTTACCAGTAAACGCACGGTCACGATCTCACGTGTATTTTCCAATAACGTGGGGTGTGTATGCACCACAAAACAATGATCTGTTAACCTTCTACGCCAAGCAATAGCTTTTTTCACTTCGTTAGCACGAAGTAACGCTAAACTTTATTTATTTTCGCATATTATTAAATGATCGTTTAATAAATGCATAAGGAATAATTACCTTCTTCTTATCAGGCAAATCGTTATTCCAATACAAAACACATAGAATCAATTCATTATATAGTCGAATATTCGATTTATAAAAAGAAAGCAAGGAGAGGTTTTCTCTACAAAAGATCCCAGACTCTTCCCAAAGGAATGGAAGGATAAAAATATCTAGTTAGAATAGAAAAAAACTATCAGATTAAATAAAAATGAGCTATTCGACATCATAAAATCGAATAGCTCATTTTCCATTGCCTTTTATCCGCAATAGAAATATTTTTGCACGAGTTCCATTATTTTTGCCTCGTCGTTTCCTAAATCCTGACGCAACGTTTTGTCATCAAACTTTTTCAAACCGGCCACCAAACCATCAATCAGGCCGGGAGCAAACACCCCGTACTTTTCGAAATCAGCACGTTGTTTTTCCAAGCATAATGCGGAATCATAACAGGATGCCGGCAACTGACTTAACCGATCAGCAACCCCCTTGTTCGCATCATCAAATATATTAACATCCACGTAACGTTCCTTCGCATATTGCAACGCATCCTTCATTTCAAATCCATGACGCACAGCGACTGCCAACCCCGCAATCAACAGGTACACATCAGCCGAACCATCCGGACAACGGAATTCCACGGTTTGTTTACCACTGAAATCCTGATCTTCCACTTTTTCCAATGGGTTCGCATCACGCAACATATCTCCCGCACCACTCGTCCATCCCAAGGGCACACGTACCAAAACCGAACGATTACGATCTCCCCAGCAAATATTTGTCGGAGCCTCCTGGTGAGGAACCAGGCGGAAATATGACATCGGATTTGTGTTCCCGAAAGCCGTCAACGAGGGAGCCAGATCCAGATACCCGGCAATAGCTTTCAGCGCACTATCCGTTAATTTACCATTCTCAATCATCATGTTCTTATCCCCTTTTTTCAAACGGGTATGAATATGCAACCCGCTCCCGGCCTTACCAACCGTGATCTTCGGGGCAAATGTCAAATCTACGCCAAACTGGTAAGCCAGCGTCCTCAGAATCCACTTGGCAATAATCAACTGATCAGCAGCATCTTCCATTTTCGTGGGCAAAAACTCGATCTCATTCTGTTCATACATCAAATCTCCCTTCGTGAAATTACCCACCTCGGAATGTCCGTATTTAATCAATCCTCCGGTTCCGGCAATATACTTCATAGCCAACGCACGTAAATCCCGCCCCTTGTTAAAAGGTGTAGACTCGTGATACCCTTTTTGATCGGAGGCTAAAAATAAATCGTCCTTTTCACTCACCACGTAATACTCTAACTCCCCCATCACCTCGTATTCCATTCCCGTCACTTGCTTCAATACCTCGTGCGCCTTTCGCATCGTGTACTCCGGAGACATTTCCAATGGTTTCCCGTCCTTCATGTAAAAACTACAAAGAATATCAACCGCAGGAATTTCGCTGAATGGATTCAGGAAAGCCGTGCGATAACGGGGCAACACGTACAAGTCACTTGATCCGGCCTCGATATACGGGAACAGGCTGGAACCATCCACCCGTTCACCACATGTCAGTATATTATCCAGATGATCAAGACTATTGATAATAAAATTTAACGTCTTTAATCGTCCATCCGCACCGGGATACCTGAAATTGATCATCTCGATTTCATTCTCTGTCACGTAACGAATAATATCATCTTTGGTGAAATCTTTAGCATCTTTCTCTAAAAAACGAACCAAAGCATGAGGATTTAGTGCATATTTTGAACTCATATTTTTTTATTTATTAGATCTACTAATTTTTAGCTTTTAAAAATAAAAAAAATGAGTTATAATCCCTAGTTAATTTTAGATTCTAGATTTTAAATTTTGAATCTGATTAATTATTTTAGATTCCAACCACACGGGCCAACACCTTAACTACCCCCTCTAACTCCCCCTTACACAGGGGGAGTACACGCTACACTGTTAGATCGTGATGTTTTCTCGCATTCGCCTCTCCCCCTATGCAAGGGGGAGCCGGTGGGGGTAGTTGTTTTTTCATTTTAAATGCCTTACTAATTTTAACTTTTCCTATTTGTCCAGCTCATTCAAAGCAAAAGCGTAAGCTCCGAAAGCGATAGCCCTGCTTGTTCCCAGCTTTGTCGTGATTACCCCCATTCTTTTCACTGGATCATATTCGACCGTTTCCGTCGTTCCAGGCACGACAATGCATCTGGATGTGGGAGCCAAGAAAGCCGCACAATCTCCCGGATCATCCAGGAAAAAAGCCTTCATCTCCATCCGGTCCGCCGGAGCCCCTTCGTACATTTCCAAGGTTCCGTTCAATTCCCGCATCACGGCCGGCATCAAATATTTGTGGGCAGCAATAATCCCTCCACCAATCACCACGATTCCATCCACCACGGCATTCATCGAGGCAATAGCCTCACCTAGCACTTCTCCCGCATGATCAAACGCCCTTTTTGCTGCCACTGGATTTCCTTCCAGATTTCCCTCGGCAATCTCGAAAATTTCTTTCGGGGTCAACTGCCGTGTATCCCCGGACAAACGGGCATATTCCCTCTTGATCGCCCGGATCGAAATTCCCTCCTCGACCCCGTAAATCGGCTGGCGTTTATCCCGCAACACCCATACTTCGGCTGCCGCACCGTTATCACCCAGAAAAAGCTCCCCATCACGGACTACCCCACCACCGAATCCGGTACCTAAGGTAATCCCGATCAAATTCTTATATACCTTATTTTTCCCCGCATCCCGTAGCATACGATTTACTTCCGGCAACGCACCAGCCAATGCCTCCCCGTAAGCGAACAGGTCCCCGTCATTATTGATAAATACCGGAATCCCAAACTTATTTCTCAAAAAAGCACCTAATGCCACTCCCCCTTGAAAAGCCGGTAAGTTCTTCAAGTCACCGATAATCCCGTTCACGTAATCTGCCGGCCCGGGAAATGCAAAACTAATTGCCACGGGATCTTCCGGCAACTTCAATTTAATGGCAGAAAAACCCGTAACCATCGTCTCCAAGCACTTCTCCAAATTATCGCCATTCGAAGGCAAAACAATCGGTTCAACGATCTCTTCATTAGATCGGATGGCCGAGAATACAAAATTCGTTCCCCCGGCATCCAATGTCATCACTATTCTTTTATCAAACTGATACATAATAAGGCAAAAATTAAAAGATAAAAACTAAAAGTTGAATGAAATTTAAAATCACTTCCGGGTTTTAATTCCCACCGAACAATACAACAAGTAACACATACAACAGAGAATCACGATAAGTGAACCGGCCTGTGTACCGATCAAATCCGTACAATATCCCATCAATGGCGGGATTACCGCACCACCGAAAATACCTGTCACCATCAGACCGGAAATCTCGTTAGCTTTCTCGGGACGGGCTTGAATGGCCATGGAGAAGATCAGCGAGAATATGCTGGAACACGTGAAACCGATCAATGCGATCAACACCAAAATCGAGTATTGTCCAGACATGAAGAACAACACGATCATGGCAGCAATAGCTACCAGAATGTTCACCCGGAAATACTTGCTACCGGAAACCCGTGCTAACAGGAAAGTTCCCACGAAAGCCCCGATCGTGCGGAAGGCAAAATAAACACTCGATCCGACACCCGCTCCCGTAACATCAAACCCACAACGCTCGATCAACAACTTTGGAGCCACAGTGTTAATCCCGACATCAACGCCCACGACAAACACGATACCCAAGAAAAGCAACAGGATCGTCCTATCCTTCAATAACCCAAACGTCGCTCCCCACGAAGAGTTCGACTGTTCCGGTGATTTCTCACGAATGTGCACAAACATTAACCAACCCATAGAAATCAAGGTCAACAAGGCGAAAATCGGGAAAAGATATTGCCAATTTCCCAGTACTGTTGCCGCAAATGCCGCAATAAACGGACCACAAAAAGAAGAAACGGCCTTCAACACTTGCCCTGCAGTCAACGAACTTGCCAGTACGTTTCCCTTCACCACGTTCGTCAATAACGGGTTCAACGACACCTGCAAAATGGTATTACCGATTCCCAGCAAGGCAAAAGCGATCAGACACGTGTACAGATTATAATCAATAAAAGGAATAATCATTCCCACAATAGTCACCAACATACTCACCAATACCGTTTTCTTCCGACCGATACGGTTCATAAAAATAGCCGCCGGGACCGCCAGTAACAAAAACCATAGAAATACCATAGAAGGTAGGAATCCAGCAATAGTTTCACTTAACCCGAAATCGGCCTTCACATAACTGGTTGCAATCCCCACCACGTCACAGAATCCCATGATAAAAAAACCAAACAACACAGGCAGTAAAGCCTTAATACTTGTAGAACTTTCTTTCATAACATATAAATTTAACACAAACAAGAACATTAAAAGGGCGACTAATGTAAACAATTTCATTTAATTTTTCTAACAATTAATCACCTCATTTCAGCTCTGAAACGTTAAAATCCCCCCAATAATATACACGAAATGGCTACCATACAGGCTTTCCGAAATGACACTCACAATCCCGCCTGATTTGAGGGCGACATCGACGGAAGAACCATCCGCAGAGACCAGTTACAGACGTTCCCCATCCAAATTAAAGCCGATCAATGAAACGTGTTGGCAACCAACCATCAACACCCGCGACATCTTTACGTAACCCGTTCTCCACCTTATCTGCCACCCAACAGCCACAAAACAATAAAAATACGTATCTTTGCGGCCCGAAAAAACAAACCGATAAACGAAACGAATATGAGATTTACACACAAACAAATATGGGTGATCACTTTCCCGATCCTAGTCAGTTTGTTGATGGAACACTTGATTAACATGACCGATACCGCATTTCTCGGCAGAGTGGGAGAAGTCGAATTAGGTGCATCAGCCTTAGCCGGCGTGTACTACATGGCAATCTATATGCTCGCTTTCGGCTTCAGCATTGGAGCTCAAATTCTCATCGGTCGACGCAATGGAGAAGGCAACTACAAAGATATCGGCCCCATTTTTATACAAGGTGTGCTTTTCCTCTTGGGACTTGCCACACTCATGTTCACAGTTTCCCGCATGTACACGCCTTCGGTTCTCCGTTCCGTCATTGACTCGGAACAAGTCTACGTGGCCACGAACGACTACATGAAATGGCGGGTATTCGGTTTCTTCTTCTCGTTTGTTGCCGTCATGTTCCGGGCATTCTTCGTGGGAATCACCACGACACGCATACTCTCGATCAATTCGCTTGTCATGGTCGGCACCAATGTCGTGCTGAATTACCTGTTAATTTTCGGTAAATTCGGGTTCCCGGCCTTAGGCATCAGCGGGGCTGCTATTGGCTCGTCAGTGGCAGAACTCGTTTCCATGATATTCTATATCCTATATACGTGGAAAAAAGTTGATTGGAAAAAATACGCACTTTTCAACCTGTCCAGTTTCAACCCGAAATTATTGTCGGGCATACTTAACATCTCCATTTGGACTATGATTCAGTCCTTTCTGGCCATGGCCACTTGGTTTCTGTTCTTTATTGCCGTGGAACACCTCGGTGAACGCCCGCTGGCAGTGTCCAACATCGTGCGCAGTGCCGCTATGTTCTTCTTCATGCCGGTTTCCGCCTTTGCTGCCACGACCAGCTCGCTTGTGAGTAACCTAATCGGAGCGCAGGCCACCTCCCAAGTCTGGAGTACTTGTCTCAAAACAATCAAGATGTGCTACCTCTTTGTCATCCCGATCGGCATCATCATACTACTGGCTCCCGCCACATTTTTAAGAATATACACCGATGATCCCCAACTCATCCAAGCCACTATTCCTTCACTTTTCGTGATGATGAGCGCAGTCCTTCTTTCCACCCCCGGCAGTATTCTTTTCAACGCCGTGTCGGGAACAGGAAACACACGTATGGCTCTATTCATGGAATTCGGCACGCTCACGTTATACGTTCTCTATATCATCTACATCGTGTTCTATCTCCAAGCGGATGTCGCCATCTGTTGGACCACGGAACACGCCTATTGGAGCATCCTGCTCATTCTCGGTTTCATGTATATAAAAAGCGGAAAATGGGCAGGCAAGAAAATATAGCATCACAAACTGAACACCACGTAGAACTCCCGTAAATACACCTGTTGTTCTCCCTCTCCCGTGTTCGTAAAACGGACGAACTTCACGGGAGCATCTTCCCATTTGCCGTTCAGACGGCCGCGAGTATCACGAGTCAACGCCACAGTCTGCCACGTCTCACCATCAGCAGATACTTCCATGACACCCCAGGAAAGATCACCTTTCACGTCAAAATTCAAACGGGTACCGGGAATCCGATAGGCATCATCAAATTCCAATTGCAGGTACCCCCCGACCGGCCATTTCACGACTTCCAGCAAAGGTGTCAAATGAACCCGGTTGGGATATACTTGTAAAGGCAGAGATTCCAGTTGAGGCACGTTCGTGGTCAACTTACAAGGTGAATAATCGGCTAACAAAGGCAAATCCGTCCCGTTCTGACGATTAAACCGTTCCGTGGCCTCCGTGAAAACATCCAGCACCAACGGTTGAAGTACTGTCGTCCCGGTCTTCACGCCCGGCTGGTAAGGATTCTGGTTAAATTGCCTTTCCAGCTCATAACTTCTCTTGCGCAAGGCTTTAACGTGATTATACTTCCGCAGGAAAAGCTCACGATCACCACGTTCCCCAGCTTTAAGCATGGCCAAGACCTCCTGCCCGGCATCTCCCAATATCTTGAACTGATGCAACCACGGGGTAATTTCTTCAATCAACGCCTCGTTTTCCCGATCAATCAACAACAAATCGGCAGCCTCCGCCACGCGCTCGAACTCGTCCTGCAAAGCAAGAAAATCCCGCTCATCACAATGTCCCTCCCGATACCCCTTCATGAAACGCTCGGCCACGGGTTGAATTTCCACGGATTCTTCCCGACGGAAACGATGCACGTTCTCTCCCAGATCGGAATTATGACGGGCGAAAACGGTAAAGGCCTCCACGTTCTCCGGCATGATGGCCCGAATTGCCCGGTGCCATGACCGGAAACGATCGTACGATTGCATATTCCACGTGTAGTCTGCCACGCAGTATATTGCCAGTTTAGATGCCTCCGCCCATTCCATGGGATTAGCCACGAAACCGGAAATGCTCCCGGCAATATCTTTCCCGTTACCATACACCTCGCCCAGTAACAGGTGATCCCTCACGTAATCCGACACGGGGAAATTCCACCAGATATAAGAGGGACGTTTAATCTGTTCCCGAATCCACTCCACGCCTTCCTTCGTAATCTCGGAAATCACCCGATCTCCCGTCCACATCACCTCCACGGACGGGTTCAACTTCTCACCTATCGTGGCAAGATACCCACTTTCCGGCCGTACCCATCCTTTATTGTACTCGGTTGGACACACGATCAAAGGCGTCACGTCGGGTTTTACCTGCACGAAATGGTCATCAATATAATTCAACAATTCCACCTGTCGGTCGGCTTTCGCCCCCTCACCAGAAATATCATCAAAAAAGACAGCAAACGAACGTACTCCCAAATCGTACATATGCTCGAACTTTGCCATCAATGAATCACGATCAGATGTCTCCCAACGGATGTCTAACCCTGGATGAATTGCCCACACGAAATCCACCTCGTTCTCGTCCGCCACCTTCACCAATTCGGCAAGACGAGCAGCCTCTTTGACCGGGTAAGGTTTCCGCCAGTTGGGCGAACTATGGTAAGGATCGTCTTTCGGTCCGTAAATATACGTGTTCAATTTGTTCTCCCCGTAAAAACGCAGTTGTCTCAAACGGGCCTCGTGGCTCCAAGGCGTACCATAAAATCCCTCAACCACACCTCGAAAACGTACGTCCGGGTAATCCTGAATCTCGACAAACGGTAAATGCCCCTCGTGGAACAACTGCATGAAGGTACGCACGGCATAATACGTTCCCCGCTCGTCATTCCCGGCCAACATGATAGCCTTGTCAGTAATTGACAGATAATATCCTTCCGGATGATCGGGTATCAACCGTTTCACCCCCCGCACACCACGGCCACCTTTCTCACCCACGTACAAGGGAAATCCTTCCGTCCCGAGACGATCACCCAAACTTTGTTTCAACAAAGTTATTGCATGAGGATTTGCCTCCTGTTCTCCCACGAGCCGGAAAGCAACTGGAATCGCCATACTCTTTCCTGTAACATTGACCTGACGGGGAGAAGGTTGCACTTGAATATCCTGAGCCATAACTCTCACCTGTATCAGCAACAAACAAACGAAGAAAACCAACACCTTTTTCATGTGGGAATATTTTATAAGATTACAATAATTTAGTCATAATATAAGCAGGACCGAAAAGTTCGGATTCCTCTTTCTCTTGAGAGCGATACCCCATTTTCTCGTAAAAACCGACTGCCGTGAGACTGGCCGACAAATGTAACAAATGAACATGACGACTCAAGGCAAAATCCTCGATACATCGTAATAAACGTTCCCCAACCCGCCTTTCATGTACATCCGGGTCCACGTACAGGGCACAGACCTCATCCCCTTCCAGACCAACCGTCCCGACCACCTTCCCGTTTTCCTCCGCCACGAACATCGTCCGGGTGACCGATATTTCACACAGATAATCGGGTGTGAACAAACGGCACATATAGTCTATCACCGCAGGTTCATAATCCCGGCTATTCACGAATGTCAAGTTATTCCTAATCAAACGTGACACGGTTTCCGCATCCCGTTTATCAAATTCTCTTATTATAATGTCTATCACTTTCTGCTTATTATATTCATGATCTGCGTACCCAGCCCGACACGATACCCCTGGGAAACAAAAACGACCTCCCCCTTCGCGTTCAACAGAACGATCAAAGGCAGGCTCTCCGTGTTCGTCAAGCGTAATCCTTCTGCTAAACATTTCAGCAAACGACCGTTCAAATCCGTTCCCCACCGCATCACGGAAGGAAAAGCCCGGAAGTCCGCACGATTGAATTTTGCTTGATGATCCGCATCCTTAAACACGAAATACAAGGGAACACCCAAGTTCTCGAAATCATCTTTCATCCCGCTCATATCCCGCAACAAATGATTTATCGGTTCCTTATTCGCCTCGATCAAGGCTATCGCCGTGTACCCCTTCTCCGGCAAACGGATTGCCTCCGGTTTTGTCTTGCCCTCCGGGACAATGGATAGCACCGTCGGGACCACTCCCAAAATCTCCATTTTCTCCACGCAAGGACGGATAAGCATATCTATATTTGTCAATTTACCAGCCTCCACTTGGAATGATACCAAATCTGCCAAAATAGCCCCATCACTCCGTCTATTTCCCGTTGAAAGAAGATAATCCCCCTCTTCCAGTATGACCGGCTTCGTGAAAATCATTTCATAGGAGGCACCAACACCCATATCCACCGCCGCATTACTTCCCAAGTCAATCGTCCGAACCCGACCATCTTCTAACTTCCCAATCGTGAAATTCAGAAAATATTTCGGGTCACTCACCGTCTTTTGAGTATAATGCAACATCAACTCACCTTTCGGAACCACCTTTTCTGTCATGAAATTAACCGTATGCCACGTCCGGTTCTGATAATACTCCGGTTTACCCGAAATCGAGCTTAACCGAGCCGGAATTCCCATTGTACGACAGGCTGCCACAAAGAAAACATTCCGGGAAAGTACATCCGTCACCCCTGCCCGAATCACTCCCACCGGTGGAGTTACCACCTTCGCGGGGTACAGGGAATCAACAACCTTGATTTTTCCGGTTTCTTGGATCAAACTGGTAACATCCGTAATATCGTGCCTCTTCAAAAATTCCCGAACGGCTTCCCGATAAGCCGTAAGTAACTCGTTCTGCACTCTCGGATTCAGTATGTATTCCGTGAAATAGGGATTCGACACATCACGGCCATCCCCTTCCACGTGAGACAACAACACGTCTGCCGGAGTGTCTTGCAAATCCTTCTCTGCGATCACGCCCAACAAATTCATGGCTAATGCCCGACGTTCAGGCGACACTTCACGCATAAAACGCAGCAATTCGGAATAATTTCCCCGTGACGCAACCATATATGCGGCAAAACGTGCCGTATCCACACCCAACTCCATCGCTATATCCCCGCCTTGCGTCCTCGACATGAAAGTTGCCACGTAAACATTCCGTAACGAATCTTCCCGGGCAAAACGACGGTCATTCACGGCCCGTTCCTCATCAGTTGACAAAGCTGTAATATCATGTTGCCTTGGCGGTACCAAATCCCACTCCCCTGAAAACAAATTCCCGACAGCTTTATCCAACACGACGGTCAGTGTATCCTGTCGCTCCACGGACAATTCCCCAAAACCCAACTTCTTTCCCTTACTTGCCCAAACGAAAATATCTCCTTGCCCCAACGTCAGGGAAGTCTCACCCTTCACATCGGAATACAATGTCACCACGGGGTAAAACTCCCCGTAATTAAATATCTTATATTCCACCTTCGCATTCTCAACAGGCTGCCCGTTCTCATCAATAACTTGAACTACTGTCGGAACGGTCCGTGTATAATGGGAAGTCACGTTCACGCCTGAACCACTTTCATTCACGTAAACAATCTCTTCCTGACCATTATATTTCCCGAACACCTCCGACTCCACGTACATCGCCCTTTGCACGGGCAACGTGAACCACGCGATATTCAACCGAGGTTCCGGTTCACAAGCCCCCAAGTACTTCCACTCGCCATCCACCCAGACCTCAATCCACGCATGATTATCATCACAATGCGCCCAGCGGGGCGTGTATATCTGACGTGCCGGAATTCCCACGGCTCGCAAAGCTGCCAGCGTGAATATGGACTCTTCACCACAACGACCGTAAGCCGTGAGCATCGTGGCTAGCGGTGAACGGGTCCGGGCATTGGTCGGTTTATAGATCACGTGTTCATGACACCAGTGATTCACTTCCAGCGCCGCCTTTTCCATGGATTCACAGGCCGCAACCCGTTCCTTCAGTTCCTTGTAGAAAACGATTCGGGCCGTGTCCAAATTCTCTTTCCCACCCCTCACGGGAAGTACAAAATGACGGAATATATCTTCCGGAATATCTTTCCCCCAAGGCATCGCCTCTCTCGCCTGAAATGCCCAACGCACGTGCTTCAACAGAAAATCTCCCCCCGAAAAAGATAAATCAATCAACGGAGAATAGGCGTAGAGAAACATCAGAGCCTCTCGTTCCTCCACGCTCATCGGGGAATCGAACACGGCAAACAAATTACCCGGATTACCTTCCAACACCTCCTTTTTCTTTTGAAAATCCTGTTCCACCATCCTCCGGTAGTCCGGATCTGTCATAAAATGCTTTTCTTCACATGCACATAACAGCACGAAAGCAAGCAGTATCCACAAAACTTGTTTCATGATCATAATATTTTATGTCACAAATATAACAGATTTTTTCACTATTTTTGCCTCATGGACACGAAGGAAGAAATCATTAGGCAATTCGAGGCTCAAACCGCTCCACTCAGCCCGGAAACTCACGAAAAATTGGCCAACATTCTCGTACGTTTCAATCTGGCCAAAGGAGACCTTTTTCTCCGAGAAGGTGAGGTATGCAAATATTATAGCATGGTCGCCCGGGGCATGATTCGCTTGTTCTACAATAAAGACGGGCGGGACCTCACGGAACACTTTTCGTATGAAAAAGGGATATTCGTTTCGCTGGAAAGCTATTTCCGGCAAACCCCGAGCTACTTGATGATCGAGGCTCTCGAACCCACCGTTATCTATTCTTTCCCACACGATCAACTACAAGACCTTATGCGAACGAATCACGAGGTGGAACACATGTATTGCAAAATGCTGGAAAACTCCCTGATCGAATCACAGCAAAAAGCCGATGCCTGTCGTTTCGAGACCGCCCGGGAACGTTACCACCGACTGGCCACGGAACACCCGGAAGTAGTCAAACGGGCTCCCCTCATCCACATTGCCTCCCGACTCGGCATGACCCCCGAAACGTTAAGCCGGGTGAGAGCTGGTCTGCTTTAACAATTTCTCCACCCGGGTAAAAGACTTACCCACCCATTTCCGACTATTCCAGCGACGCACGAAAATAATCGCCCGGATATTCTCGTCTAGCGTGAAAGCCACCCACATCCCGGCAAGTCCCCAACCGAAAGAGATCCCGAACACGTAGCTTAACGCTGTTGCCACTCCCCACATGACGATCAATCCGGTGATAAAGGGATAAGTCACATCCCCCACGGCATTCAGCACGTTTACCGACAGGATATTCACCGCACGTCCCACCTCCAGCAAGACATCAATACAAAGAATCATCACTCCCATGTACACGATCTCCGGGTTGGAAGTCAACATTCCGAAAATAAACTTACTGCAAACCGCAGTGACAACCGCCACGCAAATGGAAACCACAATCGAAAGCCGCAGGCAATATTTCTGTAATATAAAAGCCGCATCAGTACGTTCGCCCCCGACCAGATGCCCGATCAGGATCGCAGCCCCTTGCCCAAGGGCCACGGAAAACACGTATGAAAACAGGATAATATTCATCGCATAAGTACGTGCTGTCAGTGCCGCCGTTCCCAACATGACCGTAAAATAAGTAATGACCACTTGCGACAAACTATATGACACCTGTTCCCCTGCCGCCGGAAGACCGATATGCAACAAGTTTTTCAACTTATCCCACGGGAATGGTCTCAGACACGAAAACGAGAAGCGAGGTACCACCTTACCAAACGTGATATACAATAATAACGCTAACGCCACCAATCGGCAAGAAGAAGTCGAAATTGCTGCCCCCACGACTCCCATTTGCGGCAACCCGAATTTACCGAAAATCAAGGCATAGTTCCCCATAATATTCAACACGTTCATCAATAACGTCACCCGCATGGGATAGTATGCCTTGTTGTGACTTCGCAACACAGCCGACATAGTTAGGGCGATAGCTTGCAAAAAGGCAAAACCTCCCACAATTTGCATATAAGCTAACCCCTCACTAATCAATTCCGAGGCTAAATCCATCATCTTCAACAAAGCTTCAGCCCGAAAATACAAGAAAGCACTCGTGGTCACCCCGATCAGAGTATTAAAAACCAATGATACCCCTACCACCTGCCGCACGTTTGCCTGTTGCGATGCCCCCAAGTACTGGGAACATAACACGGAAGTCCCAACTGTCGACACCCCGAACACGAGAAATACCAAATTTAATAATTGATTTACCACCCCGACGGCCGCCACGGTATCATCCGAATAATGACTCAGCATAAACGTATCCATTGCACCCAATAACATGATTAGTAAGGTCTCCACAAATATCGGTCCCGTCAATTGAAATAACTGTTTACGTAACGTTTTAGTCGGTTTCATACATTCCTTCTTAAAAAATCGTGCAAAAATAACACAGATGACTATTGCAAGGCTTGATCTATATCAAAAAATAAAAAAGGTGTGCCGAAACACACCTTTTACCTAATACCTAAATTGGAAAATACTATTTATCTATATCCAATACAACCTCATACGTCATATTAGGTTTGAAATCTGGATTATAAATGATCAAGAAGTTTTCATCCACGACCGCTCTCCAATCTTGCCCTGCTGCTAGACGAGGATTATTCAAGCGTTCCGGGAAGAAGTAACTGAAAGGCAAATCCAGCACATGTTCCTGTTTAAATTTATCTCCTTTCATACGTTCTAGGCTAAAATTCTCCTTGGTCTTGATTGTAATAATGCACTTTTTACCCTTCACCTTTGAAGTTACGGTAAAATCGGTCTCTTCCGGTATCTCCTGCAAACGAACGTTCCACAATGGATCACCATAGTAAGCCAACACATCCCGATCATGCCAAAAACCGATCTGATCCTGCGTCGGTTGTCCCTTTATCGCTTCTGCCACCTTTTGCCCTGCAAGTTGGAATTCATTTCCTTCAAACGTGGGATAGTTCTCCTTAATCAAAGAAGGATACCATTGATATTGCTGGTACAAGAAATCCTGTTGATTCATGTAAACAGCCTCTGCCAAAGAATAACGTCCCGGATTAGTTAACCAGTATTTCAAGCCGCCCCAACCGTTACGTCCATGCCATGTGGTCACAACATAACCAATCATCGTGGTTGCATTGCTACCATTCATCCAAGCAATTGCCATACTCTCTTTCGTGTTGTTAACATTACCGATCAAGCAGTTACCAACGGCAAAATACACTTTACGCTTCCCGCTTTCCGGAACATCCCAAGTCGCTCTTGTTTTATGATCATTAAAATACAATTTTCCGTCTTTCGCCCGAATATCTCCAGAGGAATAACGTACTTGTAAATCTTTCTCCGTGGCATGCCATGCTGTTACCACTAAGTCCGGGTCACATGCCGCATACATATCCGATAATTTTTTTAACCGTCCATCTACCGATACTTTATCGGTTTTCACAGCCTCGCCTTTACCTGTCTTCTCCCCCCACAATCCTAACGTCTGGTCATCCACCCAAGCAAAACGATCAAACCATTTCGCACTTTTCAACTCTGTAATAGTTGCCACAGCATTCTTGATTACCAAAGGCTCCGTACTATTATTCACCATCTTCATCGCTCCAGCAGCATCATACCCGGTAATGATACCCCAAAGGAAATCGGCAAAAATATCTTCATCCACCTCCCGACTCATTTTATTCAAGTCAATCACGTAATCTCGGTTCAAATGCTCCGTTTTCTCCACTATCGCCACGTAACGAGGCTTCACTCGTTGAAGATCCCCCAATAATTCACGAGGCGCTTTCTCATAAAAAAATACTTCGGCTCCATGCTTTTTCGTCAAAGCATCTACCACTTGCATCCATGCAGCATCCTGCCGTACATCCTTGGATGCCAACACTACATACTCGTTTCGGGCATTACCATTCGCTTTCTTTTTTTGAGCACACAATGGTATCACCGAAATCACTAAACACAACAAAATTGATAATCGGTAAATTTGTTTCATCTCGCAATAATAATATATAAAACACAAATAATTAAGTTTTCAAATATAATAACTAATGAATAGTTTATCTCCTAAAAAAATATTAAAATGTAATTAAATATCCACGGATATAAGGAACATCATTTTCACGATTCACCGTTAAATATCTTATCTCGCCGCTATTAAGCGGCGAGATAAGATATTTAACGGTGAATCGTGATATACTAATATAATTAAACCAAGAGACTAGGGTTAGATTTCCCTACCAAGAGAACGTGTCGATCACACGTTATTATTTCAATATTTTTCCTGTTTGTTGATCCCAATGATCGATAACATGAACCGCCTGCAAGAAATCAGCATCCACCTCATTGATGATACGGTAATATTCCGATAATGAATATATCCTCTGGGCAATCATTCCCTTGATATATTGTTTCAAGAAAGCCACATTCTCTTTTGATTTTCTCAGATTTTGCCCCTTCGCCTTGTCATCCAACTGTTTGATCAACATTTCCGGGACTACAAACAACCGCTTGTAATCATCAAAACTTGCATATATCCGAGTCAGGGCAGAGCGATTGTTGCGGACGTAATTCACCACAACTTCCTGTAAGATTCCCGCACTTCCAAACGAACCGTTTGTTCCGGGGTTACTTCTCCCTTCACAAAAGCAACAATTATACCTGCTATTTCAAAACTCTTATCCATATTGATCTTTCTCTTATCTATTATACAAACTCACAACTCGACAAAAGGGGTAAAAGAAATGGAAGAAAATTCAAAAAAATAAAGGAAAAAATCAAACATATACTTGTGTAGACCCAAAAAACTCTAAATTTGCCTTGAACAAATTCTGGGAAAAACAGATTAAGTTTGAAAATGAATTAGCCCTCCGCACTTACTTGTACCGCTCCACCCGCAATAAGTGCCTCTCCTATCTTCGAGACCTCAAAACACAACAACGACACGAAGAACAAATCACAAGTAATTGGAAAGAAGAAGAAGAACCGACCGTGCTGAATGACATTATACGAGAAGAAGTTTACCGTCAACTCCTTGATTCTATTGACCACCTTCCTCCACGTTGCAAAATAATTTGCCAACTCACTCTAGAAGGGAAAAAGTCCTCCGAAATAGCAAAAGAACTAAATTTGACCGTTGACACCGTGAAAAAACAAAAGAAGATAGCATTGAAGCGATTGCAAGATGAATGGGATATGTTAACCACGATCTCTTTGTATTTACATATATGGCTATCTTAGTGCATCATAAAAATGCCTAGCCTCATTTTCACAAGACTAGGCATTCATGACAAACAAAACTCCCAATACTTATTTTGAAAGTACTTTGGATACACACGCTTCCAGTTCTTCGCCTCTCAATTTGGTCCCGATAATCCGGTTATCCTCATCCAACACGAGTAAGAACGGGATACCCCGTACGCCATACAATTTAGCCGCAGCACATTCCCACCCCAGCAAGTCTGAAACATGGATCCACGGCAAACTATCCTGCTCAATCGCCTGCAACCACCGTTCCTTTTTATTATCCAATGAAACACTGATGATCTCCAAACCGGAATCATGATATTTACTATAAACATTTCTCACGTTTGGATTTTCAGCCCGACAAGGTCCACACCAGGATGCCCAGAAATCCACGATTTTCACTTTCGCCTTTATCGAATGTAACGAAACCGGATTCCCTTCAGGCGTGTTCATAGTAAAATCCGGAGCGATCGCTCCGATGTCAGTACTCTTTTCCCTGCTCAAACTATATTCCAACTCTCTACCCACAACAGAATTTCTCGCCGTATCGCCCAACAAATCAAACTTCGCACGTAAACCTTTTTTGCGTAATAGCTCGTTCAAACGTCCACGTATTAATCCTGCAGAAACGATATTATTATTTTCCCGGAGAAAGGCATCCTCTTTACTCTCGTAAATCGAATCCACGTTAGCCATAAGAGCGCGGATGTGCATGACCCCAAACAAATTATCGCTCTCTGCCGCCTTACGATACTCCTGTTTTAGAACCTCTCTCCGCATCCGTACAGAATCAATCACCTCCACGTCGAATTTGTTAAACAAGTTTTGCAACCTACCACCGGAAAGCGTGTACTCTGCCGGCTTACTCATATCAATTTCTAAAGAAAACGATGAATTTTCCAGATACACGGGAATTTTCAAATCGCCTTTCTCCGCTTGCAGCCAAGCTAACAACGGTTCCTGCAAGCTTCCCCGTAACTCTAGTTTTCCATTTTCAATATTTGCCACGGCTAACGTGTCTATTCTCTCCTTCTCGTGAGAGGTAATTAAAAACATCTTGCCCGAGTAATTTTTCAAATTACCCTTTATCACGTATCCAGGAGCTGCATGACAAGCATACAGCACTCCTGAACAAACTAAAAATAAAAATATTAATCTCATATCACTTCCCTCTTTCCCTGTAAGTAACATCTACAATTTTACCCAAGCCCTTGTGTTCTTTCTTTTTCACCAGTGTACCCATCAAATTAGGAACATCATACATCCGTACGATCCCGCAACCATCTGGATCCTTTCCATCCACGTTGGTCGCCACCAACAACTGATAATTGCGATTTCTTTCCCACTCCTGGTAAGGAGCCCAAGCCACGATAGGAGTAAATTTGATCACCTGGATTGTCTCTCCCGGCAAAGACAAAACTTCCTTAGCCTTATTATCCGGGTGTGCCATATCAAATTGATAAATCTTGTTGTTGGCAAGATAAAACAAATAAGGATACATGTGATGGCAAGCGAACTTTTGCACCTGACCCAAATTATCCCCTTTCACCTCACCATAGTACTCTTGGGTATTCTTACCCGAGTTCATGATAATACCATAGAAATAATACTTCCCGGAAGACGGGTCTTTTAATATGGCATAATTATACCCGTTTTTGGTGGATTCCAAATGAACCATATCCCGCCCCGTTTGAGCGCTGAATAGCTGGGTTCCGCTAAATTTCATCACGGAAGGATAAACACCACCGTCTATGATTTCCAGAAATTGTTTATGCGTGGCATCATACAACATGGAAGAACACCCCCAATACCACGCAAATGTCTCGCCCACGAAGGGTGCCGCTTTAAATGGTGTTTTGCCGTCAACGAGGTTAATCGGGAATTCGAACACGCTTCCCACGACATCCGTGTTGTAAGCATACGCGTCTCCCGCTTTATCCACAATAATCCAATAATTGGCCTTATTAGCGAATTGTGAAGCCCCGGAACCCCGCACTTCAACTTTATCCGGTTGCGACCCGAACCACCATTTCAAATTGTTCTCTTCCCCCACGTGCAAATCATCCACGTCCATGTTATATGTCCCATTCTCGCAAATCAATAACCGGGCACTTCCCTGCAACATGTAACTAAACAAGAGGCTATAAGGCTTGCCCGTGGAAAATTCTTGATCCTTCCATAAATCATGAGCGATAATATCGTCGTTTTCAGTCTGGTTAAATATGATATCCAAACGAGATTCGCCTTCGTTATCACATAACACCATCCACCCCTCACTCGTCAACGTCTTCACCCGCAAATAAAAATTCCGATACCAGCTAATCCCATTCTCCTTATCCTTAACCAGATAAAAGCCACGATAATCCCCGGCTTTCTGCGTTACCGGAAGAATCAGATTCTTCTCTTTGCTAATCACGTAACTAATCGTATCCCCATCTTTATCCGTGTTTGCCGACGACGGAATCAGCTTCCAAGTAAATTCATACCGTTCGGTGTTGTTCCCGTACCAGGGAGACTGTATTTCGGGAGTCAGTTTTAACGTATCCACGAAAGCGATCCTTTCATAGTACACCTTATCGTCTATCCCGGAAATATTCAGCTCGTTAACCTCTTTATAATCGTAATTGCCTTTGTCGTCATAACATGATAATACAGTGAACCATGTCAAAGCGAAAAACAATAGAATTTTATATTTCATAATTCGTTATTTTAAAATCCATTCGATAACTATCAATTCTGTGAATCAGGCCCCATTTGCATCAACTCGCCATTTTCATCCGGTGTCGGGTTTTCCTGTAACCAACGATGCATGTATTTCCCTGCGTATTTCAGATACCCCAAGGTTAATGTTCCTACCAAATCACCCACCCAGACTTCCCGGTCAATATCCATCACGTCACAAATCAGTATCGATTTTTTCATGCTCCAATCACCAAAAATCTTTTTCCCATCTCTTGACCACCAACCCGGTTCCGGGAAAGTCTCATCCATATAAATCACCCGTTGTATATCGATTAACCTGACCGTAACGCTATCCACTTGTGAACGCCGGCTATACAAGAAACCGAAATCCTGATTTTCTTGCAACCGGATGGTGAAACGCCGGGCGTGGGTTTGCAAGGCATCCGTCCGCAATAATTGGATGGAAATACTTGTCTCCGCTTGCGAAGCCGGAATGGTATATTCTGTCGGGAAAGTTTGGAAATCCACCCCTTTTTGTGCCCTTACCGTGTCCCCTTCGTCCGAAATAATGTCAATCGAAAATTTACGATCATGAGGAGCCACATCACCAAAAAGACGAACTTTCAATTGAAGAGTTTGCTCCTTTATTTCACTCTTCTTCAATCCCCAAGGAATAAAAACCGTGTCAAGCAGTATATTTTTGTTGTCAAAATATATTCCGCTTTTCCCGTTATAAGGATCAATATCCTCCTCACAAGCACAAAATGTCATGAATAAAAATATAATAAAAATAATCTGTTTCATAGCCGTTAATCTTAATTGTATTGTAATTCACCATCCGGAATAGGGAGTACATAATTCTTCATCGTAACTGAAGTCGAACCGTATTTATCATTGGCAGATTGTATCGATGTCATCATTTTTCGCTTGTAATAGAAAAATAATTGTCCTTCGCCATAAAACTCCCTGCGCCATTCTTCTTCTAACATCCATGACAAATAACTACTTTTAGTTCCCTCAAGTCCCCGATTATTTCTCAACTCATTAAAATACAGCACACCTGCCGATGTTTTAGGTTCCGCTTCCGCTGCAATCAGATAAGCCTCGCTCACCCGTACCATAGGGATCAACTGGGCATAAACGGAATCTCTTCCTTGGTATTTGTTAAATACTTTATAACTAACTCCCCCCAACTCCACGGATGCCGATGCAAACCCTGAAATATAACGATAATCTTGTTTTTCATCATCGAACACGTAATTTACCACATCTTCACGAGGTGCCAACAACGCATTCAACTTCAAGCTTGTACCGTCGAACAACGACGAGAAAATCCCGTTACGGTTGCTGTTTTGAAGAGAGAACAACAACTCGGAAGAAAACATTCGATCCGGATTTTCAGAACCTGCCACGATAGCTGTCGGTTTGATCCAAGGGAACCATAACTTTTGTGCAGCTATCACTTTCTTGGCATACTCCAAGGCGTTCGTTTTATCGCCCCGATACATGTAGACCCTGGCTATCAACGCTTGTACCGCATAATAGTTTAACCGCAAATACCTATCGCTCTTGAATACATCCAAACGATCACCTTTAGGTCCACGTTCAATGATCGGGTCTTCTTTCAACTCCTCTTCGGCTTGCAACAAATCATTTAATACCTCCTGTATAAAGTCATTCGCTTTCATGGAAGGATTTACTTCCAATGAAAATTCCTTGTAATACGGAATAGATTGCAGCGTTGAATCTTTTCCATAAACCGGGCCAAACAACCTGAACAAATCAAAATGCAACATCGCCCGTAAAGCAAGACCTTCCCCCTTCACCAAATGATAGTAATCATCCGGCAAAACACTACGATTCACCTCACAATTCTTTAGCATCAGATTAGTATTGGCAACCAAATTGTAAGCTTTAGCCCAAATAGAAGAAATCCGACTCTTGGCATCCGCTCCCGCGTAATTATATTCGGTTAATAACTGATTCGCTGTTGATTCAGAATTAACAGCATAACGTTGTGCCAAAATCTCTACAAATTCACTAGTCAGCGAACGTCCGTACAACTCGTTCCTGTTCAACTCGACGTATATCCCGTTCAAAGCTTTTTTAAATCCGGAAATCGTAGAAAATGCATTCTCTTCCGACACCCGATCACTAGGTTTCACATCCAACCAGTCCGAACATGCCTGAACCGCCAGCAACAATCCAATAAAGCATGTATATACATATTTTCTCATAGTCACTTCATTAAAAATTAACAGATATGGCAAACGAAACACTTCTAGCGAAAGGATAATCAATACCCCTTTCATCCTTGATGGTAGCAAAACGACAAATGTCATTCATGTAAGCACTAACGGTCATACCCGAGAAAGGCACTTTCTGCATCCAACGTTGCTCGAACTCGTAAGCCACCCGAACAGACTCGATCGTGATATAATCATTTTTTTGAACGAAACGGGATGAAATAGGACTGGAATCCGTCAACGAAATTCCCTTGAATTTTGCACGATCCCCCGGATTTTTCCAGCGGTCGTATAGAGCCCGTTTATCTTGATTACTCTGCAATCCCAGGTCCGAGATATTCTCTACCTTGTCATACAACGTGTTGTTAAAAGCATCCGCACCAAAACTGTAACGGACATATATACTACAAGAGAATCCCTTATAATACAAGCTATTTCCAAAAACACCTTCCAGAGTCGGTCTAGTATCTCCGACAACTACCTCATAGGCGTAGCTATGTGAAAACGTGCGATTTCCTCCATCAGTCAAGAAAATTTCTTGTCCTGTTGCCGGATCTATACCTTCTGAACGCACTGCCCATAAAGCACTGGGACTTCCTCCATCATAATAACGCGTCAAACTCTTCGTCAAATTCTGCCGGTTGTATTGATCCAGTTTATTACCGATTTTGTCATAATAAGCTTTCCCCTCCCTGAAAGTCAAACTAGTTGTCAAATTGATCCGTTCTTTAGGGCGGTAAAGGATAGAATACCTGATTGTTCCATTAAATCCTTTGTCTACTTGTTTACCGATATTTGCCAAACGATTGGATATACCCACGGACAAAGGAATTCCGATAGATGCCAACAACGGGTCGGTGGATTTATGGTAGTAATCAAAATTCACGTGAAAACGATTATCAAACATGCTTATATCAAATCCGATATTCTTATCTATCGTTTTTTGCCATTCCAAATCCGGATCCCCGAAAGCATCAACCAACAATCCGGTTCCGAAATTATTCATCAACCAGTTATTAAACTTATAGGTCGTGATCGTGTTGAACGAACCAAAGTTTTGATTACCCGGGTTTCCGACAGAAGCCCTAATCTTCAACATCGTGAACAATTCTGTATTATCCTTGATAAACTTCTCATTATGAATATTCCACGCGAGCCCAACCGCCCAAGTCGTCGTGAATTGCTTGTTCGACCCGAAAACAGAAGAACCGTCTGCACGTAAGTTGACATCCATGAGGTAACGATTATCATAGGCATAACCTCCATTAAAATAGAAGTTTGCACTTCTTTTCTTAGAATCACTATAACCCGGTTTATCATTTGAAGGATAACGGTTAGCAAAGCCCGGGGTTGTAAAATCACCCTCCGGAAACCCGGCTGCCGCAAAACTCTTCGTGCTACTGGTCGTTTCGTTGAATGCGGCTCCCAACACGGCGTTAATTTGATGCTTTTCACCAAGCAATTGTCCGTAAGTCACGGTCAAATCACCCTCGTATCCGAAAGTTTCCGAACGAGTATCTTTATAAGAACCTCTTTCCAAAATTTCGACGTTATCAAACGAAGTATCATCGGGTGACCGGAAAACCTCCTTATCCGACGTGGACTTGTTAATTCCTAAACGACCTCTCATCCACAAAAATTCAAAAGGACGATATTCAATGTTGAAATTATCCCTCACTCCAAAAGAATTGCCTTTATTATAACTATTTAAAGCGTCATTCCATAAAGGATTAGAAACCCACACCTGCGCGGGTTGGATTCCGACGCTCGATCCGGTCATATCGGGAGTCTCCAGCCATTTATCCACTCCTCCCGATTCATTCTTCTTCGGGTAATAAGGGTTAGCCCGGGAATATTCGGAGAAAGCCACAACCGGGTCATTCGTTTTATTAAAATCCACCGTCAACTTATTATTAAAACTCAACTTATTCTTCCGGTAAAGTAAATCCAGGTTACCACTCATAACCTGACGACGAGAATTCTTCATGACCCCCTCTATATTCGTGTAACTCACCCCGAGACCATAGCGCATTTGCTGGTCACCACCTTCAGCATAAATATTATGGCGTTGGGTCAAAGCCGTCCGTAACGGTTCGGACATCCAATAAGTATCAACACCTTTCTTCACATTTGTCAATAACCGGTTATAGCGTGCCATACTTTCTTCTTCGGAATAAGGCAAATTGGATTTAAAACGACCGGACAAAAGTTCAAACTCCAACTTCTCGGCGGCATTCATTAGGTTATAGTCCGTCAAATCAGCGAAAGAAACATCAAAGCTTCCATTATAGGAAAGCTTCACCCGACCCCTTGCCGGAGCTTTAGTTTCGACAACCACGACTCCATTAGCGGCCTTAGCTCCATAAATTGCGGTCGAAGCGGCATCCTTCAATATCGTCACGGACTCCACGCGATCCATGCTCAAATCCATAATCGTCTGTAACGTCGTCTCGAAACCATCCAATATAAACAACGGTTGATTGGGATCCTCCCCGAATTGCTCTTTAAACCCCACGATACTCGTCTTTCCACGAATCTCGATATCCGGCAAGCGGTTCGGGTCCGAGCCGAATTGATTGTTCGCAATAATATTAAAAGCCGGATCCAACGTCTTCAAACTTTGGAGCAAATTCTGGTTTCCCACCATCTTCAGGTCTTCAGCTTTATACGTTTGCGAAGCACCCGTAAAACTTTCTTTCTTTCGGGAATAGATACCGGTAACCACCACCTCATCCATGGCCGTTTGTTCTTCCTGCAAAGTAATATTAATCACCTTCCTTCCGGTAACATTCACTTCCTCCTTTTTCATCCCGACAAACGTAAAGGAAAGTACCGGATTCCCCACAACAGGAATCATTATGGAGTAATTACCATCCAAATCGGTAACGACACCCAAATTAGTACCTTTCAACAAAACCGTAACCCCGGGCAACGGGGTACTGTCCCGATCGACCACTTTCCCCGAAATCGTGAGTTTCTGCACATCCGGGGTCTTTGTCACGCTCCTCTTAATTACCACCGTGTTTTGCTGGATTACATACTCGAACCCGGAGCCTTTCAAACACGCGTCCAATGCTTCCCGGACATTCTTGTCCTTCACCTCCACGTTGATCTTTCCAGCCTTATCCAGATCGTCCGCGTTATACACGAACACCATCTTAGATTGTTTCTCTATCTCCCAAAGCGCATCCTTTATCAACACATTTTTTAGAGAAAGACGAATTAACGGCTCATCTGTCATACCATACGCACGACCTCCCGACATGAACAACACCACCATCATTTGAATAACGAGTAACAAATTTCTCACATTTGTCACCTTCCAATGGGTACATTTACGTTTTTTTTTCATACTTTTGAAATTGATTTAAATTAGAACTACGCCTCCGGCAAGAGGCTATCTATTTAACTGGCGAAGAATATGCGATTATTCTTCGCTATTATTATTTTCTCACGATAATCTTTTTCCCGATAATCTCAAAACGTACCGTTCCCGTACTCTCAAACAATTCGAGTAGAGGTAAAACTGTCACGTGACGATTGAAATTACATCCGAAAAGGTACTCTTTAACTTCTTCACTCTCGTATTCTACATCAACATCATACCAACGGGAAATAAAATCCATAATTTCTTTCAATGGACGATCTCTAAAACGTAAACGTCCCTCTTTCCAAGCTATTGCATAAGACACGTCAACCTCCTCAACATGAAGATCCCCGTTTGTTTTATCGAACACGGCTTGCTCTCCCGGTTGCAAAATATAAACCTCCCCATCCCGCTCTGAAACAACTTTCACGCTCCCTTCTATAAGAGTAGTCTGTACGTTTAGATTCTCCGGATAATTCGACACGTTAAATTCCGTACCCAACACCGTAATATTTACCCCGGAAGCCCCAACCACAAAAGGCCTATTCTCATTACGAATCACTTGAAAATACCCCTCTCCTTCCAACTCAACCCTCCTCGTGTCTCCACTAAATTGCACCGGAAAACGTAATTTTGACCCAGCATTTAAACAAACCAACGTTCCATCCGCAAGCGTCAACACGTACTCACCTCCTCGTGGGATCACAAGTTCATTAAACAACCCCTTTCCTACCGTAGAGTCTGCTGAATTTTCATACGTAATACTCTTACCATGCAAACCTATAATTGTACCGTCTTCTTCTTTCAAAGTATCCCGCTGATGAATCCCTAAATCAATCACTGTTCCATTAGCCATATACAAAACAGCTTTAGGCACCCCGGGAACAATTTCCGTGTTCACAACGGGTATAACCTTATCACGATCATCCTCACGCATAAAAAAATATACCGTTGAGAATAATAATAAAACAAAGACACAAGCATACCTTAAAACACGCTTCCGTATTTCCCGCCTATTTTCACGAGTCCGCTTGCGAGAAAGTCCCTCCCAACCTTTTTCTATACTAATTGATTTTAATTCCCGACGTTTTCGCCAAACTAATTCTTTTCCCGTAACAACATCAAACCACTGACGATTCTCCTCGGAAAGAGTTAACCAATCATCCAAACATCTCTGTTCTTCAGCAGTTAATTCTCCCGTCATATATTTACTTACCAATTCGGCAATATCAAAAATATGGTCATCCATTATATACTCCAATTATATAAATTTATTCAATTTTCAGCTAGAACACTAAAATTGAATTTTATGGAGTGTTTGATCACTAAAATTTAAAATTAATTAACAATCAACGTGACATAAACAAAAGGAAAGGCAACAAATAATAGTATTCCTTCATACTAATTCTCAATTTCTTATACGCTTCTTTTTTATAAGCATGAACTGTTCCTTCCGAAAGTCCCATTTCCTTGGCAATCTCCGAATTCTTTAATCCATCCAAAGAATAATGAATCACAGTTCGCATTTGAGAAGGCAAATTATCAATAGCATGATTAAAAATACGATGTACCTCCTCTTCCATGATCTTATTCTGAAACTCCTGTTCGGAATCCTTTATCAACTCTTCGGAAACATGAGATCGTAAATTCCGATCCCGCAACAAATTAAGACAAGAATGACGAACAACCACGTAAAGAAACGATTTGATCTTTCGATAATCATCAAAATCCGCATGCCGTTGCCAATACTTCAGAAAAGTTTCCTGCACCACATCTGCGGCCTCCTCTCGATCTCCCAGATAACGGGCAGCAAATAGACACAACGAAGCATAAAACTCCTCGAATAACATTCGGAAAGCCTCTTCGTTCCCTTCTTGTAAACGCTTTAACAAAAATCCATTATCTTTACTCTGCATCTCTATACATTGCGTCCCATAGATGAACAAAAGTACAGCTTTATATTATAAAACAAAAGGGGAAGCAAAAGTTTATTCAGTAAACATTCCTTCTCCCTTTGAATGAAAGCGATTTCCTCATTTTCGGAAAAAGTTTTAATGATCTTCTCCTGTTGCTCAATTGCAGCATTCGTATATACCCAAAATTGATTCTTCTTACCGAAATATATACAATTTGAAACCAAAGAAGCATACGACAAAACTAAAAAGGGGCTTCTTACAGCCCCTAATCTACTCTTTATTGAAATCTTAAATTCTCTCACGATTCATATTCTCCAATTCTGTACTAAAGAAAAATGGGAACATCTCGTGCCTCGTACTCACGTGCCAAGCGTTCACGATTTTTCCCTCCTTATCAATCAAGATATAACGAGGTATCCCGGTTATACAATAATCTTTTTCAAACCGATCTTTATTATTGTTTATAAGCAAATGAGGTATTTTTCCTGTATACTTTTTCTCTTTCAGGAAATTCTGCCAATGGGCCTTCCCCTCAATTCCGTCATCTGAAATCGTTAAAAACACAACATCTTTCCGATCCTTATACTGATCCCTCAAAGCCATAAAATCAGGTAATCCTTCAACACATCCACCACACCAGGTTGCCCACACGTCAATAAACACGACTTTACCTCGAAAATCCGACAATTTCACCATATTCCCGTACTCGTTTTCCATCTCAAAATCCGGGGCCATTTCCCCCACTCGAACCGGGTAATATTCCGCTTTCAACTCTTTTGCTTTCTGTATCGTGGCCTCCGTTTTGGAACAAAGTTCAATATCATCCAATAAGTTTTGAATATCCGTAGTGTATCCTTTTTGTTTTAATTCCCAAATTAACATGGGAAGCACGTAAAGATTACGCACCTTCTCGCTCTTGATATTGTATAAGACATAAGTTCCCCTCTCTAATTCTGAAACTTCTGACATAAATACCCGGAAATAACCATTCAACAAATTCATGATCTCCACGTCACTCAACAAATCCAGATTTGGAGAATCCAAATCCAACCCGTTGATTCGTTCTGCCAATTCACTTTTTAACATTTGATCTCCTGTCTCTGTTACATACCTTCCCAAACTCCTCAATAATCCACTGAAACGCAGCAACCTAGCCTTCTCCTTTGCTTCCCTTGTAGAGAGAGAATCGATCGCCAGATTCACTTGCCTGTCAGCCTCATTCACTTTTTGAAGCAACTCATCCACATTCAAATCTAGAGGAATTGCCTCATACACAGATGCAACCCGTCCAAATATAACCTTATCCTTTTCATTCGGTTGCTGTGCGAGACAAGGAGTTATCCAACCGGAACAAATCACGACACAAACCCAAATAATATTTATCACCTTCATAACTTCCTATTTTTGTAACAGTTCTAAAATCTTCTCATGCAAACTATTCCGACGAATATTCTTTGCCACGATATTCCCGTCTTTATCCAACAACACGATAAAAGGAATCGCCTGAATACCAAACAACTTTCGAATTTCAGACTTCGACCATCCATTATCATCCCGCACGCTAATCCAAGGAATCTGCTCTTCTTCACAAGCCTTTTTCCATTTATCCACGGAATCATCCAACGAAATACTCATAAATCGAACCCCTTGATCTTTAAACTCCGCGTATTGTCCTCTCAGATTCTTCATCTCCTGCCGACAAGGTCCACACCAAGAAGCCCAAAAGTCAAGTACCATTATACCCCCTTTTTGAGAATTCAACGAAATTTTATTACCCGACTCATCCGTCGCCGTAAAATCAGGACACGGTCCCCCCAAAGCAGAGATTGCCAAAGCATCGGTATTCTGCTTCAAAGAACGTCCATAATAAGAAGTTTGCATTTTGGGCGTAAGCATACTATATAATTCTTTTCCTTTCTCGTAACTTTCTCCTTTTACAATATTTGAAATATAAGCAGAAAAGATATTATCCGGATGCAGTCTGACGAAATCACGAGTCAATTCGAAATATTTATCCTCCATCTTCAACGCTTGCGTCATCTTTTCGTCTGCCATTTTCTGTTCTCCCGCATCCAACAAAGCCTTGTATTCATTGACCAGAATATTCAATCCTTTGTAATATCCCTCTTGTACAAGCTTATCATATTCCAACGCCAAATCATTCGCGGGAGAACCTTTCACATACTGATCGCTTAAAGATGAATATGGACAAGAAATTTCCATATTTCGACCATCCATCAAGAAATATATTTTCTTCCGATTCACGCTCAAAATAAAATGTCTCGGCTCATCCAATTCTCCTTTCAATTCAAATTTACCACCATCCAAATCCGTCGAGAACAACACTTCCAAAGAATCACCCGGAGTCATCAAGCAAACCTTTCCATATTTCACGCCCTCGATATTTCCTTTTATACTAAACTGATAACGTGAATTTTGTCGTGTACATCCCACGCAACAGATTATGAAAAAAACAATTAATCCCCTCATTCTATAAACATTTTAATTACTTTTTATTCTTCTCCATTTAGTTTTCTTCCAAGAATATTATTTCTTTAGCAATTGTGTCTCTATAATTTCCAAATATTTTTCCGGAGTTGCTCCCATTTCTATAATCGGCTGGCCTCCGACTGGAATAAAAAACAACGTGGGCAAACCAACGATATTAAACATACTACACAACTCTTTCTCCTTATCGGCATTTACCTTCAAAAATATCACTTCATCCTTATACCTTTCTGCCATAGCCTCCAATTCGGGAATCAATCGCATACAAGGTCCGCACCAACTAGCCCAAAAATCAATCACCACGGGCTTATCCCCTTTAAACACGAACTCCTTACTCTTCCGATAGTCATACACGTGTTCCAAAAAATATTCTCGGGTAATCGGGTTCAATTTACCCGGCTCAATTTTAATATTTTCTGTTCCCTCAACCTCATCTTTCACTTCTGTTAAATCAAAAGGTTGGAAATACAATTTTTGTTTCCCATAGTCAATTGAAACCAACCCCTGTTTCAAAATTCCATTCCCCAGCACGGAATGAGGCAACGACTCACTCTTGGCGACCACGACATTCCCTAAATCGCTCTTTACAAAATGACCTTTCTCCACGATTTTACTTTTTGTTGCGGTTGTCGTTGCCGCGTATCCCGTACTCGTTTTCACGTCACCTCCGGTGTTCCCGCTCAATTTTGCGAAATCAGTCTCATTCATAATAACAAGCCCGTCACTCCACGTATCGAACAATAAAGAATAAACCTCCCCATTCAACTCTACCGGACATGTCACACCCGTTGCTGGAATTAAAGAAACGTTAACCCGATAATCCAATTTCATATAAGAAGGACGATACGGAGTCGTCATGGTTATTTTCTTTCGTTTCGAATCAATCGTTAATACCACATTCTTAAACAAAGCCCCTCCGACCACTCCGGCAACACCCAACTTTCTCAAATAGGGCTCATCTTTCAATACAAATGCAGAGACATCATTACCGAACACGCTATTTCCGAAAGATATATTTCCAATTTTCACGGATCCCGTCACGGAAACCCTTTTATATAGAGGAGAATTATGACGAAAACTTCCTTTCACGTTCGGGTCTACTTTAAGTTTCTCCACGTACTCCGGCAAAATCGCATGATCTCCCGCCAAATCCAGTACGAAATCGGCAAAAACACCATTCACAACCATTTCAACAATAATCTTCCCATCTACCTCCCGGTAATCCTTCACCTCGGTAGAAGTATTCTTCGATTGAGCCCATGTTATCATTCCCAACAGACACAAACTCAAAATCACTATCAGTTTCTTAACCATAAATCTAAAATTTAAAATCTAAAATTATCTCATTCTCTCCTGATCTCCACCTTCTTCTTTTTCCCGTCTTTCAATATTACAATATATGCCACATCACCTTCGATCGCATTCATCACACGATCAATCTCCGGTTGACTCATAGGGAATCCCGTTATATCGGTACCGTTAATATCAATAACTTGATCACCAAAAGATACTACATCTTTCATACTATCCCATACCGTGGTGATTTCAAAACGTTCATTAATCGGTAATATACCCACGTTCCAAATCTTAGACATTCCTCTCATATCCGTGACACCCACATCAAAAGGGAAAAAGTAAAATCTATTCCGCATATAATCAATAACGACCTTACCATACTTCAACAAATCAATCCCCACAATCAACGCCCCCCGGTCAGAAATCAAACTTTCAACATTCGAGAACTTCTTCCCTGCAATAATCATCTCTTCCACATTGACCTTATCAATCTCCACCGGATGGCTCACCCCTTCCAACCCAATCCCGTTAATACCAAAAGCCCGTGCTATTTTTTTCCCCTTTCCACTAATTTCTATTTCTTTAAAACCGGACGAATTCATTAAAAGAAATCCTTCCGCCCCCGTGTCAAACACCACTTTTTTCTCAACCTCACCAAAATCCATATTCACAATAGGGTGGTGAGAATTATTCCCGAACATCTCCATTCCATCCGTTACCTTCAAACGATCCGGTCGATAAGGATAATTTATCACCATGATTTTCTCTCTCGCATCAAAAGTAACGACAGACTGGGCAAATGCATCACTTCCTAAAATTCCGACCACCCCCAAACTTCGAAAACTTTCTATAACCGGAAGAACCATTGTCTTCATCTTGTTTAACCGATAATTCGAACTCAACCACACATCTTTCACCTCAGCAATCTGGTACCTTTGCCCCTTATCGTTCAAATCAGATATCGAAATAGAAGCTCCGGTTCCCACGGCTCCCATCTTTTGTGCGTTTTCCCAATCCGTACCCGTTTGTCCCCCCGTATCCACAATATATTTCACCGTCACACCATTCACCGTCACCGGAATAATAATCTTATTTCGGATAAACTCATAATGAATCGTGTCACATACTCGCTTTGCTGACTGCCCTTGAACAAAACCAGATATTAACGAAAAAAACAAAAGGGCACGAACGAACATTCCATATTTCATTTTGGACATATCACTACTCTTTTTGATAAACAATCAATTTTTCACCCTGTTTCGTAAGAATTGTCAATTTTGCCTTTTTCTTAGCTTTCAATTCCGGGATACCTGTAATAATACTCTCACAAAAATCATACTTCTCCACGGGCTTTCCATTAATCCGTACGACTTTATCACCAACCTCGACCACCCCCTTCATGCCGGACCATACGGTGCCCACCACCAAGTCTCCATCTTTAACTCGTAAATTCACGTTATAGTGCTTGCTTGTCAAATCAAATTCTTGCTCATAAGGCTCAAAATACAACCGTCCGCGAGAATAATCAATCGTCACTTTTCCATATTCCAACAACCTCACCCCCAATAACGTATAAGGAGGCATGGAAGTTTCCGTGGTTACATTTTTAAATTTTGTAGCCCCGAGAGAAATTACGGAAAAATTCACCCGGTGAGATACATCAGCCTCGACCATTCCCCCCACACTGATTGAACCTCCCCCGAACCCTTCACTTATGGTTCGACAAGCTCCCCCTGCCTGTAATTTCTCATAATCAGAATTTTTTAAAGACAGGAAACCGGGACTTCCCGTATCAAACAACACTTCCAAATTATTACCCGTTCCCGCTTGCAACGTGATGATAGGCATATATCCTTTCAGGGAAAACGGGATCATTTTACGTAGAGAAATAGTGGAGGCCTTTTCTGCTGTTGAAATTAATATTGTTTTCGTTTTACCGTCAATCTCAACAATCATATTTTTAAACAAATTGCTCCCGATAAACCCATCCACGCCAAAACACTTGAAAGGGACCGAAGAAGCCAGTTTCATTGCCGGAACACCCGTAAAGTTAATCACCCCGTCCGGAGTCAACAAACTAGATATGGTCACTTGTGGTAAACTCATCTCTTTACCATTCGCATCCGTCGTCTTCACGGAATCTGTTACCGGAATTCCCAATTCATCACAAAGTTCCCCCGTCAACGCTACCTGACCGCCCGTATCAAAAATAAACGAACGTTCCTGACCATTCACGCTCATTGCCACGATCATCTTACCTCCAACCAAACGATAAGGAAGCACGCTTATAATTTGTTGTGCCGAAACCGGCACAACAATTAAACTCAATAATATCCAAAGAATTACCCTCATAGCTATTATTTAGCGATTTTATCCGCCGCAACAACGGCTTGATAGGCATTAATTATACCTCCGGAAAGACATAAATCTCCGAACAAAAATAAATCCTGAGTAGGTTTTTCATCCACGATAATCCCTTTTTCAACCTCAGCGTCTTTTCTTGATGTAACTGTTTCCAACAAAATATTCCGAATCTGAGTTCCCGTCAAATGAGGATAATACGCTTTCACCAAAGCAGCTACCCCCGCAGTCGTCGATGCGGCCAATACTAATCCCGTACCCGTTTGGTAAGCATCCCCCGTGTACGTGGAGTAAATATTTATACCCGGTGCATACAGATCAACCTCTTTCGCCCCATAATTTGACTCCATAGAAGGATTTCCCTCTTTATCGGAAGAAGACACGATCATCAGATTCGTCAACTCCTTTTTCCCCGTCATCCAACGATTCGGGAAATAAGTTTCTACCGCCAAATCCTGAGATCCTTCCCAAGCCGAAGCGATAGCAAGCACCCCCTTACTCTCTGCATATTCCAAAGCTTCACTAATCCATTTCTTCTGATCTTCCGGGTAAAGAGAATTCTGTACGGGTAACACGATAATATCCGCATGATGATCCACTGCATAACGAATTGCTAATGCAATATCTTTCAGATACGGCTCTCCATCGCTAGCACTAACACGTAACGTCATGATTTCCGCCTGATCCATAATACCATTTCCACCTAAACCATTCTCCCGCTTGGCCGCAATAATACCCGCCGCCATAGTCCCGTTAGCGGCATCAGGAGTCAACAACACGTTATTCCCGTATTTATTATCATTAATATCCAAATAATCATCCCCGATTATATCTTTCCGGCCATCAAAACCAAATCGCTTCTCCTTGGTTTCATATTCTGCCTTGGCCTGTGCGATCTGGGCTCCATTTTCGATATTCTTATAAACTACATCCCAGCTATGTGTTTCATAAACAGTAAAGCCATAAGCGCATAACATATATGTAACCTCAGCCAAAGAATCACGAGGAGCTTTCGGATCATAACAAATACCATACTCTTCTGATGTCAATTCTTTACCGGGAAAACGTTCTTTCATCATCTGATCAAACTTTCGAGCATACTCCCTGACTACGCAAGAAAGCATCCACCCTCCGTAAGCTCCGGCCATAGGAGACTCCGATACAAGCTTGTTACGAAAATAATTATACTCCTCTATATTTTCAGGATCGGTGACCTTGGTCAATTTACCGTCGATAATTTTACAATAATTCTTCCCGTCAAATATATAGTCAGCGTATTTATCTTTTAAACGCAAAAATTCCCGGTCACCCTCCCGTGTCGTAGCCTCCATCACCAGTCCATCCTTCCCTCCTAAAAAATTCCAACCGTTGATATCATCGATCAAACCGTTTTTATCATTATCTTTCCCGTCCGCCTTCTCCTTCGAATTAACCCAGATTGCATGTTTTAGATCTTCATGCTCTATATCCATTCCCGACCCGATCAAAGCTACAACCGGTCTTTTTTTTATTTTTTTTCCTTTCAAAAAATCATACGCCTTATTAACTTCAGCACCATACACCCCATCTTTATCAAAAGAACAATTATACCAATCCAAATCCGATTGCTTTTTTTGTTCTTGATCATTCTGTTTTACCATTTGGGCATCTGCAATACGAATACATGCACTTGCCATTAATAACAAGAAATACTTTTTCATCCTTTACAGTTTTTTATACATACAATTCCCTTAAAATGTCTTTTCCAATACATTTTATCCATAACACCCACACTCAATAGTATGTGGTTCTCGCATAATCTTAATTTATGAGAGTGTGAATTCATCACACTCTCTATTTCTCATTACGACTCGATATCATCTCCTATTGCCTGAATATCAAAATTATACTTTGATTTCAAAAAATTCACCATAATCGTGTATTTTTTTCGGATTTTACCATTCACATCCACCGAAGCATGCAACATTCCACCCTCCGCTTCCAAGCTTTCTTGCGAATTTTCTATTGCCAACTTCAAATAATCAAACCAATCCTCATCTAATTTCAATCTATGTTCATAATCCAAAAATCCGTTGGCATAAATCTGATCCTCATCAATTTCTTCCGTATAATGAGACACCATAAAAAATTCTTCAGGCTTTTCCAAAGAACCCACTACTGCATCCATATAAGCCACACACACATCCATCTTAAACTGGTTACGCTCTTCAGGAGTCATTGTCAGAATCTTAGCGTTTCCCCAATTAATCGCTAGATGATAAAAACCAGAATACACATTCAAAGCTTGACGTTCTTCTGGCTTTGGATTATATCCCAAACCAACAGGGACAGCATCCAAAACACTGCACAACAGCAATTTTTGTGGCAACAAATGCATTAACGTATCCGGTAAATAATCAAATAATTTATCTTGTAATAATTGCAACTGTTCCCCCACGTATAACTCATCTGCTACCTGCGCATCATATTTCGGAACACCACCCGTACGTTCAACGGTATCCACTGCTGCATCCCATGCAAAATTGCCCGTGGGAAACCAGCCGAAATCTTTAGACGTAAACTTATACAAAATCAACGAATTATATTGTTTATAAAAAGCTACAATATCATCATCATAATCATGAGTTCCCTGGGGTAAAGTATACTTTCCATAAATCAACTCAGGTGCTTCAGACGGCTTCAATTCCCCCTCATCATAACAGCTGACCAATAACACGCACCCCAAAAATAACCACAATATCTCTTTCATAATTCTTTTTCATTTAATTCATTAACACTTCACGGATTTTGTATCAACGCTGGATTTTTATCCAACACTTTTTTAGGAATCGGCAATACATAACGATTACTCCCTTCCTCCAACCGGACTTCTTGCACCTGTCCTTGCGTGAATGTGATTTCATGTACTAACTCCGGCATCCCGCAGCGACGCAAATCAAACCACCGATGTTCCTCGAAAGCCAATTCCTTACGACGCTCCTCCAAACAAAAGTCCAATAACTCTTGCCCGTCTGTTATACTAACATCATTGTAAGGTTGTTTAAAACGATGTGCCCGTAAATAATTCAAATCTTTCAAAGCACTTACGCGATTTTCATCCTTCCCATTCTTCATAAATAAATGGATATTCGCTTCTGCCCGATTCAAATAAGCCTCCGCCACCCGCATTCCTTGAGACGGATTAGATGAATTATCCGAGAATGATTTATTTCCTCGCAAAATACCCCTCACCGGTGGAAACATCATCTTCCAATACTCTTGATAATAAAAATGCGATCGCAAATCATCCTTATCATGTTGGGATATAAACTTCTCTGACACGGCAAAAACAGGCACGGAACCGGGATAAGTACTTATATCTGGAAATTGGAAAAAAATCTCGTCATTCTTGTATATTCCATACCCGAAAATAAGTTCCGGACTATCGAAATTATACACGCCTCCATTCTCTTTATCATACGTAATTATCTCATCCCCAAACCATTCATCTATCTCTATTTTTACATAATCGGACAATTTACGCAACTGCGGATTCCTTTCAATCACATTCGAAGCATACTCGGCTGCTTTCTCCCAGTTCTCCATGTAAAGATACATCCGCGACAACAAGGTAGACACGAACAAAGGAGTTACCTTGTACAAGACATTATCTTTCCCGTATTTATCCAACAACTCCGCAGCCTCTAATAGATCAGATTCAATCTGCCCGTACACCTTTGCGATACTCGCACGTGGAGGGAACTCATCCTTCACCGCAGATTCCAAAATCAAAGGAATCCCCAAAGCGGTATTCAAATCCAATCCCTCCTTATTATACGGTTCTGCGAAAGTATTCACCAACACGAAATAATAAAAAGCCCTCAATGCCAAAGCTTGTCCCTTCTGGTTCAACTTACTTTCTTCGGAACCTGAAACTTTATCCAACATATCAAGTACCACGTTACACCCTTTTATCTTGGAATACAATTTTTCCCAAGTATCTATCCCGGTAACATGTAACTCATCCATCCTATCAAACATATTGGGATCCCACGTGAATGCAGGAGCTCCTTGCTGTAACAATGTCACGTGATTTACATTAGGACTATAAGAATTTTGCACGTTATCTGTCAACAATTCTATATAAAAGGCTACTTGATCTTTTCTCAAATACCCCTCACCTAACAACAATTGCTCCAACTCGGTCACCGTACTCGGACGCACTTCATCTTGACTGGATTCCTCCAAAAAATCGCCACATCCCATCATCCCGATGACCAAAGCGCTAACAACTAAATAACTGAAAAATCTTTTCATATCGCCTATCATTATAAACTAATATTAATACCAAATGAATACGTGTGAGAAATCGGTTGAGCTCCTGTAGCGACTTCCGGATCCATCCCATTCAAATCTTTGCTGACAATCATGAACGGATTGCTCAAAGAAGCACTTAGCGACAAATTTTTCAAATACATCCTTCTCACCCATTTCTCCGGAAGCGTGTAACTTAACGACAAAGAATTGCAACGCAAAAATGAAGCGTTCACCACTCTCGCATCCGAGTAATTATACAAACGAGGTGCGTACTCCGGAGCTTTGTTGGGAAGTATGTAATATGTCGAGCTAGTTGATGGTAACGATGGAATATTCGTAAATTTCTCATCACCAGGCTTTCTCCATCTTTTGTTTAACTCCTGGGGCAAATTAACATAAGCACTCGGGGTTGAGGCCACGATTGATTCGTCAAACATTTCATACAAAAACTTTTTCCCACCTACCTGCAAGTTAAACGAAGTTGACAAAGACAAACTCTTGTAACGGAATGACATTGATACACCACCTGAAAAATCCGGTTCCAACTTTCCCATGTATTTCATAAAAGTCGTGGCATCCATCAAACCATCCGGATTCTCTTCCAAGGAAGGTATATTAAATTCAGCGGAACCGGTTTCCGGGTTCAAACCCACGAAATCAAATGCCCAGAAAGACGATACGGCATACCCTTTTTTATTCAAATTCCCACCGGCAGCAGCCCGCCAGTTTTCATTTTCATTCAGGGTCGACTCGATCTTATTGAAATTCTTAGACGTATTCATAGATACATTCCACGTAAAATTATTCGTGCGCACAGGAGTAAAACCCACCGAGATCTCGATCCCGTGATTTGTCATATTTCCCCCGTTCACGGGCATGGAAGTAACACCAAAAGCATAAGGAACACTTTTCTCGATAATCATATCCTCGGTTCTCTTGTTATAATACTCGATAGTCCAAGTGATTTTGTTCTGAAACAACCCGAAATCCGTCCCCAGATTAATCGTCTTCGTCTTTTCCCACCGCAAATTTCCATAAGGCAGCGACCTTATAAACATCATGTACTCTCCCGTCCGCGATTGATCTATTGTCTCTTCTCCCTTACCGATCCGGGCAATAAGATCGGGCCCGTAATTCTCTGCTACATTCCCCTGCCAACCATAACTAACCCTGAAATTCAAATCGCTGATCACTTGTTGATTTTGCATCCACGGTTCATAATGTACATTCCAACGAGCACCAAAAGACCATACCGGCAAGAATCGATTACGAGTATCCTGTCCAAACCGGTTCGATGCATCTGAACGCACACTAGCCGTCAACACGTACCTCTCGTTAAACCCGTAAGTAAAACTACCATAAAAACCTACGTAATTAGCTTTCCGGTCTATCACGTTAGTAGAATATCGGTCAAACAAATCGTTACGATCGCTTTTTCCCATCTGATCCTTTATTATGGTCGGGGGCAAGGACACGGATTTTCCCCGTCCCGGGAAATAACCGTAGATCGTAGAAGACGTCCCGTCATATTTATTACTACGACACTCTTGACCGATCATCAAGCTAAAACGATGCTTTTCGGCAAGAACATAATTATAGGATAAAGAATTTCTCCACGTGTAATTAAAATTACGATCCTCCGTCGTGTTCAATTCTCCACCATGGGGTAATTTAGAACGTTGATACAATTCGTCCGTCGGACGTTGCGTGCCGAATTCATATCCTCTAATTCCCGTGATGTACCGACTTTGCTCGTCTGCAAATGACTCACCCACGACATTGGAGGTGTTTGCCCCAAACGTACTCTCGAATTGCAGACCCTCCAAAATATCCCAACGCAAACTGGCTGAAACACCCATCGTACGACTTGTGTTTTTATTACCAGTCATGGAAATCTCGTTCAATATATTGTACATATACCCGTCCGTATCCTTGTAAAAAAACTTCTCTCCATCCTCCGTGAAGCAAGGGATCACCCGACTCGCTGTTGACGCGTAACCATAAGGATCCACCTGATTATACCCTTTGGTTTCAGAAGTGGAACCATTGAGTCTTAAACTCAGGTCAACTTTTTTCCCGGCTTTAGCATTCAATCCGACCGAAGCACTGTACGTTGTGCTCTCGTTACCAACCGAAGTTCCTTTATTTATAGTCGCATTCACCGAACCGTAATAACTGATTTTATCCGTTCCTCCCGATAAACTCAAACTATGATTCATACTCACACTATTACGGAACAATAACTTGAACCAATCCGTATTCTGGGTCTCTAATTTCTTCACCTCGTCATTAAACATGTCGTACGAAATCTCTTTCGCCAAATAACGTCCCAGAACTCCTTCATAACCGATCTTCTCCAACGGACGCTGATTTGATGTCAACCCCCGTTCATAAATCTCACGAGAAACATCCACACGCTCTTTCGAATTCATCAAATTCATCTTCTCGTAAGTTAAACGAGGAGTTATAGACATATTGCCACTATAACTAACCGACATTCTACCGGCTTCCCCCTGCTTCGTCTTGATAAGAATTACCCCGTTAGCGGCTTTCACACCGTACATTACCGTGGCAGAAGCATCTTTCAACACAGTAATATCCTCGATGTCATTCGGATTCAACCAAGCAATCGCATTCCCGACGAAATCCTTCACCGAATCAAAATTATCCGATGATATATTTCCAAAACTATCCAATTCCCGACTTTTAAAAGGAAGCGGATCCTCTTGAATAATCCCGTCAATCACCCAAACCGGTTCTTGATTACCCAACAAAGTCGAAGTTCCCCGCACACGTACTTTCTGCCTTTTTCCTACCAACCCACTAGTATTCATCACCAACATTCCCGGCAATTTTCCCTGCAACATCTGTTCGATGGAATTGGTTCCGTCAAAAAACAGATCTTCCCGCTTCACAGTATTGGTCGAACCTACCATATCAGACTTCCGGATACGTTGATACCCAGTCACGACCACCTCGTCCATTGTCTTTGTATCTTCCTCCATCAATACCAACATCTGTTTCTGTCCAACATATTTAACTTCTCGGGTTTTCATTCCCAAGAAAGAAAATACTAACACGGGAAATTCTACATGCGGAACTGTGATAACAAATTCTCCGGCCATATTCGTGATCACCCCGGTAGAAGTTCCTTTCAATATGACAGTCGCACCAGGAACTCCCGTACTATCTTTCATAAAAACACGTCCCTTAATCGTGATTTCCTTCTTCTCGTCACTCATTTTCGCCCTTGTGACTATCACCACTTGGTCATCTATCGTAAAAGACAAACCTAACGGATTCAACAACTCTTTCAATAATTGACTAAAATCCTCGTTTGTAACATTCACGTTCACCTTTCCACATTTTCCTACCAAATCCAACTTGTAGAGAAAAGTGTAATCCGTCATTTTTTCCAAACTCGAAAAAACCTCTTGAACTGTCACATCTGTCATTTTCAAAGACACTCTTGTCTGAGAAAATGTCGTAGCAGAAAGATGCATCCCTCCCACTAACAATAAAATCATCAAGATTTTCATGCGCAAAAAGAATTTTGTTTTCTTATGTTGCCAAAAAATCAGCAACAAATCCCAAATTTTTTTCATAAATTTGTAACACAATTAAATTAAACATTTATTTTGCTCGTTGCCCAACGAGCGAGTAAGTAAAACGGGATTGCCCAATCCCGTTTTTTATTTATCTAAAACTGTCAATGTTCTGCCCTTCAGTTCAAACCGGACTTCCCCGGAAAGCTCGAACTTACGTAAAACATCCTCTACCGAAGAATACATGGGTAACTTTCCGCTATATACCACACTCTTGGCTCCCTGATTCATGTAGAACACGTCCAAATCATACCAACGAGAGACAATCCGCAATATCTCTTCTAACGTGATGTCATTGAAATAAAACAACCCGTCCTTCCAAGCCGTGAATTCAGCAACATCTACCTCTGTCACGCTCAACGTTCCGACCCCCTTGTTATAGTATGCCTGCTCGCCCGGTTTGATCAATCTCTCCGGTTGCCCATCACGAACAATTGCCACACTACCATTTACCAAAGTCGTATACACGCCGGGTTCGTCAACATAAGACTTCACGTTGAAAGATGTGCCCAACACCTTCACCGACATCTCGTTGACATTTACAATAAAAGGTTTACGTTCATTTCTTACTACTTCGAAATAAGCCTCTCCTTTCAATTTAACTTCACGCCTAGACTTGTTAAAACGGGAAGGAAATTCTAAAACCGTACCCGAATTTAAATACACCTTTGTCCCATCACACAATTCGATCGAGTAAGTTCCCCCATACGGAACCGTAATCGTATTGTAATCCTGCTCCGCCACCTGCTTTCCTGTATCAACATCCTGCTCTTGAATCTTCAACACACCATTCAGATTATTGAAATTTACATTTTCACGATTATTACGGATAACCGCAGACAAGGTATCCAAACGATACTTCAGTCCGGAAGCCATCTCCAAAGTGACCGTTGCCTTCCCCGGCTCTACTCTTGCGGCAACAGGTAGATTCACGACTTCCTGTTTCTGCTTCTGTAACAAGAACACGGAAATCCCGACAATCAAAATGACAGATGCCGCAGCCACCCAAGGAACAAAAGATAACTTTTTCCCTTTTCGCTTTTCTTTTATTTTGCTTAACGCCTTTTCGGTATCAAATTTTTCAATCAAACGTATCTCCTTCTCGATTTGCGCTCGATCCTTCAACTCCTCGGACAACTCCCTCATTCCTTTCATTTCAGACAACACGCCCTCAATCCCCCTTTCCTTTTCTTTGGAAAGTTCTCCCCGGGTATACCGTAATAATTCCCTTGCAAACTCAAATGAATTCTTCATCTCTTTCGTCAAATTTCCCCTAATACAAATAACTTCGAAAAAAGGATTACGCAAAAAACCTACTTTTTTTATTTTTATTCTCAGACCTCACCTAACATCCATTATACCAATCTTTCTGACCGATATAAACATTAGAAAAAGAAAAAAAGAATTTAAAACTGGAACTTTAATTATTTCAAAGAAATAAAAATAGAATCGGATATAACCCCTTCAATTTCTCCCGCAATTGAATCTTCGCCTTATTTTTTTGAGCTTTCACGGTATTCACGCTAATAGATAATTGGGTGGCTATCTCTTCATTGCTGAAACCATCCACGTAAGCCAACCTAAAAACCCGTCCACATTCCGTCGGTAATTCCTGTATGGCGTCCATGATCTCTTGGTAAACTTCGGCCCGTACCACGTTCTCAAAAAAATTATTCTCATCTTCCTCCGTATCTTTTTGTATAGCCCCCAATATATCAGAACGAATACCGGTCATCTTTATTTGATTTAGGCAACTATTACGAACAGCCTTATAAAGATAATGTTTCAAATGATTTTCGCTATCAAAGCACTCTTCCCCGTTCAATAGTTTCATAAATACGTCTTGAACCACATCCTCCGCCTCATCCTGTTCTTTCAGATAATGACACGCAAAATAGCAAAGTATCTGATAATAACGTCGAAAATAGCTATCAAACACCTCCTGTTTCCGTATATTTATTTTCACAACATGCTGCATTTTTGATAACAATAATCGATCCTTTATTCATAATCAGTTGCAAAGATATTACATTCAACGAAAAATACACCACTTTCCTCCTAAAGAATCCCAATCTTTCTTAAAGCATTTTAATTCTATAATATCATCACTTGCCCTACACTTACAACACACCTCTTACCCTAGGGCTTTACAATAAAAACAAGCAAGTAAATACTACTTCAGCAACTTTTCCAATTTCTCGACCACCTTTGCAAAAGACTCCTTGGTATAACCTATTTCAATCTCCACAATCTTCCCTTTCTTATCGATAATAAAATTTCTCGGAATCGTCGCCGTGGCAAACTTGGAATAAATCTTACGTTCCGGATCAAGTCCCATAGGGAACGTGTATCCATTTCTTTCTCGAAACTTCTTCACCTGTTCCTTACTCTCCTCGCGGGAAATCGCTAAAAACACGAAATCTTTCCCTTTAAAACGGTCGACGATCTCCTTTTGTACCCGCTTCAACTCCTCTTGACACGGGGGACACCACGTGGCCCAGAAATTAATTAACACGATTTTTCCCTTTAAATCTTTAATATCGATCTTTTGTCCATCAAACATCTCCACCACAAACTCGGGAACATTATCCCCAACTTTCACCAAAGTCTCCTTTTCCTGGGCATCAACCCGAGTCAAACCTCCCAGCATGAATAAGAAAACTACAAAAATAAATACCCTTTTCATGACCTTTTCTTTATTTGGTTCTCAACAAAGATAAATAATATTTTCAATATTCATTCTTGAATAAATTAAATACATTTGCATTATATATTAACCTGCAAACAAAAATAGACCGTGCGCCTTATTTTTTACCTGTCTCTAGTAATCCTCCTACATTCCTGCCGGGAAGCGACCTCTCGACTCGATCGAGTGTTGCAACTTGCCGGAAACAATGGATCGGAACTCCAAAAAGTACTGAAACACTATTCCGATGACAGCCTTAAACGGGAAGCAACCATTTTTCTTATCGAGAACATGCCGGGCCACTACACTCTCGACGGTCCCTACCTCCAACAACTCCAACAGGTCATCGATAGCACGGGAACACCTTACTTGATGAAAAAAGTCATTCTCATGCAACCTCTCCGTTATCCCCGTTCCCGCCAACAACTCCGGGCGAAACCGGATATCGAACAAGTGAAAGCCGACTACCTCATCCACCAAATTGATCAAGCCTTCCGGTTATGGACCACCAGTCCTTGGCTCGAAAACCTCACTTTCGATGATTTTCTCGAATACCTATTACCCTACCGAATTGGCAACGAGTCCCTCGACTACTGGCGAGATTCCATTGATTTACGGCTAAAAAATCGTCTACAAGAGGCAAGCCTGTACTTTGACAACCAAAAACATTCCCCCTACAATATGGCACAGATCGTCTACGGTCATGCCTTAGGCCTCGATTATGGAAATGATAATCTAGTGGGAATCCCCATCTCGACCAAAGAATGCGTCTTCTCCAGCCAACTCCAACTACTGGCATATCGCATGGCGGGTATTCCCGCGGCCATAGACCACGTACCCTGCTGGGCCGACATGAACGGTTTCCACGAATGGACCGTTATCATTGATACCAAAAACAAAGACATTCTCTCCGGACAAATTGAGATGAAAAATGCCCCGAAAGTATATCGCCGCACGTACTCGGCCAATCCAATCCCCATCCCTGAAGAGGATGAATATATTCCCCCGTTCTTCACCGATCCCTTCAACCGGGATGTCACCGATAAATACCTACACACCTCGGATGTTACTATTACAGCCTCCGTCCCCGTACAAGCTCGTCACGCCTATCTCGCCATATTCAACGGCCGGGAACTTCGGATTGTCGACTGGAGCAAGGTGCAACAAGACAAATTCCGCTTTCATTCCATGGGTCCCGACATCATATATTTTCCGGTCTACTTCGAAAAGGAATACCAACGTAACTTGACATATCCTTTTATTCTGCAAGCCAACGGAATAACCGTCAAACTACGTCCTGATACGACACGACGACAAACTCTCATTCTCACCCGTAAATACCCATTGCACCACAACAAAGTGTACCACGGCAACGCTCTTATCGGGGCAATCTTCCAAGCTTCGAACGACCCAACGTTTCGGAATGCTACACACATCCACGACGTCACCCGCAATCCCAACATGTACCCCGTCGTCGTCCCGGTTGACACCACGAAAAAATACCGTTACTGGCGATTTAATCACTCAAAAATCGTGGAACTTGCCGAATGGAAATTTAAAGACAACCGGGGCCGGGATCTAACCGGAACAATCATAGATCCCGAAGGCAAGGGTGCTCGTCTCGCCAATCTTTTCGACAATGACCCACTTTCCCACGGAAGAGTATCCCACCAACTCATCGTGGATTTCGGCCATCCTGTCTGTATATCAGAAATGATTTATTTACCCCGTAACGATGCTAATGGTATATACCCCGGTAACGAGTATGAACTTTTCTATTTCGACCTCAACGGTTGGCAATCCCTTGGTTGTAAAATTGCCACAGGATATTCTATTGAGTTTGAAAATATTCCTTCAAACGCTGTCTACTGGTTACGCAATCACACGGCAGGTAAGGAAGAGCGCATATTCACAATTCAAAATGGGAAGCAACGCTTCTGGTAAAATAAAATCCGCATTTTTATTCTTAATTTCCCTTCTTCTTTCAAGAAAAATCGCTAATTTAGGCTATTCATAAAAGAATAGGTTATGTTGGACACGATAAAACAGTTCCTCAAGGAACACGAGATTGACGAGAAAGCGGGATTTATCATCGCCGTTAGCGGGGGGGCCGATTCAATTACTTTACTCCACGCATTTAAGTACTTGAACCTGCGCATACACGCCTTGCATTGTAATTTTAATCTACGGGGCAAAGAATCAAACATGGATGAACAATTCGTGAAACGGTTCTGTGAAACCTACGGTATCCCCATGAGCGTGAAACGCTTTGACACCCAAGAATACGCCAAGAAAAAAGGCATCAGCATAGAGATGGCCGCACGGGAACTACGCTACGACTGGTTCGAAGAAATGCGCCAGAAGAAGAAAATGGACTACATCGTCGTGGGACACCATGCCAACGACCTTGCCGAGACTCTCTTTATTAATATATGTCGCGGAACCGGCATTAAGGGGCTCACTGGTATTCGTCCCGTCAAAGATCGCATTCTGCGCCCGCTCCTGTCCCGTTCCCGGGAGGAGATCATCGCTTACATTGAGCAAAACCAACTGGGGTATCGAACCGATTCCACCAACAACTCGCTCGACTACGTGCGAAATAAAATACGCCACATGATCATCCCCGTGTGTAAGGACATCAATCCCTCGTTCCTCAACACGGTACGGGAAAACTGTAACACCCTCAAGGAAGTGGAGCAAATCTACCGTTACGGCATCGATCGTCTGAAAGAAGAAGTGATTAGCGAGGAAAATGGAGAAACCCTTATAGACATACAAAAGACACTGGCAGCCCCAGCCCCTTACACGCTCCTGTTCGAGATCCTACGGCCATATGGTTTTAACGCTACACAAATCGAGGATATTCTTGAAAGCAGCGACGCCATTCCCGGAAAACAATTCGAGGCTGAAGAATACTTACTTACGAAAGGCAGGATCTACTGGCGGCTATTCAATATTTTAGAAAAAGAAGACAAACGCACTCTTTTGGCAGATAGTGGAGAATACTACATCGATGACAGCATCTTCCAGCTCGAAGAACAAGACATCAATGACTCTTTTATCGTTCCCCGTGATCTTAACACAGGGTGTTTTGACCTTGACAAGATCATTTATCCCCTCGTGTTACGCCACTGGTCCATGGGTGACTGGTTCTGCCCTCTCGGTATGAAACGTAGCAAAAAGAAATTGAGCGACTTTTTTACAGACTTGAAATTCAGCGCCAAGCAGAAAAAAGACTGCCTTCTCTTACAATCTGGCAAGGACATCATTTGGGTGGTCGGCCATCGCATAGACGATCGCTACAAGGTATCTCCTGCTACCAAAAGAGTTTTAATCATCAAACAAATAAAAGGAATTTAATACTCAATTAAAAGATCAATGCCCTAAATAAAAAAAGAGGCCTGTTGGCCTCTTTTAACACACTAACAATAAATTTACTACACTTATAAAAGCAAAAAACATTTCCTTTAATTGCTGGGCAAAGATAAATATTTAAAACGTTTGCGCAAACTTTTTTAAGAAAAAAAACGTTCGCGTATAACTAATCTAAAAGTTCTTTGTTTTTCATTTTTTTATCCATACTTTTGTGTGAGTTTACGACATTAAACGAGAGAGTTAACATCATTATTAACCAAATAATAAAAAAACAAATGTCAAAGATTAAAGTTGGTATCAACGGATTCGGACGTATCGGCCGTCTGGTTTTTAGAGCTGCAATGACAAGAGACGATATTGAAATCGTTGGAATAAATGACCTTATCGATGTCGACTACATGGTTTACATGTTGAAATATGACACCATGCACGGTCGTTTCAACGGAACCGTTGAGGCTAAAGATGGAAAACTCGTTGTAAACGGACACGCTATCCGTGTTACAGCAGAGAGAAACCCGGAAGATCTGAAATGGAACGAGGTAGGTGCAGAATATGTAGTTGAGTCAACCGGACTTTTCTTAACAAAAGAAAAAGCAGAAGCACACTTGAAAGCCGGGGCAAAAAGAGTCGTGATGTCCGCCCCGTCAAAAGATGATACCCCGATGTTCGTGATGGGTGTAAACCACAAAACCTACGCAGGACAAACTATCGTATCTAACGCATCATGTACCACGAACTGCTTAGCCCCGCTGGCTAAAGTAATGCATGACAAATTCGGTATTGTTGAAGGTTTGATGACTACCGTACACGCTACCACCGCTACCCAAAAAACTGTAGACGGTCCTTCTATGAAAGACTGGAGAGGTGGACGTGCCGCTGCTGGTAACATCATCCCGTCATCCACCGGAGCTGCTAAAGCTGTGGGTAAAGTGATCCCGGAATTGAACGGCAAATTAACCGGTATGTCATTCCGAGTTCCTACATTGGACGTGTCTGTGGTTGACTTGACTTGCCGTCTGGAAAAAGCTGCAACTTACGAAGAGATCAAAGCTGCCATGAGAGAGGCTTCTGAGAATGAATTGAAAGGCATTCTTGGCTATACGGAAGAAGAAGTTGTTTCTTCTGACTTCTTGGGTGACGCTCGCACTTCAATCTTCGATGCTAAAGCTGGTATCGCATTAAACTCTAACTTCGTGAAACTCGTTTCTTGGTATGACAACGAGTGGGGATACTCCAACAAAGTTCTCGAGTTAATCGCTCACATGGCTACAGTAAAATAAAAAAAGGGGCATAAGCCCCTTTTTTAGTCTATCACACACACTAACCACATGGAAAACAATCAACAGAGAAGGCCATACAAACTAGGTTTGGCACTAAGTGGAGGGGGAGCCAGAGGATTCGCCCATCTAGGCGTCTACAAGGCAATGCAAGAGCTGGGAATTAAACCGAACATCATTTCGGGAACCAGCGCAGGAGCTATAGCTGGGCTTATATTTGCATCCGGTCACTCGGCAGAGGAGGGGCTTAAATTCTTTCAAGATAGAAAACTGCTCGACTTCGCACGACCTTTAGTCTCTAAAACCGGAATCATGACCATGACCGGAATGGAAAAAAGGTTATCCGAGTTCATTCATGTTGAAACATTCGAGGAACTACAAATACCATTGGTGGTCACCGCCACCAACATGAACTTAGGCATACCCACGCATTTCAGCACGGGAAAAGTAGTCCCCTGCGTGCTGGCCTCCTGTTCCATACCAATCGTGTTCGTACCCGTCACCATCAATCACCACCAGTACTCGGACGGCGGGGTATTTATGAACCTACCCGTGCGCCCGATCAGGGAGTTATGCGAGACAGTTATCGGCGTACATATCGACCCGCTGGAGCCCTGTAATCACATCAAAAGCATGGTCCACTTGGCCGAACGCTCCTTCCACATGGGTATTCTGTCAAACATGAACATCGACACCCGCTTATGTGATATCGTTATCGTGCCGAAACACATCAGCCGATACAGCATGTTCGACCTCAATAACATCGAAAAAATCGTGGACGAAGGTTACCGACAAGCTAAAGTCGTGTTCTCTCGCCCCAAGATCATGAAAAAACTAAATAGCCTGATAATTCAGTAATCCCATCGATTAAGTGATTTAGTGATTTCCGATTAGGTGATTATAAATCACTAGATACTTAAATGTAAAATGTAGAATGAAAAACCACCCCCTCTAACTCCCCCTTACACAGGGGGAGAAACGAACGCAAGGAGCGCTATAATGTTTCAATGCAGCGTATCCTCCCTCTTGGAAAGGGGAAGCCAGAAGGGGGCTAATCTAAAATTTAAAATCTAAAATCACTAAATTACCATGTTTTCTTCCCTTCAAGCCCTTGGAATATCCTCGTTAAACGAGATGCAAGAAACCTCGTTGAAAGCTCATCGGGAAACCGATCACATCATCCTGCTCTCTCCCACCGGATCAGGTAAAACCCTAGCCTTCCTATTACCCTTATTGGAAAATCTTGACCCTAATAACACGAAAGCACAGGCCATCATCCTAACACCATCGAGAGAACTGGCCTTGCAGATAGAGCAAGTATTCCGTTCCCTGAAAAGCGGTTTCAAAGTGGTATGTTGTTACGGGGGACATGATATCAACGTGGAGAGTCGCAGTCTGGCATACACGCCCACGCTGATCATCGGGACACCAGGACGCATACTCGATCACATCACCCGGGGGACAATTGACACGGACTCTATCTCCACCATCATTCTCGATGAGTTTGACAAGGCATTGGAATTCGGATTTCAAGAAGATATGGGAACCATCTTCTCGCACTTGCCACACCTACAAAAGCGCATCTTAACCTCTGCAACGTCGGCCATCGAGATACCGGAATTCACGGGTCTACGGGCCCCTCTCGTGTTGGATTTTCTTGAAGGAGCCTCTCCGATCAAGTTAACACTCAAAAGCGTGTACACCGAAGGTTACAACAAACTCGACACGCTCTACAAGCTACTGCGTGATCTAGAGGAAGGTCCTACCCTGATTTTTTGTAACTATCGGGAACGGGCGGAAGAAGTGAGTAATTACCTGTGGGATAAAGGCGTCAATAACGAGTATTTCCACGGGGGAATGGAACAGGAAGAACGCGAGCGAGTGCTGTGTAAATTCCGCAATGGAAGTACGTACATTTTCATCTCGACAGACCTCGCCTCCCGCGGTCTGGAC
>OGJI01000467.1_pt1 | contig 52908 bp, 47 predicted proteins | sample 1572031 | NCBI WGS metagenome assembly OGJI01 (sample SAMEA2582119, study PRJEB24529) | metagenome | biome: Human gut stool | place: China | collected 2011
GTCCTCGTTGGTGATAAAGGCAATGACTTCTTCCAGCAGATCCAGACCTCGCAGTGCGCCCGCTGCGTGAAGTAACCCAGGCCGCCCTTCGGGGCGGCGCTGGTCGATGACAAACCTGATTTCGTTAGGGTGAGCGCCTTTCTGCCGGGCGGCGGCTTTCGCCTTACCCGGCCTACGAAAGACAGCAATATCAATAAGTTATGCAGTTCTCTGTAGGCCCGCGCAAGCGTAGCGCCGCCGGGCAATCCCGACGATTGCATTTTGTCAGCGGTCTGGGCCGCCCCTCGGGGCGGCTTTTTTTATGTCGCTTCGCGGCACGAACCACCAAAACAACTTATCAATCTGGCCAATACTTAGTCTTTTAAGCAGGTGAGCTTTGTCGCTATGACGCACTTTTCATCCAAGGAGAAAGTAATGACAACGCATCGCAGTGAAAAAGACTCGATGGGCGCCATCGAGGTCCCGGCCGATAAACTCTGGGGCGCCCAGACCCAGCGCTCGCTGGAGCATTTCCGCATCTCGACCGAAAAAATGCCCGGGGAGCTGATATACGCCCTGGCGCTGACCAAGCGGGCGGCGGCGAAGGTTAACCAGGATCTCGGACTGTTGACGGCGGAGAAAGCCGGGGCGATCGTCGCCGCCGCTGACGAAGTGCTGGCCGGAAAGCACGCGCAGGAGTTCCCCCTGGCTATCTGGCAGACCGGCTCCGGCACCCAAAGCAATATGAATATGAACGAGGTGCTGGCCAACCGCGCCAGTGAACTGCTCGGCGGAGAACGGGGGATGGCGCGAAAAATTCATCCCAATGACGATGTGAATAAGAGCCAGAGCTCAAATGATGTATTCCCCACCGCCATGCACGTCGCGGCGCTGATTGCCCTGCGGGAAAAAGTGATCCCGTCGCTGCAGGCGCTGCGGGCGACGCTCAATGAAAAAGCGGTGGCCTTCAGGGATATCGTCAAGATCGGCCGCACCCATCTGCAGGACGCCACGCCGCTCACCTTAGGCCAGGAGATCTCCGGCTGGGTGGCGATGCTGGACCATAGCCTGAAGCACATTGAAGCCAGTCAGCCGCATCTTGCCGAGCTGGCGCTGGGCGGGACGGCGGTAGGAACCGGGCTGAATACCCATCCGGAATATGCCGTACGGGTGGCGGCCGAGCTGGCGTCGCTCAGCGGACAGCCATTTGTCACCGCGCCGAACAAATTCGAAGCGCTGGCCACTGTGGATGCCCTGGTCCATGCCCACGGCGCGCTGAAAGGCCTGGCGGCCTCGCTGATGAAAATCGCTAACGATGTCCGCTGGCTGGCCTCCGGCCCCCGCTGCGGCATTGGTGAAATCGCCATCCCGGAAAACGAGCCAGGGTCATCGATTATGCCGGGCAAGGTTAACCCAACCCAGTGCGAAGCTCTGACCATGGTCTGCTGCCAGGTGATGGGCAACGACGTGGCAGTGAATATCGGCGGTGCTTCCGGCAACTTTGAGCTTAACGTCTATCGCCCGATGGTCATCCACAACTTCCTGCAGTCGGTGCGTCTGCTGGCGGACGGTATGGCGAGCTTTAACGAGCACTGTGCGGTGGGTATTGAACCGAATCGCGAGCGGATCAGTCAGTTGCTCAATGAGTCGCTAATGCTGGTTACTGCGCTGAATACCCATATCGGCTACGACAAGGCGGCGGAAATCGCTAAAAAAGCGCACCATGAGGGGCTGACTCTCAAAGCCTCGGCGCTGGCGCTGGGCTACCTGACGGAAGCCGAATTCGACAGCTGGGTGCGCCCGGAAGAGATGGTCGGCAGCCTGGCTATTCGCTAGCCAGCCAGAGGTGCAGGCGCGGGATAAGCAATCTCAGCGACTGCGCCTCCGGTTTGTAGCGATACTGCACATTGTCGGCATCATAGTTCAGCAGCTCGCCAATATCCGGTACGCTGACCCCCCGGCTGCCGGACATCAGGGCGATCAGCGGGCTGGGGCAGGCGTACTGTACCTGTTTCTGCTCGCCGGCGTACCAGACGCGGGCGATCGGCTGGACTTTCACCGGTCGTTTTATTTTCAGCCGCGCCCGCTGCGGCAGGGCGGCGATATCCTGATACTCCCTTTCCAGTTTGCTCTGCCACTGCTCCCGGGTCCACGGCGGCACCGCCCGCGGCGCTTGCAGGCTTTTCTCCAGCATCATCAACACCTGGTCGCGGGTCAGATTCTTGATGACGTGCTTATTGGCCCAGCCGAAGCGGATGGTGCTCGGGTCGACGAGGGGCGTCAGCGTGCGGTAGGCGCTAAGGGTGATCAACCCCGGCAAATGACGGTGTACCCACTCAAAACGGGCGGTGGGGGGCAGGCCGGAGTCGACGGTGACGATCTTCTCGAAGGTGGCCTTCAGGGCATTGATATGCTGAATACGCGCCAGCAGATCCTGCTGCTCCGCGGCGGTAACCTGCAGGCAGATAGCCCCCGGCAGGCGTACGGCGGCCTTGCTGCTGCGGTTTTCCGATTGCTGCTGGATAAACAGATGGCTGTAGTGGCGCAGGGCGCGCGCCAGGGCCGTCTTGCCGATGTGCTGCACCACCGGAATAGTGGCCAGCGGATCGTGCTCGGCATCCTTACCGATCGCCGGCAGTTCAAATCCCCGGCCCGCCAGCAGACGGCAGTCACTTAACGCCTGCTGGAGCGCCTGCAGCTCCAGCTCGATCTGGCGAAAGGTATTATTCAGACGTTCAACGAGGTCGTAGCTGGCCATTATTACCACCTTAGTTACAACATACTATTAGATTTTTGCAGCATACCCAGCCCGCGGCTTCTGCGCAAGTTTTATTCAGGCAGAGGTGAAATCAGGCAGCTGATGATAGACCGGCCAGCTAAAGCAGAAGCGGGCGCCGCCGAGAGGGCTGGCCTCGCAGCGCACCTCGCCGCCCATCGCCTGGGCGATACTGTGGACAATCGCCAGGCCGAGGCCGCAGCCTCCTGTCGCCCGGTCCCGGCTGGGGTCAAGGCGGACAAAGGGCTCAAACACCCGCTCGCGCTCCTCGGGGGCGATTCCCGGGCCGTCATCCTCAACCAGCAACGATGCGCGCGAACCCTGCAGCGTCAGGCTGACCGCCACCCGCTGGCTGCTGTAGCGCAGGGCGTTGTTGACCAAATTATCCAGCACCCGCTCCATCAGTCGCATATCCAGCGCGCCGTAGTTACCGTGGGTCAGCGTCGCCAGGGCGACCTCGCGCTGTGGGTTAACCATCTGAATATCCTCGACGTGATCGCTGATCCAGGCGGGAAAATCGGGAGTCGTCAGGCTGAGCTCCGTCTGCGGGCGGTCGAGGCGGGCGTAGGTCAGGAGCTCTTCAATCAGCGCCTCCAGCTGACCGATATCGCGGTTCAGCGCCTGCGATTCCGCCTCGGTGAGATTCTCGCTCATCTCCAGACGGTAGCGCAGGCGTACCAGCGGTGTCCTGAGTTCATGGGCGATGCCGTCAATCAGCTGCTTTTTGCTGGCAATAAGCGCATTAATGTTATCGGCCATTTGGTTAAAGGCCACCCCGAGCCGCTCGAAGCTGGACATACTGTCGAAGTGAATGCGCTCGCTGAGGTGACCTTCGCCAAAGCGCTGGGCGGCCGTCTCAATGCGCAGCATGTCCTGCCAGTGCGGGCGCATCCAGATAAACACCGGAAAGGCCAGAGAGATAGCAATAAACGCCATTAGCGCCACGTCCAGCAGGCGCATCTCATGCAGAAAATAGAGATAGGGCACCGGGCCCACCGACAGCACATAGTGGCTGCGGGGAATGCGCTGAATAAAGGTGTACTGATCGTCGAGGGCGACGATATCGCCGGCGCGCAGGTGCTGCATCGAGCTTTCCGACAGCTTAAATTTGCTGATCGGCTCGATGTGCAGATCAAACGATAAATTCAGGTCCAGCTCTTTAAGGGTCTTGCTCCAGTCGCGCGGCGGTATCTCCCGCAGCTCGCTGCGCATCAGATACAGCGAGCTTTTCATCAAATCGTCAAGCGACTGCCGTCCGGCGCGCTCCGCGGTAAATTTATAGACCAGACCGACCAGCATGGTCATCACCAGAAAGCAGACGAAGAGCAGAAGATAGAACTGCACGAACAGCTTTTTCATTACATTACCGCGTATTCAAGAGAAACCTGTCTGGCGCCCCAGGGGCATCTTCTGCGCGTCGGGGAGTCAATGTTATCGATATCCCCGGGCGAGGCGCGGGGAAATCATAGATACGCTATCAAAGCAGGGTTTATGCCCCCTGACAATAGCCAGCCTGGAGACAGAACGGTGAAAAGGTGACAGTGTCACTCGATGCGGTGATTTCTTCACCTCGGGGGGAGCTGGGCAATCGTATTTTGTGCGTCGATGGATACGCTACTCACGATAATAAGGAATGTCTACCGGATAGGTGGTCGTCAGACTCAGCAGCCGACAGCGCACCAGCTTTTCCGTTTCTGCATACCAGTAAGCAAACTCGCCGGTGGTCTGGTGGTAAATCATCTGATCGAGGTTGGCAAACGGGATCACCAGCAGCGGCCCCTGGCGAACGTGGCCGCCGCCGGTTTCAAAGTGATGCTGCCCCCAGGATTGCTGGGTATGTTCATAGCGATGAAGGATCACCTCGATTTGCCCGCGCTGCGGACAGAGGAGTCGAATATCGGCGTTGTCGAGGGAAAAAGCCCAGCCAGAGAGAGAAGTGAACAGTGAGAGTGCCAAAAGTACAACGTATTTCATCATGCAAAAGTCCTGTGTTTTCAGGCTTTATGCCACTCTGAAAGCGGTAAGTCCTTGAGCACAATCATATTGAGGAGTTATGTGATGGGGTTCTGTACGGCTAATTCTATTGATTTAGTCAATATGACAAGTTCCGGTGATGAATGTGCGCGCCAGGGACGAACGCAGCAGGCAGCAAACGTGATAACTTTGCCGCCGGCGAGCGCGCAATGAGCGGGCCCCTCGCAGGGCCGCAGAAGGGCCGCTTAGTTATCCCAGGCGTGAGGGGCGAACAGGTAGCCTTTGTTGCGAACGGTCTTAATACGATAGGGCTCCGTGGCGTTGTCGAGCAGTTTTTTGCGCAGGCGGGAGATAGCCACGTCGACGCTGCGATCCATCCCGTCATAGGTAACGCCGCGTAAATTTTTCAGCAGTGCGTCGCGGTCCATAATCTGCCCGGCGTGGGTGGCCAACTCCCACAGCAGATCGAAATCGGCGGTCGACAGGGCGACGTTTTCTCCGCCAAGCAGCACCTGGCGGTTGACCGGGTCAATGGTCAGCGAGCCGAAAGAGATGGTTTTATGTGGCGTGAGCGTTGAGGAGGCGGATCCGGCGCCTGCCGGAGCAATATGCTGGCGCAAATGCAGACGCAGTCGCGCGAGAAGTACCGCTGGCGGGGTGGTTTTCAGAATATAATCGCTGGCGCCCATCTCCAGGGAGAGGATATGGTTCATATCGCTGTCGAGCGAAGTCAGCAGGACAATCGGCCCTTGCCATTGCCCGCGCAGATCGCGACAGAGCGTCATTCCGTCCTTGCCGGGCAGCATAATGTCCAGCAGCACCAGATCCGGTTTCTCCCGCGCGATCACCTCCTCAGCGCGGTCGCCGCGAGGCTCGACCACCACATCCATATCATGCTTGCCGAGATAGGCGGCGATCAGCGTGCCTACCTCAGGGTCATCCTCAACAAAAACGATTTTATTCATGTCTATTGCACATCAGTAAAAGAAGTAACATACACCGCACTTATTTTACCCGCCATTACTCTTTTATAAACAGCGTTAAATCCGCTATGCTGCCCTAACTTATTGATTCACTGTTAAGGCATACGGGCATGGGGCTGTTAATCAAAGGGCTGTTGGGAGCGCTGGTGGTGGTGCTGATTGGCGTGCTGGCGAAAACCAAAAACTACGCTATCGCTGGCCTGGTCCCGCTGTTTCCCACCTTTGCGCTCATCGCCCATTATATTGTCGCCAGCGAGCGGGGGATCGAAGCCCTGCGCGCGACCATCGTATTCGGCATGTGGTCGATTCTTCCCTATTTTATCTATCTGCTGTCACTGTGGTATTTCACCGGGATCATGCGCCTGCCGTTGGCGCTGGCAGGCGCGGTGGGATGCTGGGGGCTGTGCGCCTGGCTGTTAATCCTCGGCTGGAGCCGTTTCCACTAGCGCAGCGGGCGGCCGCCGTCGACAGCGAATGAGCGGCCGGTAACGTAGCGGCTGGTAAACAGGTAATCGATGAGATCGCTAATCTCTTTTTCGCCAGGGGCGATTTTCATCAGCGATTTATCCAGCGCCTGCTGACGATAGGCCTCGTCGTCACCCTCATTAAACATGATTAGCGACGGCGCGATGGCGTTGACCTTAACCTCTGGCGCCAGCTTGCGAGCGAAGGAGCGGGTCATGTTATCCAGGGCGGCTTTGCTGGCGGCGTAGGCGATATGTTTGTCGCTCCCGCGCTCCACCACGTAATCGGTGATATGGATAATGTCGCTGGCGGCATGGCCGTGGCCGCGCAGCAACGCCTCCAGCGCATGGTTGAGCAGATAGGGGGCGTTGACGTGGATCTGCATCATGCGGTTGATGACGGTGCTCAGCGGGACGCCCGGCTTTTCCGCCATCCAGTCGCTGGCGTTATGGATGATGGCGCGCAGACCGTCGGTGTGTGATTTGACCGCTTCAGCGAAGGTCAGAATGCCGTCATCGCTGCTAAAATCGGCCTGCAGGCAGAGCGCGCCCGCTTCGCGCAGGCCGTCAATCGCCGGATAGGGCGTACGATAGCTGACGATGACCGGTTGGTGCTGTTGCAGAAAATGGTGTGCCAGAGCGAGGCCGATGCGGCGGCCTGCTCCTGTGATCAGAATCGGGCGGGGCTGTTGTTCAGCCATGGGTATCTCCTATGCGTTCTGCGGCAGGGCGACCGCTTACCCCACCAGCATCCACGTTGCCGGCACAGCGGCAACCAGCAATAAACCAATTAGCGCCACTTCGCGGCGTTTGAGCGAACGATCGTGCTGGTGCGTACGTCGGGCGTACAAAAAGACCAGAAGACCCGGAGCGTAAAGTACCACCGACAACAGCAAATGCACAGGCCCCGACGCGTATAATAACCATATGCCATAAATACAGGCGCCGATAGCCACCGCTTTATGCAGCGGGCGAGTGGCGATTTTCAGCAGAAAGGCGCCGACCAGCAGATAGGGCACGAGAATCATCTCAGAGGCAATGGTCAGCAGCGTGCCGTAGTCCGACCCGGTCAGCCAGATCAGCACCAGCGATACCTGAACGCTGATATTGGTCAACCACAATGAGGCGGAGGGGGCGTTGTTGCTATTCTGACGGGCAAACAGGCGCGGGAAGGCTTTATGAGTGGCGGCGAGGAAAGGCACCTCCGCGGCCATGATGGTCCAGCTGAGATAAGCGCCGCACACCGACACGATCAGCCCGGCGGCAATGACGATCTCCCCCCATGACCCCATCAGCCTGACCATCAGTCCCGCCATCGACGGGTTACGCATTTCGGCCAGTTCGCTGCGCGGCACAACGCCCAGCGACAGCAGGGTGACCAGCAGATACACCGCGAGGGCTGACAGCACCGCCAGCAGCGTCGCGCGGCCAACGTCGCGCTTGTGTCGCGCCCGCGCGGACACGACTACCGCCCCCTCCACGCCGATAAACACCCACAGGGTGATCAGCATGGTGTTTTTGACCTGTTCCCATACCGGCACGCCCAGCGCCAGGCCGCTAAAATCGAGGCGGAACGTATCCAGCTGAAAGGCCAGGGCGGCGAGCGCGACAAAGGCGCCCAGCGGCAGAAGCTTGGCGAGGGTGGCCACCAGGTTAATCCCCGCTGCCGTCTGGACACCGCGCAGGACCAGAAAGTGGACGACCCACAGCAGAACCGACGCGCCAACGATAGACTGCCAGGTATTACCATCGCCAAACAGGCGCAGCTCAGGGGTATCGGTGAAAAAACTGAGCGCCGAAAAGACGATAACCAGATAGGAGACGTTGGCGATCACCGCGCACAGCCAGTATCCCCAGGCGGAGCAGAAGCCGATCAGTTCGCCGAATCCTTCGCGAGCGTAGGTGAAGATCCCGCCGTCGAGGTCGGGACGAATACGGGTCAACAGCAGCATGGCGAAAGCGAGAAACAGGATCCCGACGCCGGTGATGGCCCAGCCAATGAGCAGAGCGGAGGGGCTGGCCACGGCAGCCATATTTTGCGGCAAACTGAATACGCCAGCGCCGAGCATTGAGCTAAGGACCAGGGCGGTCAGGGCGCTCAGGCCCAGTTTCTTTTCCATTGCATTCCCGAGGTGAAAATGGCTGTTCCAGAATATTTATTTTGCGAAATCGCATAAAAATGGAGGATTGCGCTAAGGCGCGGGATTTTACGGAGTGTCCGGGGGCCATGCAATGGCGGGGGATGAAAAAAAATGAAAAGGCGGCAATGCGCCGCCTTTTTAGCCAGCCAGCAGCGATTATTTGTACAAATCGGCGCTGATGGTGATGTTGCCGCCGCGTTCCTGCCACTGGCGGGGGATGTGGTAGTACTTCGCCCCTTTCTTCGCCGCGCGTTTCGCCGTCTGATAGGAGATCTCGGTCATGTTGCCGTAGTTGCCGGTGAACTGGATGTTATCGAACGGCACCATTTGCGCCGCAGTCACTTTGTTCACTTCTTCGACCTTAGTGCCGTTCGGCAGGGTGACAGTGTAACGTCCACCTTTCGAAGACTGAGTCTCAAAGAAACGCCCGACGCCGGTACCCGAACCCACCGCGGCGGTGGTGGCAACGCCCGGAATTTCCACGTTCTTCGCCGCTTCGCCGCCTTTGGCCAGCGCTGCGCGGCCAGCTTCAGAGTCAGCCGGGATAGCGTCCGGGCTCTGCAGCACGCGTTTTTCAGCATCTTTTTTGTAGATATAAGCGGTAATGCGCTGGTTGCCGCCCTGGTTGGCGTCAACCTGGCGGACGATAAAGAACGCATAGGCGCCTTTTGCTTTCGCCGCTTTGGTGATGGCGTCGTTGACTTCCGGCTGGCTGCGATAGAAGCCCTGAACGGTGACGGTGTCGTAAGGCATCAGCTCAACGGCCTGATCTTTCGGCAACTCCATCACGCCGTTGATAATGCGATTCTTCGGCGCATCCGCTTTCGGCGCGTCTTCTTTATAAAGGTCAGCCGTGACGCGCCAGTTGCCGCCATTGCCGTAGTCCGACGTGTCGACAACATAGAATGAGGCCGCGCCGTCTTTGTCGGCTTTGCGCGATACTGCCTGTACCGCATCGCCAATGGCATTAAACCGGCCGGTGACGACAACGCGATCGTAGGGCTTCAGCGCAGCCGCCTGCTCCGGGGTCAACTCGGTCGCTGCATGGGCAGACAACGTGGCGGTTGTCAGGAGAGCAGACGCCAGGAGGGTGTTTTTAAGCTTCATAAAAATAATCCTTTGCCTTGCGCAAACCATATACTGGTGTTGTTGTTGACTGAAAACGTTTGATTATTGCATTTAATCGCCGTGACTGTCTGCGTCAATTTTTGCTTGCCGCCCGAATCGTATACTACGGAAAGATAACATTTTTCGATATGTTGAAAAAACAGGCGCTTGACCAGCAAAAACGATAATCAATACCACTTTTATTAGTTAATGTAATGTTAACACAATGATCTCAATGGCGATAAATGGCGTTTTATACCGCAGGATAAGCGGATTATCAGGCCTGGGCGGCAAATTCAGGTAAATATTGCTGCCCGGACCCATCTGAGCTGACAATAAGCAATAAAATCAAAATTTGTGTTTTATCGTAGTAGATCACAATCGGTATTTTCAGTAGGTTATAAAAAGTTTGTTACTGTTTCATTTTGTAGACAGCGAAAGATGGCGAGGAAGATTTTGCCGTCCTGGCGTTGTTGGGCAGAAAAGTAAACCATCATCAAAAACCGATGGAAGGGAAAACTATGCGTATTGGTGTACCACAAGAAAGGCTAGCCCAGGAGACCCGGGCCGCCGCCACGCCGAAGACCGTTGAGCAATTGCTCAAACTCGGCTTTAGCGTCGCGGTAGAAAGCGGCGCCGGGAAGCTGGCCAGCTTTGACGATGAGGCCTTTGCCGAGGCAGGAGCTGAAATCGTGACCGGCGACGAGGTATGGCAGTCTGATGTCATCCTTAAGGTCAATGCTCCGAATGACGATGAAATTGCCCTGCTGAATCCGGGGACCACGCTGATTAGTTTTATCTGGCCGGCGCAAAACCCGCAGCTGATGGAAAAACTGGCGGCCCGTAATATCAACGTAATGGCGATGGATTCCGTGCCGCGTATTTCCCGCGCCCAGTCGCTGGATGCGCTCAGCTCAATGGCCAACATCGCCGGGTACCGCGCTATCGTTGAAGCGGCGCATGAATTTGGTCGATTCTTTACCGGGCAGATTACGGCGGCAGGCAAGGTTCCGCCCGCCAAGGTGATGGTCATTGGCGCCGGGGTAGCCGGTCTGGCGGCGATTGGCGCCGCCAACAGCCTGGGCGCTATTGTTCGCGCCTTCGATACCCGTCCGGAAGTGAAGGAGCAGGTGCAGAGTATGGGCGCCGAGTTCCTCGAGCTGGACTTTAAAGAGGAAGCGGGCAGCGGCGATGGCTACGCCAAGGTGATGTCTGAGGCCTTTATTAAGGCTGAAATGGCGCTGTTCGCCGCGCAGGCGAAAGAGGTCGATATCATTGTCACCACGGCGTTAATCCCGGGCAAACCGGCGCCGAAGCTGATCACCCGCGAAATGGTCGACTCCATGAAATCGGGCAGCGTGGTGGTCGATCTGGCCTCGCAAAACGGCGGCAACTGTGAGTACACCGTACCGGGCGAAGTGGTGACCACCGCCAACGGCGTGAAAATCATCGGTTACACCGATCTTCCTGGCCGTCTGCCGACCCAGTCCTCCCAGCTCTACGGCACCAACCTGGTGAATCTGCTGAAGCTGCTGTGCAAAGAGAAAGACGGCAATATCGTTATCGATTTCGATGACGTGGTAGTGCGCGGTGTGACCGTTGTTCGCGAAGGTGAAATCACCTGGCCGGCGCCGCCGATTCAGGTCTCCGCTCAGCCGCAGGCCGCGGCGAAAAAAGTGGAAGCACCGAAAGAAGCGGTGAAACCGGCGTCGCCGTGGCGCAAATATGCGCTGATGGCGCTGGCGATTATTCTCTTCGGCTGGCTGGCCAACGTGGCGCCAAAAGAGTTCCTCGGCCATTTCACCGTCTTCGCGCTGGCCTGCGTGGTGGGTTACTACGTGGTGTGGAACGTCTCCCATGCGCTGCATACGCCGCTGATGTCGGTGACCAATGCCATTTCGGGCATTATCGTGGTTGGCGCGTTGTTGCAGATAGGCCACGGCGGCTGGGTCAGCTTCCTGAGCTTTATCGCGGTGCTGATCGCCAGCATTAATATTTTCGGTGGTTTTACCGTGACTCAGCGCATGCTGAAAATGTTTCGCAAAGGATAAGGGGTAGCACATGTCTGGTGGATTAGTAACGGCTGCATACATTGTTGCTGCAATCCTGTTTATTTTCAGCCTGGCGGGCCTGTCGAAACACGAAACGTCGCAGCAGGGCAACTATTTCGGCATCGCCGGGATGGCCATCGCCCTGATCGCTACCATCCTGGGGCCGGACGCCGGCAACGTCGGCTGGATTATTCTTGCGATGGTGATCGGCGGGGCGATCGGTATTCGTCTGGCGAAGAAGGTCGAGATGACCGAGATGCCGGAGCTGGTGGCTATCCTGCACAGCTTCGTGGGTCTGGCAGCGGTGCTGGTGGGTTTCAACAGCTACCTGCAGCATGAAACCGGTATGGAGCAAATTCTGGTCAATATTCATTTGACCGAAGTGTTCCTCGGGATTTTCATCGGCGCGGTGACCTTCACCGGTTCGGTGGTGGCGTTTGGTAAACTGCGCGGCAAAATTTCCTCCAGGCCGCTGATGCTGCCCAATCGCCATAAGCTGAACCTGGCGGCGCTGGTGGTTTCCTTCATCCTGATGGTGATTTTTGTTCGCTCTGACAGCACCGGCACCCAGGTCCTGTGCCTGCTGGTGATGACCGCGATCGCGCTGGCCTTTGGCTGGCACCTGGTGGCCTCTATCGGCGGTGCGGACATGCCGGTGGTGGTCTCGATGCTCAACTCCTACTCGGGCTGGGCGGCAGCGGCGGCGGGCTTTATGCTGAGTAATGACCTGCTGATCGTCACCGGCGCGCTGGTGGGCTCTTCCGGCGCCATCCTCTCTTACATTATGTGTAAGGCGATGAACCGCTCCTTTATCAGCGTGATCGCCGGGGGCTTCGGCACCGATGGTTCCTCCAGCGGCGGCGATGAAGAAGTGGGCGAGCATCGCGAGATTAGTGCCGAAGAGACGGCGGAGATGCTGAAAAACTCGCACTCGGTGATCATCACCCCGGGCTACGGTATGGCGGTGGCTCAGGCGCAGTATCCGGTAGCAGAAATTACCGAGAAGCTGCGGGCGCGGGGTATAAAAGTACGCTTTGGTATTCATCCGGTGGCCGGGCGCCTGCCGGGGCATATGAACGTCCTGCTGGCGGAAGCCAAAGTGCCTTACGACATCGTGCTGGAGATGGATGAGATCAACGACGATTTCAGCGACACCGACACCGTGCTGGTGATCGGCGCCAACGATACCGTCAACCCGGCGGCGCAGGACGATCCGAAGAGCCCGATCGCCGGCATGCCGGTGCTCGAGGTGTGGAAAGCGCAGAATGTGGTGGTCTTTAAGCGTTCAATGAACACCGGTTACGCCGGCGTACAGAACCCGCTGTTCTTTAAAGAGAACACTCATATGCTGTTTGGCGATGCTAAAGCCAGCGTCGATGCGATCCTGAAAGCGCTGTAATGTAACATAATTGTTTTACAACGTTTGTTTATAAGCCGTCTCCTGTGAGACGGCTTTTTTATATGCAGGGGGATGCCTGGAATTGTTCACAAAATAAGCGGCAAGAGGTGATATAATGTTCCGGTTCTTACATCAGACAGAGGATATTATGGATACCGAGTTAACCCCAACGCAGATGGCCATCGAATTCTTACGCCGCGACACTACCGTCATGACCCCAGCGCAGTATCTGAAAAAACTTAAACTGCTGGAGCTGGAGTTTGCTGACCTGATGGCGCTCTCCTCGCTGGAGCTGAAAGAAGAGATCGATCTGGCCTGGCGTCTGGGTATCCACTAAGCCATTCTCGCTGGACAGCGACAGGGGCCGTAAGCGGCCCTTTTTTTGTGCCTGGCTGGCAGCAAGCAAAAAAATCCCCCGCGAGGCGGGGGAAGATGAGTGGTAGCGGTTAATCGTCGTCGTCGTCGTCCAGTTCCACCGGCGTCTGGTAGGCCTCCGGTTTCAGCACCAGCAGGTCACAGCGCAGGTGGTCGACAACCTGTTCCGCGGTATTGCCCAGGAACGCCGCCGACAGGCCGGTACGTCCGACCGTTCCCAGCACCACGATCCCCGCCTGCAGATGCTCGGCGAGGTCCGGGATCACCTCTTCAGGCAGTCCTTTTTCGACGTGGGTGAATTTTTCATCGATGCCAAACTTCTGCCGCAGCGCTTTCATCGCCAGCAGATGCTGGCCGCGGATCGCGTCGTTGTAGACGCTGGGATCAAAATCCGGCAGTTCTATCGCGATATTGATCGGCGTCACCGGGTAGGCACCGATCAGGTGCACTTCAGTGTGGTTGACTTCTTCCGCCAGCGACAGCGTCTCGCGAACCAGCTTCTCGTTAAGGGTGTTGTGATAATTCTCTTCGCTGGCGAGATTGACGGCGACCAGCGCTTTGCCGCCTTCCGGCCACGGCTGGTCTTTCACCATCCACACCGGGCAAGGGCATTTACGCAGCAGATGCCAGTCCGTCGGGGTAAAGATCACCGCCTCCAGTTTGTCGTGCTGGTGGGCCATCTTCAGCAGCAGATCGTGTTTCTCACTGACCACCTCCTGAATAATCGCTTCGAAGGGGCGGTTGTGCCACACCACTTTCACGTCAATCGGCACGCCCGATTCCAGGTAGAATTTCGCCTGCTCGCGGATCCAGGCCGTTCGTTGGGCAATGACGCCCTGGCGCATTGCCGTCCGCTCGTCCGGCGACAGCAGGGTGGTCATTTCATAGGAAAAATCATAGATCGGCAAAAAGGCTTTGATGCGTCCACCAATCCGTTGGTGCAGGTACACCGCTCGCCTTAGCGCCGGCTGGTCGTCCTGGTTAGGATCGATTACTACCAGCATGCTCTGATACTTCGCCATACAGGGTCTCCTTACAACTGCAGCTACCGTCAGTTATTAAAAAGATAACCTATATGGATGAATTGAAACAGGGGAGGAGCCTGGTCAGATCAACAAATCTGAAAAAATTGCCGATCGTGACCAGGTATTGCGCAGAGATTAAGCGACGTTGCGCGCCTGCCCGGCCAGCTGGGCCAGCAGATCGCTGTTTTCAATAGTGATATATTTGCCTTTCACCGCCAGCATGCCGCTTTTCTGAAAACGGCCCAGCAGACGGCTGATGGTTTCGACGGTGAGGCCGAGATAGTTGCCAATATCGCCGCGGGTCATGGTCAGCCGGAACTCACGTGGTGAGAAGCCGCGCTGGGCGAAACGACGAGAAAGGTTATAGATAAACGCGGCCAGGCGCTCTTCGGCATTCTTTTTGGAAAGCAACAGGATCATATCCTGGTCGCCTTTAATCTCACCGCTCATCAGGCGCATCATCTGCTGACGCAGATTGGGCATTTTTCCGGAAAGATCGTCAAGAGTTTCGAAGGGGATCTCGCAGACCATTGAGGTTTCCAGCGCCTGCGCAAAGCTCGGGTGCAGACCGGTGCCGATGGCGTCAAAGCCCACCAGGTCGCCCGCCAGATGGAAGCCAGTGATCTGCTCATCACCTTGCTCGGTGATGGTATAGCTTTTGATGGTCCCGGAGCGAATAGCGTACAACGACTTCAGCTCATCACCGGCTTTGAACAAGGTTTGACCTTTCTGGATAGGCTTTTTCCGCTCGATAATATTATCCAGCTGATCAAGCTCATGCTCGTTCAGAGTAAAGGGGATGCAGAGCTGGCTAATGCTGCAATCCTGACAATGGATTGCACAACCGCCAGACTGAATGCGTCGAATAATTCGCTTCTCAGGGATCATATGTCTGCTCAGGCCTTAATTGATATTGGTCAATTTTAACATCTTTTTGATCAGCAGGTAAGTCTTCAGGCCCGGAAACACGTAATATCAGCAGGGTAAATCAAATCGCTTGTGTATCTATTTGATTAAAAACAGATTATTACGCCACTTTTGATTGTAAAATTACCTGAAAATTCCAGAAAAGGCATTTTCAGTCAAAGCAACAGATAGCCCTCGTGACGCAAAAGCCACTCTTTACGCTGTACGCCGCCGGCATAGCCGGTCATGGTGCCGTTGCGCCCGATGACCCGATGGCAGGGCACCACGATACTCACCGGATTGGCGCCATTGGCGGCGCCCACCGCGCGCGCGGCGCCGGGACGACCGAGCGCCTCGGCCAGTTGGCCGTAGTGCATCACCTGGCCACAGGGGATTTCGCGTAACGCCTGCCAGACCTGGCGCTGAAAAGGGGTGCCGGCGGTGGCGGTAGGCAGAGTCTCGATAATGGCTAAATCGCCGGCAAAATAGTCGCTCAGCTTACTGCTGAGACCGCCGGGATTGCGGCAGTCGACGCGCTGATAGCCTTCCCGGCGATAGTGTACGTCGAGCAGCGTTTCCATCCGATCGCGGTGCTCGTCCCACTCGACGGCGCGCAAATTAAACTGTTCGTCGCAAAGCACCCACAACGGCCCCAGCGGGGTATCCATTTTATCCTGCAGCAAGGTCAACATCGTTTCTGTCATCCACCATCGTACATGAGAGGCACACGATACCACGCGCTGACGGCAGTCAACTATACTCCCAAAAGGTAAAACCGCATCGCCAGATAGCACGGCGGGCTATCCGCCGTGGAGGTATTCTGCGATCGCCACGATGATTTATTTTTGGATCGATCCTGGCGGGTTACCGGACAGGGTTTTTGCTACTTTTAAGCTGACGACGTCGGTCCTCCGCGCCGCTGTGCGCGCTCGGGAAAGTGCTACCGCGTCGGCGCGGCGCGGTTAATAACTCAGAGGTGGAGCTATGCAATATATACTGACTGGCGTAATCGTACTGATCTTCAGCGGTCTGGTTATTCATGGTATGTCGCTGTTGCTTGAGCGTGGGTATCGCGCGCTTTTCGGCATATTCGCCGGAGCCGGGGAAGCGACCCGTAAGTTCAAAGTGAAGATATCGCGTTAAGCTAAGGCGGCCGTCCCTGGCGCATCGGTGGGTTAAGACAGCCGCGGATAGATGCCAGGGCCGATCGGCAGTCCCACCAGATACCAGCCCACCAGCAACAGCAGCCAGACGGCGAGAAAAATCAGCGGGTAAGGGAGCACCAGCGAATAGTAGGTGCCGAGGCGGGCATCCGGCCGGTAGCGCTGTAGAAAGCCGAGAAACAACGGCACAAACGGTGACACCGGCGCCAGCGGCAGCACCGATGAATCAGCGATACGAAACAGGATCTGCGCAAACGCCGGGTGAAAGCCCAACAGCATAAACATTGGCACGAAGATCGGCGCCAGAATCGACCAGATGGCCGAGCCGCTGGCGATAAACATACACAGAAAAGCCGACAGCAGCGCAAGGCCGACAAACGCCGGAACACCGTTCATGCCTGAACTCTCCAGCAGGTCCGTCAGACCGACGGCCATAAACTTGCCCATGTTGCTCCAGTTGAACATCGCCACGAACTGCGCCAGCGGGAAGACCATCACGATAAACCCGGCCATCTCTTTCATCGGCTCAATCATCAACTGCGGCAGGTCGGCCTGGCGGCGAATTTTGCCGGTGGCGATGCCGTATGCCAGCGACACGACAAAGAAGAAAAAGATAATTAGCGGCACGATGCCTTTGATAAACGGCGAGGGCATGACCGTATGCTGAACCGGATCGCGAAGAATACCGTTTTCGGGGACCACCATCAGGGCGATGACCGCCACGAATACCAGCGTCGCCACGCCGGCGATGCGCAGGCCGAACCGCTCCCCGGGCGTCAGCGTCTGCAGCTTTTCATCACGACTGCCTTGCCACTGGCCCAGCCGCGGCTCGACCAGCTTATCGGTGATCAGTCCGCCGACGAGTGTCAGAACGATCACCGAGGTCGCCATAAAGTACCAGTTGTCGATCACGCTGACGTGCAAAGAGGCATCGATGGACTTTGCCGCCTCGGTGCTGATCCCGGAGAGCAGCACGTCGGTGGTGACAATCAGTAGATTGGCGGTAAAGCCGCAGCCCACGCCGGCTATCGCCGCCAGCAGACCAGCGACAGGATGCCGACCGACGGCAAGAAACATCAGCGCCCCCAGCGGCGGCATAATCACCAGCGCCGCATCGGAAGAGATATGGCTGAAAAAGGCGATAAACAGCACCATATAGCTGGCATAGCGGGCGCTGACGTGCGAGGCCATCTTGACCATCAACGCCGGTAACAGGCCCACCCGCTCGGCAAAGCCGGCGCCCAGCACCAGGGCGAGGATCGCCCCCAGCGGCGCGAAACCGCTGAAGTTTTTAATCACGTTCGGCAAAAACCAGTGCAATCCTTCCACGCTGAGCAGGTTTTTGACCACCACCCGCGAACCGTCAGTTGGGTTTTGTACCCCAACGTTGAGGGCGGAGAGGATTGCCGTGGCAGCGATCAGCACGGCGATGAGATAGATAAACAGCAAAAACGGGTGCGGGACCTTGTTACCGATCTTCTCTACCCAGCCATAGCGCTTTCCGCCGGGGGAAGATGACGGTATGGATGACATACTCATGGGCATTCCTCGGTTGTCGTTGTTGTGTTGGGCAGGCCTGCTCCCGTACTGCCGGCGGTTATTATGGGCGGTGCGTGCCGCGATCCGGTCAGCGTTGGCCAGGAGTAGCCTCTAAGTGGTTATCGTAAAACGGACGGACTCACCTCCGCCGGGATCGGGCAACGATAGGGGCGTTCGGCCAGTACCTGCCTGAGCTCTTGCTGGCTGGCCTCCAGCAGGGCGCTGTCGCTGAATAAACGGATGGCGGTCGCCGCGAGGACTTTCCCCGCCAGCAACATCCCTTTATGGGCAATGGAGGTTCTGCCCTGGCTCACCAGCTGCCAGCTGTGCAGCGGGGTACCCACCGCGAAGCACGGGCTGAAGCACTGGGCCACCGGCGCTTTCCAGCTAACATCGCCGACGTCGGTGGATCCGGCGAGGACGTTATCCGTGGCCGCCCAGGGCGCCACCTCATCAATCAGCAAGGTGTCGCGGTGGCGACGAGCGAACGTTTTGCCTTCCTCGCCACTGGTGCCGGCAATATTGTTCAGGCTGTTGTTAATATCGTTGGCGCTGAGGGTGGCGCGGATCGCCGCGGCAAAAGCGCGTTCCTCGTCGCTCCAGGCGGGGGTACCGTAATGACAGACCGCCTGATACATCGCCGCCTCAAGCGTGCGGTTGGGCAGATAGCTGGAGCAGGCTTTTTCAAAGCGGCAGCTGACCTGGGTCTCGGTCATCAGCGCGGCCCCCTGGGCAATCTTCTCTATGCGGGCGAAGATTTGCTCAGCGTCGGCCATCTCCGGCGCGCGGATCAAATACAGCACTTCCGCCTGCGCCTGCACCACGTTGGGCGAGACGCCGCCGGTATCGGTAATGGCGTAATGGACCCGCGCCTTCTCGATGATATGTTCATTGAGGAAATTGCTGCCGGTGGTCATCAGGGTGACGGCATCCAGCGCGCTCCGGCCCAGGTGCGGCGAATTAGCGGCGTGGGCCGCGGTGCCGGTAAATCGCCATGCCGCCTGAATGTTGGCGAGGGTGCGGGTGCTGAACATCCCGGCCCAGGCTTCCGGATGCCAGGTCAGCGCCGCATCGACATCATCAAACAACCCTTCGCGCACCATAAAGGTTTTTCCCGAACCGCCTTCCTCGCCTGGACAACCGTAGAAGCGCAGAGTGCCGCTGTCGCCGTGCTGCTGCAGCCAGCCTTTGGCGGCCACCGCCGCGGCGAATGCCGCGGTGCCGAGCAGATTGTGCCCACAGCCGTGGCCGTTGGCTCCCGGTGTCAAGGGCGTCGGTTCCGCGCTGTGGGCCTGCTGGCTGAGTCCCGCCAGGGCGTCAAATTCGCCGAGCAGGGCAATGACCGGTTGGCCCTCACCGACGCTGGCGATAAAGGCATTCGGGATCCCGCCAGCATCGCGGGTGAGCTGAAAACCTTCCGCCTCCAGGGCGTCGGCCAGCCGTTGGGCTGACCAGAACTCCTCAAAGCGGGTCTCCGGGTGGTCCCAGATGTCGTCGGCGATGGCGCAGTAAGTGTCGCGTTGTGCCTCAACCACCTCGTCCACAAACTGAAAAATGGCTTCCATTACACCCCCCGCTGCCAGGGAAAGTTAAGCGCGACGCGCGCCAGGGTTTCGACCGCTACCGCCATCACGCTCTCGTCGAAGTCAAACTTTTCGTTGTGGTGACCGGCGCTGAGTTCAGTGCCGAAAATCATGTACGAGGCGAGGCCGCCGCGCGCCTGGACCCGGGCCATCATCAGGGTGGCGTCTTCCGAGCCCGCCGGGGCGGCGATGCGATCCACCGCCTGTTGCACGCCGGGCACCCGGGCGGCCTGTTCGCGCAGATAGTCCACCCACGCCGGCGACGGTGCGCTGGCGGTCGCCGCGCCCATCATGCGCAGTTCGTAGCGGGCTTCGTACATCGCCGCAGCCCCGGCGACGACGTGCTGCGCCCGCTTGAACACGTACTGATTAATGGCTTCGCTTTCGCCGCGGGTTTCCACTTTTAACAGCGCGGAAGAGGGCACCACGTTGCGCCCGGTACCGGCCTGCATCACCCCGACGTTGACCCGCGAGGCGCCGGCGCTGTGCGGCGGGATGGCGTGCAGGCCAAGGGCGGCCTGGGCGGCGGCCAGCAGCGCGTTGCGCCCGTCCTCGGGCTTGCCGCCGGCGTGGGCAGCCACGCCGCTGAACTGCACGTCGAATTTGGTGGTGGCCATAAAGTTGTCTCCACCGCAGACGACGGTACCTGCCGGCACGCCGGTCCCAATATGGATCGCCGTGAAATAATCCACGTCATCAACCACGCCGGCGGCCACCATCGCGCGGGCGCCGCGGGTACCCTCTTCAGCAGGCTGGAAAATCAGTTTAATGACGCCATTGAGCTGGGCGGCATACTGCTTGAGCACATGCGCCAGCCCCAGCCCGATGGCGGTATGGCCGTCATGGCCGCAGGCGTGCATCATGCCGGCGTTGCAGGAGGCGAAATGATCGCGATGGGGGCGGTGGCTATCGTCATGCTGTTCGTTGAGATCGAGGGCATCCATATCGACGCGAAAGGCCAGGGTTGGCCCGGGCCGCCCGGTGTCGAGCGTGGCCACCACGCCGGCGAAACCACCTTCAAACGCCGGCAGCCAGCGCTCCGGCGCGCCCTGTTCGCGGGCGCGTTCGAAAGCCCGGGCCAGGGTCTCCTCGTCCGGCAGCCCCATCCGGCTGTCGGCATCGATGACGTCGCGGCCTAGCGCCAGCTGATAGCCGAGCCCGTCAAGAATATCCGCGACCTTACTGGCGGTGCGAAACTCCAGCCAGCCGGATTCAGCGTGCAGGTGAAAATCGCGGCGCCATTGGGTCATGGAGGGCGCCAGCTGGCGGAGGTATTCATCAAGTTGCGGCATAGCTTATCCTGTCATAAGTAAAAAATGTGACGGCGTTCACGATGTGATAGCTTTTGTTTATCACTGACGCGCTACAGGCCTTAACACCCTTAACCTGCCACAGCCTGATGGATTACAGTAGATGTCATTTTCTTCTGTCTGATAAGCAACGGTTATCACTAAAAGCATGGCATTTCAGATTAAATTTCATCAAATTCGCGCCTTCGTCGAAGTAGCCCGGGAAGGCAGTATCCGTGGCGCCAGCCGGGCGCTGGCGGTCTCGCAGCCGGCGCTGACCAAAGCGATTAAAGAGCTGGAGGAGGGGCTTTCCGCCCAGCTGTTCGTCCGCCGCAGCCAGGGGGTGGCGTTAACCGACAATGGCGAAAGTTTTTATCAACATGCGAGCCTGATCCTTGAGGAGCTGCGGGCGGCGCAGGATGAACTGCTGCAGCGCCAGGGGGAACAGGCCGGGCAAATTAATATTGGCCTTGGCGCCAGCGTCGCCCGGTCGCTGATGCCGTCGGTGATCTGCCGCTTTCATCAGCAGCATCCGCAGGTGAAGGTGCGGATCATGGAGGGTCAGCTGCTGGCGATGATTAATGAGCTGCGCCAGGGGGAGCTGGATTTCACCATTAATACCTATTACCCCGGGCCGTACGACCATGAGTTCAGCTTTGAGAAACTGTTTGAGAAACCGTTCGCGGTGTTCGCCCGCGCGGGCCATCCGGCGGCGCAGGCCACCTCGCTGGGGGAATTGATGGATCACCACTGGACCATGCCGACGCCGCGCGGCAGCTACTTCAAGCAGCTGCAGGAGCGCTTCGAACAGCTGGGACGGGAGCCAAAGGTGGGGATCGTCTGCGAAACGTTCTCATCCTGCATCAGCCTGGTGGTGAAAAGTGATTTTCTCAGCATCCTGCCGGTGGAGCTGGGCAACGACCCGCTGATGGCCGACAAACTGGTGATGATCCCCATCCGTGAAGTGTTACCCACCGCCACCTATTATCTGATCCAGCGGCGCGATACCCGGCAAACGCCGCTCACGGCGTCGTTAATCACCCTGTTCCGCCGCCAGAGCCGACAATTGTTTCCTTAATCGTCCGTCGCGCTCACTTTGCCAGCGAACGCGGCTAAACGCGTTGAGAGGGGAGCGCGAGGCGGCTATAGTAGCTGGCGACAGCCGCTGGAGGAGAGCCCATGAACCTTGATGACAAATCCCTGTTTCTTGACGCCATGGAAGATGTCCAGCCTCTGAAACGTAACAATGACGTGCACTGGCATCCCGGGCGTAACAGCCGGGCCCCGCAACGCGTCGATACCCTGCAGCTGGATAATTTTCTCACCACCGGCTATCTCGATATCGTGCCGCTCGCCACGCCGCTGGAGTTTAAGCGAGAAGGGCTGCAGAGCGGCGTGCTGGATAAGCTGCGGCGGGGGAAATACAGCCAGCAGGCGAGCCTCTCCCTGCTGCGCCAGCCGGTGGAACAGTGCCGGCAGATGCTCTTCGCCTTTATGGTACAGGCGCAGAAAGAGGGGTTACGCAATGTGCTGATCGTTCACGGCAAAGGCCGCGACGACCAGTCCCACGCCAATATTATCCGCAGCTATCTGGCGCGCTGGCTGGAAGAGCTGCCGGAGGTGCAGGCCTTCTGCGCCGCGCTTCCGCATCATGGCGGCAGCGGCGCCTGCTATGTTGCGCTGCGTAAATCGGCGCAGGCGAAGCAGGAGACCTGGGAGCAGCACGCCAAGCGCAGTCGTTAGCGCAGAAGCAGCGTCAGCTCGCGGGCGGCTTTTTGCAGCTCCGGCAGCACGCGCTCGATCATCTCGCGGGCCGTCATCTGGCCCGCATGCACCCCGACGTTGAGCGCCGCCTGGACCTGCCCCTGAGCGTTAAACAGCGGGACCGCGAGGGAGCGCAGCCCCATCTCCAGCTCCTGATCGTTGAGGGCATACCCCTGCTGATGCACCCGTTTCAGTTCGGCGCGCAGCTTCGCCACCGAATCCACCGTCTGTGGGGTATAGCGGATCATGGTCACCCGGGCCAGCATATCGTTGAGCTTCTCCTCCGGCTGATGGCTCAGCAGCACCCGGCCCATCGAGGTCGCCCACGCCGGAAGGCGACTGCCGATATCCAGGTCGATGGTCATAATCCGCGAGCTGGAGGCGCGGGCGATATACAGGATATCGTCGCCGTCGAGGGTGGCGATGGAGCAGGACTCATTGAGCATTTCGCTCAGATGCCGCAGCACCGGCTGCGCCGAACGCGCCAGCGGCGTCGAGGCCAGCCAGGCGTGGCCCAGCGCCAGGATCCGCGGCCGCAGCTGGAAATTCTTACCGTCTTCGGCATACACGAACCCCAGCTTGCTCAAGGTATACAGGCAGCGGCGCACCGCGGCGCGCGGGATGCCGGTCTTCTGACTGATCTGTGAGATAGACAGCAGGGGCCGCTGCGGCGTGAACGCCTGAATCACCTCCAGACCCCGCGCCAGGGAGGCCATAAAGTTAGGATCGCCTTTAAACGGATCGCCGTCGCCGGTCAGTAAATCGTCTGGATGCTTGTCCATTTCTGTTCCCCATATTTGCCATCGATCACATTCTTTCGCTAAAGATAACCGATGTTCGATTATCGCACCATATTTCGATTATCGCCCTTGACCGACATCGTTAAGCGGGTCACATTTTGTGCGAACAACGAATAAAAGTGCGATTACCGCACATCACTGGAGCGATCTGATGATTGATAAAAGCGTATCGACGCTGAGCGAGGCCATCGCCGGGATCCACGATGGGGCGACTATTATGATCGGCGGCTTTGGCCCCGCCGGCCAGCCGACCTTTCTGATTGACGCCCTGATTGACCAGGGCGCTCGCGACCTGACCATCATAAATAACAACGCCGGCAACGGGGAAGTGGGTCTCGCCGCGCTGCTCAAGGCGGGCCGGGTGCGCAAAATGATCTGCTCCTTTCCGCGCCAGGTGGATTCGCAGATTTTCGATGATCTCTACCGTCGCGGCAAAGTGGAGCTGGAGCTGGTGCCGCAGGGCAACCTCGCGGCGCGGATCCAGGCGGCTGGCGCCGGGCTGGGGGCGGTGTTTACCCCCACCGGCTATGGCACGCCGCTGGCGGAAGGTAAGGAGACACGGGAAATCGACGGTCGCCACTACGTGCTGGAGTACCCGATCAAAGCCGATTTCGCGCTGATTAAAGCCCACCAGGGCGACCGCTGGGGCAACCTGGTCTATCGCAAGGCGGCGCGCAACTTTGGCCCGATCATGGCGACAGCGGCGAAAACCACCATCGTAGAGGTCTCGCAGCTGGTGGCGCTGGGCGACCTCGATCCGGAAAACATCATCACCCCCGGCATTTTCGTCCAGCGCGTCTTCTCGCTGGAAAACCTGACTGCCGCACAACGCGCCTGAGGAGCCCGACATGCAAAAACTGACCCGTGACGAAATGGCCCAGCGCGTGGCCCGCGATATTCCCGAAGGCGCTTACGTCAACCTCGGCATCGGCCTGCCGACCCGCATCGCCAATTACCTGCCCGCTGACAAAGAGGTGTTCCTGCACAGCGAAAACGGCCTGCTGGGGATGGGGCCGAAACCGAAGCCCGGGGAAGAAGATCCCGAGCTGATCAATGCCGGTAAAGAGTATGTCACCCTCCTGCAGGGGGGCTGCTATTTCCACCACGGCGACTCCTTCGCCATGATGCGCGGCGGCCATCTCGATATCTGCGTGCTGGGGGCCTATCAGGTTTCCGCCAGCGGCGACCTCGCCAACTGGAGCACCGGTGCGCCGGATGCGATCCCGGCCGTTGGCGGGGCGATGGATCTGGCCATCGGCGCCCGCCAGGTATTTGTGATGATGGACCACCTGACCCGTGACGGCGAGTGCAAGCTGGTGGCGCAGTGCAGCTACCCGCTGACCGGCGTCGGCTGCGTCAGCCGGATCTATACCGACCTGGCGGTGATCGACATCACCGACCGCGGCCCGGTGGTGCGGGAAATCTTTAACGGCCTCTCTTTTGAAGAGCTGCAGCGCATCACTCCGGTGGCGCTGACCTTTCAACAACTGGCGGAAAGCGCGTAAGGAACCTATGATGAATCAGGCATTTATCTGTGATGCGGTGCGTACACCCTTTGGCCGTTTCGGCGGTGCCCTGGCGACGATGCGCGCTGACGACCTGGCGGCGCTGCCGCTGAAAGCGCTGCTGGCGCGGAACCCGGGACTGGATCCCTCGCGCATTGACGATGTGATCTTTGGCTGCGCCAACCAGGCCGGGGAAGACAACCGCAACGTGGCGCGAATGGCGCTGCTGCTGGCCGGCCTACCGGAGAGCGTGCCCGGGAGCACCATCAACCGCCTGTGCGGTTCCAGCCTTGACGCGATCGGCGTTGCGGCGCGGGCGATTAAAAGCGGGGAGACGCAGCTGATGATCGCCGGCGGGGTGGAAAGCATGTCCCGCGCGCCGTTTGTGATGGGGAAAGCGGAGAGCGCCTTTAGTCGCAGCATGCAGATGGAGGATACCACCATCGGCTGGCGCTTTATTAACCCGCAGATGAAAGCCCTGTACGGCGTGCATTCCATGCCGGAGACGGCGGAAAACGTCGCCGATGAGTTTGCCATCTCCCGTGCCGATCAGGACGCGTTCGCCTTACGCAGTCAGTTGCGCACCGCCGCGGCGCAAGAGGCGGGGCGTTTCGCCGATGAGCTGATCGCCGTCCAGGTGCCGCAGCGCAAAGGCGAGCCGCTGCTGTTTAGCCGCGATGAGCACCCGCGCAGCACCTCGCTGGAGGTGCTGGCTAAACTGCGCGGCGTGGTGCGCGCCGACGGCAGCGTTACCGCCGGTAACGCCTCCGGGGTTAACGACGGCGCCTGCGCGCTGCTGCTGGCCAGCGAGACGGCGCTGTCGGCTAACGATCTTCAGCCGCTGGCCCGGGTGGTCGGCGTGGCGACGGCGGGCGTGGCGCCGCGGATCATGGGTTTTGGCCCGGCGCCGGCGGTGCGCAAGGTGCTGGCGCAGACCGGCCTGACATTAGGCCAGATGGATGTCATTGAGCTGAATGAAGCCTTCGCCGCGCAGGCGCTGGCGGTGACCCGCGATTTGGGCTTACCGGACGATGCCGCCCACGTGAACCCTAACGGCGGGGCGATTGCGCTGGGCCACCCGCTCGGCGCCTCCGGCGGCCGGCTGGCGATGACCGCGGCTTATCAGCTGAAACGGACCGGCGGTCGTTACGCCCTGTGCACCATGTGCATCGGCGTAGGACAGGGGATCGCCCTGATTATTGAACGCGTTTAAGGAGCCAGAATGAGTTTGTTGACCCCGATGCTGCGCAGCAGTCCGCTAACCGACTGGTTCAGCGACGCGCAGCGGGTGCAGGGCATGCTGGATTTTGAAGCGGCGCTGGCGCAAGCGCAGGCCGCCTGCGGGATGGTGCCGCCGGAAGCGGTCGGACCAATTGTCGCGGCCTGCCGCCACGAGGCCATCGATTTTGCCGCGCTGGGCGAGGCGGCGGTGGGAGCCGGTAACCTGGCGATCCCACTGGTGAAACAGCTGACGGCGCAGGTAAAAGCGCAAGATCCCGAGGCTGCGCGCTACGTTCACTGGGGCGCTACCAGCCAGGACGCCATCGACACCGGACTGGTTCTCCAGCTGCGCGGGGCGCTGGATGCCGCTGAGACTCTGCTTGAGCAGCTGTTGGCGGCCCTGGCTCTCCAGGCGGATCGTTATCGCGATACCGTGATGCCGGGACGGACCTGGATGCAGCACGCGCTGCCGGTGACCTTTGGCCTGAAGCTGGCGGGCACCCTCGACGCGCTCCTGCGCTGGCAGCAGCGGCTGCGCGAGATGCGTCCGCGGCTGCTGGTGCTGCAGTTCGGCGGCGCCGCGGGCACTCTGGACGCGCTAAAAGAGAAAGGGCCGGCGGTTGGCCTGGCGCTGGCGCAGATCCTCGGTCTGTCGCTGCCGGATACTCCGTGGCACAGCCAGCGCGATCGGCTGCTGGAGGCGGGCGCCTGGTTTGCCGGCGTCTGCGGCACGCTGGGTAAATTCGCTAACGACTTTTCCCTGCTGATGCAGACCGAAGTGGCTGAGGTGGGCGAGCCGGTGGCGGAAGGTCGCGGCGGTTCGTCGACGATGCCGCATAAGCGCAATCCGGTGGCCTGCGCGGCGATCCTGACCGCCGCCCAGCGTACGCCGGGGCTGATGGCGACGCTCTACGCCAGCCAACTCCAGCAGCATGAGCGGGCGCTGGGCGGCTGGCAGGCGGAGTGGGAGACCCTGCCGGAGCTAATTACCCTGGTGGGCGGGGCGTTGGCGCAAAGCGAGGCGCTGGTGCGCGACATGCAGGTTTTCCCGCAGAAAATGCGCGCCGATCTCGATATCACCCACGGGCTGATTATGGCTGAGGCGGTGACTCTGGCGCTGGCGGAATTCATTGGCAAAGCCGAGGCGCATCATCACATCGAAGCGCTGTGCCGCCAGGCGCTGGACCGTCACTGCCCGCTGGTCGATCTGCTCGCGGCTGACCCACAGGTCAGTCAGTATCTCTCTCGTGAACGCTTAACCACGCTGCTGGACCCGGCAACGGCGACCGGCAGCGCCGAACGCTTTGTGCGCCAGGTGCTGGCGCGTTATCAGGAGCAACGTGATGAATCTTGATTATCAACTCGACGGGCCGGATGGCGCGCCGGTTATCGTCCTCTCCAATTCGCTGGGCACCACCCGGGCGATGTGGCAGCCGCAGATCGAGGCGTTAACCGCCCATTTCCGGGTGCTGCGCTACGACACGCACGGCCACGGTAAAACGACGAAAAATGGCAAAGTGACCCTCGCCCAGTTGGGTGAGGATGTGATTGCGCTGCTCGATCACCTGAATATCGACCGCGCCTGGTTCTGCGGGATCTCGATGGGCGGTTTGACCGGCCTGTGGCTGGGCCGCTTTGCGCCGGAGCGTTTTCATGGTCTGGCGGTCGCCAACACCGCGGCGCGCATTGGCGATCAGGCTAGCTGGCTGTCGCGGGCGCGGGCCGTACGTCAGGAGGGGATGGCGGTGGTGGCCGCCGGAGCGGCAGACCGCTGGTTCACCCACGCGTTTCGCCAGAAGGCGCCGGAGGTGGTCGAGGCGCTTTGTCACCAGCTGACCCATACCGATGCTGAAGGCTATGCCGCCTGCTGTGAGGCGCTGGCCGCCGCCGACCTGCGGGGCGAAGTGGGGCAGATCCCGCTGCCGACGCTAATCATCGCCGGGGAAAGTGACCCTGTCACCACGGTTGGTGACGCTCATTTCCTGCAGCAGCAGATCCCCGCCTCCGAGGTGGTGGTTCTGGCGGCATCGCATCTGTCTAACATTGAGGCGCCGAAAAGCTTTACTTCGGCGCTGCTGAGCTTTTTCCAGGGGGAACGCCATGGATGATAAACAGCGCTATCAGGACGGGATGGCGGTACGGCGCAAAGTATTGGGCGACGCCCACGTCGACCGGACGCTGCAGCATCTGACGCCGTTGAATGATGAGTTTCAGGACTTTATTACCCGCTATGCCTGGGGCGAGACCTGGACGCGTCCGGGGCTCGATCACCATACCCGCAGCATGATCACTATTGCCATGCTGATCGCTCTCAATCGCGAGGCGGAGCTGAAGATGCATCTGCGCGCGTCGTTTAACAACGGGGTGACCCGCGATGAACTGAAAGAGCTGATCATGCACTCTGCGCTGTACTGCGGGCTGCCGGCGGCCAATGCCACGATGCATCTGGCGCAGCAGGTGTTTGACGACATCGACGCCGCGCAGGGTTGAGTCGTCGTCCGAGTCGGATTGCCCGGCAGTCGTTGTAGGCCGGGTACGGCGCCGATAGATTGCCCTCCGGCGCAGCGCTTGCCGGGCCTGGGAAGCAAAGATCGCCTGTAGACCCCGTAGGCCGGGTAAGGCGCAGCCGCCACCCGGCGAAATAAAGGCACAACCGGAAATGTCCCTGTTCGCACTATGTTTGGCAGGGCTACAACTTCTATGTTAATTCCGGGCAGATTGCGCTCCCGGTTGATCTTCTGCGTTCTGTCTCTTATGGCGCAGGGAGCGCACAGGGGGCGGCCAGTCGCCGCCGCCCCCTGTACCCCCGGGCTCCGGCCAGCAAAATCGCCGCTACGCGGTCCCTTCGACTTATCCCTGCAGGCTTCGGGTCGGGCCGAGGCAGCGTCCGTGCAAAACACGGCCCTCAGCCCGCATCCATGCGGGCTGCCCCGGCCTTCCGGGAACGTCTCAGCGATTTTGAGGCCGCCAGCACCGGCAGTTTCAGTCGCGCAAGTGGGTAAATGAGTGACAGGCCGCACGAACCCCTGGCCGGGTAAGGCGCAGCCGCCACCCGGCGGAAATGCCGCTACGTTAACCCTTATTTCTCAGGCTCCTGCGGCGCGACGGCCGGGGCGGCGTACCAGGCTTCCTGCGGTACCACTACCGCCGCCTTTGGCTGCATCACAAAGTTCGGCGACATAATCTGCACGCCGAATTCGTTAAACACATCAATAATGCTGCTATGCAATGCGTTGCGGCCATCCGGCAGCTTGGTTGTGGGGAGTAAGCGCACCTGCAGCTCATACGAGGTGTACCAGTCAAGCAATCCCAGCTTACGCACCACCGGCGCAATTTGCTGATCGATCCCCGGGGTGCGTCTCGCCGCCAGCTCCAGCAGCGCATGGACCTGACGCCACGGCGTATCGTAGCCGATGGTGACGCTGGTGGTGAGGTTGACTCCACCGTCGGCGCTTTCGGCGCTGAGATTAATAATTTTCCCGCTCACCACCACCGCGTTCGGGACGGTAACGATGTAATTTTCGCGGGTGAGAATTTTGGTCGCCAGTACGCCAATCTCGCTGACCTGACCCTCATTATCGGCGAGGCGGATCCAGTCGCCTTTGCGCAGCGCCCGAGAGTAGATCAGCACCAGGCCGCTCATCGCATGGGTCATCACTCCGGTTGACCCGAGGGTGAGCATCAGGCCGAAGAACACGCTAATGCCTTTGAAGGCGAGAGAGTTGGCGCCGGGAAGGAACGGGTAGGCGGCGGAGAGGGCAAACAACCAGATGACCACCGAGATAAGCCGACGGGTGGCGCTAACGGTCTCCGGATGAATGCCGGGAACCTGAATGCGGCCGGCGGCGACCTGGTCGAGAACCACCTTCACCAGGCGAATGATAAGCCAGGTGAGAAGGAAAATAAGCACCACGATCATCAGCCCCGGCAGGGAGGCGACAATCGACAGAGAGAGGTCGCGGATCACCCCCAGCGACCAGTCGCCCAGCGATTCGCTCCACACCCGCGTCCAGGGAAACAGGCTGAAGGCCCAGCTCAGCCAGAGATAACAGGCCAGCATGCCGAGAAGGATGACCAGCACAGCATAGAGTCGAACTTCAATATTGCCGAGATAGCGCCGCCAGTGCTGCGGTATGGCGCTACGTTTTTCGAGGATCCGCAGCAGGAAAAAGCGTCGCACCCGCCGCCAGGCGCGGAAGGCGCCGTAGTAAAACAGCGCCAGCAGCAGCGCCCCGGCCAGGGCTTTACCGGCGGAGATGAACAGATAGCGGTTGTTGAACTGCTCCTGGAGGCTGGTGCGCTGGGCTTCCATACGCGCCAGCACCCGCTGGGCTGCCTGGTCGAGGGTTAAATCATCGCCCTCGTCGAGATCCGCCTGGCTCAGCAGCAGCACCGGTTTGCCGTTCATCAGAAACAGCCGGCCTGGCTGACCATAGCGGATAACCGGCACGACCCGCAGCGGCTGGCGAATATCATCTTCGGTGAAGGCGCGCAGGGCGCTGCGGGTGCGCAAAACGCGCTCTTCGGGCGTGGTCTGGCCAAAGGTGGCCTGCAACATGACGACAGGTTGGTGGAAAATCGTGACCGTGCGTGCCTGCTCGCGCGCGGTTGGCTGCTGTCGCGGTTCGGCGGCCAGCGCCGGCTGGAGCACCAGCAGCGCCAGCGCCCAGAGGATAACGATGCTCATCCTGTTCATTGAGGCACCTGAGATAAGAATTATTGTTATTTTTCAGCAAAAAACGGAGGGCTTGTAGTTGAGCATAGCCTGGTGCGAAGTGAATTCAAGCTGGGGAAACGCGGACATAAAAAAGCCGTCGCCCAAACGGCGACGGCCTGATATCAGCGTCAGAGGATAGCGTTAGCCGTGCTGTTTACAGCCCGCGCACTGCTTATTCTGGATCTGCTGGAAGAAGTCGTTGCCTTTATCATCGACGAGGATAAACGCCGGAAAATCTTCCACTTCGATTTTCCAGATAGCTTCCATCCCCAGTTCCGGATAGGCCACGCACTCGAGGCTCTTGATACTCTGCTGGGCGAGCACTGCCGCCGGGCCGCCGATGCTTCCAAGGTAGAAGCCGCCGTGTTTATGGCAGGCATCGGTCACCTGCTGGCTGCGGTTGCCTTTCGCCAGCATCACCATGCTCGCGCCGTGGGACTGCAGCAGATCAACGTAAGAGTCCATGCGGCCTGCGGTGGTCGGCCCCAGAGAGCCGGAGGCGTAACCGTCCGGCGTCTTGGCCGGACCTGCGTAGTAGATCGGGTGATCTTTGACGTACTGCGGCAGCGCCTCGCCGTTGTCGATAAGCTCCTTCAGCTTAGCGTGGGCGATATCGCGGGCGACGATGATAGTCCCGCTCAGCGACAGGCGGGTGGACACCGGATACTGCGACAGCTGCGCCAGGATCTCGCTCATCGGCTGGTTAAGATTTACCTTCACCGCTTCGCCTTCCCCGGCCTGGCGCAGATGCTCAGGGATATATTTCCCCGGGTTGCTCTCCAGCTTCTCGATCCAGATGCCGTCGCGGTTAATTTTGGCTTTGATGTTGCGGTCGGCGGAACAGGAAACCCCCATCCCGACCGGGCAGGAAGCGCCGTGACGCGGCAGACGGATCACGCGGATATCGTGGGCAAAGTATTTGCCGCCGAACTGCGCGCCTAGACCAAGGTTCTGCGCCTCCAGCAGCAGCTCCTGCTCCATCTGCACGTCGCGGAACGCCTGGCCGTGCTCGTTACCTTCGGTCGGCAGGCCATCGTAGTATTTGGTGGACGCCAGCTTCACGGTCTTCAGCGTCGCTTCCGCCGAGGTACCGCCGATCACGAAGGCGATATGGTACGGTGGACAGGCGGCAGTACCGAGGGTGCGCATCTTCTCGACGAGGTAATTTTTCAGCTTCGCCGGGGTGATCAGCGCTTTGGTTTCCTGGTACAGATAGGTTTTGTTCGCCGAGCCGCCGCCCTTGGCGATGCAGAGGAATTTGTACTCATCGCCATCGGTAGCATAGAGATCGATCTGCGCCGGCAGGTTGGTGCCAGTGTTAACCTCTTTATACATATCCAGCGGCGCGTTCTGCGAGTAGCGCAGGTTGTCCTGGATATAGGTGTTGTACACCCCCTGCGCCAGGGCGGCTTCATCGCCGCCGCCGGTCCACACGCGCTGGCCTTTTTTACCCATGATGATCGCGGTGCCGGTGTCCTGGCAGGTGGGCAGAATACCTTTGGCGGCGATATCCGAGTTGCGCAGGAACTGCAGCGCGACGTATTTATCGTTTTCGCTGGCTTCCGGATCGTTAAGGATATCCGCCACCTGCTGCTGATGCGCAGGGCGAAGCATAAAGGAGGCGTCGTGGAAAGCATGCTGCGCCAGAAGGGTCAGCGCCTGAGGGTCAACTTTTAGCACTTCCTGGCCGGCGAATTCGGCGACGGAGACGTAATCACTGCTGAGGAGATAATACTCGGTGTCATCCTTTTTGAGCGGAAAAGGATCCTGGTAAACAAACGGTTTATTCGACATTGTACTCTCACTTACTGCTTTGGCTGATTATGTTTCAGGCAGGGACTCCATGTGCCTGTAGAAAAGCGAGTCGAACAATCTTACACAATTTTTTAACAAAAACTGAGACAAGGACGACTTTTTCTTTCAGCAGTTGCTTCTCCACCGTTTGCTGGTTTAATAGGGCGATAAAATTTACTTTGTTTGAAACAGGGATTGAGAATGCAAAAGCTGATTAACGCCGTGCAGAACTATGCATGGGGAAGCCACACCGCCTTAACCGAACTCTATGGCATCGCCAACCCGGACAATCTGCCGATGGCAGAGCTGTGGATGGGGGCGCATCCGAAGAGCAGTTCGCAGATCCTGGCGGCCGACGGCCAGCCGCGTTCGCTGCGCGAGGTGATTGACGCGGATAAAGCCGCTCTGCTCGGCGACAAGGTTGCCGCCCGCTTTGGTGAACTGCCGTTCCTGTTTAAGGTACTGTGCGCCGCTCAGCCGCTCTCAATTCAGGTGCATCCCAACAAGCGGGCCTCGGAAGAAGGTTTCGCCCGCGAGAACGCCGCCGGTATCCCGCTCTCCGCCGCCGAGCGTAACTACAAAGATCCGAACCACAAACCGGAGCTGGTTTTTGCCCTGACGCCGTTCCTGGCGATGAATGCATTTCGCGAGTTCAGCGAGATTGTCACCCTGCTGCAGCCGGTGGCTAGCGCGCATCCGGCAATCGGCGCCTTCCTGCAGCAGCCGGACGCGACTCACCTGAGCCAGCTGTTTGCCAGCCTGCTAAATATGCAGGGTGAGGAAAAGGCCAAGGCGCTGCAGGTGCTGCGCGACGTACTGGCCCGTGAACAAGGCGAACCGTGGCAGACAATCCGCCTGATCGCGGAATTCTATCCGGACGACAGCGGCCTCTTCTCCCCGCTGCTGCTGAACGTAGTGAAGCTGAACCCAGGCGAAGCGATGTTCCTGTTTGCTGAAACGCCGCACGCCTATCTGCAGGGGGTGGCGCTGGAGGTGATGGCCAACTCGGATAACGTACTGCGCGCCGGCCTGACGCCGAAATACATTGATATTCCTGAGCTGGTTGCTAACGTCAAGTTCGAGGCTAAACCGGCGGGTGAGCTGTTGCCCCAGCCGCAGCGTCACGGCGCGGAACTCGACTTCCCGATCCCGGTGGAAGATTTTGCCTTCTCCCTGCATGACCTCTCCGCCGAGGGCAGCGATCTGGCCCAGGCAAGCGCAGCGATCGTGTTCTGCGTCGACGGCGAAGCCGTACTGCGCAAAGGCGACCAGAGCCTGACCCTCAAGCCGGGCGAGTCGGCCTTCGTGGCCGCCAGTGAATCGCCGGTGCAGGTCAGCGGCCGCGGCCGCGTGGCGCGCGTTTTCAATAAGCTCTAGTAAGCGACTGACCCTTCAGGTCGCGCTTACTGTTGGTGATAACTCAGCCAGGCGGTCTCTCCGCCTGGCTTCATTTATGGATAAATGCTATGAAAAAATCGCTGGTCGCAGCAGGAGTCATCGTGGCGCTGGGCGTGGTATGGACAGGCGGCGCCTGGTTCACCGGTAAACAGCTGGAAGGCCGGATCGCCGATATGGTGCAGCAGGCAAACGCCCAGCTGCGCAGCAGCGCGCCGGAGTCAGGTCTGGAGCTGAGCTATCAGGACTACCAGCGCGGGCTGTTCAGCAGCCATCTGCAGCTGGTGGTGAAGCCGATCGCCGGTCAGGCTAACGGCTGGCTGGCCGCCGGGCAGAGCGTGGTGCTTGACGAAGTGGTCGATCATGGCCCCTTCCCGCTGGCCTCGTTAAAAGCCTTTAATCTGGCGCCGGCAATGGCTTCCGTCCACACCACGCTGGTGAAAAACGACGCCAGCCAGGCGCTGTTCGAGATAGCCAAAGGCGACACCCCCTTTACCGTCGATACGCGCATTGCCTACAGCGGCGACAGCCAGTCGGCTATCGTCCTTAACGCCCTCGACTACGCTAAAGGCGATGAGAAAGTCACCTTCAGCGGCGGTCAGTTCCAGCTCGACGCCGACCGCGACGGCAAAAACATCAGCCTGAAGGGCCAGGCCGGCAGCGGGCAGATCGATGCGCTCAACGAATATAACCAGAAGGTACAGCTGCGCTTCGTCAACCTGACCACCGACGGCGCCACCGAGCTGGCCAGCTTCAACGAACGTATCGGCCAGCAAAAAATGACCCTCGATAAACTGGCCATCAGCGTCGAAGGCAAAGAGCTGGCGCTGATCGACGGCATGGCGCTGGACGGCGGCTCGACGCTGACCCAGGACGGCAAAGGCGTGAACAGCCAGGTGAACTACACCGTCAACAGCCTCAAGCTGCAGGGGCAGGATATGGGCAGCGGCAAACTCACGCTGAAAGTGGATAACGTCGACGGTCAGGCGTGGCACCAGTTCAGTCAGCAGTACAGCGCGCAGTCTCAGGCGCTGCTGGCGAAACCGGAGCTGGCGCAGAATCCGGAGCTGTATCAGCAGGCCCTCACCGAAACGCTGTTCAATGCGCTGCCGATCCTGCTCAAAGGCAACCCGTCGGTGACCATCTCTCCGCTGAGCTGGCGCAATGCCAAAGGCGAAAGCACCCTCAACCTCTCGGTTCTGCTGAAAGATCCGGCCCAGGTGACCGCTCCGCCGCAGACCCTGGCGGACAGCCTGGATCGCGTGGTGCAGTCCCTGGACGGCAAAGTGGTGATCCCGGTGGATATGGCGACGGAGTTTATGACTAAGATCGCCGGTCTGGAAGGCTATCAGCCGGCCGATGCCGCCAAGCTTGCCGATCAGCAGGTCAAAGGCCTGGCGGCGATGGGCCAGATGTTCCGCATTACCACCATGGAAGATAACGCCATCAGCAGCAGTCTGCAGTACGCGAACGGCCAGGTGACGCTGAACGGACAGAAAATGCCGCTGCAAGATTTTGCCGCGATGTTTGGTCTGGAAGCGCCTTCGCTGCCGGACAGCGCGCCGCAGGAAGGCCAGCCGCCGCAGGAAGGCCAGCCGCAGCAGGAAGGCCAGCCGCAGCAGGATGACGCCGCTCCTCAGCAGGACGACGCCGCCCCGCAGCCGTAACTTATCGGTACAGGAGACGGCCAGCGCGCGCCGTCTCCCTCATTTTCGCGTCACCAGCCGCGGGGGCATAATCTGGTTTCGCGTCTCGCCGGTCCCCTCTTCCAGCCGCCGCAGCATCGAATCCGCCAGGCTTTTCCCCATCTCCCGCGCCGGGGTGGTCACCCAGGTGAGAGGCAGGTCGTCGAGGGCGGCCTCCGGCACGTCGGCAAACGCCGCCAGCGCCACCCGCTGCTCAAAGTAGCTCTCGACGCCATCTTCCCCGCTCTGTCTTCCAGCCCGTAACAGACCGAACCACGCGCCGGTGGCTACCACGTTGTTGTAGCACAGCACCGCGGTAATGGTCGGATTCTGGCGCAGCAGGCCGGTCATCGCCTCCGCCGCCTGCTTCTGGCTGGACTCGCACTCCAGCACCCATTCGCTGTGAAACGGCAGGCCGTATTTCAGCAAGGTGGCGCAATAGCCGCCGACCCGCTCGGCGCGCGTCAGCGAAGCACTCTGCCCGCCGAGCCAGGCGATCCGCTGATGGCCGCGGCGGATAAGATGCTCCGTCACCAGCTGCGCCGCCTGCATGTTGTCCGGGCGGATCAGGTCGACATCGTCAAGATAGCTGGCGCGGGAAGCAAACACCAGCGGCACCCCCGCCTCCGCCGCACGCTCGCGCAGCTCGCTCCCGCGGTCGATCGCCCCAGCGATAATCACCCCGTCCACCCCCTGCGCCGCCAGCGTATCAAACCGCTGGGCCATCTTCTCGCCGCTGCGGCCTCCCTGGGTGAGAAATACCATTTTCCCCTGCCTCTCCAGGGCATCGGTGAGGCCGGCGGTTAATTCAGCATAAAACGGTTTTGACAGGTCGCTGACGATAAGGCCAATCACGCCGCTCTGCCCACCGCGCAGCGAGGCCGCCTGACGATTGCGCACAAATCCCAGCTGTTCGATAGCCTGATTAACCCGCTCGCCGGTGGCGCTGGAGATGCGCCCTTTGCCGCTCAGTACCAGTGAAACGGTACTCACGGAGACGCCGGCAGCCAGCGCCACATCATTGATGGTGATCTTTTTTGCGATTGCCATAACCTGCTGGCTGACTCCCTTGCCTGTCGATAAATCGTTTTATCATTGTGCGATCTTTATAAACCTTATTATCGCTTGAATATGTGATTTTTATCGCACTAAAAAGTGGTAAAACGTTTTATCTTGCCGTGGCGTTAGTTCTCCCGACCACTTATGAATCAGGAACCGTGCTATGACGGCGAAAACAGCACCAAAAATCACCTTATGGGAATTTTTCCAGCAGCTGGGAAAAACCTTCATGCTGCCCGTAGCGTTGCTCTCGTTTTGCGGGATCATGCTGGGGATCGGCAGCTCGCTAAGCAGTCACGATGTTTTGACTCTGCTGCCGTGGCTGGATATGCCGCTGCTGCAGGCCATCTTTATCTGGATGAGCAAGGTCGGCTCCTTTGCCTTCAGCTTCCTGCCGGTCATGTTTTGTATCGCCATCCCGCTGGGTCTGGCGCGAGAGAACAAAGGCGTCGCCGCCTTCGCCGGCTTCGTTGGCTACGCGGTCATGAACCTGGCGGTCAACTTCTGGCTGACCGCGAAGGGTATTCTGCCCACCACCGACGCCGCGATCCTGAAGGCCAACAATATCCAGAACATTATCGGCATTCCGTCAATCGATACCGGGATCCTCGGGGCGGTGATCGCCGGGATTATCGTCTGGCTGCTGCATGAACGCTTCCATAACATTCGCCTGCCGGACGCCCTGGCCTTCTTCGGCGGCACCCGCTTCGTGCCGATCGTCACCACCGTGGTGCTGGGGCTGGTCGGGCTGGCGATCCCGCTGGTGTGGCCAGTCTTCGCCATGGGGATCAACGCCCTCGGGAAGATGATCAACAGCGCCGGGGATTTTGGGCCGATGATCTTCGGCACCGGCGAGCGACTGCTGCTGCCGTTTGGCCTGCACCACATCCTGGTGGCGCTGATCCGCTTCACGGAAGCCGGCGGCACCCTTGACGTCTGCGGCCACAGCGTTAGCGGCGCGCTGACCATCTTCCAGGCGCAGCTGAGCTGCCCGACCACCCACGGCTTCGCCGAAAGCGCCACCCGCTTCCTGTCGCAGGGTAAGATGCCGGCATTCCTCGGCGGTCTGCCGGGCGCCGCGCTGGCGATGTACCACTGCGCCCGTCCGGAAAATCGGCATAAAATTAAAGGCCTGCTGATCTCCGGGGTCATCGCCTGCGTGGTCGGCGGCACCACCGAGCCGCTGGAGTTCCTGTTCCTGTTCGTGGCGCCGGTCCTGTATGTCATCCACGCCCTGCTGACCGGTCTCGGCTTTACCATCATGGCGGTGCTCGGGGTAACCATCGGCAACACCGACGGCAATATTATCGACTTCGTGGTGTTTGGCATCCTGCATGGTCTGGCGACCAAGTGGTATCTGGTGCCGGTGGTGGCGGCAATCTGGTTTGCGGCCTACTATGCCATCTTCCGCTTCGCCATCACCCGCTTCAATCTGAAAACGCCGGGCCGCGACATCGACACTGCCGCCAGCGTGGAGAAAGCCGTCGCCGGTACCATCGGCAAATCCGGGTATAACGTACCGGCGATTCTGGCGGCGCTCGGCGGCGCAGAGAACATTGTTTCGCTGGATAACTGCATTACCCGTCTGCGCCTGTCGGTGCACGATATGAGCAAAGTGGACGCCGCCGCGCTGAAAGCCCATCGCGCCATCGGGGTGGTACAGCTCAACCAGCATAATCTGCAGGTGGTTATTGGCCCGCAGGTACAGTCGGTAAAAGATGAGATGGCCACGCTGATGAATACCGTGCAGGCCTGATCCCACTAGTCCCCCTCCGCTACGGAGGGGGCGCTCGCTAAGGAAGCTCCAATGTTTGATTTTGCCACCCCTATCGATCGCCACGGCACCTGGTGCACGCAATGGGACTATGTCGCCGACCGGTTTGGCGCCGCCGATCTGCTGCCGTTCACTATTTCCGATATGGATTTCGCCACCGCGCCCTGTATTCTCGACGCCGTCAGCCAGCGGCTGGCCCACGGGGTGTTCGGCTACAGCCGCTGGCGCAACGAGGCGTTTCTCGGGGCGATTGCCCACTGGTACGCCAGCCGCTTTAACAGCGACATCTATCCGCAATCTGTGGTCTACGGACCGTCGGTTATCTATATGGTGGCGGAAACCATCCGCCAGTGGTCGAAAGAAGGCGACGGCATCGTGGTCCACACCCCTGCCTACGATGCGTTCTATAACACCATCACCGCTAACCGGCGGCGGATTGCCCCGGTGCCATTGATCCTGAAGGATAATCGGTGGCGCTGCGATATGGAGCGCCTGGAGGCGGCGCTGGCGGAGCCAAAGAATACCCTGCTGCTGCTGTGCAGCCCGCACAACCCAACGGGGAAAGTCTGGCGTCGCGAGGAGCTGGAGACCATGGCGGCCCTGTGTCAAAAACATGGCGTCAGGGTGATTAGCGACGAAATTCATATGGACATGACCTGGGGCGAACACCGCCATATCCCGTGGAGCGAGGTCGCTCATGGACCATGGGCGCTGTTCACCTCCGGTTCGAAGAGCTTCAATATTCCGGCCTTTACCGGGGCCTACGGCTTTATCCCCGAAGAGAACGAGCGCGACAGCTACCTGCAGGCGCTAAAGGGTCGCGACGGGCTCTCTTCCCCTTCCGTGCCGGCGCTGGTCGCCCATATCGCCGCCTACCGCGACGGGGCTCCCTGGCTCGATGCCCTGCGCGACTACCTGCAGGCGAATATGCGCTATGTCGCCGACACGCTCAACAACGCCTTCCCCGCGCTCTGCTGGCAGCCGCCGGAGGCCACCTACCTGGCATGGATCGACCTGCGCCCGCTCAACGTTGACGATCGCGCGCTACAGCAGGCGCTGATCGCCGAACAGAAGGTGGCGATTATGCCGGGTTATACCTATGGTCCTGAGGGCAACGGCTTTCTGCGACTCAACGTCGGCTGCCCGCGCGAGAAGCTGGAACGCGGTGTCGAAGGACTGATTGCCGCCCTGCGCAGCCTCAGCTGATTCGACGCGCAATCTACAGGTCATCGCGCCGGCGAAACGCCAGGTAACCGGCGCCGAGGGTAAAGACAGCGACAATCACCACCAGCAGGATAAACCCGTGGTGGTTGCTTGCCAGCGGGATCCCACCGACGTTCATGCCGAAGAAACCGGCGACGATGTTAATCGGCAGCGCGAGGACGGTGATCACCGTCAGGGTATAGAGGGTGCGATTGCTCTGCTCCAGCTGGCGGGCGCCAATCTCCTCCTGCAGCAGACTGATGCGCTCGATCAGGCCCGACAGATCGTTAAGCACCACGCTAAACTCTTCGGTGAACTGACGAAACGCCTGCACCACCGCGCGATCCATCCACGCTGGCGGCCGGTTAAGCAGCCGGAACATCGCCGCCGGCTCCGGCGCCAGCAGCCGCTGGAAGCGTAAAAGCATCCGCCGTAGCCGCGCCAGATCGGCCCGGTTGCGCTGCACGTGATTGCTCAGAAGACGCTCTTCAATAAGGTCAACATGGCGGCTGGCCTGGCGGACGACCTGCTCCAGCACCTCCTCCTGCTCCTCCAGCAGAAAGGCCAGCAGCTCAGTAGACGTGTTCACCCTGAGCGTCTGCAAGCGCGGCAGCATCCATTCGATAAACCGCAACGGTTTGAAGCGCGCCGTCACCACCAGCCTGGGGCTACAGTAGAGCCACAGCGTGGCGGTTTCCGCGCTGGTATCCTGCGGACGAAACAGCACATCGTTAAGCACAGCGAACAGATTTTCCCCCTGTCGCTCAATGCGGGTGGTGTGCGAGCCGCTGCGGATCTCCTCGAAGAAAAAATCGGCCACCGGAAAGTGGCTGGTTAACCATTTCTCGGCGGTGGCGTGATTAAGATTCAGGTGTAACCAGATAAACGCCTTGTCATCGGCGAGCGCCTGATAGCGGGCGCATACCTCGCCAGAGGCGATCGGCTGCGGGGGGCGCTGTTCATGAAACAAATAGCCATGCACCAGGCCGGAAACTTCACTATCAAAATCGGGCTTTAACATCTTCGCGGTGACGTCTTGACTCATGGCTCCCTCAGGACAGGCACTGGCACCGTTGATGCCCGAATAGTGCCATCTTTCGCTATTTTCCGCGGGCTGGCAAGGTTAATAATCTGGTCATAAAACAGTAACCTGGCTGACATATAACGGCCAGTATCACGCTTCATCCCCTCGCCGCGCAGGCGATGCGATGGAGGCGAACAGAAGGTCTTCTTGCCTTTATGCTCAGGTGGTTATTAAAATAAATTTGATTATCCTCAAAACTTTTTTAGGCAGAAAGCGGTATTAATTTGCGCGCTTAATCATTGCTTTCACCCAGGTTTATTGAGGAGGAGACCATGAAAACCTATGACCGTAATCGTAACGCTATTGCTACCGGCAGCATGGTAATGATCGCCGGTAACGGGACGACGGGCGTGATTAAAGCTATCCATGGCGAGGGGAAAACCGCTGAGCAGTTGCGCCGGGCGGACTGCGTTGAAATCGACGGCTGCGAGGGCCGCTTCTGCCCGTTGGATCTGATCCGTCTCGGCTTCCATTAATTCCTGCCGCCAGGTCGTTAGTATCAGGCCACCTGTGGTGGCCTGCTCTTTTCCCGGGAAATAAAGCGTCTAGCGAAAGCTCCACTGAACACTCATCACAAAGATCGCCGGCACAATAATGCCGCCTTCCACACCGAAATAATCGGTGAAATTATATTGCAGGCCATGATAGAGGTAGGGCGAAAAACCGATGCCGGTGATTTTTTTGGCGGTGCGGTAGGTGCCGGAATCCCCACAGTGGCTGAAGGCATCAAAGAAAAATTCCCCGGTATAGGCATACACCCCTTTCAGTACCCAGCCGGTATCGTTTTTCAGCCAGTCGCGGCGCACACCGAGGGTCAGGCAACGATCGTCAAAGCTGTTTTTCATCGTTCCGACCAGCACGCTGTATTTTGAATCCTGAGAAAACTTGCGCTCCACCGAGAAAAAGTTGTTATTGAAATGTTCGTTATATTGTCCGTGGTTACCCGTCATATGATAGACATAGGAACCGGTATTCATCGAATAGAGGTTTAATTCCCCGGCCTGCGCCGACGGCATGGCAACCATTAGTAGCCCTGATAACAAAATCCATAATTTATTTACCATTCAGCAACCTATGCCATACCCGTAAAAAGAACCCGGCATGCTAGCACCGCTTAGCTAAACCAAAGGGCAATCAGATAAACCGACGCTCTTCGCGGCGGGAAAATATGACGCTATCTGCACTATAGCAGTCGTCCTCTCGCCTGGTGAGCGCCTGCGGTTATACTGGAGAAACATTCCCCTAATCGTTAAGGACCGCTGTGTTAGCCACTCTCCTCGTTGCGCTGGTCGCTATTATTCATCTCGCCATCCTGGTGCTGGAGATGTTTCTCTGGGAAGGCTCCGCCGGGCGCCGGGCCTTTAATCTCAGCGCCGATTTCGCCCGGCAGACCCGGGTGCTGGCGGCCAACCAGGGCTTGTATAACGGCTTTCTGGCCGCCGGCCTGGCATGGGGGCTGTGGCTGGGGGCGCCGGGGGTGCAGGTGGTTATCTTTTTCCTGGCCTGCGTGCTGGCCGCCGGGATTTTCGGCGCGCTGACCGCCAGCCGCAAAATTCTCTATATTCAAGCGCTGCCCGCGCTGCTGGCGCTGGTTGCCGTGCTGATGCAAGCGTAGGGCCTTGATCCAAAACAGAGAAAGCAGGCGCTAAGGCGGGTACTATTTGCCCCCTTTGGTCGGTCATCGACCGTTAATACCTTCTGAGTTCAGAGGCATTTTTATGACATGGCAATCCTTCAAACAGGCCTGGCTTATCCGGTTCTGGTCTCCTGTCCCGGCGGTCATTGCCGCGGGCATTCTCTCTACCTACTATTTTGGCATCACCGGCACCTTCTGGGCGGTGACCGGCGAATTCACCCGCTGGGGGGGTCAGCTGCTGCAGCTGCTGGGCGTCCACAGCGAACAGTGGGGCTATTACCAGCTGATACATCTCGAAGGGTCGCCGCTGACCCGCATCGATGGCAGGATGATCATCGGCATGTTCGGCGGCTGCCTGGCCGCCGCGCTGTGGGCGAATAACGTCAAACTGCGCTTGCCACGCAGCCGGATCCGCATTGCGCAGGCCGTGGCGGGCGGCATCATCGCCGGGTTCGGCGCACGGCTGGCGATGGGCTGCAACCTGGCGGCCTTCTTCACCGGCATTCCACAGTTCTCCCTGCACGCCTGGCTGTTTGCCATCGCCACCGCCATCGGCTCCTGGTTTGGCGCCCGCTTCACGCTGCTGCCCCTTTTTCGCATCCCGGTAAAAATACAAAAGGTGTCCACCGTCTCGCCGTTAACCCAAAAACCGCAGCAGGCGCGCCGCCGCTTCCGCCTGGGGATGGTGGTCTTTTTCGCCATGATCGGCTGGGGCCTGCTCACCGCCGCAGACCACCCGGCGCTCGGCCTGGCGATGCTGTTTGGCATTGCCTTTGGCCTGCTTATCGAGCGCGCGCAGATCTGCTTTACCTCCGCCTTTCGCGATATGTGGATCACCGGCCGGACGGTGATGGCGAAGGCGATTATCTTCGGCATGGCGGCGAGCGCCATCGGTATCTTCAGCTATGTGCAATTGGGGATGGCGCCGAAAATTATGTGGGCCGGTCCTAATGCGGCGATTGGCGGGCTACTATTTGGCTTTGGCATCGTGCTGGCCGGCGGCTGTGAGACCGGCTGGATGTACCGGGCGGTGGAGGGCCAGGTTCACTACTGGTGGGTTGGGCTGGGCAACGTCATCGGCTCAACGCTGCTCGCCTGGTGCTGGGACGATATCGCCGCCCCGCTCGCCACCCACTGGCAGAAAGTCAACCTGCTGAACGCCTTCGGTCCCTTTGGCGGACTACTGGCCACCTATCTACTGCTGCTGATCGCCCTGCTGCTGGTGATCGCCTGGGAGAGACATTTTTTCCGCCGCCAGGCGGCGGTCCGGACCGTGAAGGAGAGCGCATGAAAAACATCATCCCTGATTATCGCCTGGATATGGTCGGCGAACCCTGCCCGTATCCGGCGGTCGCTACCCTGGAGGCAATGCCTTCCCTGCAAAAAGGCGAGATCCTCGAAGTGGTCAGCGACTGTCCGCAGTCGATCAATAACATTCCGCTTGATGCAAGGAACCACGGCTACACGGTGCTGGATATTCAACAGGATGGCCCAACCATTCGCTATTTGATCCAGAAGTAGCGCCGTTTTCCCGCCGGCGGCCTTCCCCGCCGGCGCTTGTCTCCTCGTTCCCGCCTCGCCGTTCGCTTACGCATCGCTGACCAGGTAGCCAAACGATTGCAATAGATTGTAACACTTGAAACCGTGTTCCAGTTACGCAATAACCATTAATATAACGCGCCTATATTATTAAAATGCGAATAAGTTATTTAGTGAATGGTTTCTGCCGCTATCGGCCAAAGCCGCACACAGCGACACGATAAGGATCGAAATGGAACTGCTGGTCAGGCTGGGTCATTTTTTTGAGCAAGCGCGTTCTGACGCCGACTATGCCACCTTCGCCAATGAACTGCGTCGGCATCAGGTCTCCTACTACATCTATTTTGTTTCCACCGGCAATATGAATTTCGTAATGGCAAACGACGAGGTGGTCTCGGTAAAAAGCGCCCGCGGGCTGCTGCGCGTTCGCGCTGAGGCCAGCCATTGTCTGACCAGGGCCGCCGTTATCCGCCACTTTGCCCGGGCCATTAACTTTGAACAGTACTGCCGGGATCTCGCCAGCGCCGGGGTGTTTAAGTGGATCGTCGATCTGGAAGAGGAGACCCGGCACTACTGGTCGAAGGATAATACGCTGTTATATAAAGAGTGCCTGATGCCCCCCTGAACAGGTCTCAGGGGGAGGCGGCGAGGGTCAGCCTTTAATCGCGGGTCTGCACCCAAAAGGCGTGGATCAGGCCAGGAATATAGCCCAGCAGGGTCAAAATGATATTGAGAATAAACGCCCAGCCGAAGCCTTTTCCCAGCAGCACACCCAGCGGCGGCAGAATGATAGTGAAAACGATTCTCCAGAATCCCATAACCTCTCCCTTCGTCTAACGTCAATTTTTTACTAAGCTATTCAATAGTTAAGCATAGACGCTTTTCGTCGTTTCGCCAGCAGGCAGCCCCCTCATCTCTGGTAACAAAAATCATTCCCTGCCGTCACGGGCAAAAAAGACCGGGAAAACATTCACTTTTCCCCTCTCCGGCCCGCAGGCCCTGGCAAAGCGCACAGATTGTCAGTTGACCAATCAGGGGGACAGGGCTAAGCCTGGAGGAGTTTCATCACATCGAGTCGTTTTACCAACCGGAGAATATCCATGAGTAAACTTGGGATTAATGGATTTGGTCGTATCGGACGTCTGGTGTTACGTCGTTTATTAGAAGTCGACAGCAGCCTGGAAGTGGTGGCTATCAACGACCTCACTTCGCCAAAGGTGCTGGCCTACCTGTTGAAGCATGATTCAAACTACGGCCCCTTCCCGTGGAGCGTCGACTTTACCGAAGATGCGCTGATCGTCAACGGCAAAACCATTACGGTGTATGCCGAAAAAGAGGCGCAGCATATTCCATGGCAGGCGGCAGGCGCCGAGGTGATTGTGGAGTGTACCGGGTTCTACACCTCGGCCGAGAAATCGCAAGCCCATCTCCAGGCCGGCGCGCGCAAAGTGCTGATTTCCGCCCCCGCCGGCGAGATGAAAACCATCGTCTACAACGTCAACGATGACACCCTGACCCCGGATGACACCATCATCTCCGTGGCCTCCTGCACTACCAACTGCCTGGCGCCGATGGCCAAAGTTCTGCAGGATGCCTTCGGCATCACCGTAGGCACCATGACCACCATCCACGCCTATACCGGCACCCAGTCGCTGGTGGACGGGCCGCGCGGAAAAGATCTGCGCGCCTCCAGGGCGGCGGCGGAAAACGTTATCCCGCACACTACCGGCGCGGCAAAAGCCATTGGCCTGGTGATCCCTGCCCTGAGCGGTAAGCTGAAAGGCCATGCCCAGCGCGTACCGACCAAAACCGGCTCAGTGACGGAGCTGGTATCGGTGCTGGAGAAAAAGGTGACTGCGGATGAGGTCAATCAGGCGATGAGGCAGGCGGCTGAGGGCAATGAATCCTTTGGTTACACCGAAGAGGAGATCGTCTCTTCCGATATCATCGGCAGCCATTTCGGTTCGATCTACGATGCTACCCAGCTGGAGATTGTGGAGGCCGGCGGCGTACAGCTGGTGAAAACCGTCGCCTGGTACGATAACGAATACGGCTTTGTCACCCAACTGATCCGCGTGCTGGAGAAATTTGCCCGCTAAGTGAACGGCGGACAGCCTGCGATGTCCGCCGGTTCTGTGTGGAGTGCCTCAGGCCTGCAGATAGACTACCTGGGTCTGCAGGTACTCATTCAGGCCGTGGCGGCCATCTGCGCCGCCGATCCCCGACTTACGCCAGCCGGCGTGGAACCCCTGCATCGCCTCAAAGTTCTCACGGTTGATATAGGTTTCGCCAAACTTCAGTCCCTTAATCGCTTTCATCGCCACGTTCAGATCGCGGGTATAGATTGAGGAGGTCAGGCCATAATCGCTGTCATTGGCCATCGCCAGCGCCTCATCGAGGGTCGAAAAGGCCACCACCGGCAGCACCGGACCGAAGGTTTCCTCATGGATAATGTCCATCTCCTGACGTACATCCAGCAGCAGGGTCGGCGGATAAAAATAGCCTTTGCCCTCCAGCGGCTGACCGCCCAGCGCCACCCGCGCCCCCTGCGCCACCGCCTTCGCCACTTTGCCCGCCACCTGGTCCCGCGCCGCCGCGTTGATCAGCGGCCCCATCGCGATGTCATCTCGCGTCGCCGGGTCGCCAAACTGGACGGCCTTCATCGCCTCACCGAGGCGGTTGACGAAGCGATCGTATACTCCCTGCTGAACATAGACCCGCTCGACGCAGTTACACACCTGCCCGGTGTTAATCACCCGCGAGTCCACTACCGCTTTTACCGCCAGCTCCAGATCCGCATCGTCCATTACAATGGCAGGCGCTTTGCCGCCGAGCTCGAGGCACACTTTGGTGATATTTTTCGCCGCAGCGGCCATAATTTTTTCTCCCGCCGCCACGCTGCCGGTCATGCTGACCATCGCCACCTTCGGATTGCCGGCCAGCTCCTGGCCAACGGTTTCTCCGCGGCCAAGCACAAGGTTAAAGACCCCTTTCGGCAACCCAACCTGATGGACAATCTCGGCAAAGGCGATGGCATTATTGGGCGTAAATTCGCTGGGCTTAATGACGATGGTATTTCCAGTGATCAGGGCCGGCGCCAGCTTGCGGGCGATAAGAAAGAACGGGAAGTTCCACGGCAGGATCCCGGTGGTCACCCCCAGCGCGCGTTTAAAGACAAGGATATTCTCCCCCGGGCGATCGCTCTGCACGATCTCACCTTCGTAACGGCGCGCCCATTCTGCCATATAGTCGAGATAGTCCGCGGTGAACGCAACCTCCACCGCCGCCAGCTGCTGGATCTTGCCGCCTTCAGCGACAATCAGCCCGGCGATCTCGTCGGCACGCTGGCGGATACCGGCGGCAATTTTGCGCAGCCAGCCCGCACGCTCAATGGCCGGCAGCGCTTCCCAGCCGGGCTGGGCGCGCTCGGCGGCCTCAATCGCCAGCCGCGCCTCTTCGGCAGTCCCGTCCGGGATCCGCGACAGCAGCGCTTCGGTCGCCGGGTTAAGCACGTCGATCCAGCCGTCGCCGCGACCGGAAACGAACTGGCCATCAATATACATCGGGTGTTGAACGGGTGCTGTCATGGCTGCTCCTGTGGTGCATTTGTATTTAACAGGTGATTTTTTTGTTAAATATCGGGCGGATAAGCCGCTGTTCGGCAGCACATTGACGCAGTTCTGTGAGCTGATTCATAAAAACGGGCCAAAAATGCCCGCTTGAGGTTACATTTTAATAACACAAATTGCCCGTTTGCGACGAATCTGCCGTAAACGGGCATTTTTCAGCCGAGGGTGCGGGCCTGCAGCGCCCCGGCAAGCTGGGCGTCCTCCCGCAGCTGTCGCCAGGCGTCGAGGATCTCCGGCGGGAAGGTGACATGGCTGATGAAGTCTTTTCCCCGCGGACCGTACCCTTCAGGGGTATCCTGCAGGCGCGGCAGCTCGCCCAGCAGCAGCGCCAGGTAGCGGGTGACCGGCCAGAGCCCCGCTCCGCCGCCCGCGAACCCCAGTTGGCCATCGGTCTGCTCCAGCACCGGCGAGCAGCCGGGAAAGCTCAACCACTGCGGCGGCGGCGTCGCCCCCTGCCAGACGCGGGCGAAGGTAGCCATGGTTCGCCGCTGCATAGTCGGGTCCTGAATGACGATCCCGCGACGATGGGCGAGCCCCCGGCTCTCCAGCGTGGTCCGGGTAAAACGGGCGTTCTCACCGCAGTTGGTTGACTGGTCCTCCACCACCAGCCGCGAATGGGGGATGTGCCAGTAGTCATGAGCAATGTCGGCCAGAACATGCGCTTCGGGGCGGCCATCCACCGGCAACGTACGGTAACGGGGATCCTGGCGCACCGCCTCGTAGAGATAGCCCGTAGAATGTCCCACGCCGCCGCTGATCAGCAGCGGGATCGCCTGCGCCGCCGCCAGACGGCAGGCGGCGTCGATGGTTGGGATCACGGCGTTGCCGGCCAGCACTACCACGTCCACCTGCGGCAGCGCGGGCAGCGTCGCCAGATCGTCCTGCGCCAGCCAGGCGCCGACCTGGTTAGCCGCCGCCAGCGTCGCTGCCGACAGCGGAGGAAATTGTTCTGCCATTCTGTCTCCTTAATCCTCTCTCAGACGAGCGGAGAGGATGCTTTCGCTATCATAAACGCCGCCTGCCGGAAGGCATAGCGGCGTCGATTTGTAACCATTTTGAAATAACAAGAAACATCTAAAAACAGGCGGGTTGCACCTGAACAACTCACTATGAAAATAACAAAAAACAGCAAAATCAGGTGGAAAATAAAAAATAGCGTCGCGGTTATACCAGTTCAAAGCGCGCCATAACGCCCAGTTTGCCAGCCATAAACTTGCCAATTGTAACCTTCAACCCTAAGTTGCTTAACAATTACACAACCTTTTCACATCAGGTTGCACCCTGCTCGTACAGAGTGACACCTGACCTATCTACCGTGGCGGGAGAACGTTTCGTAATGAGCAATCCACAAGACAACACTGCATCCATTCTGCAGAAAAACAAGAAGGTACTGATCGCGAGCCTGACAGGCAGCGCCATCGAATGGTTCGATTATTTTCTCTATGGCACCGCCGCCGCGCTGGTGTTCAACAAAATCTTCTTTCCGATGGTCGACCCGGTTATCGGCCTGATCCTCTCCTGGCTCTCCTTCTCGCTGACGTTTTTTATCCGCCCCATCGGCGGCGTGATTTTCGCCCATATCGGCGATCGCATCGGCCGCAAGAAGACGCTGGTGCTGACCCTGTCGCTGATGGGGAGCGCCACGGTGGCGATCGGCCTGCTGCCCACCTACGAGATGGTGGGCCTCTGGGCGCCGGCCCTGCTGATTATCCTGCGCATTATTCAGGGCATGGGTATCGGCGGCGAATGGGGCGGCGCGCTGCTGCTGGCCTATGAATACGCGCCGGAAAAGCGGAAAGGCTTTTTCGGCAGCATTCCCCAGGCCGGGGTGACCATCGGCATGTTGATGGCGACATTTATCGTCTCGCTGATGACGCTGTTCGATGAGGCGCAGTTTCTCGCCTGGGGCTGGCGCATACCGTTCCTACTCAGCTCCGTCCTCGTTTTTCTCGGCCTGTGGATCCGCAAAGATATCGACGAAACGCCCGCCTTTAAGCAGGTGAAAAAATCCGGCCAGGTGGCGAAGGCCCCGCTGCGCGATACGCTCAAGCACCACTGGCGGGAAGTGCTGATCGCCGCCGGCCTGAAAGTGGTGGAGACCGCCCCCTTCTATATCTTCTCCACCTTTGTGGTCAGCTACGCCACCACCACCCTGAGCTATCAGAAGTCGCAGGCGCTGGAATCCGTGACCCTGGGCGCGCTGGTGGCCACCGTGATGATCCCGCTGATGGGGCTGCTGTCAGACAAGGTGGGTCGGCAAAAGATGTACACCCTGAGCGTGGTGCTGCTGGGGCTGTTTATCGTCCCGTGGTTCCTGCTGCTCGACACCGGCACCGGCTGGGGCATCATGCTGGCGACGATCGTTGCCTTCGGCATCCTGTGGGCGCCGGTAACCGCGGTGCTCGGCACCCTGTGCTCTGAGATTTTCAGCGCCAATGTGCGCTATACCGGGATCACCCTCGGCTACCAGCTGGGCGCCGCGCTGGCCGGGGGCACCGCGCCGCTTATCGCCACCGGTCTGCTGGCAAAATATGACGGGGACTGGCGGCCGGTGGCCGTTTATCTGGGCGTTACGGTGGTGATTTCGCTGCTGGCGATATTCTGCGCCAGCCGGATGAAGTCCGCGTTGGGCACGGCCCCCTCCCGGGCGGAAAGCGCCTGACCGCCGCCCGCCAGGGCTACTACGGAGCCGACTATCCCGCCCGGCGGCGCTGCGCTTGCGCGGGCCTGGGGGGAGATCGCGCCGCGGGGGAAACCGCTTATCCCAGGTCCGGTAAGCATGTAGGTCCGGTAAGGCGCCAGCCGCCACCGGGCAGTAAAGCCGCTCCGGAGCCGACTATCCCGCCCGGCGGCGCTGCGCTTGCGCGGACCTGGAGAAAGATCACGCTGCGGGGGATACCGCTTATCCCAGGTCCGGTAAGCATGGGCCCGGTAAGGCGCCAGCCGCCACCGGGCCGAAACAGGCGTCAAGTTTTCCCCCCCTGCTTAGCCGGCCGCCAGGGCCGGCGGGTGTCAGGCGCTCTGGTTGTCCAGCTGAAGCTGCCCCTCGCGCCGCTGCTTCAGCTTCCAGAAGCCCCACAGCGCGATAAACCACAGCGGAGAAGCCAACAGCGCCAGCAGCGTGTCCGGGTCAAAGATCATGATGAAGATAGCGAACGCGAAGAACAGCAGACTCACCCAGCTCATCACCACCCCGGCGGGCATCTTAAAGATCGACCCGGCGTGCAGGTCCGGACGCTGACGGCGGTAAACCAGATAGGCCACGAGGATCATCCCCCAGCTGAACACCACCATAATCGCCGCCAGGGTCGAGACGATGGTGAACAGGGTCATCACGTTCGGCACCAGAAACAGCAACAGCGTGCCGATCAGCATGCAGAAGCAGGAGAACAGCAGGCTGCGCACCGGAATGCGGGTACTGCGCGACAGGATACGAAACTGCCAGTGCGCATGCTTCTCCACCGACAGGCCGTACAGCATGCGGGTGCTGGAGAAGACCCCGCTGTTGGCCGAGGACATCGCCGAGGTCAGCGCCACAAAGTTAATCACCGCCGCGGCGGCAGGCAGCCCGGCCTTGGCGAACAGCGTCACGAAGGGGCTGGTCTCCGCCGACACCCCCGGCCACGAGGCGACAGCGATGATCACCACCATCGACAGCAGATAGAAGATGATAATCCGCAGCGGCAGAGCATTGATCGCCTTGGGCAAAATGCGCTGCGGATCGCGGGTCTCCGCCGTCATGGTGCCCAGAAGCTCAATGCCGGTAAAGGAGAAGATCGCTATCTGGAAGCCGGCGAAAAAGCCGGTGATGCCGTGGGGCATAAAGGCCGTCGGGTCGGTGAGATGGCTGAGGGAGGCCGTCACGCCGTCCGGGGAGGTCCAGCCGGTGGCAATCATCCAGCCGCCGGTGCCGATCAGGGCGATAATGGTGATCACCTTGATCAGGGCGAACCAGAACTCCGCCTCGCCAAACATTTTCACCGACAGCAGGTTAAGCAGGAACAGAATCGCCAGCATGCTGAGGGCCGGCATCCACGCCGACAGTTCCGGGAACCAGTACTGCATATAGCTCCCGCAGACCACTACGTCGGCGATACAGGTCACCACCCAGCTTAGCCAGTAGGTCCAGCCGAGGTAAAAGCTGGCCTGCGGCCCGAGATACTCGCCGACAAAGTCGGCAAACGAGCGGTAGTCATGGCGGGTGAGCAGCAGCTCGCCCATCGCCCGCATCACCATATAGGTAAAGAACCCGACCAGCACATAGATAACCAGGATCGAGGTGCCGGCGACGGCGATGTTGCGCCCCGCCCCCATAAACAGCCCGGTGCCGATGGCGCCCCCGAGGGCAATCATCTGGATATGGCGGGCGCTGAGCCCGCGCTTAAGCTGTGACGCGCCTTCACCTCCGGCGGCAGGTGACGCCTGATGTTGATGTTCAGTCATGGTGTTTCCTCAGGCTGGTTGCGGGAGACGAAGGGCAGCGGCGCGGAGCAACAGCCCGGCGCGCTGGCCGGTGGCGACCCCGGCGTTGGGAAAGAGGATATAGGGGGCCCGGGCCTGCACCACCCAACGTTTCTCTGCCTGGCGGGCGATCTCATACCCTGCCGGGAGCGCGGTGAAGTTTTCAACGTCTGCCGCGAGATTAAGCGTAAATTCCCCCTCGCGCTTGATGATGCTCTCCTCGACCAGGAAGTAGTCCACCGGCGCTTTGTCGCGCGGCGGCAGCGGCGCATCAGCGATCCAGGCCCGGATCGCCGCGTCGGCGGCGGCGAACAGGCTGAGATCGTTGGCGCCGAACGGCATCACTTTCCCCAGCTCAAGGGTGGCGCTTTGCGCGGCGAACTTTTCGCAGGTGAAATGGGTGAAGGTGCCGCCCGCTTCGGTATGGCGCACGACGGCGTCCATCCCGCTGGCCTGCAGCAGCTGATAGAAATCGGGCGAAAAATCCCCGGCGTGGGCCGGGAGCAGCGCAAACTGGCGATACAGCGATCCGCGAATGGCGGTGTGCATATCGAGATGACCACGGTTGACCGGCCCCGCCGCATCGGCGGCGCGATAAAAAGCCTGCACCGCCTGCTCCAGCGCAAAAGCCCGCCGCGACTCATTTCCCGGGGTGACCGCCAGATGGCGGCCGCCGAACAGGCGATTCAGGTCGTTATGCAGATAGCGGCGCGCGGCGCGGATCGCCGGCAGATTACCAAAGACGATCAGCAGCGCCTGTGTGAGCGGCTGCCGCCCCTGGCTCAGATCGTGGGTTAGCTGCAGCAGCAGTTCAATCGGCGCGGTCTCATTGCCATGCACGCCGGCGGAGAGGATCGTCGCCTGGCGCCACGGCGCCGTCGGCAGCAG
>OGJI01000473.1_pt1 | contig 52595 bp, 48 predicted proteins | sample 1572031 | NCBI WGS metagenome assembly OGJI01 (sample SAMEA2582119, study PRJEB24529) | metagenome | biome: Human gut stool | place: China | collected 2011
GGTGCTGCCCGCCGGTACCGGTACCACCTTCTACGCCATAACGCTTGATACTCATACTCAACTCCTTAGTCCATCCGACGACGCAGGAAACGCCCTGCCCGTCCGGTAATTTTCTTATCACTGCCGTAGCTCATCACGCCGTTGACCATCACCGCCTCAATGCCGTCCGCCGGTCGTTTCGGGTCGGAGAAACTGGCGACATCGCGCACCGTCTGCGGGTCAAACAGCACCAGGTCGGCAAAGTAGCCAATTTTCACCAGCCCGCGATCCGCCAGTTGGAAGCGCGCCGCCGACAGCCCGGTCATCTTGTGTACCGCGGTAGTCAGCGGGAATAGCTGCTCGTCGCGGCTATAGTGGCCGAGCACCCGCGGGAAGGCGCCCCACAGGCGCGGATGCGGCATCGGATCGTTCGGCAGCCCGTCAGAGCCAATCATGGTGACCGGATAGCGCATCACCCGCCGTACGTCCTGCTCATCCATGTTGTGATAAATAGCGCCCGCCGGCATCAGCCGCGCCGCGGCGTCGTGCAGGCTCACCTGCCACTCATCGGCGATCTGCTGCAGCGTTTTCCCCGCCTGCTCCGGCTGCGCTTCGGACCAGGTGATCACGATATCAAACTCATCGGTCACCTGTTTCATATCCAGCGTCGATGAGCTGGCTGAATAGGGATAACAGTCGCAGGCGATATCCTGCTGCTGGCGCATCTCATCGAAAAACGCCAGCGTCTCTTTGGTACGCCCCCAGTTTTTCGCCCCGGCGCACTTGTGGTGCGAAACCACCACCGGCACGTTGCCGTGGCGACCAATACGGAAGGCTTCGTCCAGCGCCTCGAGAATCGGCTCAAACTCTGAACGTAAATGGGTGGTATAGACGCCCTTCCCGGCCGCCAGCTCTTCCGCCAGCGCCATCACCTCCTCGGTGGTCGACTGGAAGGCGCTGGCGTAGGCCAGCCCGGTACTGAGCCCTAATGCTCCCTGGCGCAGCGCATCGCGTAGCTGTACGCGCATGCCGGCGATTTCCGTCTCGTTCGCCGGACGAAACAGATCGTCCATATGGTTATTACGCAGCGCGGTGTGACCGATTAACGTGCCGACATTCAGCGACGGTCGCGCCGCCTCCACCGCATGGGCATAAGCCTCCACGGTGGGATAGATAAAGTGCTGCTGCTCGCCGAGGAGATTCATCGGGTCCGGCACTTCCCCCCGCATGGTGGCGGTCGCCGCACTGATCCCGCAGTTGCCGACGATCACCGTCGTCACCCCCTGGCTGAGCTTCGGCAAGTACTCCGGCATGCGGATCACGTTGATATCATCATGGGTATGCACATCAATAAAGCCCGGCGCCAGTACCCGCCCCTGGCCATCAATCACCTGCTCCGCCGCAACGTCCAGCGCCGGGGCGATAGCCATAATTCGATCGCCCTTCACCGCCACATCAGCACGGTATTGCGGCCCGCCGCTCCCGTCGATCACCGTGACGTTTTTGAAAAGCCAGTCAACTTTCATAGCAATTACTCCCTTTCGACATGCCGATAAGTTAACCATTTACAAGCGCAAAAAACAGTGGAAAACTACGCAAAACTCAGATCGTTTTGTGATACTTTTATTCAAAACGAATAACGTTTTTATATTAAAAATATATTTATCAAATAGTTATAAATGATACCCGGCGACTAACCGATTATAAACCCTGAAAGGATAGTGTTATGAAATACCATTCAGCACCGCTAATCCCGCACAAATCCGCCCTCATGTCCGCGCCGGCTAATCTGCTGGCGGAAGAGGTCTGTCTACCCGCCGCGCTGCTAAAAAAGTCGGCGCTGGAAAATAATATTTCATGGATGCAGCGCTACGCCGACGCCCGCGGCGTATCGCTGGCGCCGCATGGTAAAACGACAATGACGCCATGGATATTTCAGGCGCAGCAGCGAGCGGGGGCGTGGGGGATCGGCGTGGGCAGCGTCTGGCAGGCTAGCGCGGCAATGGCCAGCGGCATCCAACGCGTCCTGATGGTCAATCAGCTGGTCGGCAAAGCCAATATGCAGGTGGTCGCGCAGCTAAAAGCCCACTATCGGGCGGTGGATTTTATCTGCTGCGTCGATAGCGAGGTCAACGTGCGCGCCCTCTCCGCATTCTTCGCAGACCAGGGACAAACGCTGGATGTGCTGATTGAACTTGGCGTGCCTGGCGGGCGCTGCGGCTGTCGTAGCGTTGATGACGCGCTGGCGCTGGCGCAGCGGGTAAGCGACCTGCCGGGGCTACGGCTACGCGGTCTGGAACTGTATGAAGGGGTGCTGCACGGCGACGATCCGCAGCCGCAGGTGGAAGCGCTGTTACAGCAGGCTGCGGCGCTTGCCTGCCGCATGGAGCCGCTGGTTGACGGCGAATTTATTCTCACCGGCGCGGGCACCGTCTGGTATGACGTGGTGTGCAACATCTGGCTGGCGGCGGCAAAACCGCGCCGCTGCCGTATCGTTATTCGCCCTGGCTGTTATATCACCCACGATCGCGGGATCTACGATCTCGCCCAACAAGAGCTGATCGCCCGCGATCCGATTGCCTGCGATCTCGCCGGCGATCTCACTTCAGCGCTGGAGCTGATGGCGATGGTGCAATCGGTGCCGGAGGCGGATCGCGCGGTAGTGAATTTCGGCAAGCGCGACTGCGCTTTCGACGCCGGGCTGCCGCAGCCGATCGCCCATTATCGTAACGGCCAGGAGTTAGCGCTGCGCGCGGAGTCGATCGTCAGCACCGGCATCATGGATCAGCACTGTATGCTGCGCCTGGCGCCGGGCAGCGATGTGCAGGTCGGCGATATCCTGCTGTTCGGCACCTCGCACCCCTGTCTGACCTTTGATAAGTGGAAGACGTTGCTGCTGGTCGATGACGACTACAACGTGCTGGACGAGCTCGACACGCTGTTTTGACAGGCATCCCGGGTGGCGGCGCTTCGCGCCTTACCCGGGCTACACAACCCGCGATGTTCGGTAGCCCGGCTAAGCGTAGCGCAAGCCGGGGGATGTCCCGGGGGGCGGCGCTTCGCGCCTTACCCGGGCTACACAACCCGCAACGTTCGGTAGCCCGGCTAAGCGTAGCGCAAGCCGGGGGATGCCCCGGTGGCGGCGCTTTGCGCCTTACCCACCCTGGCGCAAGGCGCAAATCTCATCATGCAATGAACGGCTGATGGCGACCCCCTGCCGCTCACTCTGCTGGCGGCAGGCGAAACGCCGCTCGCCCGGCAGCCGCGCGCCCTGATCCTGCATCGCATTGAACAGCGTTTCGGCGCGCTCCAGCTGCTCTTGTGCCTGCGCGCCGAGAAAGCGCTGCGGATCCAGCGCCAGGATAAGCTCGCCGCCGTAGGGGAGACCGCCCGCGCCGTTATCCCACGCCAGCGATTCGGCGCTGGTCATATCGCCGATAAGCGGCCCGGCCAACAGCTCAACCATTGCCGCCAGCGCCGAGCCCTTATGGCCGCCGAAAGTCAACATCGCGCCGTTCAGCACCTCTGCGGCATGGGTCGTTGGCTGTCCCTGACTGTCGATTCCCCAGCCTTCCGGTAGCGCTTTGCCGGCGCGCTGATGCAGCTGGATCTCGCCGCGCGCCGCGGCGCTGGTCGCCATATCAACAATAAACGGCGGCTTATCCTGCCGCGGCCAGCCGAAGGCGATGGGGTTGGTGCCGAACAGCGGACGTGTGCCACCCGCCGGGGCGACCCAGGCGTGGCTTGGCGTACAGGCCAGCCCTACCAGCCCTGCCTCGGTCAACGGCTCAATATCGGCAAACAGCGCGGAAAAATGAACGCAGCGATTAATTGCCAGCGCCGCAATGCCATTGTGGCGCGTCTTCTCCAGCAGCAGCGGCAGCGCGCGCTCGTAGGCCAGCAGTGAAAAAGCGCCCCCGGCGTCCGCCCGCGCAATCGCCGGCGCCTGGTCATGGATCTGCGGCTCGGCATCGGGCGATACCTTACCTTTGCGCAGGGTATCGACAATGCCCAACAGCCGCCACAGGCCGTGGGAAGCGCAGCCGTCGCGCTCCCCGGCGGTCACATTGCGGGCAATCGCCGCCGCGTGGTCGGCGCTAAATCCATTGGCGCTGAGTACCTCCAGCGCCAGGTCATAAGCTTCAGGTAACGATAGAGTTACCGACTCCATACTGTTCTCCTTTACTCTTCTTCGTCTCCGCTAAAGTTAGCCTGCGGCAGGCAGCTGCGCGCCCCAGTAGTAAATCCCCAACGACATCGCCGCCATCCGGAAGGTGAAGGGCGCGCGGCTGATTGCCCGCCCCTCCGCGCACAACGCGCTGTTTGAAACCGCCGACGGCGGCGGCGTGGTTTACTGGCAGAAACTGATCCTCTGCTGCAGCGCTGGCGGCCTGCAGGCGGTGGCGGATACGATGAACCAGGCCGGAGGCGACGTGACGAATATCATTGAGCAAGCGCCGCTCCCGGCGCTGGCAGCACTTCGCCGACGCCATAAACCGCGCCTTCCGGCTGGCGGAATCTTTGAAAAACGCGGCGACGCCGGAGAGCCTGCTGTGCCGTTGCGAAGATGTGCGCTGCGGCGACGTAGCTGCCGCCGACGACTGGCTGCAGGCCAAACTGACCCAGCGCCCGCTGGCTGTATGGCTGGCCGCTGCCGCAGCCGAGAGAGCCGCTGTCCCCCGCCCGCGCGGAAACGCTTATTGCCCTCGCCAGGCTGAGCGCCGAGCCGTAACCGCTACTCTTCTTCATCACCGCGCCCGGCAGGGACGCCAAGCGCAATAAACTCCTCCAACAGGGAGGTCAGTTGCTGCAGCTTTTCCGTGGTGAACTGGGCCTCCAGCAGGCGATAGGTCTCTTCCACCTCCGCCTGGGCGCTTTCGTACAGCGCAGTTCCGGCAGGCGTCAGCGAGACGTACAGCTTGCGCTGATCGTTAACTGGCTTTAAGCGCAGCACCAGCCCATCCCGCTCCATACGCGTCAAAATACCGGTCAGACTGGGGCGCAGGATACAGGCGCGAAAGGCCAGATCGTGAAAGTCCATCGACGGACGTTCGGCGAGAATTCGCACGATCCGCCACTGCTGTTCGGTGAGATTGTGCCGTTTGACGATCGGTCGAAAGTAGGCCATCGCCGCTTCACGCGCCTGCAACAAGGCAATGGTTAATGAATCATGCATAGTATCCCCTCAACAGCCTCACCAAAAACTTATTAATAACTTAATAATTAGCGTTAATCCTGCCATGTACAACCGGTTTCTGCACCTGAAAAGTACCAGTCTTTTCCTGAAAAATATTCAATTCATTGATTTATAACAAATAAGTAATTGTTATGTAAATATTGTGTTAATCCGATCACAAAACATTCACTTCCAGTTGCTAAACCTCAGCGCAAAGCATAAAAGATGATCATTAATATATTAACGAAATCCCTTTGAACCGAAATCTGTCCCAGAGGAGTGGTGAATGAAAGGTACCATCTTCGCCGTTGCGCTCAATCATCGCAGCCAGCTCGACGCCTGGCGCGAGGCGTTTCAACAGGCCCCCTACAAGACGCCGCCGAAAACCGCGGTCTGGTTTATCAAGCCGCGCAATACCGTAATTGGCGATGGCGAAGCGATCCCGTATCCGCAGGGCGAGACCGTACAAAGCGGCGCAACGGTGGCGCTGATTGTCGGCAAAACCGCGCGTAAAGTGGCGGCGGAAGAGGCGGCGAACTATATCGCTGGCTACGCGCTGGCTAACGATGTGAGTCTGCCGGAAGAGAGTTTTTATCGCCCGGCGATCAAAGCCAAGTGCCGCGATGGCTTCTGCCCCATCGGCACGCTATCGGCGGTACGCAACGTCGACGATCTGACCATCATCACCGAAATCAACGGCCGCGAGGCGGATAGCTGGCATACCGGCGATCTGCAGCGTAATGCCGCGCAGCTGCTGAGCGCCTTGAGCGAATTCGCCACCCTCAATCCCGGCGACGCGATCCTTATCGGCACGCCCCACTCTCGCGTCACGCTGCGCCCCGGCGACCGGGTACGTATTCTCGCCGACGGTTTCCCGGCGCTCGAAAACCCGGTTGTCGCAGAAGGAGAGCTGGCATGAAACAGGCACGCATTGAATGGCAGGGACAGGTACGCGACGTGCTGGTCAATGAACGCGACCAGGTGCGCCTGGACGATGGCACGGTATTAAAAGAAGGTGAATTCCGCTGGCTGCCGCCCGCCAACGGCACGCTGTTCGCGCTGGGGCTGAATTACGCCGATCACGCCAGCGAGCTGGAATTTAAACCGCCAACCGAGCCGTTGGTGTTTATCAAAGCGCCGAACACCTTTACTGGCCACCAGCAGCAGTCGGTACGCCCGGATAACGTCGAATACATGCACTACGAAGCCGAACTGGTGGTGGTGATTGGGAAAACCGCGCGCCGCGTCAGCGAAGCCGAGGCTATGGATTATGTCGCCGGCTATACCGTGTGCAATGACTACGCGATCCGCGACTATCTGGAAAACTACTACCGCCCGAACCTGCGGGTGAAAAGCCGCGACACCCTGACGCCGATCGGCCCGTGGATCGTCAGCAAAGAGGCGATCCCGGATCCGCATAACCTGGCCCTGCGCACCTGGGTCAACGGCGAGCTGCGCCAGCAGGGCACCACCGCCGATCTGATCTTCAGCATCCCGTTTCTCATCGCTTATTTAAGCGAATTTATGACCCTGCAACCGGGCGACATGATCGCCACCGGCACGCCGAAAGGGCTATCCGATGTGGTGCCGGGCGACGAGGTGATCGTTGAAGTCGAGGGCGTGGGCCGCCTGGTCAACCATATCATCAGCCAGCAAGCGTATGAGGAGACACTGTCATGAAAAAGATTAACCATTGGATCAACGGTAAAAACGTTGCCGCCGCAGACTATTTTCATACCACCAACCCGGCCACCGGCGAGGTACTGGCGGAAGTCGCCTCCGGCGGTGAAGCCGAAATAAACCAGGCGGCGGCGGCGGCGAAAGAGGCCTTCCCGAAGTGGGCTAACCTGCCGATGAAAGAGCGCGCGCGCCTGATGCGCCGCCTGGGGGATCTGATCGATCAGAACGTCCCGGAGATCGCGGCGATGGAAACCGCCGATACCGGCCTGCCGATCCACCAGACCAAAAACGTGTTGATCCCGCGCGCCTCACACAATTTCGAATTTTTCGCCGAAGTATGCCAGCAGATGAACGGCAAGACCTATCCGGTCGACGACAAGATGCTGAACTACACCCTCGTGCAGCCGGTTGGCGTCTGCGCGCTGGTGTCGCCGTGGAACGTGCCGTTTATGACCGCCACCTGGAAGGTGGCGCCGTGCCTGGCGCTGGGGAATACCGCGGTGCTGAAAATGTCCGAGCTGTCGCCGCTGACCGCCGATCGTCTGGGCGAGCTGGCGCTGGAAGCCGGGATCCCGGCTGGCGTACTCAATGTGGTGCAGGGCTACGGCGCCACCGCCGGCGACGCGCTGGTGCGCCATCATGATGTGCGCGCCGTCTCCTTCACCGGCGGCACCGCCACCGGCCGCAACATCATGAAAAACGCCGGTCTGAAAAAGTACTCCATGGAGCTGGGCGGAAAATCGCCGGTGCTGATTTTTGAAGATGCCGATATCGAGCGCGCGCTTGACGCCGCGCTGTTCACCATCTTCTCGATCAACGGCGAACGCTGCACCGCCGGCTCGCGCATCTTTATTCAGCAGAGTATCTACCCCGAGTTCGTTAAACGCTTCGCCGAGCGCGCCAATCGCCTGCGCGTAGGCGATCCGACCGATCCGAACACCCAGGTCGGCGCGCTGATTAGCCAGCAGCACTGGGAGAAAGTGTCCGGCTACATTCGCCTCGGCATCGAAGAGGGGGCCACCCTGCTGGCCGGCGGCGCGGATAAACCGTCCGACCTGCCGGCGCATCTGAAAGCCGGCAACTTCCTGCGCCCGACGGTGCTGGCGGATGTCGACAACCGTATGCGCGTCGCCCAGGAAGAGATTTTTGGCCCGGTCGCCTGCCTGCTGCCGTTCAAAGACGAAGCGGAAGGGCTGCGCCTGGCGAACGATGTGGAATACGGCCTGGCGTCGTATATCTGGACCCAGGACGTCAGCAAAGTGCTGCGTCTGGCGCGCGGTATTGAAGCCGGGATGGTGTTCGTCAACACCCAGAACGTGCGCGACCTGCGTCAGCCGTTCGGCGGCGTGAAGGCCTCCGGCACCGGCCGCGAAGGCGGCGAGTACAGCTTTGAAGTGTTCGCCGAAATGAAAAACGTCTGCATCTCGATGGGCGACCATCCGATCCCGAAATGGGGAGTCTGATATGGGTAAGTTAGCGTTAGCAGCAAAAATCACTCACGTGCCGTCGATGTATCTGTCTGAGCTGCCGGGGAAAAACCACGGCTGCCGTCAGGGCGCGATCGACGGGCATAAAGAAATTGGCAAGCGCTGCCGTGAAATGGGCGTCGATACCATTATCGTGTTTGATACCCACTGGCTGGTCAACAGCGCCTACCACATCAACTGCGCCGACCATTTTCAGGGCGTCTACACCAGTAACGAACTGCCGCATTTCATTCGCGACATGACCTACGACTACGACGGCAACCCGGAGCTGGGCCAGCTTATCGCCGACGAGGCGGTGAAGCTCGGGGTGCGTGCCAAAGCGCACAATATTCCCAGCCTGAAGCTGGAGTACGGCACCCTGGTGCCGATGCGCTACATGAACAGCGATAAGCATTTCAAAGTGGTGTCCATTTCCGCCTTCTGTACCGTTCACGATTTTGCCGATAGCCGCAAGCTGGGCGAGGCCATCCTCAAGGCCATCGACAAATATGACGGCACTGTGGCGGTGCTGGCCAGCGGTTCGCTGTCGCACCGCTTTATCGATGACCAGCGCGCCGAAGAGGGCATGAACAGCTACACCCGCGAGTTTGATCATCAGATGGATGAGCGCGTGGTGAAGCTGTGGCGCGAGGGCAAATTCAAAGAGTTCTGCACCATGCTGCCGGAGTACGCCGACTACTGCTACGGCGAAGGCAACATGCACGACACGGTGATGCTGCTCGGCCTGCTGGGTTGGGATAAATACGACGGCAAGGTGGAGTTTATCACCGAGCTATTCGCCAGCTCCGGTACCGGCCAGGTTAACGCCGTGTTCCCGTTGCCAGCGCAGGCGTAAGGGGGCCCCATGCCACATTTTATCGCCGAATGTACCGACAACATCCGCGAGCAGGCCGATCTGCCTGGGCTGTTCGCCAAAGTCAACGAGGCGCTGGCCGCCACCGGCATCTTTCCGATCGGCGGGATCCGCAGCCGCGCCCACTGGCTGGATACCTGGCAGATGGCCGACGGCAGGCAGGATTACGCCTTCGTGCATATGACCCTGAAGATCGGCGCCGGGCGCAGCCTGGAGAGCCGTCAGGACGTGGGAGATATGCTGTTCGCGCTGATCAAATCCCACTTCGCGACGCTAATGGAGAGCCGCTATCTGGCGCTGTCGTTCGCCATGGAAGAGCTCGACCCGACGCTGAACTACAAACAAAACAACGTGCACGCGTTATTTAAATAATGTGCAAATTGCCCGGTGGCGCTGCGCTTACCGGGCCTACAACGGCCATGAATTTGTAGGCCGGATAAGCGAAGCGCCATCCGGCAATGCAATGCCACAGGAATCTCTATGCTCGATAAACAGACCCGTACCCTGATTGCCCAGCGGCTGAACCAGGCCGAAAAGCAGCGTGAACAGATCCGCGCGATCTCGCTGGATTATCCGTCGATCACCATTGAGGACGCCTACGCCGTCCAGCGCGAGTGGGTCGAGATGAAGATCGCCGAAGGCCGCGTGCTCAAAGGCCACAAGATCGGCCTGACCTCTAAAGCGATGCAGGCCAGCTCGCAGATTAGCGAGCCGGACTACGGCGCGCTGCTCGACGATATGTTCTTCCACGACGGCAGCGATATTCCCACCGACCGCTTTATCGTTCCGCGTATCGAAGTCGAGCTGGCCTTCGTGCTGGCCAAACCGCTGCGCGGCCCGAACTGTACGCTGTTTGATGTCTACAACGCCACCGACTACGTTATCCCGGCGCTGGAGCTTATCGACGCGCGCTGCCACAACATCGACCCGGAAACCCAGCGTCCGCGCAAAGTGTTCGACACCATCTCCGACAACGCCGCCAACGCCGGGGTGATCCTCGGCGGCCGGCCGATTAAACCGGACGAGCTCGACCTGCGCTGGATCTCCGCCCTGCTGTATCGCAACGGCGTAATTGAAGAGACCGGCGTCGCCGCGGGCGTACTCAATCATCCGGCCAACGGCGTGGCCTGGCTGGCCAACAAGCTGGCGCCGTACGATGTCCAGCTCGAAGCCGGGCAGATTATCCTCGGCGGCTCCTTCACCCGCCCGGTCCCGGCGCGCAAGGGCGATACCTTCCACGTCGACTACGGCAACATGGGCGCCATCAGCTGCCGCTTTGTTTGAGGAGAGCAACATGAACAACGCATTTAAAGAGGCGCTCAAGGCCGGGCGTCCGCAAATCGGCCTGTGGCTGGGGCTGTGCAGCAGCTACAGCGCCGAACTGCTGGCCGGCGCGGGCTTCGACTGGCTGCTGATCGACGGCGAACACGCGCCCAACAATGTACCAACGGTGCTGACCCAGCTGCAGGCCATTGCGCCCTACCCCAGCCAGCCGGTGGTGCGTCCGTCGTGGAACGATCCGGTGCAGATCAAACAGCTGCTGGATGTCGGCGCGCAAACCCTGCTGGTGCCGATGGTGCAGAATGCCGAAGAGGCGCGGCTGGCGGTCAGAGCCACCCGCTATCCGCCAGCCGGCATCCGCGGCGTCGGCAGCGCGCTGGCCCGCGCCTCACGCTGGAATCGCGTCCCGGATTATATCCACCAGGCCAATGACGCCATGTGCGTCCTGGTACAGATTGAGACTCGCGAAGCGCTGAAAAATCTGCCGCAGATCCTCGATGTCGACGGGGTAGATGGTGTGTTTATCGGCCCGGCGGATCTCAGCGCTGATATGGGCCACGGCGGCAATCCGCAGCACCCGGAAGTGCAGGCCGCCATTGAAGATGCCATCCAGCAAATCCGTCAGGCCGGCAAGGCGCCGGGGATCCTGATGGCCAATGAACAGCTGGCGAAACGCTATCTCGAACTGGGCGCGCTGTTCGTCGCCGTCGGCGTCGATACCACCCTGCTGGCCCGCGGCGCAGAAGCGCTGGCGGCCCGGTTTACCCACACCGCAACCACCACAACCGATAACAATAAATCCGTCTATTGAACGGATAATGTGGAGCGCAACATGACTACCTCTACCCTGCAACACAATGATAATAAAGCCGTTGAAGTAGAAAACCGGGTGATCAAAAAGCTGTTCCGCCGCCTGATTACCTTCCTGTTTGTTCTCTTTGTTTTCTCATTTTTGGATCGAATTAATATCGGCTTCGCCGGTCTGACGATGGGTAAAGATCTCGGCCTGACCTCCACCATGTTCGGCCTGGCGGCGACGCTGTTCTACGTCACCTACGTGCTGTGCGGGATCCCCAGCAATATCATGCTGGCGAAAGTCGGCGCGCGCCGTTGGATCGCCGGGATCATGGTGGTCTGGGGGATCGCCTCGACCTGCACCATGTTCGCCACCAGCCCGCATACGCTGTACATCCTGCGCATGCTGGTCGGCATCGCCGAGGCCGGTTTTCTGCCGGGGATCCTCGTCTATCTGACCTGGTGGTTTCCGGCCTACCATCGCGCCCGCGCCAACGCCCTGTTTATGATCGCCATGCCGGTGACCATGATGCTCGGCTCGATACTTTCCGGCTATATCCTGGCGCTCGACGGCCTGTGGAACCTGAAAGGCTGGCAATGGCTATTTCTGCTGGAAGGCCTGCCGTCGGTGGTGCTCGGCGTCGTCACCTGGTTCTTCCTCAACGACACGCCGGATAAAGCCAACTGGCTGGACAACGAAGAGAAACAGGCGCTGAAGGCGATGATCGATCGCGAACGGGAACATGCGGCGATCGTCCCGGCTTCGCCGCGTTCCACGCTGCGCGAAGTACTGACGCCAGCGGTGCTGATGTATACCCTCGCCTACTTCTGCCTGACCAATACCCTCAGCGCCATTAATATCTGGACGCCGCAGATCCTGCAGAGCTTCAACACCGGCAGCAGCAACATCATGATTGGCCTGCTGGCGGCGATCCCGCAGTTCTGCACTATTTTCGGCATGATCTGGTGGAGCCGCCGATCCGACCGCCGCAAAGAGCGCAAGATGCATACCATCCTGCCCTACCTGTTCGCCGCGGCAGGTTGGCTGCTGGCTTCGGCAACGCACCACAGCCTGATCCAACTGATCGGCATTATTATGGCTTCGGTGGGATCCTTTACCGCGATGGCCATTTTCTGGACCACCCCGGATCGGGTGATCAGCCTGCAGTCGCGCGCGGTGGCGCTGGCGGTGATCAACGCTATCGGCAACGTCGGCTCTGCCGTCAGCCCGCTGTTGATCGGCATTTTGCGCGATACCACCGGCAGCTTTAGCTCCGGGCTGTGGTTTGTCGCCGGATTACTGATCGTCGGCGCGCTGGTGCTTACCCGCATTCCAATGAGCCAGCGTGAGGACGCCGCCGCCACGCCGGGCTTAGCGGCGCAAAAAGGCCACTAAGGAGCGGGTATGTGCCAGCATTCCATCGCCAACATCGACATCAATAAAGATTACGACGAGAGTCTGGGTACCGAAGAGGTGCACTACCAGTCGTTCTCCCGCATGGCGGCCTTTTTTGGCCGCGACATGCAGGCGCATCGCCACGACCGCTATTTCCAGATGCACTACCTTGATACCGGACAGATTGAGCTGCAGCTTGATGACCATCGCTATTCGGTGCAGGCGCCGCTGTTTGTGATAACGCCGCCCTCGGTACCGCACGCTTTTATTACCGAGTCCGATAGCGATGGTCATGTGTTGACGGTCCATGAGGAGCTGATCTGGCCGCTGCTGGAGGTGCTTTATCCCGGCACGCGGGAGACCTTCGGCCTGCCGGGGATCTGCCTGTCGCTGGCGGATAAACCCGACGAGCTGGCGGCCCTGGCCCACTACTGGCAGCTGATTCGCCGGGAATCTACCGCCCAGTTGCCGGGGCGGGAGCATACCCTGGCGCTACTGGCGCAGGCGGTCTTTACCCTGCTATTGCGTAACGCAAAGCTCGACGATCACGCCGCCAGCGGGATGCGCGGCGAGCTGAAACTATTCCAGCGCTTTAACCAGATGATCGACGGCCACTACCATCAGCACTGGACGGTACCGGATTACGCCAGGGAGCTGCATCTGACCGAATCGCGGTTGACCGACATCTGTCGCCGCTTCGCCAACCGTTCGCCGAAGCGGCTGATATTCGACCGTCAGCTGCGCGAGGCGAAGCGCCTGCTGCTGTTTTCCGATAGTGCGGTCAATGAGATAGCCTGGCAGCTGGGGTTTAAAGACCCCGCCTATTTTGCGCGCTTTTTTAGCCGCCAGGTCGGCTGCTCGCCCAGCAGCTACCGGGCGCAAAAAGTACCGGTGTCGTAATACCCCGGCGGCGCTGCGCTTGCCTGGGCTACAGACCGTAGGGCGGGTCAGCGCCGCGCCAGCCGGTAAAAGTTGCAGAGATCACAAAATTCACTCCCGCCTGAAAAGTACCCGCCGTTGTCGCAAACGTCCCTTCACGACAAGCGCCATAACCGCTTCAATTAAACAACAAAAACAAAACATATATTTAACATCATTATTCCGATAAATACTGAAGAGGCCCCTATGAAACCTGAAGATTTCCGCGCCGACGCGAAACGCCCGTTAACTGGCGAAGAGTATTTAAAAAGCCTGCAGGATGGCCGCGAAATTTATATCTACGGCGAGCGCGTGAAAGACGTCACCACGCATCCGGCCTTCCGTAATGCCGCGGCCTCCGTCGCTCAGCTGTACGATGCGCTGCACAAACCGGAGATGCAGGATTCCCTGTGCTGGGGCACCGATACCGGCAGCGGCGGCTACACCCATAAATTCTTCCGCGTGGCGAAAAGCGCCGACGATCTGCGCCAGCAGCGCGACGCCATCGCCGAATGGTCGCGCTTAAGCTACGGCTGGATGGGCCGCACCCCAGACTACAAAGCCGCCTTCGGCTGCGCGCTGGGCGCCAACCCGGCGTTTTACGGCCAGTTCGAGCAGAACGCCCGCAACTGGTACACCCGCATTCAGGAAACCGGCCTGTACTTTAACCACGCGATCGTCAACCCGCCGATCGACCGCCACAAGCCGGCTGATGAAGTGAAGGATGTCTACATCAAGCTGGAAAAAGAGACCGATGCCGGGATCATCGTCAGCGGCGCGAAAGTGGTCGCCACCAACTCGGCGCTGACCCACTACAACATGATCGGCTTCGGCTCCGCACAGGTGATGGGCGAGAACCCGGACTTCGCGCTGATGTTCGTCGCGCCGATGGATGCCGAAGGCGTCAAGCTTATCTCCCGCGCCTCCTATGAGATGGTCGCCGGCGCGACCGGATCGCCGTACGACTATCCGCTTTCCAGCCGTTTCGACGAGAACGACGCGATTCTGGTAATGGATAAGGTGCTGATCCCATGGGAGAACGTACTAATTTATCGCGACTTTGACCGCTGCCGTCGCTGGACCATGGAAGGCGGTTTTGCCCGCATGTACCCCCTGCAGGCCTGCGTGCGTCTGGCGGTAAAACTGGACTTTATCACTGCCCTGCTGAAGCGTTCTCTGGAATGTACCGGCACCCTCGAATTCCGTGGCGTGCAGGCCGACCTTGGCGAAGTGGTGGCGTGGCGCAACATGTTCTGGGCGTTAAGCGATTCCATGTGCTCGGAAGCGACGCCGTGGGTCAACGGCGCATGGTTGCCGGATCACGCCGCGCTGCAGACCTATCGCGTGATGGCCCCGATGGCCTACGCCAAGATCAAGAACATCATCGAGCGCAACGTCACCAGCGGCCTGATTTATCTGCCGTCCAGCGCCCGCGATCTGAACAACCCGCAGATCGATCAGTATCTGGCGAAGTACGTGCGCGGCTCCAACGGTATGGATCACGTTGAACGCATCAAGATCCTCAAACTGATGTGGGACGCCATCGGCAGCGAATTCGGCGGCCGCCATGAACTGTATGAAATCAACTACTCCGGTAGCCAGGATGAAATTCGCCTGCAGTGTCTGCGCCAGGCGCAGAGCTCCGGCAATATGGACAAGATGATGGCGATGGTCGACCGCTGCCTGTCCGAGTACGACCAGAACGGCTGGACGGTGCCGCATCTGCACAATAATGCTGATATCAACATGTTGGATAAGCTGCTGAAGTAATTCACAGCGGGAGGTCATAATGCAATTAGATGAACAACGCCTGCGTTTTCGCGATGCCATGGCCAGCCTGTCGGCTGCGGTTAACATTGTCACCACCGCAGGCGAAGCCGGCCGCTGCGGCATTACCGCCACGGCGGTATGCTCGGTGACGGATACGCCGCCATCGGTGATGGTTTGTATCAACGCCAACAGCGCGATGAACCCGGTGTTTCAGGGTAACGGCAAGTTGTGCATCAACGTGCTGAACCACGAACAGGAAATCATGGCCCGTCATTTCGCCGGGATGACCGGGGTGACGATGGAAGAGCGGTTTGCCCTCAGCGGCTGGCAGCAGGGCGCGCTCGGGCAGCCGGTGCTGAAGGGCTCGCTGGCCAGCCTCGAAGGCGAAATTAGCCAGGTGCAAACCATCGGTACCCACCTGGTGTATCTGGTGGAGATCCGCAATATTACCCTGAGCCCGCAAGGGCACGGCCTGATTTACTTTAAACGCCGTTTCCACCCGGTGATGATGGAAATGGAAGTGGCAGTCTAAAATCCGCGCCCAGGTTTACTTATCGCCCGATACGTAAACCTGGCGCTTAATATGCGTCATCTCACCCGCCAACCTTATTCAACAGCGCGACATGAAGCCCAATCAAAACGTCCACCGCCGCGGAAATTTTGTTCCCGGTAGTCAGCAGGTAATGTTAAGTGCCAGCCTTTTCGCCTGGCGGTACAGGCAATAACCGGGAATTGCGAATAATCTATAGCGTCATGAATAAATTGTTGTTTACCTATATTTGTTAAAAAAGCGTCTCCCCGATTCCAGATAGCTTTTTTTAACTTGATATTCCAGGTCTGATAGCTTTCACCAGCAATTGTATAACCTTCACCTTCAGGCGCTTTTTTGGTCCAGTCAATCTCGCCGCCATCGTATAAATATTGCCATACAGCATAGCGTTCAAGGGTAAACTGGCTGGGTAAAGTACTGACATTTTTAGAATCGATTTTATCGAGTAATTGCGGATTCGCTAACAGTAGCGCCATGGCTTTATGCATGTAACCCAACATAATATCGGGATGTTCGGGCACTCCCTCTTCTGCTTCAAACAAAGAGATATAAGCGAGATAGAGCGCATCATCACGCACTTTTTGACCGTTCGCCGCGGCGTTGGCGACGATTTTCGCCGCCCGATATTGTAAACTTCCCCAGGATTCCTCACCGCTAACAGGCCTGTAGCGATTATTGTATTTTTCTCCCGTCAGGTAGCCCTGAGCTGCATTTAAATCGTTAGCGTTTAACGCCGATTTAGCGCGCTGATGGTCGGATAAGGTCATTATATTGCGCCCCGTATTTCTGGCAATATAATACGACTGACGACAATCAGAAAGGATCATAACCATAATGACCATGGCAATAATTCTAAAAAAAATCTTATATATTCTCACCGTTAAGTCCTTTAATTTATTTATAAATATAATGTTTGGAAACTTGTCTCGGTTCGATGTATAGCAAAACGGTTACCCGACCTTTTTTATAAGTACGTTGCCAGGTTGAACAATTTGTTATTTTATTCAGATCTAATCTTTTATTATACCACTCCTGCTGTTTTGCAATGCAGGCGGAAAGACTTTGATAGAATTTCCCTTTTTCTGCAATGAACTCTTCTTTGATTGTCGCTGGCCCATATTCTCGATCAAGAACCTTAACTTCCTCATTATATAAGGCGAGTGCTTCCCGGCCATCATCAACTTTATAGGCCTGCTGACTGGAATCAACATCAGCGCTAACAAAAACACTTTTCAGCCCTTTATTCTTATCGAAATAAAGCTTCATCTCCTGATATTTCAACGCCCCCACTTCCTGGGGAGTCAGGGTTGAGATAATCAGATCCGGGTCTTTTCCGGCATAATTGATATCTGATACCTCCAGAGAATATAAAGGCGTGTTTCTGGCCTCATCGTAACTCATCCCCCAGCGCAAATTATAAGGGGCTGCCGGCTCATCAACAGCCTGATGTATCTCTCTTGCATGAGCATATGTTAAGTAAAAAGCACTGGCGATGATCATTATCTTTACAAATTTCATAACTCGAATTCCCTTTGTTAAACGCTATCCATACGACATGGCAAAGTCAGCATAATATCAAAATACCTCTACTTGAAATAAAGATAGTGATCTGCGGGTGATAAAAACCGTTATCCTCAGTTTGAAAGCATATCTTTGAGATGCGCAGAATAATATTGTGAGCTTAATCACACATTTACGCGCTCTCGTACTCATATCTAACCGCTTACCCCCGCAAGTAACCGCTTAACCCCCTATACAACCACTCACCGATTTACCCAACTTTACGCACGCGCTGTTCTGGCAAGATCGGAGGCAGCCTAGCTAATCAATACCTCCATCAACCCTTACTTAAAACCAGATGGCTTCGGCCAATTATTCATCTAATTAACGCCAGGTTTTACTATGGATACCAAAAAACTATTCAAGCACATACCCTGGGTGATTCTCGGAATCATCGGGGCATTTTGCCTCTCAGTCGTCGCCCTGCGCCGCGGTGAGCACGTCAGTGCCCTGTGGATCGTCGTCGCGTCGGTTTCCGTGTACCTCGTCGCCTACCGTTATTACAGCCTGTACATCGCGCAGAAGGTGATGAAGCTTGACCCGACGCGCTCCACGCCGGCGGTCATTAATAACGATGGCCTGAACTATGTGCCAACCAACCGCTACGTGCTGTTTGGCCACCACTTTGCCGCGATCGCCGGCGCTGGCCCGCTGGTCGGCCCGGTACTGGCCGCGCAGATGGGCTATCTGCCGGGCACCCTGTGGCTGCTGGCCGGCGTGGTGCTGGCGGGCGCGGTACAGGACTTCATGGTGCTGTTTATCTCCTCGCGGCGTAACGGCGCCTCGCTGGGCGAGATGATTAAACAGGAGATGGGGCCGGTTCCGGGCTCTATCGCCCTGTTCGGCTGCTTCCTGATTATGATCATCATCCTCGCGGTGCTGGCGCTCATCGTGGTGAAAGCGCTGGCGGAAAGCCCGTGGGGCGTGTTTACCGTCTGCTCGACGGTGCCTATCGCCCTGTTTATGGGGATCTACATGCGCTTCCTGCGCCCAGGCCGCGTCGGTGAAGTGTCGGTTATCGGTATCGTGCTGCTGGTGGCCTCTATCTGGTTCGGCGGCGTGATTGCCCACGACCCGTACTGGGGCCCGGCGCTGACCTTTAAAGACACCACCATCACCTTTACCCTGATTGGCTACGCGTTTATTTCCGCCTTGCTGCCGGTATGGCTGATTCTGGCGCCGCGCGATTATCTGGCCACCTTCCTGAAAATCGGCGTGATCGTCGGCCTGGCGCTGGGGATCGTTATCCTCAATCCGGACCTGAAAATGCCGGCGGTGACCCAGTACATTGATGGTACCGGCCCGCTGTGGAAAGGCGCGCTGTTCCCGTTCCTGTTTATCACCATCGCCTGCGGCGCGGTCTCCGGCTTCCACGCGCTGATCGCCTCCGGCACCACGCCGAAGCTGCTGGCCAACGAAACCGATGCCCGCTTTATTGGCTACGGCGCGATGCTGATGGAATCCTTTGTTGCAGTCATGGCGCTGGTCGCCGCCTCGATTATCGAACCGGGCCTTTATTTCGCGATGAACACCCCGCCGGCAGGCCTGGGCATCGTCATGCCGAACCTGCATGAAATGGGCGGTGAAAACGCGGCGATGATCGCAGCGCAGTTGAAAGAAGTCACCGTCCACGCGGCGGCGACCGTCAGCTCCTGGGGCTTTGTGATTTCACCTGAGCAGATCCTGCAGACGGCGAAAGATATCGGCGAACCTTCAGTCCTGAACCGCGCTGGCGGCGCGCCGACGCTGGCCGTCGGTATCGCCCACGTATTCCATAAAATCATCCCGATGGCGGATATGGGCTTCTGGTACCACTTCGGTATCCTGTTTGAAGCGCTGTTTATCCTCACCGCGCTGGATGCGGGTACCCGCGCAGGCCGCTTTATGCTGCAGGATCTGTTGGGTAACTTCGTGCCGTTCCTGAAAAAAACCGACTCGCTGGTCGCCGGGATTATCGGTACCGCCGGCTGCGTCGGGCTGTGGGGCTACCTGCTGTATCAGGGCGTGGTCGACCCGCTGGGCGGCGTGAAGAGCCTGTGGCCGCTGTTCGGGATCTCTAACCAGATGCTGGCCGCCGTGGCGCTGGTGCTTGGCACCGTGGTGCTGGTCAAGATGCAGCGCACCAAATATATCTGGGTCACCGTTATCCCGGCGGCATGGCTGCTGCTGTGCACCACCTGGGCGCTGGGCCTGAAGCTGTTCAGCAGCAACCCGCAGATGGAAGGCTTCTTCTTTATGGCTCAGCAGTATAAAGAGAAGATTGCCGCCGGCGGCGAGCTGACCGCGCAGCAGATCGCCAACATGAACCATATCGTGGTCAACAACTACACCAACGCCGGCCTGAGTATTCTGTTCCTGGTGGTGGTGTATAGCATCATCTTCTACGGCATCAAAACCTGGCTCAATGTCCGCAACAATAAGGTGCGTACCGACAAAGAGACTCCGTATGTGCCGGTACCGGAAGGCGGCGTGAAGACCTCGTCACATCATTAACCCTGATGCCGGATAGCGCTACGCGTATCCGGCCTACCAAAAGCGCATTAACGTAGGCCGGATATGGCGCTAGCCGCCATCCGGCTTTATTCGTTATCTGGAACTTATAATGTTTGGTAACTTAGGTCAGGCAAAAAAATATCTCGGTCAGGCGGCAAAAATGCTGATTGGCATTCCGGATTACGACAACTACGTCACGCATATGCAAACCAACCATCCGGATCAGCCGTACATGACTTATGAAGAATTCTTCCGCGAACGCCAGCAGGCCCGCTACGGCGGCGACGGCAAAGGCGGCGTACGCTGCTGTTAATGGAGGCAATAATGGCACCGATTGCAGTCACCCTACTCACCGGTTTTCTCGGCGCAGGAAAAACCACACTCCTGCGCCATATCCTCAATGAGCAGCACGGTTTCAAAATCGCCGTAATTGAAAACGAATTCGGCGAAGTCTCCGTTGACGATCAGCTCATCGGCGACCGCGCCACGCAGATTAAAACCCTGACCAACGGCTGTATCTGCTGTACACGCTCCAACGAACTGGAAGACGCCCTGCTCGATCTCCTCGACAGTCGCGATCGCGGCGAAATCGAGTTTGACCGGCTGGTGATTGAATGCACCGGCATGGCCGACCCCGGGCCGCTTATCCAGACCTTTTTCTCCCATCAGGTGCTCTGCGAGCGCTATCTGCTGGACGGCGTGATCGCCCTGGTTGACGCCGTCCATGCCGACCAGCAGATGGATCAGTTCACCATCGCCCAGTCGCAGGTCGGCTACGCGGACCGGATCCTGTTAACCAAAACCGACGTCGCCGGCGACACCGAAAAGCTGCGTGAACGGCTGGCGCGCATTAACGCGCGGGCGCCGATTTATACCGTCATTCACGGCGATATCGATTTAAGCCAGTTGTTTAACACCAGCGGTTTTATGCTGGAAGAGAAGGTTGTCAGCGCCACACCGCGCTTTCATTTTGTGGCAGAAAAACAGAATGACGTCTCGTCGATTGTGGTCGAGCTCGACTATCCGGTGGATATCAGTGAAGTTTCACGGGTAATGGAAAATCTGCTGCTCTCCTTCGCCGAGCAATTGATGCGTTATAAAGGCATGCTGTGGATCGACGGCGAGCCAAATCGCCTGCTGTTCCAGGGCGTGCAACGCCTCTACAGCGCCGACTGGGATCGCCCGTGGGGCGATGAAACGCCGCACAGCACGCTGGTGTTTATCGGCATTCAGTTGCCGGAAGAGGAAATTCGCGCGGCGTTTGCCGGGTTACGACGCTAACCTGCCCGCCTGCGCCCTAAGGCGCAGGCCCCCTTCTCTCTGAGACCTCGTCAAAAACAGGGACCAAACGTCGGCAGCGCGTCGAAAAATGTAAAGCAACGTTTTAATAAGTAACAGTAGAAACATTTTTGGAAATTATAAGAAACTGAATGAATAGGCCCCTTAATAATTAATGACTGCTCTGTTCAGTTTCTGTTTAGCCCACCAATTAAACCACGGCTAAACAGGCTAAATTTGATGATTGACCTCGCCGTAACCCAACGTCATTACAACATTTTCAAAACACCCTCCTGACAAAACCAGCATAAAAAATCGACGCAAGTCACATTTGCAGAGGTAAACATCGCTTGTTAAGGTGCCCTCAGACAACTTTATTGACGAGGAGTAAACCATGAGAAAGCTTAACATCCTTATTCTTGCAGCCCTGACCGCGGTCTCTGGTTCCGCCATGGCGGTGGGGTTTACCGTTGAACAGGGTAAAAACTTCACTAATCTGAATATGGAAATGGGTAAATCCTCTTCTGGCCTGTACGCCGAAAGCCACTGGCTGAAGAATACCGATGATGGTAGCCAGACCGGCGGCGTGGGCGCGGGTTACAACCTGGAAGTGGGCCCGGTGATGCTCAACGCTGGCGCGAAAGCCATCTACCTCGGGCCGAAAAAAGGCGATAACGGCGTCGCGTTTCCGGTCGGCGGCGGGGTGAACGTGGCCCTGACCGACAGCATCCACGTGTTTGGCGAAGGGTATGTCGCGCCGGATGGTCTGAACAACAGCGTGAAAAACTATGTTGAAGCGAACGGCGGCGTGAGCTGGTCTCCGATTGGTCCAGTGACGTTGAAAGTGGGTTACCGCCATGTGAGCGTTGACGGTAAAGAGGGTCGCCCGAACCACACCCTGATTGATGGCGCCTATGTGGGCGGCGGGGTCACCTTCTGATTATGATCAACGCCCCGCGATATAGTTAAGGTGCGCTGAGCATTAGCCATAAAAAAACCTGCCGAATGGCAGGTTTTTTTATGGCCGGGTCATAGGCTTAGCGGCGCACCACCACCAGCTTCTGGTTCACAAACTCTTTGATGCCGAGATCGGAGAGCTCCCGTCCGTAACCGGAACGCTTCACGCCGCCAAACGGCAGCTCCGGCGCGGTATCGGTGAGCCAGTTGATATAAACCATTCCGGTTTCAATGGCGGAGGCCATCCGTTTGGCGCGTTCGATATCCTGACTGAACACCGCGCCGCCCAGACCATAGTGGGAATCATTGGCCAGCTGGATTGCCTCCTCATCGTTTTTCACCACGTAGATCTGCGCCACCGGGCCAAAGAACTCTTCGAAGTACGCCGGATTATCACGGGTGATACCGGTCAAAATGGTGGGTTCAAAGAAATTGCCTTCTCGAGCCACCGCTTTGCCGCCCAGATGCAGCTTAGCGCCATTTTTCACCGCCTCGTCCACCTGTTTGCTTAGGGTATCCAGCGCATCTTTGGAAGAGAGCGGCCCCAGCGTGGTGCTTTCATCCAGCGGATCGCCGATTTTCACCTGGCGAAACGCCTCGCTAAATTTTGTCAGGAACGCATCCGCGATATTTTCGTGCAGGATAAAGCGCTTGGCAGCGGTACACACCTGGCCGGCGTTGTTCAGCCGCGCCTGGACGCCGATTTTCACCGCGCGCTCCAGGTCGGCATCGTCCAGCACGACAAACACATCATTGCCGCCCAGTTCCAGCGTTGATTTCTTAATATGCTTCGCCGCCTGCGCCGCCACCACGCTGCCGGCTTTCTCCGACCCCGTTAGCGCCGCGCCCTGCACGCGATCGTCGGCGATAATCTTCGCCACCTGATCCTGGGAGATAAACAGGTTGGTCCACGCCCCCTCCGGAGCGCCGGCCTCACGCACCAGATGGGCAAAGGTCTCCGCGCAGTGCGGCACAATGCTGGCGTGTTTGGCGATAACCGGGTTACCGGCCGCCAGGTTTGGCGCCAGGACGCGAATCAGCTGGTAATAGGGGAAGTTCCACGGCTCCACCGCCAGTAAGACGCCAATGGGATGGTGCTCAACCCAGGCTTCACCCAGTTCGGAGGGATACTTCACCGGCGCCAGGAACGATTTGGCGTTATCGGCGTAATAGCGGGCGATCTGCGCGCAAAGTTTCACTTCGCCGCGGCTCTGCTTAATGAGTTTCCCCATCTCCTGGCTGGCGATTTTTGCCAGCTCCTCCGCCCGGCTATCGATCAGATCCGCCAGCTTATGCAGTACCGCCAGCCGCGGTTCAATATCGCCTTTTGCCCAGGCAGAATGGTAGAGCGCATCCGCCTGCTGCAGCGCTGCCTCCACGTCCGCATCGCTGTGCGCCGGGTACGTTTTAATAAGCTGATTGTTCGCAGGATTCACCGTCTGATAGGCCATATCGCATGTCTCCTTGTTATCGCTACTAAGGCAGTCAAAAATGCCGTTAAGGATATTAAGGGTAGTCGAGATGGCTGGCGATGCGGGTAAAGTTAGGTATATCCGGAATATTCCATAACGAGGCTAACCGGGGCGACCGTCAGGCCGCCCCGGCGTTATCAATGCGCCAGCGCGGCGATCTCGTCGGCGGCCAGGCCGGTGATTTTCACCACCGTCTCGCGGGCAATACCGTCGTCCAGCATCCTCTGTGCGATGCGCAGCGCCTCGGCATGCTGTCCTTCTTGTCTGCCTTCAAGCCGGCCTTCCCGTTTGCCTTTTCTACGGCCTACTTCCTGTAATCTTTCGGCGATGGTCATCAATCTCTCCCTGTGCTGAGGAACCCGTTGCGCCACTTCGTGGATAAACCGGCCAAAGCGGCGCGCGTTGCCAGTCTGCAGCAGATAATTAAACAGCGTTTTTAGCTGTCTGTCATTAGCGTCCCCGCTAAGTAAAATCGTCGTCAGTTGCTCAACAATGCCCATTAAATCGCGCTGGCGAATATGCTTCTGTATCAGCTCGAGTAATGCCACGCGCCGGTGGCGAACGATCTCATCGTCGGGGATCACCGTGACATCCACCAGCGGAAAGGGCGAGATATAAAGCTCACTCGCCAGCTGTGGATCGGCAAAACAGTCCAGCCAGTTGAGTGACCACGGATATAGCGTGGTCGCTCCGTGATAGAAGAGCATCGGCACCACCAGCGGCAGTTTTGTATGACCGCCATCAAGATGGCGCTGCATCGCGGCGATGGCGTAGCGCATCAGGCGGAAGGCCATCTGCGCATCCGGCGAGCTCTGATGTTCGATAACCACATAAATGTAGCCCTCGCCAGACGCGGTTTTGAGTGACCACAGCACATCGGAGTACCAGGCCCGCAGGCTCTCCTCGATAAAGCTTGCCGACTCCAGCTGTAAGGTATCGAGGTCGCAGCGCTGACGCAGCGCAGGCGGTAGATGGATCGCCAGAAAATCGCGCGCGGTGTCGGCCTGAGTGAGGAACTGTTTAAACACCGCATCATGCGGCGTCGAGGTGGTGCCCTTTGCCATCGGCTCATCCCTGCCTGCTTATCCTGCAGGGACTCTACCTCCCATGAATGTCTCTGGCACCCCGGAAACCGGGATTTTACATTCCGCTACGAAAACATATTTCCCCGGACTGCAAGCGTGACATCCTTTTTTGACGCGGTACGCAAATCCAGGCGGGCGACAGCCTCGGCGCAGCATGCTATAAACGGCTTATCCCCGCAGCAAAGGCCAAAGCAGTGAACCATACCCGAGATATTCCCCAAACCTTCTGGCGAGACGATCGTCTGCCGTGGCTGGAGCTGCGCAGCACCCGGCGCAGCCGCCGGGCCTATAAGCGCCACAGCCACCCCCAGCTTTCCGTAGGGGCGATTATCGAGGGGGAAACGCGCTGCCTGTGCGCTGGCCAGGAGTACCTGCTGCAACCCGGGGATCTGATCGTGATCCCGCCGCACGCGCCGCATAGCTGTAATCCGCTGCATGGCAGGCCGCGCAGCTATCACATGCTTTACCTGGACGCGACATGGTGCCTCGCGCAGCGCCCGGATATTCCCCCTGGCGCCAGTATCACCTCGCCGCAGCCGCTGCTGCGCGACAGCCCTCTCTTTGCCAGTTTCCAGCAGGTTGTCGCCCTGATGAGCCGCGGGAGCCTTGAACAACTGCCCGCCCGGCTTGCGCAACTCCTGCACACGCTGCCGCTGTGCGCCGCCGCGCCGCAGGCGCCACATCACGCCAGCGCCCTGCTGTTTCAGCGCCTGGCGATGGATCTGCCGGCGTCGCCGTCGCTGGATAAGCTGGCCCACGAGAGCGCGCTTCGTAAAGAGACCGTTATCCGCGCCGTGAAACAAGATACCGGCCTGACGCCTGCCAGTTTGATCAACATGGCGCGCATCGAATATGCGAAAACGCGCTTACGCGCCGGGGATCCTATCGCCGACGTCGGCTATCAGGCCGGCTTTGCCGATCAGAGCCATTTCCATAAAACCTTTGTCAGCTATACCGCCGCCACGCCGCGGCAGTATGCGCAAAGCAGATCAATATCTGACAATAAGTAATACGCCACCTGGCGTAGGGTGGCCTCTGCACCATTATCGAGGCCACTATGCATACCTTATCGACGCTCTTTCCCGCCGTCTTCCCGGCGCTAGCCCTGTCCCACTTTGTCGCTCTGCTCAGTCCGGGCCCTGATTTTTTTCTGCTGATCGGCTACGCCGTGCGCTACCGGATCCGCGGCAGCATCGGATTGTGTCTCGGCATCGCCGCAGGCAATGCGCTGTATATTGTGCTCGCCATCGTCGGCTGGGGGCTTCTGCGCCAGGCGCCGCTGCTTTTTTTGCTCATCGAGCTGCTGGGGGCGGGCTATTTATTGTGGATTGGCAGCCTGCTGATACGCAGCCGTCCCGCGACGCTGGCGATGGAGAGCGTTCGCGCAGCGCGTCCGGGGTTCGGCAGACAGCTGCTGCTGGGGCTGGGGTCATCGCTGCTCAACCCCAAAAACGCCCTGTTTTATCTGGCGCTGATGACTTCCCTGCTCGGGCCGGCTGTGACCCTGCTTCAGCAAACGGTGAGCGGGCTGTGGATGGTCAGCGTGGTGTTCTTCTGGGATTTACTGCTGGTGAGCGCGATTGCGCTGCCGCAGATACAGCGCCGCCTGGGCGCCATCGTCTGGCGAGTCGAGCGGGCGGCGGGGGCGATCCTGATGCTCTTCGGCCTGGGGATTATCTGGCGATTTTTGCACGACCTCGCCGTCAGGCTATATGCTTAAGCATATGGAAAAACTCGCTGAACTGAAACGCGCCAAACTGCTGGCGCTGTCGCTGCTGCTGATTGCAGCCGCCATTTTTATCACTACCCTCGCGCTACCACCGTCGCCCTGGGTCGGTGCACTAAAAGCTATTTCCGAAGCGGCGATGGTCGGGGCGCTGGCCGACTGGTTTGCGGTCGTGGCTCTGTTTCGCCGTATTCCGCTGCCCTTTGTCGCCCGCCATACGGCGATTATTCCGCGCAATAAAGACCGCATCGCCGACAACCTCGGCCGCTTTGTCGAGGAAAAGTTCCTTGATACCCCGTCGCTGGTCGCGCTGATCCGCCGCTATCAGCCAGCCCTGATGCTCGGCAACTGGTTCAGCCAGCCGGAGAACGCCCGACGGGTCGGCCAGCACCTGCTGCAGGTGATGAGCGGTTTTCTCGAACTGACCGATGACGCGCGCATTCAACGTCTGCTGCGACGCGCGGTGCATAAGGCTATCGATAAGGTCGACCTGACGCAGACCAGCGCCATGATGCTGGAGGGACTGACCCGCGACAATCGCCATCAAAAGCTGCTCGATTCGCTGATAAACCAACTGATTGCCCTGCTGCAGCGCGACAGCTCCCGCGCCTTTATCGCCCGCGGCATCGTACACTGGCTGGAGACCGAACACCCGCTGAAGGCCAAACTCCTACCCACCGAGTGGCTCGGCGAGCACAGCGCTGAGATGGTCACCGACGCGGTGAATACCCTGCTGGACGAGGTGACTCACGACCGTACGCATCAGATCCGTCAGACTTTTGACCGCGCCGTGCAAAAGCTTATCGATAACCTGAAATCCGACCCGGATATGGCGCAGAAGGCCGATAACATCAAAGCCTGGCTAAAAAATGATGAGACCTTTAACCACTATCTTGGCGAAGTATGGGGCGACCTGCGCGGCTGGGTAAAAAACGATATCAGCAGCGACGACTCACGTATTAAGCAGCGTATCGCCGAGGCGGGGCAGTGGTTCGGTGAAACCTTACTCCGCGACGACGCGCTGCGCGAATCGCTTAACGAACACCTGGAGCAGGCGGCGCACCGGGTGGCGCCGGAGTTCGCCGCCTTCCTCACCCGCCATATCAGCGACACAGTGAAGAGCTGGGACGCCCGCGATATGTCGCGGCAGATCGAGCTCAATATCGGTAAAGATCTGCAGTTCATCCGCATCAACGGTACCCTGGTGGGGGGAACCATCGGCCTGTTGTTGTGGCTGCTCTCGCAGATCCCCTCGCTGCTGCATCTGCATATTGGTTAGCAATGATACTATCCGAACAATAGCGCTGATAAATATTCCACAGGGAGGGCGAGATGATGCACAGGATTTCCCACTGGCTGAGCCGACACGCCGCCGCGCTGTTCTTCCCCGCGGCGTTAATTCTGTATGATTTTTCCGCTTATCTCACTACCGATCTGATCCAGCCGGGGATCCTGCACGTGGTGCGGGATTTCAATGCTGATGTGGCGCTGGCTCCGGCCTCGGTGAGCCTGTATATGGCCGGCGGCATGGCGCTACAGTGGCTGCTGGGGCCGCTCTCTGACCGGATAGGACGGCGTCCGGTGCTGCTCACCGGCGCGCTGATTTTCACCCTCGCATGCCTGGCGACCCTGTTCACCACCTCCATGACGCAGTTCCTGATTGCCCGCTTCGTGCAGGGCACCAGCATCTGCTTTATCGCCACCGTCGGCTACGTCACCGTACAGGAGGCCTTTGAGGAAAAAAGGTCGATCAGGCTGATGGCAGTGATCACCTCCGTCGTGCTGGTGGCGCCGATCGTCGGCCCGCTCTCCGGCGCGGCGCTGATGCATTTCATCCACTGGAAAGCCCTGTTCGGCATTATCGCCGCCATGGGGCTGGTAGCCTGGCTCGGCCTGCTGTTGACCATGCCGGAGACGGTGCGCCGCGGCGATGTGCCGTTCAGCCCCCTGGGCGTGCTGCGCGATTTTCGCAACGTCTTTCGCAACCGCATCTTTTTACTCGGCGCCGCCACGCTGTCGCTGAGCTATATTCCGCTGATGAGCTGGGTGGCGGTATCGCCGGTGATTTTAATGGACGCCGGCGGACTGACCACCAGCGAGTTCGCCTGGAGCCAGGTGCCGGTCTTCAGCGCCGTTATCATCGCCAACCTGTCGGTGGCGCGCTGGGTAAAAGACCCTACCCGCCCGCGCTTTGTCCTTAGCGCGGTGCCGGTACAGATGCTCGGCCTGGCCATCCTGATCGTTGGCAATCTGGTATGGCCCCACGTCTGGCTGTGGTCGGTGCTCGGCACCTGCTTCTACGCCTTCGGCATCGGGCTGATTTTCCCGACGCTGTTTCGCTTTACCCTCTTTTCCAACGACCTGCCGAAAGGCACGGTCTCCGCCTCGCTGAATATCGTGATCCTCAGCGTCAGCGCGTTATCAATTGAAGGCGCGCGCTGGCTGTGGTTCCATGGCGGCAGACTCCCCTTCCACCTGTTGGCGGTGGCCGCCGGGATTGTCGCCGCCTGCTGCCTGGCCGGACTGTTACGCCACCAGCGCGGACAAGCGGTGATCGAAGCCCGGCAGTCGTGAGCCCTTTTACGGAGAAAGCCCCATCATGAATGACATTGAACTCAGCCAGGCGCAGCGCGACCTGCTGCGCGACAGGCTCAGCAAGTACTGCGCAGAGACCTTCGACCTCGAACTGGAGCAGTTTGACGCCGAATTTTTCGTCGACTTTATCGCCAAAGAGCTGGGGCCGCTGTTTTACAACGCCGGTATCGAAGAGGCCATCCGCACCCATCAGGCATGGAGCGAGCGTATCCAGGAAGAGATGGATTTGAAAAAGGTCTATTAACACCGCGTACAGACGCAGGAGATCAATAAAACCCTGCATACACCATGGCTATAATGGCGACTCTTTCAGCATCTCCCGTGTACGGGGAAGGAAAACCATGTCGCTTATCACCGATCTACCCGCCATTTTTGACCAGTTCTCAGAAGCTCGCCAGAAGGGCTTTCTCACCGTCATGGATCTTAAAGAGCAGAACGTACCGCTGGTGGGCACTTACTGCACCTTTATGCCCCAGGAGATCGCCATGGCGGCGGGCGCCGTTGTCGTCTCGCTGTGCTCAACCTCCGATGAAACCATCGAGGAAGCGGAAAAAGATCTCCCGCGCAACCTCTGCCCGCTTATCAAAAGCAGCTACGGCTTCGGCAAAACCGATAAATGTCCCTACTTCTATTTCTCTGACCTGGTGGTTGGGGAAACCACCTGCGACGGCAAAAAGAAAATGTATGAGTACATGGCCGAGTTCAAGGCGGTCCACGTCATGCAGTTGCCGAACAGCGCCAGCGATGCCGCCTCGCGCGCACTGTGGAAAACGGAGATCCTGCGCCTGCAGCAGGTGATTGAGGCCCGGTTTGGCACGCCGATTAGCGAGGCGGCGCTGCGCGAAGCCATCGTGTTGAAAAATCGCGAGCGCCGGGCGCTGGCCCACTTTTATCGTCTCGGGCAGCTCAATCCGCCGGCGCTCAGCGGCGGCGACATCCTGAAAGTGGTGTACGGCGCCACTTTTCGTTTCGACAAAACCGCCCTGATTGATGAACTGCATGCCATGGCGGAGCGCATCCATCAGGAGTGGCAGCAGGGTAAACGGCTGGAACCTCGTCCGCGGATCCTGATCACCGGCTGCCCGATCGGCGGCGCGGCGGAAAAAGTGGTCCGCGCCATCGAGGAAAACGGCGGCTGGGTGGTCGGCTATGAGAACTGCACCGGCGCGAAAGCGACCGAGCGCTGCGTGGCGGAAGAGGGCGACGTCTACGACGCCTTAACCGATAAATATCTCGCCATCGGCTGCTCCTGTATCTCCCCCAACGACCAGCGTCTGCAGCTGCTGAGCCAGATGGTGGAGGAGTATCAGGCCGACGGGGTGATCGACGTCATTTTGCAGGCCTGCCATACCTATGCCGTGGAATCGCTGGCGATTAAACGCCATCTGCGCCAACAGCACGATCTTCCTTACATGGCGATTGAAACCGACTATTCGACAGCGGACCTCGGCCAGCTCAGCACCCGCGTCGCCGCCTTTATCGAAATGCTGTAAGGAGCTGGCGTGAACTATACGGTTGGCATTGATTCCGGCTCCACCGCCACAAAAGGCATCCTGTTGGCGGACGGCGTCATCGTGCGCCGCTTCCTCTGCCCCACCCCCTTTCGCCCCGCCGACGCCATCCACGAGTCCTGGGAGACACTGCGCGCTGGCCTCACGGAGACGCCTTTTTTAACCCTCACCGGCTATGGCCGCCAGCTGGTGGATTTTGCCGATAAGCAGGTGACGGAGATCTCTTGTCACGGCCTCGGCGCCCGCATGCTGGCGCCGGACACCCGCACGGTGATTGATATCGGCGGCCAGGACAGCAAAGTCATCCAGCTGGACGCCGGGGGCAACCTCAGCGACTTCCTGATGAATGACAAATGCGCCGCCGGCACCGGCCGTTTTCTGGAAGTCATTTCACGCACCCTCGGCGCCAGCGTCGAACAACTGGACGCCATTACCGACGGCGTGGAACCGCACGCCATTACCAGTATGTGCACGGTGTTTGCCGAATCGGAGGTCATTAGCCTGCGGTCGGCCGGTGTCGCGCCGGAGGCGATTCTGGCCGGGGTGATTAACGCCATGGCCCGGCGCAGCGCGAACTTTATTGGCCGCTTATCGGCGCAGGGGCCGCTGCTGTTTACCGGCGGCGTCCGCCACTGCGCCGCCTTTGCCCGGATGCTGGAAAGCCATGTCGGCATGGCGGTGACAACCCATCCCGACGCCCAGTTTGCCGGGGCGATCGGCGCGGCGCTGATCGGCCAGCGCCAGCGGAGGCGCGGATGACAACGTTTCTGTTTTTATTTCACTCCACGGTGGGGGTGGTGCGGATGCGCAAAGCCATGCAGGCGGCGGGAGTGGCCTTCGAGGTCAAAGATATACCCCGCCAGCTGCGCAGCGGCTGCGGGCTGTGCATCCTGCTGGAGGGGACGGAAGCCGATGCGCGAGGCTGGATCGTCCCGGAACAGACGGCGGCGCTGTATCAGCAGAACGGGGAAGCATGGCGCTGTCTCGCCACCTTCCCACCTGCAGGTTAATCGCTCACCACAAAACGCGTCGCCGCGAAACAGTTCAGCAGGCGGTGCATGAGAAAAACCAGGGTCAGCGTCACCACCAGCGAGACCGTCACCGAGGTGATGCGGTACAGATCGCTGAACACCAGATCCTGATACGGATGCAAATTCTGGCCGAACATAATGCCGATGGTAGTGATGCTGGCGAAGCCCACCCCGGCGCCCACTTTCTCCATCACGTGTAGGCGGGCGCTGAAGGCCAGCCCGAGACCAATCAGCGGCATCATCAGGATCATGTGGTTGCTGAAATCATAGATAATCAGCTGCACCACCAGTATATAGAGACAGGCCAGCACCACCCCGACGACGCGCCAGATCGAGCTGATCACCGCCCCGCGATAGTGCATCGGGAACAGGATCAGGATCCCGGCCATCAGCGCCGACAGCGAGTCGCTGAGATCGCAGATCTGAAACACCACAAAGATGATCGTCGCTACCGTACCGGAGAGCAGCGACTCATGACGGATGCGGGCGGCGTCTTTCTCAATCCGCGGCGGCGGCTTGCGCGGTTCGACGTCCGGGATCAGGTAATGCAGCAGCGCGCTCAGCGCCACGGCCATCACGCAGGCTTCCATATTGGAGAACATCAGGGTGTGCCAGTTGCTGGTGGGATAGCTCATAAAGTTGAGCATCGTGCTCTGGCACACCACCCCCATTGATCCCAACAGGAACAGCGGTCCCTGGCTCATAAAGCGGAAACGCATCACGTACAGGGCAAACACCACCAGGGTCATGATCACCGGCCACTGCGACAAATAGCCGACAATTAGCACCATTTCGACACAGTTTACCGCCGCGCTAAATATAAACTGGCGGGCGACGTGCAGGTTGAACATCGGTACCAGCGACATCAGCATCAGCGGATAAACGACGAAAAATACGCCGTACTGTACGTCGTAGAAGGTGGAGATGCTGAGCGCAATGGTCCCGGCCACGGCGATACGCACCGTCTGGCGAAAATCATTCGCCGTGTAGACGATATTGCCGTGCGGGGTAAAGACATGCGCCAGGGTATTAATAGACATAGTGCAACCAGCTCACCAGGTGGATCTGCAGGCCGGCGAAGGTGCGGGCGAAAGGTCCCTCGCTATTGTACAGCTGCACCGTGGCGCGAGCGCCGGTCGGCAGCGGTTTGTCCAGCGGCTGATCCAGCGCGACGTGAATGCGCATCCGCTGGGCGTCGCGCACCCAGCGGGTGGACTGCTCGGGCTGCGACAGCTGGCCGTTCACCGCCTCCTGTCCCGCCAGAATCCCGGCGTCGCTGCTGGTCACGTGCGCCGGGAAGACTTGACCCGGCAGGGCGTCAAAGACCACCGCCGCATCGGTATTCACCGCGGTATGGCGCAGGCTTTTTTCGCGGAAGTCGGCGACGATGTCAGTGTTGTTGTTAACCAATGCCAGCACAGCCGTCGCCGCGGTGGCGTAGATCCCCGGGTTCAGCTGCAGGTTGCTGACCATGCCGTCAGTTTCCGCACGCACTTTGGTCCAGGCCAGGTTCAGCTGCGCCTCCTCCAGCGCATTGCGGTATTTTTGCAGGGTGACGTTGCGCTTATCGTCGCGCTCGCCGCGCTGGATCAGCAGGTTCTGGATCTGCGCGTTCAGCGCCGAGACCGACTGCTCGCTGGTCTGCCAGGTGGTCCGCACCTTATCGAGGTCGGACTGCGAGACGTTCTGCATCGTACTCAAGCGCTGGTAGCGATCGAGGGTGACCTTATCGTTACGCGCGGTGTACTGCGCGGTGCGCAGGTTGGCGCGGGCGGCGGCGATTTGCGCGTCCAGCTGCTGGTTGCTCAGTTTCGCCTGCTCGAGGGCGATCTGCGCCGCTTCAACTTTATTAATGAATGGCGTTGGGTCGAGCTCATACAGCAGGTCGCCCTTTTTCACCTGGCTGTTGTTGTGCACGTAGACGTGCGAGACATAGCCGGAGACCCGCGACGAAACCGGGGTCACCACGCGCATGACGGTGGAGTCCGGCGTCAGCGGGATCCAGATATCGGCAACGATAAACCAGGCGAATATTCCCAGAAAAGCGGCAATACTCACCCGTACCCAGCGGGCAAATTTTTGTTCAGGCGTCATCATAGTGTGTTAGATCTTGTTATCTTCTTCGCGGATATTCCGCAAACGGCAGGCGATTTGATTTAACGTGGCGCTGAAGGTGGCGAGATCGGCCTCCGGGATGGTCTGGGTTACGCGCTCCTGATAGGTCTCGATCACGCAGCTCAGTTTTTCCAGAATAGCCCGCCCCTCAGCGGTTAGCGTCAGCAGGCGAATGCGTTTGTCATATGGCGATGTGGAACGCACCAGATAGCCCTGCTTTTCCAGTAATGAGAGGGTGCGCATTAGCGGCGGCAGTTCAATGCCCTGCACCTCCGCCAGTTCGCTGACCGAGACGTTGTCTCCCAGCTGATGCAGTTGCATCAGCACCGTCCAGCTGGACTGGGTGAGTCCGGTATCGGTGATAGCGGAGTCAATAATGGCGCGCCACTGGCGCACCACCATAGCCATCCGCATCCCCAGCGGGCGGCGGGCAAACAGTTCGTCTTCAGTCACGGGTCTTCCTCTCATTATTGAGAAGAAAATAATACTTATCAGGGTAAGTATCAAGAAACGGAAGCTCGTGCCGCATCAATTGATAAATTTCGTGAATGTATCCCGGCGGCACTTTGCGCTCACCGGGATAATGAAGAAGGTTTGCCTGTAAAAAACCGCACGTTTTAATTGATCTGGTCCCGACGCAGGCCGATATCTTTCAGCTGTTCGTCGCTCATTTGCTGCAAAACTCTGCGCGTTTGCTCCTGAAGCCACCATTTTTTGATAAACCGCACCAGCAGTACGAAACCGATAAATGGCTGTCTTGCCCTGTTCTCGTGAAATTCCATCCTCTACCTCCTCACCTTGCCAGAGGCTTTATCTTCACGGATTTGGGGCCAAGGAATACAGATTCACAAAACGCTTTTCTTTAACATACAGATTAGCTAAAACGTACACCAGAGCCCAATTTTTACGCCAATCTGTACTGGTTATTCCATCTGTATGGCTGCAATTAAGGATACAGCATGACCCGCTACCAACATCTCGCTACGCTGCTGGCCGAACGCATCGAACAGGGCCTGTATCGCCACGGCGAAAAACTGCCGTCGGTGCGCAGCCTGAGCCAGGAGCACGGCGTCAGCATCAGCACCGTCCAGCAGGCCTATCAGTTGCTTGAGCAGCAGCAGATGATCGTACCGCAGCCGCGATCGGGCTATTTCGTTGCCCCCCGCAAGGCCCAGCCGCCGGTGCCGCCGATGTCGCGTCCGGTACAGCGCCCGGTGGAGATCACCCAGTGGGATCAGGTGCTGACCATGCTTGACGCCCGCTACGATAAATCGATCATCCCCTTCGGCGGCGGCTCGCCGGACGTGACGCAGCCAAGCCTGAAGCCCATCTGGCGTGAACTGAGCCGGGCTATCCAGCACAACCTCACTGAGGTGTTGAACTATGACGAACTGGCCGGGCGTCGCGAGCTACGGGAGCAGATCGCCCGCCTGATGCTCGACGGCGGATCGGTGGTAACTGCCGACGATCTGGTGCTCACCAGCGGCTGCCACAGCGCGCTGTCGCTGGCCCTGCTGTCGGTGTGCCAGCCAGGGGACATCATCGCCGTGGAATCCCCCTGCTACTACGGCACCATGCAGATGCTGCGCGGGCTGGGATTAAAGACGATTGAGATCCCCACCGATCCGGAAACCGGGATCAGCATCGAGGCCCTGGAGCTGGCGCTGGATCAGTGGCCGATCAAAGGGGTGATCCTCGTGCCAAACTGCAATAACCCGCTGGGCTTTATCATGCCGGACGCCCGCAAGCGCGCGGTGCTGAACCTTGCCCAACGCTACGATATCGTTATTTTCGAGGATGATATTTACGGCGAGCTGGCCACCGAATACCCGCGCCCGCGCACGATCCACTCCTGGGATATCGACGGCCGGGTGATGCTCTGCAGCTCCTTTACAAAAACCATCGCCCCCGGGCTGCGTATCGGCTGGATCGCCCCCGGGCGCTACTACGACAAGCTGCTACAGATGAAGTACGCCGCCAGCGGGACCAACGTCCCCTCCACTCAGCTGGCGGCCTGCAATTTTATTCGCGAAGGCCACTACCACCGCCACGTGCGGCGGATGCGGCAGATCTATCAGCGCAATATCGAGATCTACACCTGCTGGCTGCGGGAATTTTTCCCCTGCGGGATCTGCGTCACCCGGCCGAAGGGCGGTTTTATGCTGTGGGTTGAGCTCCCGGAGCAGGTAGATATGGTCTGCGTCGCCAAGCAGCTGTGCCGGCTGAAGATCCAGGTCGCGCCGGGCTCGCTGTTTTCGGCAGCGGGCAAGTATCGCAACTGCGTCAGGATCAACTGCGCCCTGCCGCCGACCGAGAAACATAAAGCGGTGATGGTGAAGCTGGGAGAAGCGGTGAAGGTTGCGATGGAGTGAAGCTGCGGCATTCCCACAATCTGCGAGCCGGTAACCCGGAAAAGGCGCGGTAAGCGCCGCCTCCGGGCAAGATATACGCTCTTTAAACATTCTAAAATCACTCTTACAAATACGAAAAACAAAACAATTCATATAAACAATATTTCATTATTATTGAATAACAATTTTTGTGGTGCAAAACCATAAATACCAATATATATTGGCCCATTCACAAATACATGGTGGCATTTTAAGTAATGCCGTTAAAAAGCATGACTATTAACTTTTAAAGTATAAGCGTAGTCATACAGTTAGCTGAGAGCAAAATGGCAACGATCATCCCAACCATCGGAAGCTGCGGTAACAAGATTACTGCCGGAGAAAAGCGTCTTGCGAGAATTTTTGAAAGCAATCTGAGTAGCGATTGTACTTGTTGGTATGACATTCCTACTGGCGAAAAACAAACACATCCTGATTTCATCATTCTGGATCCTCAGCGAGGGCTGCTTTTTATTGAAGTGAAGGACTGGTATATTTCAAAAATAAAATCCGCTAATAAAACACATGTGATATATGAAACATCAGATGGTGACATTTCTCTAACCCATCCCATAGAACAGGTCAGACAATATTCTTACGGTGCAATTAACTATCTAAAGCGGGACCCACAACTTCTTCAGGACAACGAAAAATATAAAGGACAATTTTGCGCCCCCTACGGTCATGGAGTCTACCTCAGTAATATTACACGTAAGCAGTTAGATAAATATTTTTCCAATAGTGATATTTTTCCTTCTGATATCGTGATTTGTAAAGATGAAATCACCGAGTTTATGTCATCTGAAGAAATATCATTACGCCTATTTTCTTTGGTCAAACATACATTTTCTAAAGAGATAAGTAATAAGCAAGTAGATCGTATACGTTGGCATTTATACCCTGAAATTCGCATCACCCACGCTCTCGATAAACCAGAGAGTTCTGCCAAACCAATATCTGTACTCCGAACACCGAATATTATAAAAATAATGGATACTCAGCAAGAATTACTCGCCAGAAGCCTTGGTGAGGGGCATCGGATAATTCACGGCGTCGCCGGCTCAGGGAAAACCTTAATTCTCCTTTATCGTTGTCTACACCTAGCGAAAGATAATAATTTAAAGAAACCTATTCTTGTCGTGTGTTATAATATAATGCTGGCCCAAAAATTAAAATCTCTAATAAAAAGCCATCAACTTATGGTTCCGGTTGAAATTACCAACTTCCATGCATGGTGTTATAAGCAAGCAAAAATTAAAAATATTCTCCCTAACTCAAAGCAAAATTTTATAGAAAACCTTGAGCAAGCTGTTATTACTGGTTTTCAAAATAAAACAATAGCAGCAGAACAATATAGTGCGGTATTAATTGATGAGGGGCATGATTTTAAACAGGATTGGCTAAAAATACTTTCTGGAATGGTTGATAGCGAAACTAACTATCTATTATTTCTATATGACGATGCGCAATCAATTTATCAGAAAAAAAGCTCACTTGATTTTACGCTTTCCAGCGTTGGTATCAAAGCGCAAGGGCGTACAACTATTCTTGACATCAATTATCGAAATACACAGCAGATTCTCCACTTTGCTACCAGCATTGCATTTGATTATTTAAATGATCATATTGAGGATAACTTTAAATATCATAAACCAGATGCTGGTGGACTTCAAGGCCAGGTTCCAAACATGCTTGTTTTTGATAACCACCAACAAGAAATCACCCATATAATTAAATGGCTAAAGCAACAACATCATACTGGTGTTAGCTGGAATGACATGGCTATATTATGTCCCTCGACCGCACATCTTTCTGCAATATTAGTAAAAGAGTTAAGGGATTCAAAAATCCCGCACTACTTTATAGCAAGCTCGGAAGATAAAAAACGCTACTCACCACAAAGCGATTTTTTGTCTATTATACCTTTGCCTAGTAGCAAAGGTCTCGAGTTTCATTCAGTCGCAGTGATAGATAGTTCAAACATAATGGGTAATAGCGATGATCTCAGCGACGAGATCAAGCGACTATATGTTGGTTTCACTCGGGCAACCAATAATTTGCTTGTAACTTTACATCAAAAAAATGTGCTCAGCAGACATTTAACCTCAACTTATAATCAAATCTATAACAATGCATAGTAGCCCCCTGTCACTCATCAAAAAACACCATCCCCTTATACGGCTGTTCGCGGCAGGCGGCCAGCCGCTGGGCAAGACTGCCGACGTGCAGCTCCAGCTTGTGGCCGTCGGGGTCGAGAAAGTAGTGCGAAGCGCCTTCGCTACGGTTCAGCTTCCAGATCGCCACGCCGGCAGCCTCAAGGCGGGCGGCGAAGCTAGCGAAATCCGCCTCGCTAATGCTAAACGCATAATGGGTGTAGTCGCTCTCCTCCGGCGGAGTAACGCGCCGCTGCGGATCCAGCGACAGGCACAGCCACAGATCGCCACAGGAAAGATAGGCCCCGCTGTCCCAGCGGGCATGCAGCGTCATGCCCAGTAGCTGCTGATAAAACGCCACGCTCGGCGCCAGCTGGCTGACTGCCAGGGTCAGGTGATTCAGTCCACTCAGCATGTCTGTTCCTCCAGTGAATTCACAATGAACTGACGCAGCCATTGATGCGCCGGGTCGCGGTGCCAGCGCTCGTGCCACAGCATCAGCATCTCAAAGCCGGCGACCGCCAGCGGCGGCTCGACGACCACCAGCCCGCTCTGCCCGCGCACCAGCCGCTCCGGCAGGACTGCCACCAGATCGCTATTGCGCAGGGTCTCCAGCATAAACAGGAAATGTGGCACGGAAAGGACAACCCGCCGCATCAGTCCGAGGTTCGCCAGCGCGATATCGGTCGCCGCGCTGAAGCCGCCCCCGTCCGGGGAGACGATCACGTGCTCCAGCTGACAGAACGTTTCCAGGCTAAGCCCAGGCCGCAGCGCCGAATGTTCCGCCCGGCCAGCCAGCACGTAGCGTTCGCGAAACAGCAGGCGCTGATGCAGCCCCGGCGGCGCGCCCTCGCGGGTATGAAAGAAAAGATCTACTGTATCGCTGGCCGCCTGCTGCTCCAGCCGCGCCGGCTGCAGTTCGAATACCGCCAGCCGACTGCCGGGAGAGGCCTGGCGTAACCCAGCCAGCATCGGCAGGAGGATCGCCGAGGCCATATAGTCCGTCGCCGCCACCCGCCAGGTCTCCGCCGCCGTGGCCGGATCAAAAGGGCTGACCGGCGCCACCGCCTGCTCCAGCGCGGCTAACGCAGCGCGCAACGGCTGACGAAGCTCATCGGCGCGGGCGGTGGGCTGCATGCCGCGCGGGCCCGGCATCAGCAGCGGATCGGCGAAAATCTCCCGCAGCCTGGCGAGCTGAATACTCACCGAGGGCTGCGACAGATTCAGCCGCTGCGCCGCCCGGGTAACGTTGTTTTCGCTAAGCAGCACATCCAGGGTGCGCAACAGATTGAGATCCAGACGCTGTAAATTAATCACGACTATACCGGGAATTTAAGTAATTAATTTCTACTATAGCGTCAGCTTTCCTACTCTGCAGCTCTCCATACGCCAGAGGTGATATTATGAAAGTACTGCTGATTTACGCCCATCCGGAACCACGCTCGCTCAATGGCGCGCTGAAAAATTTCGCCATCCGCCATCTGCAGCAGGCCGGGCATGAAGTGCAGGTTTCCGATCTCTATGCCATGCGCTGGAAGGCCGGGTATGACGCCGACGATAGCGGCGCGCCGCCGGTCGGCGAGTTCTGGCGGCCGACCCTCGATTCCAAACAGGCCTTTGCCCAGGGCACCCAAAGTGCGGATATCGCAGCCGAGCAGGAAAAGCTGCTGTGGGCCGATACGGTGATTTTCCAGTTCCCGCTATGGTGGTTCTCGATGCCCGCCATCATGAAGGGCTGGATCGACAGGGTGTACGCCTGGGGCTTTGCCTATGGCGTCGGCGAGCACAGCGACCGCCACTGGGGCGATCGCTACGGGGAAGGCACTTTCGTCGGCAAGCGGGCGATGCTGATCGTCACCGCCGGCGGCTGGGCGGAACACTATTCACCGCGCGGGATCAATGGCCCCATCGACGACATCCTGTTCCCCATTCAGCACGGTATGCTGTTCTACCCCGGCTTTGAGGTGCTTCCGCCGCTGGTGTTCTACCGCACGGATAAAACCGATGCCGGGCAGTTCGCCGATCAGTGCGCCGCCCTGGCCGAGCGGCTGGACACGCTGTGGCAAACCGAGCCCATTCCATTCCGCCGCCAGAATCATGGCGATTATCTGATCCCGTCGCTGACGCTGCGCCCGGAGCTGGCGCCAGGGCAAAGCGGCCTGGCGGTGCATTTGCGTAGCGAATAACTGGCTATCCCGTCTTCGCCCCCGAGGACGGGTCATTTACCCGGCTCTCTCCAGTCCCAGCATGCCTCGCGCCTGGATAAAGCACAGCAGCAATACGCCCCACAGCGCCATCGTCAGATAGGGGCTGATACCGAGGATATTGAACCCACTCTCAATAATCTGCAGCAGGAACAGCGCGAGCACCATCCCAACGATGCGCCCGCTACCGCCATCCGGATTCACGCCGCCAAGCACCGCCGCGAGGATCGACACCAGCAAATACGATTCCCCATAAGATGCTTTGGCTGAGTTCAGCTTCGACATCATCAGAAACGCAGCCACCGCGCAGAGCAGGGCCGAGATGACATATACCCACATCAACACCCGCCGGGTATTGATCCCGGAATAATGGGTCGCCCGTTCGTTGGATCCGATCAACATGATCGCCCGACCCAGCGGGCTTTTCTCCAGCAGCACCCACAGCCCGGCCGCCACCACCGCAAAAAGCCACATTGGCAGCGGAATACCGAACCACTGGGCGTGATTCAGCCACAGCACCCACTGCGGATAGTTAGCGATGGCGCTGCCGCCGGTGATCAGAATATTTATCCCTTTGAGCAGGGTCATCATGCCAAGGGTAGCCAGGATCGGCGAAACGCGGATCCCGGCGATCAATATCCCGTTGCACAGGCCAATGATCATCGCCGCCCCTCCGCCGGCCAGCAGCGTCGCCAGCGCGGTAGCGCCCCCAGGCGGATAGCTCGTCGCCACCCAGGCCATCACCAGCGAGCAGGCGTTAGCCGTCGCGATAATTGACAAATTAATGCCGCCGCAAAGCATAGTCATGGCCATCGCCAGCGCCAGGATCCCCAGCACCGGCATTTGCGAGGCAATCGACTGGAAATTGCTGACAGACCAGAAGATGTTTGGCATGGCGATGCTAAAGGCGATAACCATCAGCAGCAGCAGGCCGATCAGGTAAAACTCAACGTTGTTGCGCCACGATTTTTTCATAACAAGCTCCGGTTCTGATGCTGGCTCCATGCCGTTACGCTGATGCTGACGACGATGATCGCCCCAGTGATCAGGGTCTGCCAGTAGGAGGAGACCCCTAGCAGGTTCAGGCCGTTCTGCATCACCGCCAGTAAAATCACCCCCAGCAGCGTACCGGTGAGAGTTCCGCGCCCGCCAATCAGGCTGGGGCCGCCCAGCACCACCGCCGCCAGCACCGTCAGCTCATAGCCCAGCAGTGAATCCGGCGCAACGGTCATCACTGTCCACGCCTGCACGACACCTGCGGCCCCCGACATTAGCCCCATATAGCCATAAACGAACAGCTGCAGGCGGAGCACGCTGAAGCCGACGCGGCTGGCGGATTCCCGGTTGCCGCCCATGGCATAGATCTTGCGGCCAACGGTGGTGAAATTCATGATAAACGCGGTCAACAGCACCACGGCGATCATCGTCAGCAACGGCAGCCCCAGACCGTAATCGTAACCATCGGCATCGGTATATTTGAACAGCATAACCCCCTTTTCAAACCACGGAGGGAAGTCGTAGAGCCAGACACCTTTGCTTAACCACAGCAGCAAACCGTAGAAAATGTTGAGCGTAGAAATGGTGATAATGATCGAGGGGACCCGCAGACGATTAACCAACAGCGCGTTCACCAGCCCCAGCAGCACGCCGATGCCGCCGGCAAGCACAAAAGCCACCGCGAAGTTGCCGCCTACTTTTTGCAGCATCACCACCATGCCGTACTGGGCGATAATGGTCATAGCCGGGAAGGAGATATCAATCCCGCCGGCGATCAGCACCACGAACAGACCACAGGCGAGAATGGTCAGCATCGCATAGTTATTAGCGAGGTCGTAAAGATTGCCGAAAGTGAAAAATTCCTCACTGCGCCAGCCCAGCAGCAGGCACAGCGCAATAATGAACATGCCTAACCAGAATTCATGTCGTTTCAACAGATTAGCCATTGACCACCTCCGCTATCTGCTGCTGGGTACTGCTGTCCGGCAGGAAGCTATGGGTCAACTCGCCCTGCTTCATCACCAGGATGCGATGACTCTGGTACCACGCCTCTTCAATCTCGTCGCAAATCATCAGCACGGCGATACCATGGGCAGCCAAATCGCTGATGATATGATAGATCCCGGCTTTGTTTGCGATATCCACCCCCACGGTTGGGCTATCGAGGATCAGCAGCTTAGGAGAGATCGCCAGCCATTTGGCGATAGAAACGCGCTGGGCATTACCACCGGAGAGGGTATTCACCGGCAGATGCGTATCCGGCGCCTTAATGGTCAACGCGTTGACCATTCTTGCGACCAGCTGCTGAGCTTTACTATCACTCAATAGTCCGCAAGCGCCTTTCACTTTATGAAACACGGTGCTGATAATGTTGTTTTCAATCGACTGACTCATCACCAGGCCGCGCGACATACGGTCCTCGGAGACATAGCCGATACCGTGGCGGATAGCGTCCTGATTGCTACGCAACCGCACCGGCTGGCCATTTATCAGGATCTCGCCGCTGTCAGGGCAGGTCATGCCGAAAAGGCTCAGGCACAGCTCTGTTCGCCCGGCGCCCAACAGGCCGACTATCGACACCACTTCTCCGGCTTCGACCTTCAGGGAGACGTTATGATATTCCCCCTTGCGGCTGAGATTGCGCACCTCCAGCACCGGCGTACTGCCCTGCCCCTGCCACAGATCGCGCACCTGAAAGTCAAACTCCTGGCCCGTCATCAGAAAACCGAGCCGGCGGGTGGTTACCTCTGCCGCCGGCAAGGTGCCGACCAGATTGCCATCCTTCAGCACGCTGATGCGGTCCGATACGGCCATGACCTCTTCCAGACGGTGGCTTACGAAGACGATGCAGATCCCCCTCTCACGCAGCTGGCGCACCACATGCAATAGTCCCTCCACTTCCTGATGGGTCAATGAGGCCGTGGGTTCATCCATAATGATAAGCCGGGCATCCTGCGCCAGCGCGCGGCAGATAGCCACCAGCTGACAGCGAGCGATGGAGAGCGATTCCACGGCGGCATCCAGCGGCAGCGAGACGTTAATACTGCGCATCGCCTGCTCCGCACTGCGTCGCAGTTCGCTGCGCCTCACCAGCACGCCGCGATGATAGTGGTTTATAGCAATGTTCTCCCACACGCTGAGATTGGGAAACAGCGACAGATCCTGATAAATCACCTGGATCCCATGGGCGACAGAGGCCGCTGGCGTCAGTTTGGTCCACGTCTTGCCGCCCAGCGTCATCGCTGCGCCCTCATCCGGGCGATAGACGCCAGAGATAATTTTGATCAACGTCGACTTCCCGCAACCGTTCTGCCCGGCCAGGCAGTGCACTTCTCCGGGCATAAAGTCGATGCTGATATCATTGAGCGCGCGGTTGGCGTGGAAGGTTTTGCTGACGTGTCGAAGGGAAAGGAAAGGTTCCATAGCATCCCCTGGCTGGTTAAGCCGGGGCGGCTGGCGCCCCGGAAGGTGGATTAGTAGAGCGAATCAATATTGTCTTTATTTACCAGCAGCACTTTATGGAAGCGGATAATATGCTTGTCGCTATCGACCTCCGCTTTACCGAGCTCTTTCAGTTCAAATCCCGGCTCAATGGTTTTGCCGTTCAGCAGGGTGCTGGCGACGGCCGCGAGGGCATAGCCGGCTGTCGCCGGATCGTAGGTGATCCCTTCGGTAATATCGCCGCTCTTAATAAGAGAGGCCGCCTGCGAGGGGATCATCATCCCGTAGACCGCGACTTTATTTTTCGCACGCTTCTCTTTCACCGCGCGCCCCGCGCCAATCGGGCCATTCGAACCAAAAGAGACCACCGCTTTCAGATCCGGGTAAGTTTTCATCAGATCGAGCGTGGTACGGCGGGAATCATCAACACTTTCCGCCACCGGCATTCGGCGGGTGACTTCATGCATGTCCGGGTAATGTTCTTTTTGGTATTTCACCAGCAGATCGGCCCACAGGTTGTGCTGCGGTACCGTAAGGCTACCGACATAGATAACGTAGCCGCCTTTGCCACCCATCCGCTTGGCCATATGCTCCACGTATTCAGCAGCGAACTTCTCGTTATCGATTATCTCCACATCCCAGTTGGCGCTCGGCTGCCCGGGCGATTCGTTGGTCAGTACCACGATGCCGGCGTCACGGGCTTTTTTGAATACCGGCTCCAGCACGTTGGCATCGTTAGGCACGATAGTGATGGCATCCACTTTACGTGCAATCAGGTCCTCAATAATTTTCACCTGCTGCGGCGCATCGGTGCTGGACGGCCCTACCTGGGAGGCGTTGAGGTTAAACTCTTTCCCGGCCTGGACTACCCCTTCACCCATCCGGTTAAACCATGGCATGCCGTCCACTTTTGAAATATTGACTACGGTTTTTTCTGCCGCATATACCGGCGTGGAAATAAGCGCAGCCCCCAACAGCAAGGATGAAAAAATATTAACGACCAGACGTTTATGCATAATAATTAGCCTCAATACGTTGTAGTCAGACAGGGGTATGACGCAAAGCGGAAAAATAGATAGAAATTGTAATAATGTTAATAATTTAGAAGAGAATAAACACAAGCTGTAACAGCAGACAGGTAATATTCAGCTATAAATATGGATAATAATACTATAATCCTGTGGCGTGAGCTTTTTCACAAAAAAAATGCAACATAGTTTGTTGTTCCAGAATAATGATCGGGTCGCAGAGAAAATATATTTTTCCCGCTTCGTTATTTACCGAAAAACAATCACATAAATAACATCAGGAAAAGTATGTGATTTTTGATTGCGCCTCCAGCCCCTTCCGTGGCAGGATACTCTCTATGAACAGAAACGTTATCGTTACCTACCCCCGCCGTTGGTGGCTGCCTGCATAACAGGCGGCACGATACACGTTTCCATTTTCAAAGCCGCCGGAAGGCGGCTTTGGTGTTTTCAGGACGTCTTTCGGCTGAACAGTCTGATAAGGAGTCCCTGATGAACCATCCACAAACCATCCTCACCGGCGACCGACCGACCGGCCAACTTCATCTTGGCCACTACGTCGGCTCGCTGCGCCAGCGCGTCGCGCTGCAGCATAACCACCAGCAATTTATCCTGATCGCCGACCTGCAAGGGCTCACGGACAACGGCAGCAATCCGCAAAAAATCAGCCACCATATCCTCGAAGTCATGGCCGATTATCTGGCCGTCGGCATCGACCCCAGGCTCACCACTATTTGCCTGCAGTCCGCCCTGCCGGCGCTGGCGGAGCTCAGCGCGCTGTATATGAATATCGTCACCGTCGCCCGCGTAGAACGTAATCCGACGGTCAAAAATGAGATTGCCCAGAAGGGATTCGCCCGCTCGCTGCCGGTGGGTTTTCTCGCCTATCCGATTAGCCAGGCGGCCGATATCACCGCGTTCAAGGCCGAACTGGTGCCGGTGGGCGACGATCAGCTACCGATGATTGAGCAGACCAACGAGATCGTCCACAAGATGAATAGCCTCACCGGCGAGCCGGTGCTGCGCCACTGCAAGGCGCTACTCAGCGAAGTGAGTCGCCTGCCGGGCGTCGATGGCAACGCCAAAATGTCGAAATCGCTGGGCAATACGCTGACGTTATCGGCCACAGAGGAGGAGATCCACCACGCGGTCAGCGCGATGTATACCGACCCGACGCACCTGAGAGTCAGCGATCCGGGGCATGTCGAGGGCAACGTGGTGTTTACCTATCTCGATGCATTCCACAGCGATAAGGCGCGGGTGGCAGAGATGAAAGCCCACTATCAGCGCGGCGGGCTGGGCGATCGCCAGTGTAAGAATGAGCTGGAGACCTGCTTGCAGACGCTACTGGCGCCGATCCGCGAACGCAGGGCCACTTTTATTCAGGATAAAGGGATGCTGCTGGAGCTGCTGCGCCAGGGCAGCGAACGCGCCCACCACCTCACACAGCAGACGCTGCATGAGGTGAAGCGCGGGCTGGGTCTGCCGGTGCTGTTCTGAGATGGTGAAATACTCCCTGTGCGGATAATTTTGTTAACACGCCGACAAGACCCTGCCTTTCGTATGGACAATATCGCCCCGGCTGTTACTATCGCGTTAACGGTAGCTCTCACTATGCGTGTTTCATTAAGGCCAGGATCGCTGATGATGACCACATAAGTAGCCCAGCGAGCGGCTGCGCATCGGCGCGGCAGAGCGCGGCGTCAGCGGCCCTCCCTCCACTTTTTCGTCCTTCGCAAGAAGGACGCTCCGCCCGCCGGAGGAAACACGCGCACCACTCAGCACAGGGAATCAAGCGAGTCGCGTATGGACAAAATAAAGAAACGTTGGGCAGGGTATTTTGTCGGCTTACTGGTGGTGCTCGCCGCCGCCGCATGGTGGCTGCTGCGCCCGCCGGTACTCCCGGCGGGGTTTGCCAGCAGCAACGGCCGAATCGAAGCCACCGAAGTCGATATTGCCAGTAAAATCGCCGGGCGTATCGACACCATTCTGGTCAAAGAGGGTCAGTTCGTGCACCAGGGAGAGGTGCTGGCGAGAATGGATACCCGGGTACTGAACGAGCAGCGTCTTGAAGCCGCCGCGCAAATCAAGGAAGCGGAAAGCGCGGTCCTGGCCGCCAGAGCCTTGCTCGATCAGCGACAAAGTGAAATGCGCGCCAGCGAAGCGGTAGTGAAGCAGCGCCAGGCGGAGCTGGATTCCACGGCGAAACGCCATGTTCGCTCCAACACCCTCTCCCAGCGTGGCGCCGTCTCTGCCCAGCAGCTGGATGACGATCGCGCGGCCGCAGAGAGCGCCCGCGCGGCGCTGGAATCGGCGAAAGCCCAGGTCTCCGCCGCCCGCGCCGCCATCGAAGCTGCCCGCACCAGCATTATTCAGGCGCAAACCCGCGTCGAAGCCGCCCAGGCGACCGAGCGGCGGATCCTCGCCGATATTGACGATAGCGAGCTGAAAGCCCCTCGCGACGGCCGCATTCAGTATCGCGTCGCTGAGCCAGGCGAAGTCCTGGCCGCCGGTGGCCGGGTACTGAACATGGTCGATCTCGCCGATGTCTATATGACCTTCTTTCTGCCCACCGAACAGGCAGGTCTGCTGGCGCTCGGCAGCGAAGCGCGCTTGGTCCTTGATGCCGCGCCGGATCTGGTGATCCCGGCCAATATCAGCTTTGTCGCCAGCGTCGCCCAGTTCACGCCGAAAACGGTCGAGACCAGCGACGAGCGCCTTAAGCTAATGTTCCGCGTCAAAGCGCGTATCCCGCCGGAGCTGCTGGCGCAGCACCTGGAGTATGTCAAAACCGGCCTGCCCGGTATGGCTTACGTACGGCTGGATAAACAACAACCCTGGCCTGAAGCCCTGGCGGTGAGGTTGCCGCAATGAAACTAACGCCGCAGGATACCTCGCCCCCCGTCGCCCTGCTGGAACACGTTGGTCAGCAGTTTGGCGCCACCATCGCGCTGCGCGATATCAGTCTGGCGATCCCGGCACGGCGTATGGTTGGCCTGATTGGCCCGGACGGCGTCGGCAAATCGAGCCTGCTTTCGCTGATCGCCGGGGCGCGGATCATCGAGCAGGGGAACGTGATGGTGCTTGGCGGCGATATGCGCGATGTGCATCACCGCCGCGAGGTGTGTCCGAAAATCGCGTGGATGCCGCAGGGGCTGGGGAAAAACCTCTATCACACTCTCTCGGTGTATGAAAACGTCGACTTCTTCGCCCGCCTGTTCGGCCACGATAAAGCCGAGCGCGAACTGCGCATCAACGAGCTGCTGCAGAGTACCGGGCTGGCGCCGTTTCGCGATCGCCCCGCCGGAAAACTCTCCGGTGGGATGAAGCAAAAGCTCGGCCTGTGCTGCGCGCTGATCCACGATCCGCAGCTGCTGATCCTTGATGAACCGACCACCGGCGTCGATCCCCTCTCCCGGGCGCAGTTCTGGGAGCTTATCGACAGTATTCGCCAGCGCCAGCCGGCGATGAGCGTGCTGGTGGCCACCGCCTACATGGAAGAGGCCGAGCGCTTTGACTGGCTGGTGGCGATGAACGCCGGCGAGGTGCTGGCGACCGGCAGCGCTGCAGAGCTCAAAGCCCAGACCGGCAGCCAGACCCTGGAGCAGGCGTTTATCGCCCTGCTGCCAGAAGCACAGCGTCAGGCGCATAGGGCGGTAGTTATCCCACCGCGCGACAGCCGTGAGGAAGAGATCGCCATCGAAGCGCGCGGCCTGACCATGCGCTTCGGCAACTTTGTTGCCGTCGACCACGTTAATTTCCGCATCGCCCGCGGTGAAATCTTCGGCTTCCTCGGCTCCAACGGCTGCGGCAAATCCACCACCATGAAGATGCTCACCGGCCTGCTGCCCGCCAGCGAAGGTGAAGCCTGGCTGTTCGGCCAGCCGGTCGACCCGAAGGATATCGCCACCCGCCAGCGGGTGGGCTATATGTCGCAGGCCTTCTCGCTCTATAGCGAGCTGACCGTCCGGCAAAACCTCGAGCTGCACGCCCGCCTGTTCCATATTCCGGACGGCGAAATCCCCGGCCGGGTGGCGGAAATGTGCGAGCGCTTTATGCTGACCGAGGTTGAAGACGCGCTTCCCGTCGATCTGCCGCTGGGGATCCGTCAGCGCCTGTCGTTAGCGGTGGCGGTCATCCATCGCCCGGAGATGCTGATCCTCGACGAGCCGACCTCCGGCGTCGACCCGGTAGCGCGGGATATGTTCTGGCAGCTGATGGTAGACCTCGCGCGGCAGGATCAGGTGACCATTTTTATCTCCACCCACTTTATGAATGAGGCGGAACGCTGCGATCGTATCTCCCTGATGCACGCCGGCAAAGTGCTGGCCAGCGATACGCCGCAGGCGCTGGTCGAGCAGCGCGGTTCAAACAGCCTGGAAGAGGCGTTTATCGCCTGGCTTAAAGAGGCCCAGCCGTCCTCTCCAGTACCAGAAGAACCCACGTCTGCTGTGGCATCGCATTCCGGACATACGGCTCCACGGCAGGCCTTCAGTCTTCGCCGGCTGTTTAGCTATAGCCGCCGCGAGGCGCTGGAGCTGCGCCGCGATCCGGTACGATCGACGCTGGCGCTGCTGGGGACGGTGATCCTGATGTTTATCATGGGGTATGGGATCAGCATGGACGTTGAGGATCTGCGCTTTGCCGTCCTCGACCGCGATCAAACCCTCAGCAGCCAGGGCTGGTCGCAGAATCTCGCTGGCTCACGCTACTTTATCGAACAGGCGCCGCTGCGCAGCTATGACGAACTGGACCGCCGGATGCGCGACGGCGAGCTGGCGGTGGCGATAGAGATCCCGCCGAACTTTGGCCGCGATATCGCCCGCGGCACGCCGGTGCAAATCGGCGTGTGGGTGGACGGCGCGATGCCCAACCGCGCGGAAACCGTGCGCGGCTACGTACAGGCGATGCATCTGGCCTGGCTGCAGGAGATGGCCGGCCGGCAGAGCAGCCCGCAGCGCGATACCTCGCTCATCTCCATCGAGACCCGCTATCGCTACAATCCAGACGTGAAGAGCCTGCCGGCCATCGTCCCGGCGGTGATCCCGCTGCTGCTGATGATGATCCCGGCGATGCTCAGCGCCCTGAGCGTAGTCCGTGAGAAAGAGCTCGGGTCGATTATCAACTTGTACGTGACGCCAACCACCCGCAGCGAATTCCTGCTCGGCAAGCAGCTGCCTTACATCGTACTGGGGATGTTTAACTTCTTCCTGCTGTGCGCGCTGTCGGTCTTTGTCTTTGGCGTCGCGCATAAGGGGAGTTTCCTGACGCTGACCCTGGCGGCGCTGATGTATGTCACCATCGCCACTGGTCTGGGGCTGCTGATCTCAACCTTTATGAAGAGCCAAATCGCCGCTATTTTCGGTACCGCGATTATTACGCTGATCCCGGCAACCCAGTTTTCCGGAATGATCGATCCGGTGGCCTCGCTGGAAGGTCCCGGGCGCTGGATTGGGCAAATCTACCCGACCAGCCACTTCCTGACTATCGCCCGCGGGACCTTTTCCAAAGCGCTGAATATTAGCGATTTGTGGGGCTCATTCATTCCGCTACTGATTGCGGTGCCGCTGGTGCTCGGGTTGAGCGTGCTGCTGCTGAAGAAACAGGAGGGATGATGCGCGGATTACGCAATATTTATAATCTTGGCGTCAAAGAACTGCGCAGCCTGCTCGGTGATAAAGCGATGCTGGCGCTGATCGTGTTTGCGTTTACCGTGTCGGTGTACTCCTCGGCCACGGTGATGCCCGGTTCGCTGCACCTGGCGCCGATCGCGGTTGCTGATATGGATAAATCACAGCTCTCCTCACGCATTATTAACGCTTTTTACCGTCCCTGGTTTCTTGAGCCGGAGCTGATCACCGCTGATGAGATGGACGCCGGGCTGGATGCCGGGCGCTACACGTTCGCCATCAACATCCCGCCTAACTTCCAGCGCGATGTACTGGCCGGTCGGCAGCCGGAAATCCAGGTCAACGTCGACGCCACGCGCATGAGTCAGGCCTTTACCGGCAACGGTTACATCCAGAATATTATCACCGGCGAAGTAAACAGTTTTATCGCCCGCTATCGGGATAACAGCGTGCTGCCGGTAGAGCTGGCGGTCAGGATGCGTTTTAATCCTAACCTTGAGCAGGAGCGCTTTGGCGCGGTGATGGCGATCATCAACAATATCACCATGCTGGCCATTGTCCTCACCGGTTCGGCGCTGATCCGCGAGCGGGAACATGGCACCATTGAGCACTTGTTGGTGATGCCAGTAACGCCGTTTGAAATTATGCTGGCCAAGATCTGGTCGATGGGTCTGGTGGTGCTGGTGGTGTCCGGGCTGTCGCTGGTGCTGATGGTGCAGGGGATTTTGCAGGTGCCCATTGAAGGGTCGATTACCCTGTTTATGCTGGGGGTGGCGCTCAGCCTGTTCGCCACGACCTCAATCGGCATTTTTATGGGCACCCTCGCCCGATCGATGCCGCAGCTGGGGCTGCTGATGATCCTGGTCTTACTTCCGCTGCAGATGCTCTCCGGCGGATCCACGCCTCGAGAAAGTATGCCGCAGCTGGTACAGGATATTATGTTGGCCATGCCGACCACCCACTTCGTCAGCCTGGCGCAGGCGATATTGTATCGAGGCGCCAGCTTCGCCATCGTCTGGCCGCAGTTCTTAACCTTGCTGGCTATCGGCGGAGTGTTCTTTACTATCGCGTTGCTGCGTTTTCGTAAGACTATTGGTGAGATGGCATAAAGGCTTAAGAAGGGCCGTCGACTTACGGCGGCCGAATGGTTTATTTATGGCGATTCATAAAGCGACGTAAACCCCAGGTGAAGGCCATCGCCATACTGAAGAGAATGAACAGCAACACCACCCAGCTGATGGAGATGCGCAGCAGCGTGCCGGGGGTCATAAACGGCTGCAGATACACGGTGAAGGACTGGGCGGGTGATTTTCCCAGCAGTTCATAAACGTTATCGGTGAGCCACACGCCGACCCGACAGAACAACCAGATAATCGCTGGCCAGCAGAGCAGCACCAGAAAGGTAAAGCGCTCCTGAATGTAAGTGAAGAGCTGGCGCAATGGCAACCAGTTAAGCAGGATTTTCATTTCTATTCTCATTTGCCAGCCGAGAACCTGCATATGTCTCGCAAGGTATTTCGGGCAGCATCCATACAGGCAATCATCCCCCTTTGTATATCAAATTTGCTGCCATATAAACCAGATCAAGTTAACAAAGTGTTAATGATAAAGCTCATTTAGACAAAAGCAGGGAGGAAGCATACCGTTCGCTACAATACATCCAGAAGCGAAGTATCCAGTCACGGAAATATTTTTTCTGAAGCGTAAACGCGTTATTTTGTGGGAGGAAGAGGCCGTATCATTATTTTACCGGGACACAATATAATGGCGCTGAAATAAAGAGATAATATTAATCGTAGCTGCTGATAATTATTTTCCGACTTGTATCATCCGGTAAATTCACTATCCGGTTGACCCTGCCACAAGCATTCGTCACGCTATTTTGCGAAGCAATAAAGGCGGTGCTGCGCACTTTGTCCGGGGTACGGTTTTGTAGCCCCGATTAGCGCAGCGCCACCGGGGGGAGATATACCCCACACAGCAAAAAACCCCGCACCTTTCGGGACGGGGTTCTTTTTAAACGCAAAAACAAAAAGCCCGGTCT
>OGJI01000477.1_pt1 | contig 52518 bp, 44 predicted proteins | sample 1572031 | NCBI WGS metagenome assembly OGJI01 (sample SAMEA2582119, study PRJEB24529) | metagenome | biome: Human gut stool | place: China | collected 2011
TGTATAATTGCGCCCTTTATTCTAAAGGGTTTTGGACGTTGCTGCGTTCGTGAACGTCATGCACCATCTTTGCAAGCGCCAGCACGACTTCAGGTTGACGGAACGAGATTTTCAAAAGTTCCATCACCTGATCATCTGTCAATTCTTCCGGGCAGACAAGAAAACTTTCCAGCATTCCGGCACGAGTACAAAGACGATGCACACGCGCCTTGCGGGTCAGTTCCGGCATTTGGCGTTCGAGAATCTTTTCTCGGTGCTGATAGTAGCGCAACTTTTGTTCTGCTTTGGCTTTTTCGCTGCGGAGATAGGCAAGGTCGGTTTTCGGTTGGGTCATGGCATCACGCTCCTTCATGTAGAGTAATGTAGTCTTTATTTTCAAGTAAGCAATGTTATGGTATACTAAAAAGAGAGCCTATGATTTTGAAACAAAATGGTATATGGGGTGAGATTATGTATGAAAACGTTGAGTACGACCAGCATTTTATAGGTGAGTTTGATGTGGAAGGCGATTCATTTAATGGTGAGTTAATATTCAACAAGAAAAATGGTGGCATCCTTATTCATTTAACAAAAGACGTAACCATCGAATCTGCATTCCGTTATCATTATGGAAAAGTAGCGGTTATAATCGGAAAATTAAATGCTGGGATTGTTGTAACTTTGTTTAATAACAGATGTGTTAAAAACCACACCAATAATTTCAAACTGCTAACTCTAAACTTCGTTTCGGATTATTTTGTTTGGTCAGATAAAGAACGAAGGGATACATTGTATAATAAAATGGTTTCAATTTTGGGAAATGCTTACAAATGGAGTGGTTTTTCTGCTTTTGAAAGTGTTCCAGGAGGGGTAAACATAGTCGATACGCTTCCCCAAAAAACTTACAATTGGTTTGGCGTAAAAATAACATTCTCACCATGTTTAAACAACTACATTCTCCTTCCATTCAAAGAAGAAGAAACAAAAATCATTCAAAGACTTTCCGTTACAATAGAAAGTTCATGCAAAATGCCACTAGATGAATTTATAAAAATAAGAAATAGAGTCACGTCTCTTATCTCCTTCGCGATTAAAGACAATGTGAATGTTGATGATGAATATTTAATTGATTTTGATGACTCTTACACAATCGGATTAAAAGAAGCGGGGTATACTGAATATTCCAAACACTATCTGTTCACATCTTCGCCGATACTCGACACTTTTTCTACATATATCCATGAATATAATTTTCGAATGAATCAGCTTCCAGAAGACGATACATTAAATGTCAAGCTAGATAAATTAAAACCGATATTCAATTTGTACCTTTCGCTATTCAAATATCCATATATGCCGCATGAAATGGTGTTTCTTAATATTGCACAAGCCTTGGAAACCTTTCATGCCCGTTTCTTTTATGATGATGATAAGGATCAATTTGTGAAATCGGTTCATCAGCGATTCGGTTCTTTTCCAAACTTTGAAACATACAAAAAGTTATTACTAAGCAATGCACAGAAAAAAAGCAAGCATATTATTTTGGTATCAAGGTTAAACGATTTATTTATTGGAACCAATGATGGGCTTTTTGCAGAATATTACCTAAAAACCAACTATGCTCAGAAGATCACAGATACACGACACTATTATACGCACTATGGGGAAGCAAGAGAAGCAGCCGCGTTAAAGGGGAACGATCTTTTGCAAGCAACCTACATTTTAAGGCTGCTGTTAGAATATCACGTTTGCTTGATATTGGGAATTAACAATACAGCGAAAATCGCGCATTCACTTCAGGCTCAATCTAATAGTCAAAAAAACTGTAATTAACGATATAGTTTTTCTATAGTTCAATATTTTCAAAAACAAAAAGAACCTTAGCCTGCTATTTTATAGACTAAGGTTCTTTTTATATGTTCTATCCTGACAAAACGACCGTTACTATCTTTATTAAAATTCTATCTCGTCTATAACGCTTGACACATGATTCATGTGCTCAGCTTTTTGTTGGGCCTTTCGTTCTCGTTCTTGTTGCTTTAATGCAATATATCGCAGTTCTCGTTTATTAGCTTCGTTAACACAAAGCTTTAGAGTATCTCGATGAAACTCTTTAACTTCATCAATGGTTGTTCCATCAAGTATAATACGGTTTCCTATAACAGAAGCAATGCCCGGTCTATGCATGGATGTAAAACGTGGCGGTTCTTCCCATTCTTCTAAGAAGAATTTTATCCACTCGGAACTTGGCGTTCTTGACAACTGAAATGGAATTGCGTACAAAGCACTGCCTCTGGTGCCATCCATTCTTGGTGTTGTTATTCCATCTTCAATGATTTTCACAATGCGAATGGGGCTGTTTTCATGACCAGAACGATAGAAGTTGCCAACAGAGGCTGGCTTTTTTCCAACAGGAGGTTTTCGTTTCTTTCCAAAAATTGTTTCCAATAATTTACTGTACTCAAGTTCAGAAAATGGCTCATCAGAAAGATCAATGGCAAATTTTCCCGCACAAAATGTGGGCATTGCCGTTAAATGATCGCCTTTACGAATCACTGGAATGAATTTACGCTCATTATGCTTTTGAAATAATTCATCAGAGATAATGTGTCCTTCGTATCCCGCTCCACCCATTCGACGATCTGCTTTTTGTTTGTACAATGGGGTGCAAATAATTAAAACAAAATCGGCAGCTGTGATAGACTGCTCCATGAATTGTGGCAGCCGATCACCAGAAGATACATCGTATTGATCGACAGTCACATCAACTCCGTCAGAAAGTAATCTGTCTGAAAATTTTCTCACCCATTCCTTGTGTTGTTCATTATCCCATGAATACGTGATGAAAATTTTAGGGACGTCGCTCATGAAAGCCTCCTCATGTCACATTATTCTAAATATTGTGGAATTCAAAAAGCAACTCCACATTTTGTTGTGCTTTTATCAGCATATCACTTTTGCGTTGAAATGTCAAATCATCTTCTGACGCAAAAAATGCACCCGCTCCAATGAACGGGTGCATTCACATAATTACGGCAACAAACTGGTTTGATGAACTGGTGGATCTTCAAGGATGTGCGTTTTCATAATGGTGCTGCCTGCGTACATTTCATACTTGATTCCGCTGGCTGCTGCCATTTCCAGCGCAGCTTCCTTCTTTGCCTGAACAACAACGTCATCGATTTTGTTGTCGCCCTTCACCTCAATCAGTTGGTAAGTACCGTCCTTCATTTTGGCGAGGAAGTCAGGGTAATACTGCCGGATGCGACCGGATTCCGGATCATAGTAGTATACGGAGAGATCACCTTGGTTCGAGGTGAACATTCCGGTAAAGTACACTTCCTGTACCTTATCGCTCTTGATATATTGGAAGAAGCATTCCTTTTCGGGAAGCGAATCAAAGCAGTATGTATCCGCATGGAAGCTCTTGAGCACTTCATCTGGCGTAAATCCGGGGTATTTATTCGTAATCACGAGATCATCCTTTGCGGAGAACTCATAATACGCTGCATCCTTCGGCTCACGGAGCAGTACAACATCTCTATCTTCCGTCTTCTGGATTGCGGTTACATCAAACAGTGCATGGAAAATTGTCGGGATGATAATATCGTCCAAAACAGCATTGTATCGATTGACATCTACCAGAATCACGTCCATTCCATCTTGTGCTTCGCGTAGGATTTTTGCGGCGAGGATGCTGGAAATGTTCAGATACCGTGCTACTTCACCAGCAAGTGAGAACGCACTGTACTGCATTTTGACCTGATACTCGTCTGCATTGCTCTGTTTTGTCGATGTATCATTGGCAATACTGTCACGTTCGTACATGACACTGGAATATTTGGACAGGTCGGCACCTACCAAACCAAAGTCCACCGGCGTAGAATACACCTTGCTGCTAACAGTATACTCATGCCAGACACGTTTCAGTCGAATGGATCTCGGAGGTGGAAGAACACGCACTTGATATTTGTGACGATCATCCGTACTGGTGTTTTTGATGTCACTGATTTCCATATTGAAGTTCTTATGGAGCTCATCATCAAGAGTGTCGTAGTTCTCCTTGGAAAGGAAAACCGTTGCAGTCAACCGCTCGTCCGTGATAGCTCGGAGACACCGCATAGTCGCTTGGAGCACAAAAATTTTCGATTTCGGGCTGCGATAGAGTGCAACACCAAACAGGGAGCGACAGTTCCAGCCTTCTTTACCTTTTTCGACCAGAACGACAAACTGTTTTTCGTTGCCCTCACTTCCAGGAACATCCAGATTATTGAAATTTCGAATATCCTCATCCTTCGTGTATTTGGAATCGCCCACATTCAGAAGGATAGATGTCGTTGGAATTTCAAGACGTGTTAGAATTTCTTCCAATGCGGGTACTACTTCGTTTACTGCTTCATCTACATTGGCGGCATAAATTGCAAGCTTCGGATTCAGATTATCGTAGATTCTTCCTCCATATTTCTGCCAGAACTTTGTGACCGTAGCATTCAAGAACTCATCACTCTTGACGTTTTCAAAGCCAATCGGATCAGCATCTTTCAGATATCCATTCCAAATAGATTCCCGCAACCCGTAGGCATAGACAACCTCTGGAAGAAGCTGATTTTTCACATATGGTGTACCTGTGTAGTTGTAGCACGCAACAATCGAGGTATTAGCAGCCAGCAGGTTGATCGTGTCGCGGAGACTGGTTTTGTTTGCGCCGCTGGAGCGAATTTGTTTTTCTAGATCCGCACCGAACAAATGATGCGCTTCGTCAACATACACACCCAACTGCGGCAAACGGCAGAGCTTTTTGAATCGCTGATTGTCCATCAGCGTGGAATCGTCCCAAGCATCATCTTCAGAATCGTCACCACCATAAACAGCGGACAGCAGAGAACTGTTGCTGCCAAACAGTACCTCTCCCGGAGTGGCTTCCTTACGTTTTTTCTTGATGATGATTTTTTGTGTATTGGAAATAATAATGTTGAAGTCCGAATCATCAATCGTGTGCAGAACGGTTCCGCTTTCATCCAGAAAGTGAAACTTGATATTAGAATCCAGCACACGTGCATATTCCGGAGGAACGACCTTCGTCTTGTCAAAGATCATAATCTCACGCAGGGATTGCAAAACCGTTTTGTCCGGCGCAAACACCAGAGCATTGTGGCAAAAACGCTTATCTTTCGGATATTTTTTTGCGAGCAGAAACTCATAGAAGATACAGGTGCCCATCAGGATGGTTTTACCCAGACCCATGGTCAGAGCATAGATATAGTTCGGGTAACTTTCCCTGTACTTTTTCATTTGCTTAAACAGGACATCGGTCTGCTTTTCTGTCAGTGCATCGCCAAGACGAAGCTGACCGTTGGAATAATAGGACGCTTCTGAAAAACGGTTTCGCTTATTCCTCCAGTCATCAAACAATTCATAAACTTGCGCATTGTTCATGAATTCTTTTATGAAAACATACATTTCCAGTGCTTCAAACTGGGGCTTGCGCAGAAAAGCATTTTTGTTTTCGTCCTTGTCATTATAGGACAGAAATTTCCGGGTCAAATCATTATAGCGCGAGCGGATTTTACCACGGTTTTCCGAGTAGAAAAACCACAGTTGTTCGTGAAATGAAAAGTCGGAATCGTATGTACTAGCCACTCAGCGCACCTCCACTTCCAAGGATTCAGAAAGTAGATCGGTGATTTTCACTTTGATCGTGCCCGCATCTTCCGGGATGTCGTACACTCCCTTTACCAGCTCGTTCTTCTCTGGAATGTCGATCGTGCGGGGCTGCATAACAGCACCATCGTAGTTCCAGTCGATCATCACAGAATCAACGAGTTGTCGCCACTCTTCAACATATTCTTTCTGAAGAGAGAGCTTTTGCATCAGGTTCATAGGGAAAAATTCACGAATCACCAATTTATTGCCTTCACGGACAATTTCTGTTTCGGAATCTCGTTTCAACTGCAAGTCGGCTTTATCACGCAAAACGTCCAGTATCTGCACATCAACCTTGTAGTTGGACAATTCCTGCTCCAGAGATCCCTTCAAGTCCGGCTCATGACCCATACACACGATTGTCATGTGTTCCACGGGTTGATTCGGATTTTCTTCTTTCCGCTTTTCATAAGTAGTATATGGCAAGTTTGCCAGAAGCTCTTTGAGGTCGGCTTTAGTTGCAATGCGGTTGACAGGCATAATTTTTACCATCCGTCCATCCAGTTCGCCGTCCCAGACATTACTCTGCGGGAAGGGCTGAATTTCCAGAGCCTGAATCAGCAGGTCACGGGCTTCTACTGGATTGCGGAAGAAATCGTAGTTATTGACGTTATAGACCTCAAAACCGGTATACTTTGTTTCCTCCTGCATCTGAGAATTAAGCTCATTAGCAACACCTACCAGACGCTTTGTCGTAGTCTGAATTGCACCGAGATTGATGTCTGCACCAATAAAACGCCGGCCAAGCTTCATCGCAACTGCCTGTGTTGTGCCACTCCCCATAAAGCAGTCAAATACAATATCATCTGGATTTGATGCAATTGAGATAATTCGTTTAAGAAGTTCTTCCGGTTTTTGTGTCGGATATCCTGTTTGAATATTTGCCTGCGAATTTGTTGTGTTTATGTCTGTCCAAACATCGTCCGCATAAATACCATCAGCCTCATCTAGATAGTGCTTTATCCGCGGTGTACCATTAGCAGTCACATATAGTTTTCCTTCTTTTCTAAGGCGCTCTACTGTTTCAGCGGTAACATTTCCAAGATTGCTATCTTTAAATTTTCTGCCGTCCGGATCTTCATGTGTATACCTCTTTAGCATATTTTCTGACAACGGCAAAAAATACGGATTGTAAATTCCGCCCCCTTTCTTTTTAGTGTAATACAAGATATCTGCATGACTTCGTCCTAAAGAACTTTTTCCTTTATAGCCACTTGACGTCATCGCTCTCCATGATATACAAGCGCAAAAGCAATCACTTCCGAATATTTCATCAAGAATGCATCTTAGAAAATGCGACTTTCTCCAGTCACAATGTAAAAAAATCGAGCCCTTTTCAGAAAGAAGTTCTTTGAGTAGCATAAGCCTTTCATACATAAATTGGAGGTACTCATCATTTGTCCAAATATCGCCGTATTGTTTTTCCTCAAACGTTGAACTGTCGCTTTCTGCTTTACCGACACCTTTTACGTCAATCTTTTTCTTATAGTCAGCTTTGCTATCGAACGGCGGATCAATATAAACCAAATCGATTTGCCCACGATATTCCTTTAGAAGGTGACTCATTACCTGAAGATTATCACCCCAGAAGATTTTGTTCATCCAACCGTTTTGTTCTTCACCGTACGTTTCGCGCAGTTGTGCCGGGTAATACTGCGTAGATTTATAAGGCCGCTTGCCCGTCCAACGGAGTTCCGGGAATCCTTTGATGGTTGGACGCTGTGCAAACTCAAAGGTAAGCTGTTCTACTTCGCTCATTTTATATTTCTCCTGTTCGTATGGGTTTATTTGCTTCTGCAAAAATATTTAAAATCGCAGTTTTTGCAGATTTTCTCATCGTTTGCACAATGGTGAAAATCCTTTTTGAGAATGTGTTGCACCGTATCATCAAAGGCTGCCATCGTACTCTCAATCGCTGTTTTAGTGTAAGGGAACGTAACGACTGGAACGCCGTTTTCCTCACCTGTGTAGTAAAGATTCATCCGGCTGACTCTCTTTCCGGTTCGCTCCTCCACCAGATAAGCGTAGATATTCAGTTGCCGACGATACTGCTCCAGCTTCTCGCGTGACTTTTCGAGGTCGGGTTTTCGCTCTGATTTGAAATCCACGATTTCAACCGTATCGCCTTCGCCCTTGATCAAGTCAATTTTGCCGTCAATGATATAATCCGGCTTAACCAGACTGACATCGACTTCTGCCTGTTGTATCGTGCTCCAATTCCCATGTTGACGGTCAGCATAGCGGATAACTTGCTTCAATGCCGCCTCCAGCTGCTGCGCTGCAAGATAAGAGTGTTCGGTCTTCGAGAGTGAACTGTAATTGGCATCAAACCATTTTTCGATGTTTTCATGCGTGATTTCAGATTCTTCATGCCGAATCGCAGCTCGATGGATGTCTTCTATGGTTTCGTGGACCAACGTACCAAAGAGCATTGCGTTTGCTCTCACGGGCATAAATTCCAGTTCTTTGTAGAATTTATACTGCAAGGCACAGGTATCATAAACCGTAATGTTGGACGTAAAAGCAAATGTTCGCTTGATGTTGACATCTTTGACGGGTTTGAAATTGAATTCTGCAAGCTGGAAATGGTCGCTATCTACAGATTGCAATTCACTATATAGTTCCCGAAAATAATTGCTCGGTGTTCTCTTATCTTCGTCGCAAGTCAAAATCAGCAGATCCTGCGCACGGGAAAATGCAGTATAATACAATCTCCAGAAATCGAAGTATTTCGTCTGGTCGTAAGGTTCGAAGGCGGGACGCTTAAAATATCGGGCTTCAATTTGAAGCATCAAATCATTGTTGCGAGTCCTCGGCACATTGCTGAGCGAATCCACTACTACAATCGGAAACTCCATGCCCTTGGATTGATGAATCGTCAGGAAAGACACACATCCACTCGGTGCGTATTCCGAGTCGTCCTCGTACTCTGTGATGCCACCATCGTAGAGCAACCGGATGTAAAGATTGAAAAATTTCTCTGTATTGATATTGATATACTTGCCGTTCAGGGTATCGACCCGATGCAGGTATTCAAATTTTCCGATGATCTGTGAAAGTTTTGCAAGATTTCGGGATGGTCGAATGTCCACAACACCAACATTCAGGTCTGTGTCCAACATTCCTTGAAACGGCTGATATTCAAAAAGTTGATAGAGCAGCCCAGAGTAGGCATAATCCGTAGTCCCCTGCAAGCCGACATGGGTTTTTCCTGTTTGTCGAATCCAACGTAAGAGACTCTTGTTCTCTGGTTTCAAGAGGTGCCCGTTTGCCAGCATTATACACTGACGATAATATGTTATATGTTCAGGACGCAGAGTTGAATAATCTCCATTTTCCAGCCCTTGCACATAACGTGGGAACATCAGCATCAGACATCCAAGTGTCAGTCGCACCTCATACCTTTCAAAGAACATATCGGAGCGAGGTGAATAAACATTGATTTGATTTTTCTCCAAAAAATCCGCAAGAGCTTTTACCTTTGGATGTTTAACCGAACTAAAAAGAAACGCAATTTGATTGTAGTCCGTTAGCTTTCCAGAATCCTTTAGCCGATGGATAAATTTAAGAATATTCTCATGCCATTCATCCTCATCATCAACACCCGACAGTTTCACCACGGACGGGCTTGATAATTTAACTTGAGTGTGTGCCACGATTTTTTTGTTGTAACGGAATGCGCCCCATTGGAACTTAAATTTTGCGCCTTCCGTAGTAGCCATCCACGTATTGTAGAAATCCACAATATCCGTATTGGATCGGTAATTGACCACCAGAGAAACCACCTTGCACTCGCCAGCATTGAATTTCTGCGGAAATTCCAGAATATTTCGAATTGTTGCTCCTCGAAACCTGTAAAGGCCTTGGTCATCATCACCGACAACGCAGATATTTTTCTTTTTACCAGCCAGCAGAAATACAAGCTGTTCCTGAATATAGTTCGTATCTTGGTACTCATCTACCATCAGGTGCGTAATTTTTCTCTGAAGTTCCTCAAGAATCTCCGAGTGTTCTGTCAAAAGACGGTAGGTCTCTACTTGAATGGAAGAGAAGTCCATCAAATTGTTGTCATTCAGAAGCTTCTGGTATGCCCTCAGAATAGTTCCCATCGCTGAAATTGCTGGGTCAGCATCTCGTTCGAGATCATCCGGCAAAACCAGCTCCTCCGAAAGATTGTTGACATACCCACAGATAGCCTCCGATTGTTTCCATGCTCCGCTATCTGGCAGAACTGCATCAACATTCGGAATATTGCGGAACTCGTAGATATTCTGGAATACGGTATACTTCTGATCAAACGCATCCAAAAGACGATAATTTTTCTTTAATCTTGTGTATTCCAGATTCTCTTTCAAAATGCGAAGGCAAAGCGAATGAAACGTACCAACGTACATTTCATTGACATTTGCAGTAATATTGCGCCGTGCCAACTCGTTTGTAATTCGAGTGATGAGCTCTTTTGCAGCTTTTTCTGTAAAAGTTGCGATAAACAAATTCTCTGGTTGAACACCGCATTCTTCAATCAGATAAATTGCTCGTTGAACCAGAGTATAGGTTTTTCCGGTTCCTGGACCAGCCGTAATCAGTACGGGGCCGTTCGCAGAGGAGATGGCTTCTTTCTGACCGTTGTTTGAGTTTCCAAAGTCGAACATTACCGTGTACCTCAAAAAGATTTGTCTGAATCAAAAAAGACGTTGCCAAAAGGTGTACTTTTTGGCAACGTCTATACATACGGCTAATATCATCCGACAAATCATTGGTAGTTGGTAGAAAACGTCCTGATTTTGTGGTATTATAAAATAGATATTATTTTGTCTCTCTTTTACAGAAAAGTACACTTTCTTGTAAAAAGAAGCGTTTACAAAAAAGTGGCCTTTTCGTAGATTTTAGCACGGTACCGAAAGGTAGACAGTGGCAGTCCGCAAGCTTTAGCAGCATCTGTACCCGTCATTTTGCCGGAGCGCCACTTCTGGTAGACGCTGTGGAAGTTCTCCGGCAGGGGACTGGGCGGCCGTCCAAAGCGGACTCCTTTGCTTTTCGCCGCTGCAATGCCCTCCGCCTGCCGCTGCCGGATATTGGTGCGCTCGTTCTCAGCCACAAAGGAGAGTACCTGCAGCACGATGTCGCTCAGGAAAGTGCCCATCAGGTCTTTGCCACGGCGGGTATCCAGCAGCGGCATATCCAGCACCACAATGTCTGCGCCCTTTGTCTGGGTGAGCAACCGCCACTGCTCTAAAATTTCCGCATAGTTGCGTCCAAGACGGTCGATGCTCTTGATGTAGAGCAGATCGTCTTTTTTCAATTTCCGCACCAGCCGCTTGTACTGCGGACGGTTGAAGTCCTTGCCGGACTGCTTGTCCATAAAGATGTTTTTCTCCGGGATCTTCAGTTCTCGCAGTGCAATCAACTGTCGGTCCTCGTTCTGGTCACGGGTGCTGACCCGGATATAGCCATATAAATTCCCCAATAAATCGCCCCTTTCTGCTAAAAGTGAATTTCATCGTTCTATGTAAAACGGGCAAAGCATCCCTCCTGACGCTTTGCCCGTTGTTCTTTATTCTACCATAGCAGATCGGTTATCGCTCTCAAAATGCCCGCACCGGCTGGATAGCCAGCGCAGCGCCCCTAACCTGATACGTCACCCCACCGGCTTCGCCCCTTGCATTCCTCTGGCACACCTTCGGGTGCTGCGATGCAAGGGCATCAAGCTGCTTCTGTAAGGCAGGATTCAGCGTAAACACGCTGTTCGTTCCGTCCTCACTGGCGTAGATCATGGTTTCCAGCTTAAACATCGTCAATCAGCTCTTCCTCCTCAGATTCGTCAAAGACGGTCGGCCCCCAGTCCTCGTCCTCCTCGATGTCCCGTGACATTTTCTGCATCATGGTGTAATGCTCCATCTCGGAACGGATGAAGTAGAACATCTGGTCGTACCAATCTGTCAGCGTTTCATCCTCCAGCTTTCGACAGAAGTCAAGCACCAGTTTGTTCTGGTCGGGATCAACCGTCAGCCCGGCAACTCCGCACAGCCGCTTGCGGGTCAGTTCCAGATCGGCGCAGCCATAGGTGTAGAGCAGCTTCTTTTCTTCAAACGTCAGTTTCATAGGCTTGTACCTCCATATCAAAAAAGGGCCTGCCCTGTGCAGACCCGATGTAACAAAAAGACCGCCTTGCTTTGTGCAGGGCGGTCTTGAACTCAGGATTGGAGAAAATCCCGGAGTTCCTCAGCGAAAAAGGAGATTTTGGCGATAGCAGCTATCGCTATGTAAGGCAGGACGAAAACCACAAATGCGGTAATCAGCATTTTCAGGACTTCGCCGCCGTCTGCCAGCTTCATGACCCAGCTTGTCAGAGCCACGAAGAAGAACAGCCCCGCCAGCAGATTCGTCAGGATCGTGGAGAAGGTCGTGAGGAAGATGCCCACCCACTGTGCCAGAATCAGCAGCAGAAGCAGAAGGAGAAGGGCAAGTTTCAGCATCGGTTTCAGCACAGTCATCGTGGGCACCTCCTTATACAAAAATCAGCTCGGTCTTGATGATCTCCTCGGCACGGTTGCGGATGCTGTTCATCCGGCGCACCCATTTCAGTTGATCGGCGGCTTTCAGCGCTTCGTCCACGCCCTCAGCTTCCTGCATCTGCCGGATGATTAGGGCAAGCTGTTCTTCGGCCTGTTTGTCCAGCTTGGCAAGGTAGCTACCCAGCTCCCCGGACAGGAGCAGTTGATTGTACTGGATGGGATGATGTTCTTTCAGATACCTTTTATGTAAGCGGCCCCACCGCCCGGTGGGGTGCTGCTCTGCCGGGGCTGCTGCGGTCAGGTTCGGCAGATAGTGGTCGTTGACAAGGGTATAGTCCAGACCGTTAGCGTTGTCATGGATGGATTTTTTCATGGTAGTCATGTTGCATTGTCCTCCTGTACGTTGTTTTTTCGCTTTTCGAGATACTTATTGGTTGCTTTCCGTTGCTTCGACCTCCGTTCTTCCAGCTTTTTTGCAGCCTCTGGATCGGTCTTTGCCTGTTCTTTCAACTGGTCGTAGGCTGCTTTTGCACTTTCTTTCTGTTTCTGACGCTTTTGCGCCAGCTTTTCTGCGGCGGCAGGGTCTGTCTTGGCCCTCTCCACAAGATTCTGATAGCACTCTACCGTTTTCCGGCTGTGGTAAGCCCGAATCTCTGCCAATTCTCTGGCGGCTTCCGGGTCGGTTTCCGCACGTTTGATAAGGTCGGCATAGTCCGCTTTCCGCTTGTCTGCGTGGGCTTTGTTATACGCCCGCTGCCGTTGGCGGATTTTTTCGGCATACTCCGGGTCATTTGCCATGCGCTCTGCATAACGCTTTTTCTTGCGCTCACGGGCTTCGGTATCCTTCGCCAGCATCGCATCTCGTTCGGCGATTGCTTCCGAGTCACCAGCTTCTGCAAGGGCTTTCAGTTCCTTGCGGGTACGCTTTGCCTTTTTGTTCTGCTTTTCTGCCTTCCGGCGTTCGGCTTCCTGCATCTTTTCCAGCCGGATGCGCTCTTTTTCCTCCATCGTGCGGATGTACTCCGGGTCGGCTTCTCGTATTGCTTTCAGCTCTGCCCGCCGTTTTGCACCCTGTAATCTTTTTCGTTCCCGCTCAGATTCCAGCTTTGCAATGGCCTCCGGGTCTCCGGCCTGCGCAGCAGCTTTCAGATCGTTCTGCTTTTCCCGATATCGTTGGGCTGACTTCTGCCGTTCTTCGACCTTTTTGGCTTCTGCCTGCTCGTCGATTTTCCGAATCCGCTCTTCCTCGCTGATCTCCTCGGCAGGGGGACGATACTCTCCGATGAAGTTGAAATAGATGTCGATACGCTGCTGCCGGTATCGTGTCCGCCCTCCGGTCGGCGCATGGACTTCCACCTTCTCGATAAACGCATACAGCATATCATCGGTCAGGACTTCGCAATCCTGATATTTACGCACCAGCGCAATAAACCGTTTCGGGTCAACCTTAGATGCGGTAGAATCTCCGGCTTTTGCTTCCAACTCCTTGATACGGTTTTCGCATTGCTCCTGTTCCTCGTCATACTGCGCCATCAGGCGCTGAAACTGACGGTCAGGCAGCTTGCCAGACAGATTGCTTTCGTACAGACCACGGATCAGGTTGTCCAGTTCATCCATCCGCTTTTTGGCATTGGCAAGGTCTTTTTTATTCTCGGAAGATAATCCCTGCTTCTGGCTCTGCCATTGCGCCTGCAATTCTTCAATAAATGCGTCCTCATCTTCCAGAACATAGTCCGATACAGCCTGAATGCTTTTCAGGATGGCTTCTTCCAGAACAGACGCTTTAATGGAATGGGATATGCAACCATCGTATCGGTTCCGATACCGGACACATTGGAAGCCTGAATCGGAATCGAAGTGCCTGTTGTCCGGGCGGCGAACGGAATCCGGGCTTTTGTACGACATCCGGTGTCCGCAGTCTGCACAGAAGATCAGACCGGACAGCCGATGCGAGTAGGTGCCGTTCTGGAGTTTTCTCGGAGAACGCTTCCGCAGCTTTTGTGCCGCATCCCAGACCTCCTGCGTGATGATGGGTTCATGGGTATTTCGAAAAATGATCAGCTCGTCCTCGGATGCCTTGCGGCGTTTCTTGATTTTGAAATTCTCGCTGATCGTCTTGCCAAGGATCGTGTGTCCCAGATATTCCTGACGGTCAAGAATATAGCTTACGGTCGTATTGTTCCAGCAGTATGGGTCGTGAAAGGACGTGTTGCGGTTATTCTGCGGCTGATACTTCTGGCTGTATGCAGACGGAATCAGCACCTTGTCACGGGTCAGGGTGTCGGAGATTTCCGTCAGTCCAGCTCCATGTGCATCCATATCGAAGATCTTGCGGACAACGGCGGCGGCTTCTTCGTCTACATATAAGGTCTGCTTATCGTCCGGTCTGCGGTAGTAGCCATAGGGAATGGAACCGCTGACACGGTTTCCTTCCTTCATCCGGTTGCGGAACACAGTCTTGATCTTATTGCTGGTGTCCTTGGCGTACCACTCGTTCATGATGTTCAAAAACGGAGTAAAGTCGCTGGATGTGGGGTTTGCACTGTCCACGCCATTGTTGACGGCGATGAACCGGACGCCCTTGTTGGGGAACAGCAACTCGGTATAGTTGCCGACCAGAAGATAGTTCCGTCCAAAGCGGCTCATATCCTTCACGATGACAGTGGCGATATTTCCGGCTTCCACTTCCTCCAGCATGGTCTGAAATCCGGGGCGGTTGAAATTTGTTCCGGTATAGCCATCGTCTGTGAAGTGCCGGATGTTGGAAAAGCCCATCTGCCGGGCGTAGTCCTCCAGATACTTTTTCTGGTTCAAAATGGAGTTGGATTCGCCTTGCAGCTCATCATCACGGGAAAGCCGCTCATACAGAGCCGTATAGCGTTTTTTCTCTTTGTCAGGCACTTTTTTACCCTCCTTTCCGTTTTTATGTAAAGACCTTTCGGTCTGTCAAAAGGTTTTGTTCCTTCTACATTCTATTGTACTCAGTTTTTCCCATTCGGGTCAGTAACCACGAACGAAACTGGAAAGTCCTTAGAGTTACATTGCAGCAAGTTCGGCTTGATGAAAAACCGCGTCTTGCCGCTGCCGGAGCCGCCGACTACCAGCACGTTTTTGTTGCGAGCATTCTTGGGGTCCGGTGGGCGGTTGCTCATCATCAGCCGTTCCGTTTTGGTTAGGATGATATTGTCCTCAAATTTCGGAGCCATAAACGGCTCAATGTCCTTCGGAGTTCCCCACCGGGCAGAGCCGTACTCCATGCCATGCCGGTACTTTTTGGCGTTTTTACCTTTCAGGTACACCACCAGCCGCATTCCAGCACCGCAGCACAGACCAATGAACAAGTCAAATGGGTGCAGGCTGGGCAGCGGATTTGAAAATGCAGCCGGGAGCGTATCCATCAGCGATACGATTTTGTCGCCCAGTTCCTTGCCCACAGCCAGCCGCCATGCCTCGCCCAGATTGGTAGCTACAAGCCCAATCACCACATAGGGCAGATAGAGCGCCAGCAGCTTGGAAAGCTTCTTTTTGCTCATAGGCCACGCTCCTCCTGCTTGTGCCGCACTTTGTCCGGCAGATTTGCGATAGTCTGTGCCAGATCGTGCAGCTTTGCCAGCACGGAAGGACGCTTGGTTTTATCCAGCACCGATGCCGAATATTCCTTGAACGCTGCGCTCAAAGCGTCCGTGTCCTGTGCCTTGAAGTAGACCATATACCGGGGCGGCTTGCAGGACCGGTCTTTCTGGATGGAGTAGTCGATGTGATATCGCTTGGCATAACGGTCAAAGTCCTTGATGCCAGTTTTCTGGATCTCCACATTGGTCACGCCACGGTTCTGTCGCACCAGCCGCTTCATGGACTGCTTGCCCTGCGAAGCGTGCTTATCGTACTGCCGCAGCAGAAACTGCATCCCACGCAGCAGGGTGCGGGCAGACAGTTTTGTGGTCGAGATGGCAAGGTTGACCGTCTTATGCTCGATTTCTTCCTGCATCGTTACCACCTCCTGTGCAGAAAATCGCCTTAACGGTCATGTTCCACCGGGGGCTTACTCACAGCCTTTTCTGCATCACTCTGAACTGATTCATCCGGAACCGGAATGACCATCAGGCGACGCCCCAGAGGGAGAAAGGCTTCGGGTTGATGGAATTCTTCTTCATACTTCTGCGTCAGCTCCGGAGAGAGCGACACAAAATCTTCCTCTCCCAGCCCCACCACCAGAAAGGTTCCGGCAATAACATCATACATCAGCCCGTCCTCGTCCCACAGGGCACGGTTCAGGGGCAGACCCATGAGCTTTGCGTCATCGTTATAAACGATGGCAACCGGGTCATCAGCAAAGGGGTAGCTTGCGCCGATGGAGCCGCCCACAGCCTGCTGCAAGGCTTTCAGGTCGTTATCGATCTCGACCTGCTGCGGATACTGTCCCGGTGCAATTTTCAGCACCGACAGAGTTTTCTCTTCCATGTGAATCCTCCTTTCCGTTCCGCCCAATTTCGCCGCTCCGTGCCGCCTGCATCAAAGCCGCCACGAAGAATCCGAAAAAGGCACCAGCCTCAAAAAATGCGATACCGATAAAAAAGTTCAGCATGGCACACCTCAGTCGATGCAGATGCAGGGCAGCTTCTGGTCGTCTGCCATCAGGGTGATGCTGTGGCTTGCCAGATACTTCTGGAACAGGTAGACCTCATCAATGGTCAGCGAGATGACCTCGCCGTCCATGTTGGTGCGAACAAGAATCACCGGGCCGGTCAGGTAGTGCTTTCCGCCCATCTTCAGCACCTGCGCCGGGTTGTAGCAGAGCAGCAGCGAGGTGTTGGGAAGGTTCAGGCAGGCATCATCCTCCTCAAAGCAGGGCAGGATGCCGGGAGCCTCGTCCAGCGTGATGACGGTCAGCTCCATATCCGGGGCAATGGCTGCAAGGTAGACCTCATCACCCCGGTTTGCCGCCAGTGCAGCGCAGATACACACATCAATGGTGATCTCTTCGGAGCGGATGGTACGGGTAGCGTTGTTTTTCATAGGCTTTTCTCCTTTTGATTGCAAAAGAAAAAGATCCCATCGGGTCTTTCGTTACGGTATGAGTCAGCGTTCGTTCTGCCGCTGCTGTTTGCGCTGCCACTGTTCCAGCAGCTTGATGATGGTGTCCTCCATCTGTTTCGGGGTGTAGCTGCGGGGAAAGTATTTCCGCAGAGTGTCGTTTTTGATGACCACTCTGTCCAGCTCGTCCTTTTTCTCTTCTCCCATGACCGCAAAGGCAACGTCATACGAGAAGTGCCCTTCCTGCGCCAGCTTTTTAAGCCGCTGCGCTTGGGAAAGGGACGGTGCATTCTGGGTGTCGTTCATTGCTTCCAAAAAATCCCGCTGTTGGCTTTCGTCCAGATACGACAACTCCACAGCGGGATTGAAAGCAATCTTCTTTTCGTCTACCATGTCCAGCAGTTCAGGTACAAGATTGGTCAGGCGGATAAAGCGCCGAACCTGATTCCTACTGTCGCCAGATTCCTGACCAACAATATCTGCTGTTTCCAACTTCCGCCCAAGTTGGGCGGAAGTTAAATCTGACCTAGCACCTTGATTTTTTAGGGCTTCCAGCTTCATTTTGTAGGCAAAAGCCCTTTCACTGGGCAAGATGTTTTCTCGTTGGAGATTCGAGTCCACCATGAGCAAAACGGCGGCATCATCATCCATCTGACGGACGATAACAGGCAGGGCATCTAGCCCGGCAAGCTGTGCAGCGTGCTGACGGCGGTGCCCGGAAATGATCTCGTAGCCACCCTCTGGTCTGGGACGGGCGATCAACGGAGACAACACACCGTACTGTTCCACGCTTTCCACCGTGCGCTGCATGGACTCATCGTCCAAAACCTTAAAGGGGTGGTTCTTGAAAGGATACAGTTCTCCGATGGGAATCTGCTGTACCTGTTCCCGCTGCTGTTCCTGCCGGGATTCCTCGGTGGAGAAGATGTCATCTGCCCCTTTCAGCGACACGTTTAAGCTGTTTTTCGGCATTCGCCATCACCTCCTCGGTCAGAGATTTATAGGCTTCTGCCACCTTGCCTTTGGGGTCGTGCTGGAAAATGCTCTTACCCACAGCACTGATCTCCGCAGCGCGGACAGACCGGGGAATGGTCCGGTCAAACACTTTGATTTTGCTGCCGTAAGCGCCCCGAATCAAATTGTCGATCTGCTGTCCGTAGTTGGTGCGGCTGTCGGTCATAGTCAGCAGAATGCCCTCAATTTTTAATTTCGGGTTTATCTGCCGCCGGACTTTTTGGACGGTCTGCAAAAGCTGTTCCAGACCTTTTGCAGACAGGTACTGCGCCTGCACCGGAATCAGGGTGGTGTCCGCCGCTGCCAGCGCATTCACGGTCAGCATCCCAAGGGAAGGGGTGCAATCCATCAGGATAAAGTCGTATTCGCGCTTTGCACCGTCCAACACCTGCTTGAGCATCTTTTCCCGGTTCATGCTGTTTACGAGGGCCACTTCCAGCCCTGCCAGTTCAATGTTGGCAGGGATCAGGTCAACGCCCTCTGCATGGTGCAGAACGCTCTCGCCGGGCGGAATGCTCTGGCCGTTCATGGCTTTTGCCATCAGGGTGGAAAGAGTGGTGGGCAGTTCATCGGGCTGCTGCCAGCCCATGCTGATGGTCAAGCTGCCCTGCGGGTCAGCGTCCACCAGCAGAACTTTTTTGCCCTCCATCGCCAGCCCGATGCCCAGATTTTCACAGGTGGTGGTCTTGCCGGTGCCGCCTTTCTGGTTGACGATGGCAATCGTAGTTGCTTTCTTTGAAATTTTCATCACCTCCGCATCGTTAAGTCATGGTTGGTTTGGTTCTGGTAGGAAAGCTGCATCGTGGTGGGTGCGTTATACAGAGAAGCGAGCAGATATTGTTTCATGTTTCGGATCGGGCTGCTGTTATCTGCAAGGCACTTCAGCACAAAGCGGATATGGTCGGCGTTCAGCTTCATAAACCGGCTGCGTACCACCTCGGCGGGCTTATCGTCCCCGGCAATGTGCAGCAGTTTGCGGTTGGTGGCACAGGTGTCCACCAGCAAATCTACGATCTGATAGATGGTATCCTCATCGTCCGGGCAGAGCCGGAGCAGAAGGTCTACCTCCAAAGACTGCGAAAAATATTCTTCCAGTTGGGCGCGTTTGCTCATCTCATCTGCTTCTTCTGAATAGAAAGGATACGTTTCACTCTTTTCAGTATTATTTTCATCAGTCTTATTACATCGTGATTTTGCAGGGTCTTGACTTGCGCTTTTGAAGCCTCCAGAATCGTGAAAATCACGATTCTGGAATATTGATTTTGACGATTCTGCCGAAAAGTTCTTCACATACACCAAACTTGGCTTTCCCAGACCTCTGCGTTTTCGTTCAATCAAACCAAACTTTTCAAGTTCCCGGAGCAGTCGGGTCGCTTTGTTGTCTGCGCAACACAACGCCCTCTTGACATCCTCAATGGTGAAGATGATGAACACCCGGCCCTGCTCGTCCAGCCAGCCATTTTTGACGGAAAGGCTCATGCGGTCGAGCAGGATACCGTACAGCGTTTTGGCATCGGTTGACAAGGTCTGGAACCGTGGTTCCTGAAACAGTGCTTTGGGGATACGGTAGAAAGCGAAAAGCTCTCCAGCTTGTCCATAGAAGTAGTCAAGGATCATGCTGTTTTTCAACCGTCTGTCCTAAAACGAACGTGATTCTTCGTGCGTAGGAAGATGTTTTTGCAACATAAATAACAGGCATTTTGAAAACTCACCTCCAGTCATTCAGTTGAGATATGTAAAAAATTGACGTTATACCGTATATGTTTTATGGTGCATATACCGATTGCTATATTTTGTATAGAGCAACGCGATATTTGATAGCTTTTTTAGGCATTTTCATCTTCGTTGGGTGCGTAACCGTCGGCACTGTTTTTGCCGATTTGTGCAATAAAAAAGAAACAGCCAGAAAAAATCTAACTGTTTCTCGTCAATTTTATTGTACAGGGGATATAATCCGAATCATCCCCATACGGTGCGTGATCCGCAAGAAGTATTCAGATGGTCGCCCGTTCAAATCGCATCTGAAGCGCATCTCTCCTGAAGTGTGACTTTTTTACATTGAAGCAAAAACGGCAATTTTTTCTCAAAAGTAATGCTCGTCTGAAAACCCGCATTACGCCTATATTTTTTGCCGTTTTTCCAAAGAAATGTTTTTTCCTTTGGGGGCTTCTTTAAGGTCCGCATGGGAGAGCGTTCGGTTCGCATCCGAGAGGTCAAGGGTTCGAATCCCTCTAGGTCCATAAAACCAAAATGTCCTGCCGTATCCCGGCAGGACATTTTTTGCTAGTTTTTCGTTTCAACGCACTGTCTTAGAACATCACAGAACGCCATATCATCATCTACAGCAGCGATTGCAGCGTTGATCAAAGTTTCTCGGTCAGTGTTGCCCCAGTTAATATGCAGACCATATTCCAACGCCATGCAGCGAATCAATTCACGGATGCTGCGGCCATTTCCCTCGCGGAAAGGATGGATGATGTTCAGTTCTGCCATCGTCTGCGACAGATTTTGAATCTGCTTTTCTTTATCCTGTTCGGCAAGCAGCTTCTTGGAGTGAATGTTTTTGAACACACGCTCCAATTCTCGGTCAATCAGGTCTGGCGGGTAGAACATCGTGTCACCCTTGCTGATTTGTTCCTTGCGGATATGTCCTGCAAAGGGGTACACATCTTCAAAAAGGAAACGGTGAATCCGAAACAGGTGAGTTTTGGTAAAACGTCCCTTGATTGGCTTCTGCAACAGAGCCATCTGCTTGACTGCAGTAAATTCTTCTTCGGCCTGTTTAAGTTCTGCTTTGTCACGGATGTCCAGCTTATTGATCAGAACATCCGTATCCGGGTAGCAGTACATGGACTGCACCGTGGTGTAGACATCATACTTTGAGAACATAATCAGCCCTTCTTCGCATACTTTGCACGCAGTTCGTTCACGACCTGTTGATAGCTGGCTTGACCGTTGCCAATGCGGTCAAGGTTGCTGCGTGTATCTTTGCTGATGGTCATGCCCTCAATGGCAAAGGTTCCATACACATTGCGGAGGTTGCTCTTGTGCTGGGCAGGGGTAGTGTACTTGACGCTCATGGTTTGGCCTCCTTCTGATTTACATAATACTATATAAAGTTTATCGTGTATGTGTCCTCTTGTCAATCTATAACTTGTTGTCAAATGTAAAAAGCGCAGCTTCCATTCTTTTCGAGTGAAAGTTACGCTTTTACGGTACATCGTATTTTATTGTAAATTGGGATGCGATATATCTGAACCCCAAGTGAGTTACATCTCAAGGGCCTGTAGCTCACTTGTCCGCCAACCATATTACGCCCCAAACTGCATCATCTCGAAAATCCGCGGCTTGGAGACCATACTTGCGAGCGAGAAAGGTCGTTTGGATGGCGGAACGTTTTATATGGACGAATATACGTTGATTTTTCTTTTCTCGCAGTGCATGAGGTGTGCACAAAAGCGATATTGCTGGGAGAGCGTTCGGTTCGCATCCGAGAGGTCAAGGGTTCGAATCCCTCTAGGTCCACTTTTAGCAGCAGCGTAATTTTAACGCTGCTGCTTTTCTTTTGTGTGCACATAAGTCAAACGCTGGCTTTGGGACCTGGAGGGATTCGAACAGCACGGCCCTGCCGCAGGCAGGGTAAGCAATCAGCCCAGTGGGCTGTTGCTTCGTGCGCGGGTCCCAACCAGTAGGAATGTCTACCGGGGAGACTCTCGTTTTTGCCGCATCGTTTTGTACGATGCGGCGTTTTTTATGTCTAAAAAACTTTGGCAGACCGTGCCGGGCTCCGAACCCTGAAGTCGGATGCGAACCGGGTGGGGTCATCGGCTTGCTTCACAGGCACAGACGGCGCTGCTTTTGCCGGATTCATCCCCGGGCGTCCTGCCGGGTGGTGTGGAAGTACTCCTTGGGGGTCATGCCGTACTCCTTTTTGAAGGCGCGGAAAAAGTGGTTGTAACCGCCAAAGCCGCTGGTCTTGTACACCTCGGTGATGGGCAGCCCCTGCTCGATGAGGGTGCAGCAGCGGTCTAACCGCGCCTTTACGATATAGCGGTGCACCGTCTGCCCGGTCTGGCGTTTGAATTCCCGGGCAATATGTTCCCGGGAGACGAAAAACTCCTTTTCCAGCCGCTCCAGCGTCAGTTCCTCGGTAAGGTGCGCCTGAATAAACAAAAACACCTCGTCCAGCATCAGGTGGTGGCGGCTGACCGATGCGGTGTGGAACTCCGCATGGATGCAGGCACGCAGCGCCAGCACCACAAACATTTGCAAAATACCGTGCTCGAACACCGCTGCACCGAACTGGGTGCGCTCCTGCGGGAGCATCAGCAGCTTCCGGGCAAGGTTTTTCAGCAGCATATAGATCTGGCTGTCCGGGCGCACAGCCACCTGCCGGAAGGGCACCACGTTGAAGCTTTTTTCAAGGTCGGTATCTGCGTCCGAAAGCTGCGCCAGCGTCTGGGGGGGCAGCTGCACCCGAATAAGTTCCAGCGGGCCGTAAGCACCGGCGTATTCCAGTCTGCCGCCCTGACCGGGCTTGAAGATGATGAGATTCTGCTGCTGTGCGGGCAGCACCACCTCGCTGCACCGGAACACACCGCTGCCCCGCATGACCAGAAACAAATCATAATACGCGCCGGAATAAAATTCCCGGACGGCGCTCTGCTCAAAAAGATAACGCTTGGCTGTATAATTCACCAAAAAGTCCTCCATGAAACTGTCATGTGTAACAGATTGTTGTACACAACAGAAAAGTACAACTGTTATAATTGCATAATACATCAATATGCGATAGTTTTCAATCATTTTTTGGATATGTATTGATGAAAAATTAACGTATAATGCAAACGTAGAAAAGAGACTTGTGCGAAATGTCTCGTGGTTTCACTGTTTTTAAGGAGGATAAAACACAATGGACCAGAAAAAGACCATCCGACCCTTCTCCATGAAGGACAAGATCGGCTATACGCTGGGCGATCTGGGCTGCTGCTTCACCGAGCAGTACCGCGCCATGTATCTGTCGATCTTCTACACCCTGATCCTGCAGGTCAACCCCTTCCACGTGGGTATCCTGCTGCTGATCACCAAGATCTGGGACGCCGTGAATGACCCCATCATCGGTGCCATCGTGGACTCCCGCAAGGCCACCAAGGGCGGCAAGTTCATCCCGTGGATCCGCGCCTTCTCCTTCCCCATGGCAGTGCTATGCATCCTTGGCTTTGTCAATGTAGGCAATATCAACTACGGCCTGCGTTTGGCCTACATGTTCGTCACCTACGTTCTGTACGAGGCGCTGTACACCTGCGTCAACGTGCCCTTCGGTACTCTGTCCAGCGTGATGACCGATGATGTCAGCCAGCGCACCGCACTGTCCCGCTACCGCAGCCTTGGCGGCACCATCTTCATGACCGTTATGGTCATGGTCGGCCCCCTGTTCCTGTATGTGGACAACCAGCCCGTGGCTGGCCGCTTCCTGATGCTGGCCTGCATCTGCGCTATGCTGGGTCTGCTGTGCCTGCAGATCACCTGCGTATGGTGCAAGGAGCGCGTGGAAGTGCCTGAGCGTCCGCAGGGCGAAAAGCTGAACTACCTGCATGTGCTCAAGGAGATCTCTCACAATAAGGCTCTGCTGGGCGTTATGTTCTTCAGCCTGACCGGCATGATCGGTGCTTCCGTGGTCAACGGTCTGAACACCTACCTGTATAAGGACTTCTTCGGCAACGTTAAAATTCAGGCTGTCTCCGGTATGCTGAGCGTGCTGTACGCTGTGCTGTCCTTTGCCATCACCCAGCCTCTGGCCAACAAGCTCGGCAAGAAGGAGTGGTGCTGCATGGGCGCTGGCTTTGCCGCCATCGTGTTCGGCATCCTGTTCTTCTTCCCCGTCCACAACCCTGTGATCTTCATCGTCATCAACGGTATCTGCTATCTGGGCGCTTCCGGCATGCAGGTGCTGATCTGGGCTATGGTCAACGACGCCATCGACTACCACGAGCTGCAGACCGGCGAGCGCAACGAGGGCATCGTTTACTCCACCTACTCCTTCTTCCGCAAGCTTGCAAGCGCCATTTCCGGCAGCCTGTCCAGCTTTGTGCTGGGTGCCATCGGCTACAACGTTACCGCAGGCGCTGTGCAGACCGCAGGCGTTGTGAACGCCATCTGGAAGAGCTACACCGGCGTCTACTTCCTGGGCTACGGCATTGCAGTTGCCATCCTGTTCTTCGTCTACCCCCTGACCAAGCAGAAGACTGCTGAGATGCTGACCGAGCTGAAGGCTCGCCGCGCCGCAAAGGAGAGCAAGTAAACCATGAAAATCTTACAGGTTCAGTTTAAAAACCGCAATGGCCACACCCTGCGCGGCATCGTGACCCTGCCCGACACCGAGGGCAAGGTACCCTTTGTGGTGCATCTGCACGGCTTTGCCGGCAGCTGCAGCGGCTACAAGTCCATGTACACCCATCTGTCCCGCGCTCTGGCAGCGCAGGGCATCGGCAGCGCCCGGTTCGATTTCTACGGCAACGGCGAGAGCGACGGCGAGTTCGAGGATATGAGCTTTGACGGCTTGCACACCGATGCACAGGATATCTTTGCATGGGCCGCTGAACAGCCCTATGTGGACAGCGAAAAGCTGTTCCTCTCCGGCCAGAGCATGGGCGGCTACATTGCCGCCTCCTGCGCACCGGTCATCCAGCCCCACGGCCTGATTTTGCTGTGCCCGGGCGCCGGGATGTGGTTCGGCTGCGCCCAGCGCGCCGACGGCATTATGCAGACCGGCAAGGACTACGCCGACATGGAGGGTCTGTGCTACAAGATGGCCTTTAACTACGAGATGGCAAAGCACCCCGACCCCTTTACCGAGGCCAAGGGCTACAACGGCCCGGTGCTGCTGCTGCGCGCCGACGATGACCGTCTGGTGGACGAGGGCACCTGCAACCGTTACGCACAGGTGTACACCGCACCCGATGTGGACACCATTGCAGGCGGCGGCCACAACTTTGCCACGCTGGCAGCCCGTGCCGCTGTGGAGGAAAAGACCGCAGCATTCATCAAAGCAAATCTGTAAAGCAAAGCGTATCTGCAAGGAGGATTTCGTATGCAAAACGTGATTCTGCAGCCCATCGAGGTGGGCGGACAGACCTTTAAAAACCGCATCATGTTCCCCCCGCTGACCACCGGCTACGAGAAAAACGGCATGATCAGCGAGCAGGACATGGGCTTCTACACCCGTCTGGCAAAGGGCGGTGTGGGTTACATCGTTCTGGGCGATGTGGCACCTATCAACAGCTTTTCTCCCACCCCCAAGCTGTTTGACGACAGCCAGATTCCTGCCTTCAAGGCACTGGCCGACAGCGTACACGCCTACGGCACCAAGCTGGGCGTCCAGCTCTTCCACCCGGAGTACGACGTAGACGCCATCAACAGTCTGTTTATGCAGAAAAAGTTTGATGAGATGCGCCAGCGCCTGCATCACGACATGATGTTCTTCACCGATGAGGTCAGCGAGGAGATGCTGATGGCCATCATCGATAAGATGTGCGCCTGCGCAGTGCGTGCACAGAAGGCCGGTGTGGACGTCATCCAGATCCACGGCGACCGCCTGAACGGCTGCCTGTGCTCCACCCGCATGAACCACCGCACCGATAAGTTCGGCGGCAGTCTGGAGAACCGCGTCCGCTTTGCCCGCATGCTGACCCGCGCCATCCGCAAGGCTGTGCCGGATATGGTCATCGACTACAAGCTGTCCATCGTCACCCCGCAGCGCGGCAAGGGTGGCATTGACGAAGCCGACGCCGTGCAGTTTGCCCAGTGGCTGGTAGAGGACGGCGTGGATATGTTCCACGTCGCGCAGGCCAACCACACCGGCAACATGGCCGACACCATTCCTCCCATGGGCGTACAGCCTTACGGCTTCTTCGTCAAAATCGCCGGGGACATCAAAAAGGCCGTCCATGTGCCGGTCAGCGCCGTGGGTCGTATCGTGGATGCCGAAATGGCTGCGCGTGTCATCGAGAGCGGCATGGCCGACATGGTTGCCATGGGTCGCCCGCTGCTGGCAGACCCCGACTGGGGCACCAAGATCGCTGCCGGGAAGGCCTGCGATATCCGCCGTTGCATCAGCTGCAACAAGGGCTGCACCGATGCCATCCAAAACCGTCAGTTCCTCTCCTGCGTGCTGAACGCGGAGAACGGCTACGAGAACACCCGCAGCATCCAGCCCGCAGCGCAGAAAAAGAAGATCGCCGTCCTCGGCGGCGGCCCTGCCGGTCTGGAAGCCGCCCGTGTGGCAGCGCTGCGCGGCCATGACGTGACCCTGTTTGAAAAGACCACCACTCTGGGCGGCCAGCTGAACATTGCCTGCGTACCTCCCCGCAAGGAGGAGATGCGCCGCGCCGCACAGGACCTGATCCACGCGGTCTGCAACGCCGGTGTGCACCTGTGCATGGGTCAGACCCGCACCGCAGAGCAACTGAAGGATGCCGGTTTCGAGGCCGTCATCAACGCTGTGGGCGCACACAGCGCCGCACCCCGTATCCCCGGCATCGACAGCGTGAACGTGGCCGATGCATGGAAGGTCCTGGCCGGTGAGCAGCAGGTGTACGGCACGGTTGCCGTCATCGGCGGCGGCATGGTGGGCTGCGAGACCGCAGAGTATCTGGCTGCCCGCGGCTGCAAGGTGTCCGTTATCGAGATGATGGACAAGATCGCCGCAGGCGAGAGCACCACCATTCTGCCCACCCTGCTGGAAAACTATAAGACCTACGGCGTGGAGCAGTACCCCAGCCACAAGGTCAAGGAGTTCCGCATGGACGCCGTCGTCTGCGAGAACAAGGACGGCGCAGAGGTGACCATCCCCTGCGATTACATCGTGCTGGCTATGGGCGCACGCTCCAACGAATTTGACGCTGCTGCGCTGGAAGCTGCCAGCATCCCGGTGTATTCCATTGGCGATGCCGCCGGCAAGGCTGCGGATATCTCCAACGCCATCCGCACCGGCTACGATACCGCCTGCCAGCTGTAAAACAAAAATACCGTTCTATTTGTGGGTCAGAAACGCCTGTGGTCGCTTCTGACCCACTTTTTTTACCCTCTCAGGCGCTCCCGTGTCCGCTCTCCCAAGGGGAGAGCGGACACGCCCGGAAACTTTACGGGTCAGCCGGGAACTGTACCGCCACCGCTTAAGCCTTCACCCACCGGGGGAAGATGTCGCGGAGCGCATTCAAAATCATCCCACATAGACCAAACATACACAGAAGGGGCAGCACATTCGTCATGAATACTGTAACACAGACTAAAACAAAAGACGCAGCACAAAACCGGTTCTTTCGGCTTGCACTGCGTCTAAGCGTCTGGCATGATGATAAGATAAAGAGTTCGGTCTGTCAATAGAAAGCGTCTCATGATGCAGAATTCCGGCGGTAAGATGCAAACAAAACGAAAGACTGCGCCGTATAAAGAACACCGCTTAAATTCAGGCTTTCCCCTCTCCGTCACCTCCTGCTTTTTCGCCCAGCTCAGAGTTCGCCGTCCTGCCACCGGCTCCCGCTCTGGGGGAGCTGCCCGCCGGAAAGCGGACGGAGCGGGGCGTCCAGCTCCAGCAGGGTGGCCGCTGCGGCCTCATCGAGGCTCTGGACGCTGCGCAGTTTCCGGCTGATGGCGCGGCTGCGCACCCCGATGAGGTTGTCAAGCTCTTCGTCGGTCTGGCGGAGGCGCTGCTGCATTTTGGAGAGCCCCTGCCCGAACTTGTCGAACTCGGTCTTCACGGCACCGAGCAGCTGCCAGACCTCACCCGACCGCTTCTGGATCGCCAGCGTCTTGAAGCCCATCTGCAAACTGTTCAGCAGGGCTGCCATAGTGCTTGGGCCGGCCACATTCACCTGATAGTCCCGCTGCAGCACTTCCAGCAATCCAGCATTGACCACCTCGGCATACAGGCCCTCAAACGGCAGGAACAGGATGCCGAACGTCGTCGTATAGGGCGGTTCCACGTACTTTTCGCGGATGTCCTTTGCCTCGCTGCGCAGCACAAGCTCCAGCGCGTGGCGGGCATTCTCCACCGCCTGCGCATCGCCGGAAGCCTGTGCATCCTGCAAATGGGCGTAGGTGTCGCCGGGGAATTTCGAGTCGATGGGCAGCCAGACCGTGCTGCCGTCCACGCCCGGCATCTTGACGGCATATTCCACCCGCTGGCTGCTGCCGGGGATGGTGGCCACGTTGGTCTCGTACTGTTCCGGGGCAAGGATCTCTTCCAGAATGGCCCCTAGCTGGATCTCGCCGAGGATGCCGCGGGTCTTGACGCCGGAGAGCACCTGCTTCAGCCCGCCGACGTCGGCGGCAAGGTTCTGCATCTCGCCCAGCCCCTTGTACACCTGTTCCAGCTGCTCGTTGACGGCCTTGAAGCTCTCGCTCACCCGCTTTTGCAGGGTATCCTGCAACTGTTCATCGACGGTGTGACGGATCTCATCCAGTTTGCGGTTGTTCTCGGCCTGCAGGGCGGTCATGCTCTCGGCCATGCTCCGGCGCAGCTCTTCCAGCTTCTGGGTATTGGATGCTTCCAGCGAACGCAGACGGCGTTCCAGAAGCTGCTGCTGGCTGTCCTGCCCCTGTGCCAGCGTCGTGCTCATGTTCTGCACCGCAGTCTGCAGCGTCTCGCTGACGCTGCGCAGGGCGGTGTGATTCTGCTCAGCAAGGGCCGACTGCCTGGCCGCAAACTCCCTGGCCTGCGCATCCAGCTGCTGCTGCATCCAGCGCTTGAGCTCGTCGTGATCCGGTGCGCTGCCCTGCTTTTTGCCGGTGCGCCAGAGCACCACGGCCAGTTCCAGGCAGATGGCGACCAGCAGAAGGGTGTAAAGTCCTGCCAGATATTCCATGGATGGTTTTCTCCTATCATCAAAATCCGGGTCCCGCAGAAGGCAGGGCCCGGTGTTTTTTACAGTAATTCGTAGTTCACAAGTTCCTTGCGGGTGTCAAGGGCATCGCCGTACAGGCCCACGCCGTCCACCTCGCATTCGCCGGACTGGTTGTCGTAGGGGTCGGAGCGGAAGCCGGTCATGGGCGGGTCGAAGGGGGCCTCGAAGGCGCGGTTCGCCACCATCCGCCCGGTGTCCAGACTGCCGAAATAGTGGCGGCGCATCGTTTCATCGCCCTGCCGCGCCATCGACGCGCCGAACGAGCAGTCCGCATACATCCAGCCCTTTGGCGCGATGTAGAACATCGCCCAGTCGTGGCAGCCCACACCTGTGAGCGAGACGGACAGGCCGCTCTGCCACTGGGCCGGGATGCCCACCAGACGGCAGAGGGTGATGAAGGTCAGCGCCATGATGCCACAGTCGCCCCGGCGGTTCCGGGCGCACTGGTCGGGCAGGCACTCCTGCACGAAGTAGGCGGGCTGATAGTGGTAGCGCACGTTCAGGGTGACGTAATCGTAGATGCGTTTTGCCTTTTCCGCCGGGTCGGTGATGCCGTCGGTCAGCTGGTGGGCCAGCGCCCGCAGATAGGGCGTGAAGACGATGTGCGGCGCTTCCTCGCCGGTATCAAAGGTCGGCTGCTGTGCATCCGGTCGGATGTCCATCGGGTCTGTGTAGACGGCCGTGGTCCGGTAGCGGTACTCCACCCCGAAGCGGCGGTTCTCGGTGAGGTCGGCCTCCCAGAAGACCGTCCGCTGGGGCGCGTTCTCGTCCGCGATGCGGGCAGGCGGCTCGGTGCAGTCCAGCAGCTCGATCTCGCTCTGGGAAAGGCAGGCGGCCGGGATGGGCAGCCAGGCGCGGACATGCACACTGTTCCGCCCCTCCGCCTTCGCCTCGGCCAGTGCGGCGGCAAAGGCTTCGTCCGACATGCCAACGCTGGTCTTCAGGGTGATGCGGGCGCTTGCCTGGCCGTCCCGCTCCATCTGCTCATGCTGGCGGTTGCGGAACTCCCGCGCCGAGGTGCCGGGGGCAGGCGGGTCGATCTGGCGGGCGGCGAGGTCGGCATGGGTCGCCAGCAGCGTTTCGGCAAAGCGGTCGAGGTAGTGCTTCTCCCCTTCCACGAACCGCCAGTCCACCCGGCCCTCCTTCACGAGAAGCCGGAACTCCTCACGCGTGAAGTCCCGCACCAGCCCCTGCATCCGGGCCACGGCTTCGTTCTCGGTGTAGCAGTATTCTGCCGGGATGCGGCGCATCATCTCCCGCTGGGCCAGCATCGCGTCCCGCAGGGCCTCCACACCGTGGGGCGTGGGGTTCTGGGGCAGCTCCTCTCCCACCGGTTCCGCGCCCTGGCTGCGGAGGCTGTTCTGGGTCACCGTCCAGTCCTCGGCCAGATAGGCGTCGATCCGCTCGATGGCCTCCTGATAATACCCGGCGGCTTTCAGCCGCTCCACATCGTCCGGCAGGCCCACATTCAGGCTGCGGAACGTCTCGTTCCAGTTTTTCATCCTACAACGCTTCCTTTCTTGCTCCTTATGCGGCAAGCTGCTGCGCCTGCGCGGTCTGCTCTTCCCAGAAGGCGGCGGCATCGTTGAGCCAGCCTTCTGCATCCGTTCCCTCTGCTATGCCAATACCGTGGAACGCACGTTTGTACACACTTTCGTGGTACGGAACACCATTTCTCGCCAGTGCTTTTTGAAGTGCCGGGCCCTGCTCATAATAATTGAAGGCCATCAACAAAATGTCATTCAACCCATACCAGAAATATGTTGGCGGAAAATCCGGTGTCACACAGCCGGAAATATTATAATCGTAGTAGCGCAGATCTTCCGAATACGTATCGATCAGCCAACGGTAAATCGGTTTTGCTTCATAGAAATTATTGATCGGATACGCCAACAGCAGTACGCCGGGCCGAGGCACATTGTAACGAGGATATCCCACTTCTTGCCCGCAGAATACGCCCGCAATCTGACCACCGGAAGAATATCCCAGCAGCGCATAATCTTCCGTCTGGACCCCGAATTTTTCTGCGTTGGCCGTAATCAGTTGAATCGCACGGCCAAGGTCCTGAATCGGTGCGTTGTCCTTTGCTTCACTTCCGATCCGATACCGAAGTGCAAATACCGCATATCCTTTTTGATGCAGTTCCCATGCAGTGGAAACACCGCCCCGCATCTCGCCGCTGTAAAACAGAGCGTTGCCCGAAAGCACGACCGCATATTTTGCATTGGGCTTATCTGCCGGGAAATAATAGAGTTCCGCATGGTCGCGCGTCTTGTCCTCTGCAATTTCTTCCGGCGTATAGAGTTTGTACGTAATTTGTGTTCCTGTATTATACGTGTCGATCAGAAAGTTCATCCCAGCCACACAGCTGTTGATGGATTCTTTTCCGATCACATCCAGCATCGTATCGTTGTCTTTGCTGCTTTTCAGCAGTCCACAATCCCGCTCCCAGACATATACATAGGTGTAAATGCCCGCACCCTTGATGCTGGGGTTTTCGCGCAGTTCCTTCATCGTGGTCTGCGGGGTGATGTTGGCTTCGCCCTTTTCCCCTTCGGCAAAGGCGGGCAGGGCCAGTGCCAGCATCAGGCAGAACAGCACGGCCAGCCGTTTCAGGATGTTTTTCATCGGCACTCTCCTTTTCGCTGCCCCGGCCCGGAGCGCACGTCTCCTCCAACCGGGCTGTCATCGTGCTCTGCGCGAGCGAAAGCAGCCAGAATTTTCTTTTATTGTAGCACAACCGGCCGTTTTCGAAAAGGTATCTCGGATAAAAAAAACACCTCCCGCGCGAAGCCAGCGCGCCCGGCGGCCAACTGCCGGGCAGGCGTGCAGTTTCCGGTTAAAAACATTGTACTTTGCCGGAAAGTCTGCTATACTGAAAAAATCGGAAGAATTTTTGAGGAATCGCGGAGCATTGCGGCTCCGTTCAGGGGAACGTATGAACAAGATCACAGTCCGGCCCATGACGCCGGAAGATTGGCCGGCAGTATCCAAGATCTATTTGGAAGGCATCGCCACCGAGCACGCCACCTTCCAGACCGACTGCCCGCCCTATCCCGCGTGGGATGCCTCCCACATCAAAGAATGCCGCCTTGTGGTGGAGGACGATGGCGTCCTGGCAGGCTGGACGGCCCTGCACCGGGTCGACCCCCGCTGGTGCTACCGGGGCGTGGCCGAAGTCAGCATCTACATCGGCGAACGGTTCCGGGGCCGGGGGCTGGGGTATCACCTGCTCACCACCCTCTGCCAGCAGGCCGAAGCGGCCGGTTACTGGACGCTGCAATCCACGGTCTTGCAGGACAACGCAGCGTCCAAAGGCCTGCACCTGAAATGCGGGTTCCGCCTGGTGGGCCGCCGCGAGCGCATCGCGCGGGACTGCCATGGCCGCTGGCTCGATACCTTTTTGATGGAGCACCGCAGCCAGGACGATGAACCGGCGGGGTATTTCAAACTATAAAGCAAAACTCTCCAACGCAAAAAAGCGATGGCCCGAAACGGTCATCGCTTTTTTCGTTTTCTGTTTTGATCCCCTGCGGAATTACCAGAACCAGTACCGCTTCTTGACCGCGACGTACGCGATGAGGCAGGCCACCACAAGGATGCCTGCGCCGATGAAGAAGGTCCAATTGATGCTGGTGAAGCGCAGATTCTGGTTGGTCAGCAGATACTCGCCCGCCACGTCGGCATGTGCCACGCCGTCCTTGTAGCTGTTGAGGAACTGCCACTTCCCGCTCACGGTGTTGTGCAGATACAGGCGGCTGTACCCGGCATTTTCGCCGGTCATGGTGATGGTCACGCCGCAGGGCATGGCCTCGCCCTCGTTCAGGGTGAAGCGCAGGCCGTACTCGTCGGGCGCAAAGGTCAGCGCGGTGTTCACCTCGCTGGTGGTGTTGCGGATGGTGGAGCCGTCCACGGTCAGGGTGTAGTCCTCCGCTTCCAGCACGAGGGTGCGGCCCGTGGTGCGCAGGGCGTTCAGCATCGCGGTGGTCAACACCGGGACCTGACTCTGCGGGTAGGAGATGGTATCGGAGGCCGCATTCTCAATGGAGGCCACGATGGGGTCGGTCTCCGCCGGAGCCGTCCCCTCCCCGGTACTGTCCGTGCTGCTGCTGGATGCGGACGCCGTGCGGTTGACGATGACCGTCACCGACGAAGAGACCTTGCCGTTGGAAACGATGATGGAGGTCGCGCCGGTGGCAACACCGGTCACGACGCCGCTTCCGTTCACGGTGGCGATCTTCTTATCCTTGCTGGTAAAGGTCAGCTTCTGGGAAGCCGAAGAGGGGGCCACCGAGCCGGTGATGGTGCCGGAAGCACCCGGCTTGAGCACGATGTAGTTCGTGTTCAGGGAGATGGACTCCACCGGGCCGGTGGACGCCGAGCTGGAGGAGGCTGCCACAACGGTCACGGTCGCCGAGCAGGTCACATCCCCAGCGGTGGCCGTGATGGTCGCCTTGCCGGGGGCCACGCCGGTCACTTTGCCGAAGTTGTTCACAGTGGCCACGCCGGGATCGGAGGAGCTCAGCGAGACACTGATATAATTTGCCGCCGTGGTGGGCAGCACCGCCAGCGAGAGCGACGTGGTGTCGCCCACGGCAATGGTGCTGGACGCCAGCGTGATGTCCATCTCCGTCGCGATCATCGTGCTGTCGGGCTGGGTGGTGATGGTATAGGTGCAGCTGACATCGCCACAGGTGGCCGTGATGTTCGCCGTGCCCAGGCCCACCGCCTGCGCCACGCCGTCCTCCCCGACCGAAACGATGTTCGGGTTATCGGAAACGTAGCTCACACCGTTGCGGCTGGCGGCTTTCTGCGGCTGGACCACCGGCGAAAGCTGCTGGGCCGTGCCCACGGTCATGGTGGGGGCATAGTCCCCTGTTTCCACGCTCTCGGCCGCCACAGGGCTCCACGGGAAGGTGATGGCAGCCGGGGCGGAAATGGGGCTGGCTGCGGCTGCGGGCAGCGCTGCGCCTGCGGCCAGCAGGCCCAGCAGGGCGGCGCTTACGGCCAGCTGTTTCGGGTTCAGTTTCATTCTATCGTACCTCTTTGGGCGTTGAGTTTGCGGACGCTGTTTAACGGAACAAAACGCCCAGGGCCTCCATGACATATTCAAAGTAAGTCAGCTTGTCGTACTCGACACGGGCGGTCACGCTCATGCCGTTGGCCAGATCGACCTTGTCGCCGCTGTTGCTCACCACGTAGGTGCTGTTGGGCTTGATGGTCATCTTGTAGTACGAGCCGGACTCGGTGGAGGTCACATCGCTGTCAATGGAAGTCACCGTGCCGGTCAGGTTGCCATAGGAATACTCCGACAGGCCGGTGATGGCGATCTTGCAGGGGTCACCCACGTTGATGAGCGGTCGGTCGCTGACGGTCAGGGCCGCCACGATCTCCTGATCGCTGTTCTCGCTGGCCACGGTGGCCAGTGCCGAACCGGCGCTCAGCACCATGCCCACCTTATAAGGGGTGTCCATGTGGATGACGCCGGACGTGGGCGCATAGATGTAGTAATCGTTCGCGCCGCTTGCCAGCGTATCCAGCTGGGCCTGAATGTTGTCGATGTTGGTCTGCACACTGGTCAGGTTGCTGGTGATGGACTGCAGCGTAGAGTAGTACAGCGCCTCGATCTCGCTCTGGTTCTGCTCCATCAGGGCCTTGATCTGCTCGTCGGAGTAGCCCGCCGCCTGATAGGGCGAAGCGTCAAAGGCCTTCTGCTGCACCTGGCTCTTGTAGCTCTCATACTGGTAATAGTAGGGCTGGTCGTCCAGGTCGGTCTCGCTGAAATAGTTCGTGTCGTCCTGAATGGACTTCAGCAGCTTTTCGTACTGCGCCTTCTGCTTCTGATAGATCTCCAGCTGGCTCTTGTAGCTGTCCTGCTGCATGTCGATGTCGGTGCTCTTGACATGGGCGATGAGGTCGCCCTCGTTGACATAGCTGCCCTCCGAGATGTTGAGTTCGGTGATGGAGCCGGAGTAGCTGGACATGATATAGGTCTTGTTGCTTGCCTGCACCGTGCCGGCCGACTGGCTGACGTAGGTGCGGTAGTTCTGGGTGCTCCAGATGGTCAGGAAGACCAGCAGGCCCGCCACCAGAAGGATCATCGCGTAGCCAAAGGGCGGCACACGCTTTTCCATCATGATGCGGCGATCCTGCAGGTCGGAAAGGTTCTGAATGGTCGTCATAATCACTTGGTCTCCATAAAGACGTCAAGCACACCGTTGTCGTCGTCCTGATTGACATAGACGGTGTACGAATCGCCGGTCGTCTCGATCTCATGCTCGAACGCATAGATATCCAGTTTCTGGCTGGCGAGGTTGCTGTAGCTCATGGGGCCGGTGTAGTGGGCATACAGGCAGTTGCGCACCCGCAGCAGAGCGTCCATCTGGTAGCCGGGGTCCAGCCGGGGGATCAGCTGGTTGACCTGCTGCATGAAGTAGATCTCCGCCGTGGGGTTGGGGCCCTTGCGCATCTTCACGCACTGCACGATGGGGCCAACCGGCATGGCGTCATGGCTGCGGATAAAGTTCTGCATCTGGGTCAGCACAATGGCCAGATTGCCCATATCCTCAACTTCCACCTTGCGCGACAGCACATTGGTCAGCTTCAGGGTCTTGTGTTCTGCAACTTGAATTTCTCTCATGGTATCGTCCACCTGTTTCTTTAGATTTCTCCCGCAAGTGCGGGGGTAATAGGCAATAGCCCTCTCAGTCAATGCTTCGCATTGCCAGCTCCCCCAAAGGGGGAGCCATTGGCATGTCGGGCAGGTCATTTCCTCACCCGTCAGCATCTTCGCCCTGCTCTCATTGGCAGCAGCATCTTACTTTTCCGAAACCGCCCACCGGCGCATTGTCAGAACCAATGCAACGCTGTCTTGTTGGAAAGCGCATTTCGCCTCTTTCAACATTGTCCGCAGAAATGCCGTCGAGATTCACGTATTGGTGGCTCATTCAACGTCACCTCTTGCTTCTTCGTCGAACACAGCGCGCCGTTCCCGGATCACACGGTCGATCTTACTGCACACATCACTGAATTGCGTTTCGATCTCGGCATTTGTAAAACGTAGAACTTCCAGATCGTATGCCTGCAAGCGCCTGCTCCGAGCTTCGTCCCGGTCTTGTGCCGCATTTTGAAGGTGAACCAGCCCATCCACTTCAACGATCAGATGTGCCGATGCACAATAAAAATCCACAACGAACGATTCAATGATTCGCTGTTTGTAGATCTTCACCGGATAATCCTTCAAAAACGCATACCACAACTTTCGTTCCTGCGAGGTCATTTTTCTTCGCAGATCCCGTGCAGTCTCCAGCATTTTCAGGTTTTTCAGGACACGCTCTTTCACCTGCACCATCCCCGGCTTCGTCTATGCTTTTTCATCCAGCAGCCGCTGCCAATGAGGACAGCGCCCGGCTGTTTCCGGACCAACAAATAACTTGATCGACACGCCAGTGGCTCCCCCTCTGGGGGAGCTGGCACCGAAGGTGACTGAGAGGGCTATCACCTATTACTCGCGTAATAAGTGACATTATAAAAATAAGGTGTGCCAGAAGGCTTACGCCTCCTGGCACACCATTACGAGGCATTATCATCAGCCCCGCCTACAATGTAGGGCGGTGCAAATGAAATACTCTACCTATTCAGGCTTGGTTAATTACCAAATAGAGCCAACGACATTGCCATCCGCATCCTTAAAGGTGTACTTAGCGGAAGGAGTGGACTTGAACAGCTTAACGTCGCCAGCCTTGTTAGCAACGGTAGCGTTGCCCAGGTTGTAGATAGCAGCAACGTTGCCCAGAACCTTAGCGAAGGTCTCACCAGCCTGGCCATTCTTAGCAACGAAGGTGCCCTTCAGGCTCTCGCCCAGGCCCTTCCAAGAAGCGCCCTCAGAGAAGACATAGCCAACGGTGCCGTGGACGAAGTTGTCAACAAAAGCGTTGCCCACCAGGGTAACAATGTTGGTGTTGAAGGTCTTGACGTTAGCAGCAGTCCAGATCGGAGCGGTAACAGCGCCGATAGCCTCGATCACGCCACCACCAACAACATAGGTCATTTCGTTCTCTGCGATAACAGAGTAGTTTGCAGGCATCATCATAATGAATTACTCCCTTCAAATGATTGAATCGAATTTAGGACTTCTTCAGGCTGCGCAACCATCCAAAGCCATTTTTATGTAATCGAGTGCGCACTCGATTGCAACTTAATAAGTGATCGCCTCGCCGCCGTCGTCGTCTTCCTCGACCACTGCGGCATGAGCAACGGGTTTCGGCTCTTCCTTCTTGCGGCGGAAGATGCCCTGCTGCAAGTTCCAAAGCTCGTAATACTTGCCCTGTTTTGCCAGCAGTTCATCGTGTGTGCCGCGCTCCACGATCTCACCGTGATCCATGACTAGGATCTGGTCGCAGTCACGAACGGTGGACAGGCGGTGTGCCACGATGAGCATCGACTTGTCAGCCAGCTGGTTGTAGATCATATCAAAAATGGTATTCTCTGTGCCAAAGTCCAGGCTGCTGGTCGATTCGTCCAGAATGTAGAGGTTCGAGTCCTTCAGGAAGGCACGAGCCAAAGCAATGCGCTGCTTCTCACCACCGGACAGGCCGTTGCCGGCTTCCTCCAGATAGGTGTTGTACTGCAGCGGCAGCTTGCGGATGAACTCATGTGCATCTGCCTTCTTGGCAGCGTCCTTGACCTGCTCAAGGGTAGCTTCCGGACGCGAGATCCGGATATTCTCAAACAGTGTCTTGCTGAACAGCTCGACATTCTGCGGGACGTAAGAGATCGCACGACGTACCGATGCGTTGGTATACTCATCGAGGTTGATACCGTTCACATCAATTTCGCCGCTCTCCGGCTCATAATACTTGAGCAGGAGTTTGGTGATGGTCGATTTGCCGCTGCCGCTGCTGCCGACCAGTGCCACCTTCTGTCCCTGCGGGATGGTGAAGGAGATGTGGTTCAGCGCGGGGCTGCGGTTGCCATATCGGAACGTGACATCTTTGAATTCGATGTCGCCTTCGATCTGTTCCATCTCGGTGTGCTCTTCATCTTCGGCCTGTTCCGATTCATAATCCATGATCTCGGTCAGGCGCTTCATGGAGATATCGGCTTCCTGAATCGACATCTGCATCGAGATCAGGTCGCTCACCGGAGAAGTAAAGTAACCAGACAGCGTGGTGAATGCCATATAGCCGCCCAGTGTCAGCTCACCGTTCAACACCTGCATGATGCCCACATAGGTGGTCACCATATTCAGCAGAGTGGAAATCACCATCGAGACCAGAGACTGGCCGGTGCTGATCTTGCTGGACCGGAGGCTGATCTTCAGGCTCTTGATGTACTCACGTTCCAGAGCTTCCAGCTCGCGGTCTTCGCAGGCATTGCACTTGATGGTCTCAATGCCGCGCAGGCTCTCGATCATCTGACTGTTCAGCATCGCGGACTGCTGCATCGTCTCTTCATTGATCCGCTTGTACGGCTGCTTGAAGATGATGACGAGGAGCAGGCTCAGCGCGGTGCTGAACAGGGTGAGCGAGAACAGCGAGGAGTTCATCCGGAACAGCACGATGCCTACGCCTACAGCCATCACCACGTCCATCACGATGGTCATCGCGATGTTGGTCAGGACCGATTTGATGGTGCTTGCATCGGAGTAACGGGTGGTGATCTCACCGGTCTTCCGCGTTGCGAAGAACTTCATCGGCAGTTTGTACACATGCTCGAAGTAGCCCAGCATCAGCGGAATGTCGATCCGGATGGACAGGAAGATCAAGATCCACTCGCGAACCGTGCTGAGCAGGTTGCTCGTGAGGTTGACCACGCTGAACACAAGGATCAGGGTGATGAGTAAGTTCTTCAACCCATACGGAAGCACCTCATCCATCAGTGCTTTGTTGAACACCGTAGAGACGATGCCGATGACCGTAAGGATCACCGAACAGAGGATAGCATAAATAAAAAGTTTTTTCTGGGGCCAGAGCAGGTCGAAATACCGCTTGAGCATGTGGTACTTGCCGGTGCTCTTATGCTCCTTGGCGTTTGCATCGGTGCTGGTGCCGTTGATGCTGGCACCAGCTTTCTTTGCCTTGCCGCCCTTGAACTCCGATGTGGGGTTCATCAGCAGCAGAACGCCAGTGAAGTTTTTATAGAAGTCGTCCAGGCTGATCTTTTCGAGGTCCTTGGCAGGGTCGCCGATGACGACATAATCCTTGCACTTGTACTTCTTGGAAGCGTCGGCCTTTTTTTCTTCTTCCTTCAACACATGCTTGCGGCGGGCATCATCGTCCTTGATCGTGGTCTTCTTGAAGATGACCACAAAGTGGGTCAAACCCTGATCGGTGATGACCTGCGCAATGCAGGGAAGTGTGAAATCACTCAGAAAATTCTCGCGGTCCACTCGGACAGCGGCCGTGTTGAAGCCAAGCTCATTGGCGGCTTTCTGCAGGCCCACGAGGTTCGTGCCCTTCATGTCGGTTCCCATCATATCGCGTAAGCGGGTGATGGTGATTTCCTTTTTGTAATGGAGGCACACCATTGCGAGACTGGCAGCTGCACAGTCGGTCGTGTCGTGCTGCCGCACATAGGTATAACGCATAGATGTTTCCTTTACAAGAGACCGACAACCTTCGGAAACGATCTCTTCTCTGTGTTCTAATATTCAAAACTGCCTTCCATATTCTAGCACATTGTGCGGAAATGTACAAGTAAGACTTTGTACGCATCACACAGACAGCAGACAGGATGCAGATTTTGACGCAGGAGAAAAGGTTTTGTCACGCTCCATCAAAAGCAGCGCATAGCCCTCTGCTTTGCCCTGCCCTGCGGAGAACCAAGGCAAAGCAGAGGCCAAGCTGCTATCAAAAAGAAGGGAGCGCCTACCCTTTGATCTACCAAGCGCTTCAGGAAACTTCCTAAAGCTTAGATGCAGTATACCACAATCTGACAGCTTCTTCAAGAGGACATTTTTTAAGAAACCGTTAATTTTGAAGAAAGTGTGAAAGATGTCACAAAATAGTTACAACCCGCATCTATAAAAAAGGCGGCAGGTGTGATCCCCGCCGCCGATTTGTTGGCGCCTCTTGCCTGACTCGAACAGGCGACACCCTGATTAACAGTCAGGTGCTCTAACCGACTGAGCTAAAGAGGCATATATCCAGAGCTTTACAGCGGTAAAAGCTGCTGCGAGTAGGATTATACCTCTTTTGCCTATATTTTGCAAGTCCTTTTCGAAAATTTATGAAAAAAGCTTTCAGGCGGGGGTGTGCGCCTCGCAGGAGGTGGACGCAGGGCAGCGGGCCTTGCTCTCATTGGCAGCGACTGCGGAACTACGCTCCACCAAAGAGCGCTGGGCAAGCAGTCGTGAATCGAGACAGCGGAGCCCGGTCGTTCCCGATTACAGAAAACTTTGCTCGTCCAGCACGACCACCACCGACGCGCCAGTGGCTCCCCTACCAGGGGAGCTGGCGCGAAGCGCCTGAGAGGTTATACCAAAGTCCACCTCCCCCGTTTCCTGCAAATTTTTCGTCCTCCTCCTGCTATAATCTCCCAAAAGGGGGCGGGGCTTATCCGGGCCGTGATCTATCTCGATGTTCTTCTGCTGATCAACTTTCTCACGACCGCGCTCTTTCTGCTGGCGGCAGGCCTGTTGTGCGGCGTGAGCACGTCGGGCGGGCGGGTCGTAGGCGGGGCACTGGCCGGGGCGGCAGCCTCCCTCATCCTGCTGGCTCCTGCCCTGCCGTGGCCGGTATCGGTCGGGTATCAGCTGACCTCCGGGGTCGGCATCGTCCTGCTTGGCTATGGGTTTCCGGGCGGGCGGTGTTTTCTGCGGCTTCTGGCATGGTTCGCAGCTCTTCATTTTGCGCTGACGGGAGCCGTGCTCCTGCCCGGCGCACAGGCCAACAATTTCAGCGTCTACCTTCCCCTCTCGCCGGGGCTGCTGCTGGCCTGTGCCGCGGGCGTGTATCTGGCTGTGCAGGGCATCCTGCGGTTTCTGGGCCGGAACGGCGGGCAGACGTTTCCCGTCACTCTGCAAATTGGCAGCGCATCCCTCCCACTCCGGGCCTTCTGCGACACTGGTTTCTCGGTGCAGGAGCCGCTTTCAGGCCGGGAGGTCGTACTCGTGCGCTTTGTCGCCGTGCAGAATACCCTGCCCGGCCCGCTGCGCTCCTACTTATCCGCTTACTTCGCGGCCCCTTCCACCCTGCCGCCGCCCGAACTCGGCTTGCGGTTCGTCCCCTGCACCACGGTAGCCGGACACTGCATCCTGCCCGCCGTCCCGGCTGTACTGGCTTCGGCTCCGGCTCAACCGCTCTATGCAGCCTTCTGTGACCTTCCGCCCCCGCCGGGCGGCTGGGAGCTGCTGATCTCGCCTGCCGTCGTGCCCGATGCTGCGTTCCGATGAGCCGTTGAACCTCTCAGGCGCTTCGCGCCAGCTCCCCTAATAGGGGAGCCCTTGGCAGGCCGGGCTAGCCCTGCTGTCCGCATAGGCCCAATGGGGCGCAAAGCGCCGGGCCCTGTCCGAATGGACAGCACCCAAGAATCCCGCCCACAAAAAGGAGGCTTTTCGTTGAATCACCTGTTATCGTTTTTCCGTCGGCTGTACGTCCTGTTCGTCTGCCCCGGTGCCGCCCACTATGTTGCTGGGGCGCCCAGCCTGCCGCCGCCCCTGACGCCGGAGCAGGAAAAAGCCCTGCTCACCCGGATGATGGCGGGCGACCGCGCCGCGCGGGATGACCTCATCACCCACAACCTGCGGCTGGTGGTCTACCTTGCCAAAAAGTACGAGAACACCGGCGTCCCTGCCGAAGACATGATCTCCATCGGCACCATCGGGCTGATCAAAGCGGTCAACACCTTCACGCCGGAACGGAACATCAAACTTGCCACCTACGCAAGCCGCTGCATCGGCAACGAGATTTTAATGTATCTGCGCAAAAGTTCCAACCGCCGCCAGGAGGCCAGCATCGACGAGCCTTTGAACGTGGACGGCGACGGCAACGAGCTGCTTCTCTCCGACATCCTCGGCAGCGACGAAGACCTGGTCAGCCAGCGGCTCGAACAGAGCGCCGAGCGGGCCACCCTCCGGCAGTCGGTTGCCCTGCTCTCCCCGCGGGAGCGCCAGATCATGGAACTGCGCTTCGGGCTGCTGGACGGCGTCGAGCGCACCCAGAAAGAGGCCGCCGATGCCCTCGGCATCAGCCAGAGCTACATCTCCCGCCTCGAAAAACGCATCATCCGGGAACTGAAAAAGAAGCTGGAGGACTGAGCGGGCAAAAATTCCCACGCATGATTCCCCTGCCCACGCCCCATACTTCCGGTAACGTCAAAACGAAACCGGAGGGGCGCGGATGTACAACAAAGTCGAGCTCTGCGGGATGGATACGGCACAGCTGCCTGTCCTGACCGAAGCACAGAAGCGGGAGTTGCTGACGCGGGCCCATGCGGGCGACGCCGCCGCCCGCCAGCAGATGATCGAGGGCAACCTGCGGCTGGTGCTCAGCGTGGTGCAGCGGTTCGCCCAGCGAGGCGAGAATCTCGACGATCTGTTTCAGGTAGGCTGCATCGGGCTGATCAAGGCCATTGACAACTTTGATCCGGCCCAGAACGTGCGGTTCTCCACCTACGGCGTCCCGATGATCATCGGCGAGATTCGCCGCTTTCTGCGGGACAACAACACCCTGCGGGTCAGCCGGTCGCTGCGGGATACGGCCTATAAAGCCATGCAGGCGCGGGAGACGCTGGAAAAGCAGCTGGGCCGGGAGCCTACAGTGAACGAGATCGCGCAGCAGGCGGGCCTGTCCCGCCGGGAGGTGACGGCGGCGCTGGAGTCGGTGGTGGAACCGCTCAGCCTTGAGGAGCCGCTCTATACCGACGGCGGCGACGCCATGTATGTCATCGACCAGGTGCGTGACCCCGACGGCGAGGACAGCTGGATCAGCGGCCTGCAGTTCCGGGAGACCGTCGCCTCCCTGACCCCGCGCGAAAAGCGGATCATGGAGCTGCGCTACCTCAAGGGCGAGACGCAGATGGAGGTGGCGCGGGAGATTGGCATCAGCCAGGCGCAGGTCAGCCGGCTCGAAAAGGCCGCGCTGGAACAATTCCGCAGCAAATAGCAGCAAAAGCGGCGCACCCTTATATAACCTATATATAAGGATGCGCCGCCGCTCTTATTTTTTGCCGTATTTCCGGCGGGTGGCCGCCCCGCCCCGCAGATGCCGCTCGGCCTTGTTCCGGGCCAGCACTGCCTGCACCCGCTGGAATAAGTCGGGGTCCACCCGCCGCAGCCGGGACGAAACATCCTTGTGCACGGTGGATTTGCTGCACCCGAACGCCCGCGCTGCGGCCCGCACCGTTGCGCTGTTTTTTGCGATGTACTCCCCCAGCAGTGCGGCCCGCTGTTCCGGTTCCACTTTCATGCCCTGTCCCCTCCTCCGCAAGACTCCTTGGTAAAAAATATGAGGCGGAGGGGCGCAATATGCCCGCCGGGGCTTGACTTTTGGCGTTGGACGACTATACTGGGAGACGGACATGAAAACAGGGGCGCCGAAAGGCTGAGATCCGCACACTGCGGAGTACCCTTGAACCTGATCCGGGTAATGCCGGCGTAGGTAGTTTGCGAAATGTTCCCATCTTTCACAAACGAAGCCTCTACGCCTGCTGATCGCAGGCGTATTTTGTTTTTGTGTACTATATTTTAGAGGAGCGAATCCAAAATGTCGAATTCCTATTCCAAGACCCGCATTCTGGTGGAGTGCGCCCTGATGGTTGCTTTGTCCACCGTTTTGAGCATGATTCAAATCCCGCTCATGCCCCATGGCGGTTCGATTACCCTGTTCAGCATGGTGCCTATTCTGGTAATGAGCTATCGCCATGGTGCAAAGTGGGGCGTTATGACAGCCTTTGTCAACAGCCTGATTCAACTTGTGCAGGGCCTTGGCAATCTGGCATACTGTCAGACCCTCACAGCGCAGGTCGGCTGTGTGCTGCTGGACTACCTCTTGGCTTTTACGGTTCTCGGTTTTGCTTGCCTGATTGCAAGGCCCTTTCGCAACCGCACCGTAGGTGTCGGTGTCAGTGCCTTTGTAGTGTGCCTGTTACGTTTCCTGTGCAGCTTTCTGTCCGGTTACATCGTCTGGAAGGACTACGACTACGCTTTCAGCTGGATGACTGAGATTGGTTTCCCTGGAATCTCCAATATGAGCGTGGATGGTCTGTGCTGGCTGTACAGCGCCGTATACAACGCCACCTACATGCTGCCTGAAGCCATCCTGACCACTGTCCTTGTTGTGGTCCTGATTCGTATCGCTCCGCAGATCTTCGACCGCCAGTACACCAAAGCCTGATTTTTCACGCACCATCGCGCCCCGGCAGGTCCACCGCCCGCCGGGGCGCTTTTTTCTGCAAAAACTTCGCAGGAAATTCGAAAAAAGTGTTGACAGCGTCCCTTCCTGCTGGTATAATAACTCACGTCGCAAGACACAAAACCAAACATGTGGGGGATTAGCTCAGCTGGGAGAGCGCTTGCATGGCATGCAAGAGGTCAGCGGTTCGATCCCGCTATTCTCCACCAAAAAAGCACTGTACTTCGTAGGAAGTATGGTGCTTTTCTTTTTGCCGAAGCCGATTTTTGGGGGGCTGCATTGCTTCGCCTGCACCGTTTTCAGGCTTTTGCAGGCGGTTCCTATACAACCCCCAACGTTTGACGTTACACCATTTTCAAACTGGAAAGCGATTTGAACCTTCCGTTCGGAAAAAACGGAAAATTCTTATTCCAACTTGGGTATACTCCTGTTGTGTCCGACATGAAGAAAATCGTTCAGAAAGCTGCCGCATCGTCTTTCCCCACATGGGCGTTAGCCGTATGGGATATGGATACTGCAACATTATATATGGTCAAATACGACAGAAGTCATTGATTTTCTTTGTTTATCTGTGATACCATTCGTTACAAGACCAACGGCATTGCTCTCTTCGCTTATGGTTGAGACTCCGGCACTCAAAGAAACTTTCCGAAAAACACAACGAGGTGACCATTTTTGAAACGTCGAACTTTTCTTGTCTGCTCCGCTGCACTTTTTTGCGGTGCGCTTCTGGCAGGGGGCTGCACTCAAAAAGCTTCTCAGCCCGTCCTTCAGCAAGTCGAATACTCCAATTTGGCAGATTCGGATACACAGGCTCTTCTTTCCAAACTTTTGCAGGATGCCGGCGTATCCGACCTGCGGATACGGACCTTCTTCGATCATGTGCAGAAGTTCAACAATGCTGTGGACCCGGCATGGCTCACCACAGGTTTTGAAAACGCCAAGCCTTTGGATCTGAAATACGATCCTTACTCCATGCAGGACGCATGGACAGAAAAATACGTTACCTTCCCCGGCTGGAACTGTCGGATCACTGCTTGTGGGCTGTTCGGTGATTTTATCACTGTCACGGGCAAGGCAGACCTTGACTCAGCTGAGGACACCCTGTTTATGGACTATGAAACACTGGATTCTGACCCGGAATCCCTTTGCGGCGATGGACGGCAAAAATTTGATGCGCTGTTCGCCCCAGTTAAAACCACTAATACAACCGATATTCCTACCCATTTGAAAACGATTCAGCAGGAATGGAAGAAACGCGGTCTCTCCTTCGTAGAAGATGATAAGATCCGTCTCGTCTCCGTAGTCCTGCACGATCAGTTCTCTGAAACGGACAATTCTCTTATGATCGGTCATGTCGGCGTTATGCTTCCCACATCGGATGCAGTATATTTCGTTGAAAAGGTCGCTTTTCAGGAGCCGTATCGCTTGTTGAAGTTCAAAAATCGAACCGAGTTGAGCGATTATCTGATGCTGAAATACGACAACTCGTGGGGACAGGATACTGCCCACACCTTTATTATGGAAAATTCAGACCTGATGGACGGCTGGCGCATTCTTGACGAACAGGAAAATGCAAGCTAAAAGCATCGCATTCGTTGGGAGCCGTTCGGTCTGACAGATCATTCACCCTCTGATACCAAAAAGACGCTGCAGCCTCTCACCCAGAGGCGGCAGCGTCCTTTTGGTAAAGGAATCCTTCTCATTTTTCAGTAGATTCTTCCAGATTCTTTCGGTACTGTGCCGGACTGACACCATACTCTTTCTTGAATACCCGGCTAAAATAGAGGGGGTTATCGTATCCTACGATCTCTGCAATTTCTCCAATATTGTATTTGGTGTTCTCCAATAAGCTCTGTGCATTTACCATCCGAAGGGACAGGATGTATTGTGCAGGGCTTATTTTCATGTACTGCTTAAAATTACGGATAAACCAGTTCGTACTGATATGCAGCGATTCTGCGTAATCGTCCACACTGACCTTTGTATTATAATTCTCGTTAAAGTATGCAACGGCGGCTTCGATTTCTTCGGGGATGCTCGTAGTTGTTTTTTCGCTTTCCTGCTGTTGCCTGCTTACTAAAAGCAGAAGGATGTTGAAGAGAGAAGCAATATAGTCTTCATAGCCATATTCACATTGTTGCAGTTCCCGGATGATCTTTCGGAACAGCATTTTGTAATCCGGCAGTGTGCCGCTGTAAAAAATGTGCTTGTCCAATGGTATTCCGTGATAGTTCAGGATGTTTTTGACATCATATCCTGTAAAGTGAATCCAGAACACCTCTGGATGATCTTCTACATAGTAGACATACTTCTGGATTTCTTTCGGCTGATAAAGCACCATGTGTCCAGAAGTCACCACTTCCTCAACACCATCGAACCAGAAGTGTGCTTTACCAGATGCCACATAGAGGATTTGATAGTCTCTGCGACCCTTTGCCCAAAAAGTAGGTAGCTTAGGGCGTTTTTTCAAGCGATAAGTGCCGCAGCTGCCTACGACCAGCGGCTTTGAGTAGTCTTTGAAATCCAAACGGGAGTTGTTCAAATATCCTCAGTTTCGGACACACTCCACGCCCTCCAGCGCCCGCCGCTGGTACGATCTGCCCGGCGTGGCCTGTCTGGTATCGAGTGCAGACCGGTGCAGCGTGTCCAGCGTCGGGGCGTGTGTGCCGGTGCGCCATGTCTGGCATGGTCTGCCCTGCTGCCTGTGATGTGCAGTCCGTCCGGGTGCGCTGGAGTAGGCAGGGGTGCACCGGCGGGGTATACAGGCAGCGCCGGGGGCGGGGTGGGTGAATGCCTCCCGTAGAAAAAATTCAAAAAGGCGCTTTTTATAGGTCGTGTCGCAAACTACCCACCCCACCCTCACAAACCAAACCCCATCTGATTGTGCAAGTCTCCAAAAATTCCAAAAAACAAAAAGGCCCCTCACGGAGCCTAGATTGTGTTATAATCAGCTAAAGGAAAAACGCCAAAGAAAGGAAGAATCAAAAATGAGAAAGAGAATTGCGGTAGCAGTTTTGATGGCTGCTCTGGCTTGTATTGCGCTGGTTGGATGCGGAGCAAAGAAACCGGTAGAACCTCTTGACCTTACAGGAAACTGGGAAGAGAAGGACACTAGTGACGGCTATCAGGCTGGGTATATCTCCATGTTCAGGAATCCATTCGGCAGAGTGCGATCCAGTTGTTCAGCGAGGCGTTTTCGGCCTGAAAATTGGACGGAACGGCACTAATTAGACCAGATAAAATCTTTGGCATTGTGGTCAAAATTGTGGTCAAAACCAAATGAGGTCAGCCCACAAACAATCATAACCCCGCGTGGAAACGCGGGGTATGCAGAACGGCCCCATAGGGGCCACAATACCAGTGAGGTACCCCATGAAATCAGCAACGGCAAGTTTCGGCGGTATGGATAAAAGCATGTGAATATGGTCTGGCATAGCGTGTGCTTCTATGATTTCTACATGCTTATAATCGCAAAGCATTCTCAATATCTTACCGATATCTTTTCTCAATTTTCCATAGATTGTTTTTCTACGATACTTTGGTACTATCACAATATGATATTTGCAATTCCAGCTCGTATGTGATAAACTCTTCTCGTCCATATGGATTGAACCTCCTTTTGCTTTAGTATGCGGTTGGCGTTACCCGCTTCTAATTATAGCAAAAGGAGGTTCTTTTTCTACCGTTTCAACGCTACGGCTCTTTTCTTCCACAAGCATAGCTTGTGGTTTTCTCTATGAAAAAAATCCAACGATTTCTAACGTGAAATCGTTGGATTTATGGTCCGAGTGGCGAGAATCGAACTCACGGCCTCTTGAACCCCATTCAAGCGCGCTACCAAAACTGCGCTACACCCGGATATCGACCGCCGCTTCCCTACCGAAGCGTGGCGACAGGAAATATTATACGCGAATCACGGGTGTTTGTCAACAGTTTTTTGAAGATTTTTCAGATTTTTGCAAAATCCTCTGGAGTACGTTCTTTCTTTTTTGATTTCTTTGCGGCGGGCGCGTTCTGTGCTGCCTCAGCCTCCTGCTGGCGCAGCAGCTTGTCCTTTTCCAGCAGCGGCTTGAGATATTGGCCCGTGAAGCTGCCCTCTGCTTCGGCCACCTGCTCCGGAGTGCCCTCTGCGATGACCAGGCCGCCTGCGCTGCCGCCTTCGGGGCCGAGGTCGATGATGTGGTCTGCGCATTTGATGAGGTCGAGGTTGTGCTCGATGACGATGACGGTGTTGCCCGCATCCACCAGTTTCTGCAGCACCTCAATGAGGCGGTGGACATCGGCGATGTGCAGACCGGTGGTCGGCTCGTCGAGAATATACACCGTCTTGCCGGTGCCGCGGCGGGCCAGCTCATTGGCCAGCTTGACCCGCTGCGCCTCGCCGCCCGAAAGAGTCGTGGCGCTCTGACCCAGGGTCACGTACCCCAGGCCCACATCCAGCAGCGTCTGCAGCTTGCGGGCGATCTTGGGCTGGTTGGCAAAGAAGACCACTGCCTCTTCCACTGTCATGTTCAGCACGTCGGAGATGGTCTTTTCCTTGTACTTCACCTCCAGCGTCTCGCGGTTGTAGCGGGCGCCCTTGCACACCTCACAGGGAACGTAGACGTCCGGCAAAAAGTGCATCTCAATCTGCAGGATGCCGTTGCCCTCGCAGGCCTCACAGCGGCCGCCCTTGACGTTGAAGCTGAACCGTCCGGGGCCGTAGCCGCGCATCTTGGCGTCCTGCGTCTCGGCGAAAACAGCGCGGATGTCGTTGAACACGCCGGTATAAGTGGCCGGGTTGGAACGCGGGGTGCGGCCAATGGGCTGCTGGTCGATGCCGATGACCTTATCGACAAATTCCAGTCCCTCAACCCCATCGCACTTGCCTGCGCGGGCGCGGGCACCGTTCAGCTCGCTGGCCAGCGTCTTGTACAGGATCTCGTTGATGAGGCTCGACTTGCCCGAACCGGAAATGCCCGTGACACAGATGAACTCGCCCAGCGGGAAACGGACGTCGATGTTGCGCAGGTTGTTCTCGCGGGCCCCCTTCACGGTCAGGCAGCTGCCATTCCCTGCGCGGCGGATCTCCGGCACCGGGATGCGCTTGCGGCCGGACAGATAGTCACCGGTGATGCTTCGTTTGGCCTTACAGATGTCCTTCACCGTGCCGGCTGCCACGATCTCGCCGCCGTGGACGCCAGCACCGGGGCCGACATCCACGATATAATCGGCGCTGCGCATGGTATCCTCGTCGTGTTCGACCACGATGACCGTATTGCCCAGGTCGCGCAGATCCTTCAGGGTCGCGATGAGCTTGTCGTTATCACGCTGGTGCAGGCCGATGCTGGGTTCGTCCAGAACATACAGCACACCGGACAGCGCACTGCCGATCTGGGTGGTCAGGCGGATGCGCTGGCTCTCGCCGCCGGACAGCGTGCCCGCCGAGCGGGCCAGTGTCAGGTAATCCAGACCCACGCTCTGCAAAAATTGCAGGCGGTTCTTGATCTCCTTCATGATCTGCCCGCCGATCTGTTTCTGCTTTTCGGTCAGATTCGGCTCATTTTCCGCGATGAAGCGCAGTTCATCCCGGATGGACATCTCGCAGAATTCGCTGATGTTCTTGTCCCCGATGGTCACGGCCAGCACCACCGGCTTCAGGCGGCGGCCATGGCAGTCCGGGCACTCGACGCCGGACATGAAGCTGCCGATCTCTTCCTTCATCCACTCGCTGTTCGTCTCGCGGAAGCGGCGCTCCAGATTCTCAACGATGCCCTCAAAGGTGTTGTAGTAGACACCGCTGCCGAACTCGTTGGTGCGGTGCATCTCGATCTTTTCGCCGTTGGTGCCGTACAAAAGGGCGTTGACGGCCTCCGTGCTCATCTCATTGATGGGCGTATCCAGCGTGAAACCGTACTTTTTGCCCAGACCAAGATAGTACATTTCGCTAACGGAGCCTTCGGCGTAATACCAGCCGCTGGCCTTGATGGCTCCCTGCCGGATGGACAGGCTCCGGTTGGGCAGGATGCGCTCCTCATCCACCCGCATGAACGTGCCCAGGCCGGTGCACTTTTCGCAGGCACCCAGCGGGTTGTTGAAGGAGAACAGCCGGGGCGACAGGTCGCTGATGGAGATGCCGTGTTCCGGGCAGGCAAAGTTCTGGCTGAAGGTCATGCACTCGCCGCCGATGACATCCACTTCCGCGATGCCGCCGGTCAGGGCCAGAGCCGTTTCCAGCGAGTCAGCCAGGCGGCCCCGGATGCCCTTGCGCATGGCGAGGCGGTCCACGACGATCTCCACCGTGTGCTTGATGTTCTTTTCCAGCGTGATCTCCTCGTCGAGGTCATAGAGATCCCCGTCGATACGGACACGGGAGTAGCCGCCCCGGCGGGCTGCGTCCAGCTCCTTCTGCTGGGTGCCCTTGCGCTGGCGGACGACCGGAGCAAGCACCTGAAACTTCGTGCCTTCGTCTAGTTTCAGGACAGCATCCACCATTTCATCCACGGTCTGCTGGCTGATGACCCGGCCGCAGACCGGGCAGTGAGGCACACCCACGCGGGCATATAAAAGGCGCAGATAATCGTAGATCTCGGTCACAGTGCCCACGGTGGAACGCGGGTTGTGGCTCGTGGTCTTCTGGTCGATGGAAATGGCCGGCGACAGGCCGGTGATCTCGTCCACATCGGGCTTGTCCATCCGGCCCAGGAACATCCGGGCGTAGCTGGACAGGCTCTCGACGTAGCGGCGCTGGCCGTCGGCATAAATGGTATCGAAGGCAAGGCTCGACTTGCCCGAACCGGACAAACCGGTCATGACGATGAGTTTTTCGCGCGGGAGGGTCAAATTGACATTTTTCAGGTTGTGCTCCCGTGCGCCTTTGATGACGATCTTATCGTTTGCCAAGGTACTTTCTCCCTCTTCTCTGTGTCTGTGCATGGTTCTGTTTGCGCTCGGTCTCGGCGGCCGAGTCCACGGTGGGGTTCTCGCCCCGGCGCAGGCGGTCGATCTGGTCGCGCAGGAAAGCCGCGTGCTCAAATTCCAGCAGCTTGGCGGCTTCCTTCATCTCGCGGGTCAGCCGGTCGATGGCGGCTTCTCGCTCCAGCTTGCCCATCCGCCGGGTGTTCATCTTCGCGTTCTCGGCCTTGTCGCTGATCTCGATGGAATCCGGGATGGCTTTGACGATGGTCCGGGGCACGATGCCGTGGGCCTCGTTGTATGCCATCTGGATGGCGCGGCGGCGCTCGGTCTCGGTGATGGCGCGCTCCATGCTGTCCGTCACCTCGTCCGCATACATGATGACCAGACCCTCCGCGTTGCGGGCAGCGCGGCCAATGGTCTGGATCAGGCTCGTCTCACTGCGGAGGAAGCCTTCCTTGTCAGCGTCCAGGATGGCAACGAGGCTGACTTCCGGCAGGTCCAGACCCTCGCGCAGCAGGTTGATGCCCACCACCACATCAATGGAGCCGAGGCGGAGGTCCTTGATGATCTCCATCCGCTCGAAGGTGTCTACCTCGTGGTGCATATACTTGACCTTGACGCCCTGTTCGGTCAAAAAGTCGGTCAGGTCTTCGGCCATTTTCTTGGTCAGGGTCGTGACGAGGACCCGTTCGTTTTTCGCCGTGCGGGCGTTGATCTCGCCCAGCAGGTCGGTCACCTGGCCCTCGACCGGGCGCACTGAGATGAGCGGGTCCAGCAGGCCGGTGGGCCGAATGACCTGCTGCGCGATCTGTGTGCTGTTCTTCCGCTCATACTCGCCGGGCGTAGCCGACACGAACACGATCTGGTTCAGCTTCGACTCCACCTCTTCGAATTTGAGCGGGCGGTTGTCGAACGCCGAGGGCAGGCGGAAGCCATACTCCACCAGCGTTTTCTTGCGGGCAAAATCGCCGCCGTACATGGCGCGGACCTGGGGCAGGGTGACATGGCTCTCGTCCACGAAGAGCAGAAAATCCTCCGGGAAATAATCCAGCAGGGTGGTCGGCATACTGCCCGGCGCACGGCCCGACAGCACCGCCGAATAGTTCTCGATGCCCT